>Ga0306906_1000024_pt1 | contig 130838 bp, 117 predicted proteins | sample AntRauTorcE11897_FD_190405 | JGI IMG/M metagenome (GOLD analysis project Ga0306906, IMG submission 190405) | Saline lake microbial communities from Rauer Islands, Antarctica - Metagenome Torckler E11 #897 (v2) (version 2) | ecosystem: Environmental > Aquatic > Non-marine Saline and Alkaline >...
CTATTTCTCTTTTAGATATGGGAAAACTTCGATCCCTAAATCCCGACCTTGCAGATATTATGGAAAGACAAGAACACCCCGACCTAGGTATTTCCTATGACGATGCGGAGACCATAGAAGCAGCTACGGTAGATCCTCCACAGATGGTTACGAAGATTTTTTATATCTATTTTGAATAAGGAATAAAAATGGCAGATCGAAAAAGTTAACGGGTAGAATGAACGCTGAGAAATTTTTTAAGAAGCTAGAACTTCATGAATTTTTGAGTCAACTCTACATGAAACTCTTAGTCCTACTAAAGAATGAAGCATCTAATAAACGAATTGAAACTTACATCTAAAACCATTCCCACTAATGTCAATAAGTTATGGTGGTTAGCAAGGGCTATTTCTTTTGGACGGCTAGAAGTAGAGGCTATTTCTGATTTAGAAAAAAAGTCTATTAAGGGCTGAAAGTGTTTTTCAACAGGTAGACCCATCTATAGTCCTAGCTCTCTCACAAGCCTTTGACTGGAAAGGTATCCTAACCGACATTAAGAATGGTGTTCACGACGACAGGCCCGAGGACCTGGAGTATTCTTTATATCGATCTGAAACTCTATTGGCACTAGCGCCTTTGCTAGAAATTGGAAATGAAGCAGAAGATTTCCTAGAAGCAGCGGCTCCACACCTAGAAAAAATACCTAGTGATTGGTCTGATATATTTCTGGAATCCGCACTCCGAAGATCGCACTATCCACAAACATCCTATGTTAAAAAGCTTTGGGATCTGGTTTCTGAATCCGTAAAGTTTTGATAATTAGCTCTATTAGATATTTACCATCTAACGGAGTTTTATTATGTCTGACGATTTTCTTAGTGATGAGTTCTTTTTAAAACTTATCCGACTTGGCGTAGAAGACGCAGAACTACGCCATGCTGCTCGTATTATTTTACAGAAACTCCACAAAAGACGAGAAGAGGGGGCAGAGAACCCGTCTAAGAGAGAAGATGCTTCTTAAAATGGATAACCTTTTTGTATTTCATACTAATTGGATCCATTTTAGGACCACTATCTACTCTTAAGGAGAATTCTATGTCAGCTAGATCTTTGAATATAGACACTTTGACCCCAGACGTTCATCGTCTAGTACACGATGCCATTAGAGAGAGCAAAGGTCTCCTATGGGCTAATGTTTTAGTTGGAGAGATCTCTTCTCAGGAATATGTTGGATTTGAAGATCCATTTGATGCGAATTCTTTTTTTGAAACCAATTTAAAATTTGATGAAACTTCAGAGTCTTTACAAGATGGCACTTGCTTACAATGCCATCGGCATATAGAAGAGCATGAAAAAATTCACTGTCTGTATGAATATCAGGATAGTGAACCTGCGTTCTACTTATGTCCTAGATGCGAGTCTGATTCCCTTTTGGATTTCGGCGCAGAGGATGAAGATAAGGATAAATAAGAAGGTAGAACCCAATATTTTTCATTAGGTTGAAACTAGCCGCTTCTCTCGAAAGGGAGAGGCGGTTTTTGTGTGAGTAGGAATTATGTTTTTCCTTTCAAATGTTCATAAAGTCCAAGACCCTTTTACTTTGAAGAGTGTATAATGAAAACGTATTTAGAAATGTTAGAACATGTGTTAGAGACGGGCACTGACGGGGGCGACAGGACCGGCACAGGCACTCGTAGCGTTTTCGGGTATCAGAACCGGTATGATTTGCAGAAAGGCTTTCCCATTGTAACTACGAAACGGATATACTGGAAAGGAGTTGTCGAAGAATTTCTCTGGATGGTAGTAAGGGGGTCTACAGACGTTAGGGAACTTGAAGATCGGGGAGTAAATTTCTGGTCGGCTTGGAAGGGGGATGATGGTACCATTGGGGAAGGGTATGGTCGTCAGTTCCGATCACATTTGGATCATAAAGGTAATAACACGATAGATCAGGTCCAGGAAGTGATTGAGACTCTTCAGACTAATCCAGATAGCCGCCGTCATGTTCTGTCCTTGTGGAACCCCGCAGACATGCGAAGAACGACCCTGCCTTGCTGTCATGGCACTGTAATTCAATTTTATGTCAGACCTATTCCCGATCATACGCTTCTCTCAATGATGGATGAGGCGAGGAAAAAGAAGCGCGGTCAGAATGCAGTAACGTGTCCTGAAAATGCTTCAATAAGACAGAAAGCCTCTTCACTCTATGGTATCCCCCTTGAGTATTTAGATTGTCAAATGTATCAAAGAAGTGCGGACGTTTTTTTGGGAGTTCCCTTTAATATTAGTTTCTATTCTCTGTTTACGCACGTAATGGCGCAAATATGTGGATTCCAACCTGGAGAACTAGTACATTCTTTTGGAGACCTTCATATCTACCAGAATCATTTTGACCAGGTCAAAGAGCAACTGAGTAGAGAGCCTATGGCTTTGCCTACCCTCCAGTTGAATAGTTCTATCAAAACGATAGATGATCTTACCTCCGAGGATATAGAGTTAGTAGATTATAAATACCATCCCGGAATAAAAGCCCCAATTGCAGTCTAATTTTTAAAAAGGAACATTAAATAATGAGTGATAGAATCCCCCTAATTAGTAAACAAGAGATCAAAGAGATTTTAAAAAAAGAAGAACTAGTGAATACTCTAACAGGTCTACTAGCGGATCAGGATAAGATCAGACTTTGTAAAGAGCTTCTAAAACGAATGGAAGAGGATTGACATTTTAAATCATCTAGGGTAAGAATACTTAGATGATGGTGATAATTAATTTAACGTAGTAGAGGATTGAAAATGAATGAGTTAGCTTCAATAGCAGCCGCAATTTACATGGAAGCTCTGTACCAAGAAGGATTGAAAACTTATGGTCTCCCCGATACTGAGACATATCGAGAAGCTTTCTTGGCCATGTTCACCGAGGATTTGATCACTGGATTCTTACAAAGTATAGACTTCCAGATCGAAGAAGGGTTGATGGTAGCGGAAGATGGGGAAGACCTCAAAGATACTTTGAGAACTGCGATGGAGGAAGCCTTGGGAGGAGATTTAGACGCTTCGGATCTAATCCCTTTCTCTACGAAAGGGAGGTCTAATAACCCTAATAAAAAGGGCGGTCGTGGGGAGATGGTGGGTAGATCCAATCCGAATGAAAAGAAGGAAAGTGAAGAAGAAGGAGGGCGAGTCTTGAAAGATGAAACGGAAGGTGTTGATCTGCCGCCACCGTCATCTCTTTTCTCATCCGAAGATTATCTCAATTAAGGAAGTATAATTATGAAAATTTATCACGTTGCTGCTCTATCGGAAAATCACGTTATTGGCCGTAAAGGAAAAATCCCCTGGCAAATACGAGAGGATTTAAGAAGGTTCAAAGAAATTACGGTAGGACATGCGGTAATCATGGGACGTCTTACTTTTGAATCTATGGGAAAATATGCCCCCCTTCCTAACCGTCGTAATATTATCCTAACTTCATCCTCTTCTTTAACACGGGATGGTTTCACTCTCTGCAATAAACGGGACGGAATTAAAAACGTTAGTCGGACCAAAGGACATCTCACTGAACTGGCAATTGCCAATGAGATCGGAGAAGCAATATCTCTCTGTGAGGATGCCCATGAGGTTTATATTATTGGTGGAGGGGGTATCTATGAGGAAACCCTTGATATTACAGATGAACTTCGACTAACCCTAGTACATAAAGAAGTAAAAGATGGTGACACTTTCTATCCTGAGATTGATGATGATACTTGGGCGGCTTCGTGCGTAGAGCCACACGAAACCCATACCTATATTGACTATGTTCGCAGAGATGTGAGGGGTTAACGAAAAAAGCCACACTTTCCGTAACTGAGGGTGAGTGTGGCTTTTTCTTTTACAGGTCTATTTTCACTCTCCCTCTTCATGGAGATGAGCAAGGGTTTCCTCCACAAAGGTCTTGGTCTGTATATAAGTAGGGCTTATTGAAGCTGTTTCAAGGGATCTAAATCCGATAACTATTATACCTACTACTTCATTATTCTCATTCATGATAGCGGATCCAGAAGATCCTCCTTCCGCAGGAATGGTGTATAGATCATGAATGGGATGTTCTTTAGTGAACTGAAACTCTCCAGAATAGATACCTGTAAAAATCGGAATTGCTTTTTTCTGTGCAATACCTAGAGGACTTGCCATATTATGATAGGTGTCTCCAACTATTGGTCCACTCGAAGCCATTTTGAGGGGAGGACGCTCCATTCCGGGAACTCTCATAATACAAAGATCCTCTTTATGGTTGACAGAATAAGGATTGGCTTGGTATAATTCCCCGTCGACATCTGCAACTTCGAGGTTTAATTCTTTGTTTTCTAGTAAAGCTCCCATCAGGAATCTTCGGTTTTGGCATACATGGGCAGCGGTGAGCACATAAGAAGCTTCGTCGTCTTGGTCGATGACAGATCCAGATCCCGAACTAATGAGAGTTTCATCTAGATAAAGGTTCAATTTTACAAAGGATGAAAGAGGATATTGAGACTCTGCAAAAGCCGGATTCTCTGTCTCACAACAGGGAGTTTCTTCTTGCGGAACATACGCACATGAAGTAAAAATAAATGCTGTTATGACGAGTGTTCCTAGTGTTTTTATGAAATTCTTTTTCCTATCCATCAGTTGATACCTCATAGTAGTGTGTTTTACAGGACTCCAAGATCCTGTAATTATTATAAGATTACCAAATAAATTTCAGGCTGGAGCCTCTTATGTCCCTGTTAGACCAGTTTTCAGAAAAAAAATCTAACGAAGAAACAAAAATCTCTAAAGATTCCCAGACCCAAAAGGCTGTAAAATTGTCAAAGAAATCTAAAGACTTGAAGAAGCCCCTTCACGAGTTAGCGACCTCTCGTTATCTCAACTATGCGATGAGCGTGATCACTAGTAGAGCCCTGCCCGATGTGAGGGATGGCCTGAAACCTGTGCAACGTCGCATCCTTTATGCGATGCACGAAGACTTGAGATTGACCTCTAATAAAAAGCACAGAAAAAGTGCTGCTGTCGTGGGAGCCGTCCTAGCGAAGTACCATCCTCACGGTGATAGTGCGTGCTATGAAGCAATGGTTAGGATGGCGCAACCATGGTCGGTTCGTTTACCACTGGTCGATGGTCATGGCAACTTTGGGTCAGTAGACGGGGATAATGCAGCGGCATACCGATATACAGAAGCTAGGTTGCAGCCTGTAATGAGCGACCTAATGGAAGATATTAGAAAAGAGGCGGTTCATTTTGGACCTACTTTTGACAATACTGCGATGGAACCCGAGGTCTTGCCTTTCTCACTGCCCTTGCTTCTTATTAATGGTGCCACAGGAATCGCTGTGGGGATGGCTACGAATATTCCTCCCCATAACATAGATAACGTGTGCGACGCTGCTGTAGACCTTCTTAGAAACCCTTCTAGAAGGGATGCAACACTGGTTAGAAACCATCTTATTGGTCCCGACTTCCCAACGGGTGGCAACATCATGGAGGGCCCCGAAGAAATAGAAGAGATCTATGAAACAGGAAAAGGTACAGTAACGATTCGGTCCAAGTGGCACACCGAAAAGAAAGGTCGAACATCCTATCTGGTAATCACTGAGATCCCTTATGCAGTGGCCAAACAAAACTTAGTCGAGAAAATCGCACAGCATATAGTGGATGGGGAGATTCCCCAGGTTGTTGATATCAGAGATGAGTCTACCAAAGAAATTAGGGTGGTACTCGAACTGAAAAAAGGTTCCAATATTGATGCGGTAATGGCCTATCTTCTCAAATACACTCCATTACAGAGCGGGTTTCATGTTAATATGACCTGTTTAATTCCCGACCCCGACAATGAGGGCAGGGTAATTCCGAAGCGTTTAAGCCTTAAAGAAATGCTTCAAGAGTTTCTGGACTTTCGAGTTAGTGTCATCACCCGAAGGTTGGAGTATGAACTGGGAGGACTAAAAGAGAGGATCCATATTCTGGATGGATTTATCACGGTACTAAGCGACGCGCAAAAAGCAGTAGATTTGGTTATGATCTCCAAGTCCAAGGGAGAAGCTTGTACTCTTCTGATGGATCACTTTAAGATCGATGAGGATCAGGCAAATCATGTTTTGGACACGAAAATCTATCGTCTTGCTTCTTATGAGATCGAAGGTGTCAAAGAAGAACTAAAAGAAAAGAAAGCACGGTCCAAAGAAATCGAAGATCTTTTAGCGGACGATGATTCACTGAAACAGGTTTTGATTGATGAATTAAAGACGTTGAAAAAGGAATATGGGGATGGCAGAAGGACTACCATCGCAGAAGACCTGCGTACTTTCGAGTATGACGAGTCTCTTTACATCGAAGAAGTAGATGTTCACTGTGTTTTGTCTCGCCAGGGTTGGATTCGCCGTCAGAAATCCTATACGGACCTTTCTACCCTGCGAGTCCGGGATAATGATGAGTTGGGCTGGGTCCTCTCAGCTTCTACCCGTGACGTTGCTATTTTCTTTACGAACAAAGGGAAAGTCTATACAGAAAGGGTAGATGAGTTGCCCGATACCACGGGTTATGGTGAGCCTATTCAAAGTCTTTTCTCTTTTGACAACGGCGAAAAAGTGATAGCTGCTTTCACACAGCACAAAACTTGTCTCACTGGAGAAGAAGAGATGGTAGCTATCTCTACGGATGGTTCGGGAGTCCGGTTTGATGTTTCTAAATATATCGAACCCTCTACTTCGGTTGGGCGTACTTTTATGCGGCTAGAGGATGACCAAAGAATTGTGAATGTAGAAGCTATAATGTCCGAGGATGACCATGTAGTTCTGGTAACTAGAGATGGTCGTTGTTTGTCCTTTGAGCCAGAAGAGATTAGGCATGTCAAGGGAGTCGGCAAAGGAGTCAATACGATCACCCTCTCCAAAGGGGATTCTATCCTTGCTTTCGGAATGTCTAGCGGGACTAGAGGAGGGTCCCTAAGCGTTGAAACGAATAGGGGAGCGACCCATGACTTGAGGCACACCACACATGGAATTGGTGCCCGTGGTCAACTAGGAACTCGTGCCCTCAAGAGAGGAACTTATGTTAAATGGCTTCGAGAAACGGTGGAAATGAAATGACAAATGAAGAATTTATTGAAAGGGTCCAGACCTTAGGTGAGAAACCTTTGTCTGCGGCCAGAACCGGATGTAATAGAGGTTGGAGAATCCTATGTCCTAGTTCTAATGTGGGTGGTGACGTTACTCATTTGAGTTATGATACCAAGGATAATATTATCTACTTGGGAACCGAGGACGTTATTAGCAGTGAGATCGGACCTGCTAGTAGAAAGATACTCCATAACGTTTTCTTCATCCCATCTGCTCTAAAATTCTTGCGGAAAGTAACGGACCCCGAAAAACCTTGTAGGATTGCTTTTGGTTTTGAAGGGGATCCACAGGATGTAATTGAAATTTTCCGCCAAGGATATGCATTCATCGTGATCTTAGACGATTACCCTGAGCCTAATGAATATCCTATCAGCAAAGTGGATGCCTATGACCCTAGGGCAAATGATCATTGGGTACGGAAAATTATTACTGCAATAAAAGAAAAGGTATTTAGACTATGAAATTTAATGATATAGTAGACTCGCGATCTAGAATCTCTAGAGAACGGATCTGGTTTAGTCCCAATTGTGGATACCCCGGAAAGATTTATGAATATTTCTCGTTTGGTGATAGAGAGGACTAAATATGAATCATTTAAGTAGAGATCAATCATTTCAAACAGTTAAGACCGCGATTGAAAAAGACCATCCCGAGGTGGCGAAGAGTATGGAAAGAATGGCGGACTGTGTTTCTGCCAGTATTGAGATTATCTCCAATCAGATGGGAGCAGAAGCTGCTGCAAACCCTCAATATATCCTCCCTATGGCATTGGAGATCTTTAAAAATTCTTCATTCTCAGAGGCTAATGAGGAGGTTAAGGATAATGAGTAAATTACAAGCACCTTTCCCTTATTTTCGAGGATGTACGAGAGTGGTGTTTAGAGAATGGGGAAGATCCTAATTTTAGAATAGCCCTTTGCGGATATGAGGGTCCAAAAATGCAAGGTTGGTCTGAGATATCGTGGAAAGCGGGCGGTGGTTTCTGTCAAATTAACAAAGAAAAAGAGAGTAGGGGGCATGAAAATAGATCCCGAGAACGGATCTGGTTTAGTCCCCACTGCTTTGACCCTTCTTCTGACTCTAATACCGTGTTTGAAAGTTTCCTTTCTAAGTAAGGGTTGCGTCTCCACCTAGAAAATGATACTATTCGTTTGACTACAAACAATGGATATAAAATGATCGATGAAATAAGACCTCTACCTTCCGATGAAAAACAAGCTCTTACGGAGTTCTTTGGTATTCTAAAGGAAATTGATCCTACCTTTGACCTAGAACCAATAGGTTGGTTGAGACAGGAACTTAACCTTTCCCTGAGCGTTGCCTCAGATACCGAGAAAACTCTCTATTATTTCGGAACAAGTCTTTTCTGTGATGAAGAGAACAATGGGGAATATGGCTATGATCTTCTTGCTCCCAAAGGTGTAGATCTTAAAGAGGGAGATTCATTGGTGGGAACCCTGTTTGTTCTCGAAAACGAAATGGAAGCGTTGATTCAAACTTTCAATGAGTGCGAAGATGAGTTACGTTCCTATGAGTAATATCAAGCAAATAGCAGAAACTGCGTATGAAGTTTTTACAACAAGTCCAGACCGTCCTGATTTAGACCTGAAAGTGGATGGACTTGTAGATTCCATGTTGGTTTTTATTGAAGAGAATACTCTGGAAGCCAGCATTGCATTAATTGACTCCAGAATCCGTAAAATAGCAAGCGAAATGTAGAGATAAATAGTGAGTAGTTTAAAAGACAATTCGATCGTTCAATTGATAGCTCTCAGTCCCGAAGTCAAGTGGAATATCCGCCCCATGACCAAAGACGAGAAAAATAATACTAAATATAATGATCCTAATATTCCTGAAATGGAATATGCTTTGGAAATTCCTGGACATAGGATATGGGCTACACAAAAAGAGATCTTGGAGTTCATTGGATGGTATCCTTTTCGTGAGCAAGCCAAACCTAAACCTAATTTCTATTCCAGCGATAAATCCACAAAAATTGTCCTGAAAGACCGAATTAAAAAAGACATGAAAGAAGACGGAGGAGAATAAAATGTCATCATCATCATCATCATCATCATCATCTGGAGCCTCAGCAAGTGCTACCATCGGAGGTGGAGGCTGTGGTTGTACTTCCATTATCATATTTTTTATTTTGGTCTGGGCATTGATTTTTGGAGTTACCGTAAGTGGTACCCATTATAAGATGACCTGTAGTTCCGAATCCGGCGTTGAATTATCCCAAAATGTAAACGAAAAAGAAGAAGTGGAAAATGAATTACATTAAGGAAATATAGAAGGGAATGTTGACGCCAGAGGATCGGTCAATTGTGATAAGGTTGGAGGAATTAGAAAATGAAGACTAAAAAATTGAAGATTGATTTATCTATTGGAGATTCCGCTAAGGTGCTTCGAGAAAATTTTGAGGAAAACTCAGTAGATGTTTTAATTACTGATCCACCTTACGGACTTGGACAAGAACCTGATCCTGTTGAACTTTTAAGAAGTTGGATTCAGGAAGGGGATCATGCAGGTAAAGGGGGAGGTTTTATGAACGCAAATTGGGACTCAATTGTGCCTGGCCCAGAGATCTGGCGTGAAGTGTTGAGGGTATTAAAACCGGGTGCTCGTGGAGCGGTATTTTCAGGGACAAGAACTTTAGATCTTATGACTGCATCCCTACGAATTTCAGGATTTTCTGTAGAAAAAATATTTGCCTGGGCCTACGGATGCTATAGTGATGACACAGATATCCTGACTCCGGAAGGATGGAAAAAGGGTACAGAGGTTTTGGAAGGCGATAAGGTAGCAGCATGGGATCCTGAAACAGAAGAAATTCGTTTTGTTCCCGTACAACGAAAGATCCTAGCCCCTTATAAGGGAGATATGATCCATTTCAAAAACGACAATACAGACCAACTTCTGACCCCTAACCATAGGGTTTATGCTAAACCTCTGCACAGGAAACAAACCGATGGTATCCGTAAAACCTCATTCGAGGATCAATGGGAGGTTAAAGAAGCAGGTGAAATTAATCGGTGGAATACGGTAAACTTACCATTATCAGGACGCCACGAAGGTCCCGGCATTGGAGGGAAAGACTTTGCTTCGTTACTTGGTTGGATTTGGACAGAAGGGGGTTATGACAATTCTGGAACAGGAGTTCGTATTTATCAGACCTGTACCAATCAAGAACATGTAGATTCCATAAGGGATCTTCTTGTTCGCATGAGCATTGACCATAAGGAATATAGTAGGGAAAGAGAATGTATGTGGTTTATGTCTGGAGATCCTGCACTACAGATTCGGGAAATTCTGCCAGATAAAAGTCCTTCCTGGGATCTTTTATGGCAAATGACTCAAAAAGAAAAGCTGGCTTTCTTTGATGCAGCTATGAGAGGGGATGGATGCACTGCTCGTGGCAGTTTTGATTTCTATCAAAAAAGCTTAGAGGATCTGGAAAAGATGCAAACTCTTGCACACATGATTGGGTTGCAGGGTAGGATTAATGAAAAAGCTATCTGCGTATCACTCCACGATAATCCTAAGACTCAACTACAGGGTAAACATTTAAAAGCTCATCACAAACAACATTATGAAGGAGACGTGTGGTGTGTCACAGTAGAGACTGGCGCTGTAATGGTTCGTCGTAACGGAAGGATTTTCATTAGTGGAAATAGCGGCTTCCCAAAAAGTCAAAATGTTTTCAAAATTTTGAAGAAGAAGCTCAAGAAAGATGGCAGGTACGGTCCCGAAGGAAACGCACGCTGCCAGTGTGGCTCTGAAAAGGATAATTATATTTATGACGACTCCCTATTTGATATCAATGCGGGACCAGACTCCAACAAAGAGCAAGATCGAAAATTGATCCTTGATGACTATGAGGACCATGATCTAACTTGCCGTGTATGCTCGTGGTGCCTTCTTCCTGACGATCAATATGTAGAAAGCATTAACGGACTAGGCACAGCCCTTAAGCCCGCCTGGGAACCATGTTTAATAGTTAGGAAGCCCGAATTGCCTATACAATTAGACTTGCCCGCATTGCTTGCTAACTATGGATGCTCTGAGGATCAAATCGAGTATATAATGACACCTCCAAAAGAATGACTAAAGGGATACACTAAAATGACTGACAAAGAAGTACCATTTCGCTATGCTGCAAAAGCTTCTAGATCCGAACGGGATTTGGGATGTGAGCATTTATATTGGACGCAAGAAGAGGGAAAATGGATCCGTATAGAAAAAAATGAATATGACCATTTAGAGCAAAAAGATAAGGGTCCCCAGGTTACAACTGGAAATATTCATCCAACAGTCAAGCCCATCGAAGTTATGGAATGGTTGGTATCTACCCTTAGCCAGGAAGGTGACCATATTCTAGACCCTTTTTGCGGCTCTGGCACTACCGGAATTGCTGCCATGCGCCAAGGAAGGTCCTGCTCACTGATTGATCTGGACGAAGATGATGTGTATCGGAATATCATTGAAGGGCGTCTTCATGGTCAAAAAGAGGCTCTATTAGATGAATTGCCCCCACACCAAAGACCTGATATCTTATTTGAGGGAGAAATCTCAAAAGAGCATCCGGCTAAGTTCCCCGATGAGGTTTCTTTCAAGGATCTCTTTGGTAGCCTTTTGGATTGACACCAGAGACTCCCCTTGATAGGATCTATTCCTAAAGTCTTTTTGTAATTTAGTAAAGACCCGGGTATATAGAGCGGAGAGGGGAGGGTTCTTTCTCAAAAGGAGTATTATGAACGATGTAAAATATATAGTTTTGGAAAATGGAACGATGGCCCTTTTTTCTCCCTATATTCAACATGTGGATTTGAACCGTAACGCCTAAATTAGCTTGTCATTTGAGGGAGATGTGGTATCTTCGGAAAGAACACAAAAAGACGAAAAATTACTCCAAAGAATTTTTAACCCCTGCTTTATCTAAAGGATGGAAGTATGTTGTCTCCTTATCGCGCCTCAAATGCTAAATTGCGTCTTCAAGAAGAACGAATTGATCATATTCTGTACCATCATAATTGGGACACTGAGGAACCCGAAGTAACAGTTCCTGCGCCCGTTCCACATTACCTGTTAAACGAATATAGGAAACTAGGGTGGAATGTGGCCGAAGGGGAAGATGGCAATTTCATCTTTATTCCTGTTGAGGATTTACTTCCTTAGAATATGGTTTTCTTTATGTAGAAAGTATTGATATATTCTGGACAACGTTAGGGATAGTAAAATGAAAAAAGAAGAGATGACGAAATTTCGCGTAGCTCCTTATCGCAACTATGGAAGAACGGGAATTTATGTGGCGGCTACTATCCATGAAGAAGTTGCTACTTCCTGTTTTCCTGATCGAGAAGTAGTACTCACTAGAAGTGGTAAAGGGTGGTGGCGTTATAAAGTGACTCCTCCTATCCCTCAAAGTTGGCCCAATACAAATGATGATGATGATGATGATAGTAGTGAGGCTCCTTGTAGTTCTATTTTAGATGTTGAAAGGGTAGGCACTATCTCTGTTTTAATTTCTCCAAATAATGCCCCGGAAAATAATGATGAAACTGACGAAGACTGAATTAGCTCGTGAAATTGCATTGATCCTTCGTCATGAACCCGAGCGACTTGATCTCGTTATGAATGATGATGGCTGGGTTCCTATGGAGAGTCTTCTTACGGGATTTGAGAAGATGACGCCGTATCAGATTACATTAGAAGAGATTCTGGATGCAGTTACAAACGCCAATAGGGGTCGGTTTGATATCTCAGATGATGAGACTGCCCTCAGAGCCTTGGTGGGTCACACCACAGAAAAAGTTCGGTACAAAGTTATTGAGCCTCCCTCCCAAGTCCTTTTTCGGGTGGAGAGTCGTAGGCATTATAGGTCCCTTTCTGAATATGGGATTCAACCTATGCGTCGAAAATATACAGAAATTTTTGATGACTTTGGAGCAGCAATAGCTGACGGAAAGCGAAGGAGAATCAAAACCCCTATGGTTATTTCCATCCTTGCCCGGCAAGCTTATCATGATGGGACAGTTTTTTATGAAAGAGACAGTTCTATTTTCGTGGAAGACGTAGAAGCTGTTCATTTGTCGATGGAAGAAGACTAACACTTATCCAAGAGAATAATTGTAATGCCGATTTATACTTATAAATGTAAAGACGAAGAAGAATGTGGACACGTCGAAGAAGATGTTCTTATTTCTTCAGTTAGTAGGGAAGCCGAAGAGCGACCCATTTGTTCTAAATGTGAAGGCGAAATGTGTAAGGTCATTTCTGGATCCTATTTGATTCATTATAAAGGGGATGGCTTTTATCAGACGGATGTAAACAAGAAAAATTACCAATAACAGACCCTAGGAGATACCTCCATGCAAGAAGATATCGAAACCGCTTTTCTGGAATGGCAACTTGACCTGAAAAGAGAATTTCAGGAGAACATTGCTTTTGATCATTTTGACCGAACTTTAAAAATGGTCTTTCTCAGAAGAACACCCTCTTTTAATAGAGATCACCTTTCTTCTCTTAAAGAAAAAGTCAAAGAAATTCATCCTCAGCTTCTAGTGTCTACGATCCAGGTCAAAGATTTCTAGTTTTCTCTTGTAAAAAGATGATCTCCAGTGTATATTGGGTGTAGGAGATGTTAATACTTAATCAGTACAGGAGATGTAATGTCGAATCAAGAGACCGTACCTGAAGATGTACTTATTAGTGAATATTTGGAGAACGAGAGTCAAGTACGAAATGAACGCCCCCGTCTTTACGCCCCACAACCAGTTAGACGACTGCACTCACAAGAAAAGGAAGACGAACCTTCTGAAAAAAGAGGAGTCATCACCTTCCAGATGTAAACCCCACCATCCATAGTAAAATATAACATCCTTTCCCTATTGCTTTTGTTTTAGTAGTAAGGGAAAGGATGTTTTGCTTTGAACTGGAGATTTTCATGACAAAAGAAAAAACCGTATGGATCGTAAAGCCTTCCTCTTCTAAGGTACTGAAGGGACGTAGGGACATTCTTGCGCATAAGGTTAGCACTAGGACTGCCAATCATCACGAAAGCCTTAGAGATGCTGCTAATGAGGGTCTGAGAGGTCCTTTTAACTTCGACCTCTATAGTGCCAAAATTGGTAAAAGGGGAGAAGTGATCTCTTCAAGGAAAGTGCTTTCTAATTATCCTGGACGTCCTACAGAAGAATGGTTTCCTCATAAATATGGTCCCGCCGCTCTAGATGGAGCTGCTCCCCAAATTTTAATGCTTCAAGATCGTATGCCTGTGGGAGTCGCAGATTCCATGTATGCTTTTTTGAATACAGATACTCCCAAGAAAAGACCACACCTCTATCGAAATGAAATAGAGATGGCTCTTTTAGAAAGTGATCTTCCTGCTTCCGAAGTAGATAAGGCAATGAAAATGTTTCCAAATATCGATCAGCTTTTTGGATATTTAGAAAGAGGCGGTCATAAGAAAATTCTTCACTTGATTAATCGTCTCCTTTCGTGTTAAGGTTTTTCCCGTTGTTCTATTTATGACTAAGACACGAACCTAATGAAGAGAGGATTATTCCATGATTTTTGAAACGGTAGAGGAAGAATTTCATCGGGCATTGGATGCGATTTATCCCATGTCTAAAATTTCTAACCAAAGAAGCCTAAGTGACCGTCTTCTTATCGCCAGCTTGGGGGACAATGAAATCCTACTGTCTATTATGGCAAATCACGAGGTTGCTGCTCAAGCAGTGTTCAAAGCCCGAGTGGAGCAAGCAGGGGCTCTAGAAATACGATTTCCCCTTATTCATGAACTCATAGAACCTACTAGAGGTCAGGCGGGTACTTACCGTTTTGTTTCTGACTCTGAAATGGGAGTGGTCAAGATCAAGTTTGATATTGGCGCGTTTTCTATCACGTCTTATCATGTCTCTGATTATCATAATTCCCCTACCGTCATTAAGACTTCAAATAAGGAAGAAGTTGCTCGCTTCCAGCAAGAAGATTTTATTGATGCATGGGAGCATGTCCGGCGCGCTATTAAGGGTGATATCGATGAGCTTTATCCCCTAAAAGGGTATGTAGCTTTCCGAAGTGGGGAAGATTCGCTATTCTTGCAGGTAACGGATGGACAAGGGGTTCTTTCGCAGTGTCCCCTCCCTTCCTCTTTTCATAAGAAAGATTCTCTTCATTTGGTTCCTGCGCCCGTCTTGGAAGCTGCGAGTCATATGGTGAGAGAAGGGGAAGAAATTTGTCTCCATGCCAGTGAAGAGCCTAGAGAGTACGAGATGCCTCCTTTCTCAGAGACGCTAGGTAATTTTGTCCTTACTTCTGAGAAAACTGGCCTTAAGCTAGGCACACAGACAAGTGTACTGAAATTTTATGATTTTGCCAAGGCACTGGAAGTAGATCGTTCTGACTCTATCCTGATGTTGATTCCCCGAGATGATTTTCAGGATGCAGTAAACGCAGCCCTTTCAATGTCCAAAGACACGATGGAACCTGTCTGTTATTTGGAGTTGAATCCTTTGGGTCATGGAAAAAGCTGCATCGAGAAAACGTATCCTCAATTAGCAGACCAAGATCTTGCAGGCGTGCTTACGGTAGGAACAGAGCATTCCTCGTATGATTTATTAGTCCCAACTGCTAAGAATTTTCAGAGTTGTAAACGATATCTGAATTCTGAGGAACTAAGCTATGTAATTGAAGGTCTAAACACTGACGCTCTATTGCTTCAATTACAGGGGGATGCCAAGTCTGGGAAACCACTGGTAATTGGATGTCCGGGAGTTACCAATGAGAAGATCTCTGCTATCAGTTTTGTACATTCGGGTTCGGATACTACCTAAGAAGATGATGATGAGGATGCGGATGATGAAGAATAGATTCTACTGCTTCTTCTGGCGTTGAATTAGTGGTATCCACTTCCAGGAAATTCAACGTTTGTAAATGGGGCTGATACCTATCTAGAGTGTTTTGGGTTTCCTCTTTCATATAAGAAAGAGCATCTTCAAATCGGGAAGACAGGGTTTCTAGTTTAGATCGTTTTTCTTTTAAGGAAAGTCGGTCTACCCTATCAAGGTCTTTCTCTTCTTTTATTGAATTCCTTATGTCCATTCTTCGCAATGATTCTTCTAGTTCACAGTGAAGTTTTACGAAAGTAACGTCAAAGGTCTTCTTAAACCTAGAAAATAACGCTGCGGATCCTATACGAAAGATAGGATCAAAAAAGAAACTCCTTTCGGTACTTTCTTCTACATACCCCTGATAGACCATGGTGGTAATAAAAGAGCGGTCACATATCAAGTTACTTTCTCGGGCATAAGGGGAAAAGAGAAGGTCTTCTTCACTTCTCCTAAAGTATGGGCAGGAAGCCATCCCATTAATGTAGAAAAGGGATTCCGTTACCGGATCGGAAAGATCTGAGGGTTCGGGTAGGGAAGGGGGGAATTTTAAGATAACTCCTTCTCTCTTTTCCTGTAATAGTTTAGCAAAAGTGCTTTTTCCCGTGCCGTCGACTCCTTCGATAATGATGATATGCATTGTTACTTCCTTATGTGTAGATTTTGATGATAAATGAATCGTCAGGCAAGACCCCGAATTCGATGATAGCTTTCTTAGGTGCTTTAGACAAATTCAAAGGTTCTTTAAAGGCCCTCTGAAAATCATCTAGGTCCATTTCTAGAAACTCTCCTTCCAGACAGTTCTTATCATCTAATGAAGCCAGTTGAAGCCCTACTGTGTCCTCTCTAAAGGTTATATTCCCCGCTAACCATGCTACTATTTCTGACTCGTCCAGAAGCCTTGGCCCTCCCCGCCACCAATCTTCTTCATTGATCTTGGGTGGAAAAAAATCATATTTTTCTGAAATGAATTTCCTTCCCTTACGGATCATTCGTTTGATCGTCTCGTCATCGTCAGGATCATAATGAGTTTCCAGATCAACACAAAGCATTTCGATCGGCTCAACCTCTCCCATTTTTCCAAGCTCCGCGATCACAGGTTTGTGGAAAAACTCGGGAAGTCGTAACTTCTTAGGGAGTTCTTGACAGGCAAGATTGATAGCCTCAATAGCTTCGGATCTCAGACCTTCTGCCAATAGGACGCAGATAAGTTCCGCTCTTTTTTTACCATTCTCAGGATCCTCATCGACCCTATTTTGAAAGTGCTCTATTTTTTTCGTTTCATTATAAGACATGTGTATTCTCCATGAAAAAACCCCAACCCACTAATAGGGAGCTGGGGCTTTTAGATTAGTTTCTTACTAATTAGCTCTCGTAAAGCATTCCTTTCCAGATGAAGGAACCCTCATCCGTCATTTCGATGGGAATGATCTGAATAAAATCAGGATCATCTTCCATCAAATATACGACGCAGAAGCCATTCTGCCAATTTGGTTCAACAATATACTCCAGTTTCTCTTTACAGAAAAGCCCGCCGTTCTCATAGGCCCTTCTTCTACCATAATGTCCACTATGGAAATAAGATCCCATCCGGTGAGTGTGTCCGATGATTACGTTCCAGAAACCACTGTCAACCAATTGCGCTTTGGCAGTAGAACCTGCATGTTTACGAACTCTATGACCATGTACAATAGACAGTACCTTTCCATTAAAATCAACGGGATGCTTATACGCATGATAGGCAATGTCCAGTGAGTCTAGGTCAAGAAGAGAAGGAATTGTTAAGGCTTTGAGACCAAAGAAAGCTCTCTTTTCCAGTACAACTCTTTTTAGTCTCTCTTCATGATTGCCTTCCAGATAATCAATAGTGGCAGTAGGGTTGTTATTCCTAAGCTCATGGAGCATTTCTGCTGCAATATCAAGCTCCCCTTGTAAATCGGGCATACCTGGTGCTTTAGGAAAAGAGGAAAGAGAATAGCAGTCGAGAAGGTCGCCGTTAATGACGATATTATCAGGCTGCATGTCTTTGCAAAATCGAAGTACGTTTCTACACGCTGCTTCGTTATGAAAAGGAATATGGACATCATTAAAGATTACCATCGTCTTAATGCCACTACTTGTTTTAGGCTTTGTCAAGCTCTGTCTTCTCTGGACATCCTCGTTATCATCTGCTAGGTATTCGGTTGGGCTTGACATTCCCTGCCGTTTGAAACCGTTATATAGAGCATCTGGTGTCTCACCTAATTCATCCAGAGCTTTTTGATAATCTGTATTATTTTGCAGAATTTCTACTGCTTTTTGAATTTTCTCTTTTGTCCACTTTTTCACGAAATATCTCCGTCATTGGGTTAAGTAAAGGATAAGATTATGGAACTCTTTGGCTCACTTAGGCGTTACACTAAGAGAATACCGACGTTGACGCTCAAAACGCGGCGTTTTCATACTAAAAATAACCATATCGCCAGCGTTTAAGTTCATTTCGTAAAAAGGATCGTTATAATGGAACGTCATATTCGTATTATCCACGGGTTTCGGGGCAGTAAAAAAGGAGCGGTCTGCTTTATGACTCTAACTGGTCAAAATGACTCAACTAATTTTACTTTTGAAGACAGTATCCAAGGAACGGCCCTCCGATTGTTTTACGAACGAATCTGTTTAGGGTCTACATTCCCGCCAGAGATGATTATTAATGGAATCAGCACTCCTAATCATGCTTTTGCCGCAGCATTATTCACCGATCCGTCATTGGTATTGACACAAGAATGTTTATCCCTTATTAGTTCTTTTGATCTTTTTCATAAATGGGCAGACGTGTCTCATGCTCATATCCCTAAAGTTCACTTGCAGATCATTCAAGAAGTGATAAAAACACTGGAAGAGGTGGGAAATAATAAAGATACGTTAGAAGCACAACTTCGTCGTTTAGGAAATGCATCTACCATTATTGAGTCTTATCTTTCCTTTGGCATTCTCTCTTTTGATATGGAGGAGGAAGAAAACGGAGAAATAACCTTTCTAAAAGAAGAAGGTCCCCTAGCGATGTATCGCTCTGAGACTCCTAGGTGGGGAGAGTTTTATAAACATGGATTTCTCTGTGGCATTTGGTTATCACCCTCATCCCAAGGATTAGAACGTCCCGTTATCTTTAGAAAATCTTCATTTGTTTCTTTTGATCTGCAAGAATTGGGACGATCTTTGAATGCAGATGAGTTCTCTATAAAGGGGAAACAAGGGGTTGGATGGTTAAGTTGCAAAGATCCTAACATTCTATTATACCCAACTGTTAGTCCTACTAAGGGGGAAACTATGGAAGGAACTTCTCTATCCCTAGAAGTAATTTGGAAAAATACTAAACTGATAATAAGTAAAAAGAGGAAGAAGTAATGAATTTGATAATGGCTATAATGTTCTCTATGCAGGTTTTATCCTGGGGAACCGAAGTTGAATATATAGAAGAAATCGAGCCTTACGAAATGATGGCTATCATTCATGTCGAGTCTACCGGATGTGATGAAGCTCGTAGACCCGGTTCAAGATACCACGGTCTTTTACAAATTTCCAACGACTATATGGAAGATGCACTGGTTTATGCAGGACAACCCGTTGAACCCGCGTCTACTCTTATCGGAGATGGTCCAAGATCAATCCAGATTTTTTATTGGTATATGCAGAGATATTCTTTTCTCCACAATTGGAATGTAGAGAGAATAGCTGTTCTCCATAAAACAGGTCCCGTAGCTTTTCAGGAAATTTTGGACCGGATGGAGGGTAACACCTCTTTCGGGGATGCAGTCTGTGTAGACGAATCTGACTCTGCTTGTGTTTACTTGCGAAGGTTTAGAACCTATAGATCGACCTATCGATCTGAATGGGCAGAACCCGTAGCAGAAGGATAAAAAACCTCTAAAATTACGGGGGTAATCACTAAGAAGGCAAGGATCTTTTTATATCCTACCAGGATAGTTAAACCAACGGTCCTTGGTTGGGTCTAAAATTATTCTTTACCCTTCTATGCCCCTCCTTAGAGGTTATCATATCATGTCTTATAAAAATGAACTTGACATTTGGATCTCCGAAATGGAATCCAAAGTTTCTTCTTTACAAATTACCAATCAAAAGAGAGAGAGCCGTGTCAAAAGAAAGATCGCGTCTCTTATCTTATTTGCGGAAAAAGTAGCTTCTCCCCAAGGTAAACTTCGCCTCCGAAGAAAGTTGGCTTCTATTCTTTCTACCAAGTCTACAGATCTGACCCTAGAAAAAGTTGAGAAAGAAGTCGATGCTATTTATGGGGATCAGTCCAAAAACGAAACGTACTATTTTAACCGGAAGAATAGAAATGCTTCCGTTAAAGTCCCTCACTGGTCTGCTCTTACGCTGGAGCAAGCAGAAAAGGTCATGGATAAGACCTATGGAGACCAGTCTAAAAACGAGACATTTTATCCAGGCAGAAAAAATGCTTCTTCTCATATGACTTTGGAAGAAGTGGAAAGGGAAATGGACGAACTTTATGGGGATCAGTCCAAGAACGATACCTGGTATCCTTCCCGTAATTCTTTTCGTAGACAGGCTGCCTCTGAACAACCTGGAGCAACAGTAGAAGGTTCTTCATGGTATGATATGTCTCTGGAAGATGTAGAAAAAGAGATGGATGGTCTTTATGGGGATCAATCCAAAAACCAAACGTTCTATCCCGGACGAAAATCAGCTTCCACTCATGTAGCTGATAGACCCCTCCATGAAATTGAAAAAGAACATGATGATTTTTGGGGCGACCAATCCAAAAACGAAACTTGGTATCCTTCTCGTAACAGCGAAGATGTAAGAGAGGACGTAGGTGAAGTAGACTGGTTAGATTTCGGGGATGGAGATGGGCTTGAGGATGACCCTTATGTCGAAGCTTATGATATCTCACCAGACCAATACCGTCTGAAAGATACAGATTGGGAAGAGAGTAGAAACGACAGGGTAGCAGAACCAGGGGTAGGAGTTCCTTCCCCCATGGAAGGAGTGACCGACACAGGATATGATCCTAAATATCATGATGTGGAACCTTCTCTTAACGGACCTCGCGACTTCCCTGAATATAAAGAATCCATGCAACCTGCCAATGAGCCTGGGTATTTTACCCAAGGTGAGTTCGATACTTGGGATCAAAGAGTGGATATGAAAGCTCCCCGAGTCGAACAATATGAAGGAGGACATGGCGATTTAGGGGGCTCTCCTGCTCCTCATCAAGCTCCCCACGTCATTGAAGATCGCGATGAAGCAAGAGGCAATCTCAATAGCTTGCGAGGCTCACTGATTCATTTGGGACATACTAATCCCGAACTTCGAGAGCATTTACGATCTGTACTGGATTCACTGAAGTAATTTAATAATCCTTTCATAATAGATAGTAATATACCCTCACCAACTTAACTCTTTACCGGAGGCTCGCTGTGCAAGACAACGACAGCTATATTTATAGAAAAGGTACTACGCCCAACACAAGGGTTGTAGTTTCCCAAAAGAACAAGATTTATTCGGTGTCTTATGACAACAGCACTTTCTCTCAGGTCGGCGTTATGTCGTCTTTCTCTGTATCTGAATCTCGATCGGTTGAAGCCGTTCGTGGTATTGGTTATGGGGATCAAGTAGCAGAGTTGGTTCCTGGTGTTACGGATCCAATTTCCCTTTCCATTGAACGTCAGTTGCTTTATTTAGCAAATGCTCACCAACGATTTGGATACGCCGGTGGTGTTGACGGTCTAGTACGTTCTCTAAAGCATCACCAGTGGCCTTTTGATATCAAGCAAGAACTTGTGTTCTCTAGAATCGCTACACAGGCTAACGTCCCCAAGCAGGTAAGTCCTGCTAGTGATGGTGCCAACGAAGCGCTTCTGACGTTCTTCGAGGCTTGCTGGTTGAATGATTATTCCTATGACTTCGCCGCAGATGGTGCGATGGTTGCTGAAAGTGTAAGTGCAATGGTTTCCGATATCATTGACGGAACAAGCACTTACGGGTCGTTAAGCTCTGACAGTGAGTCTACCGGTAATAATCCTTTCTCTGACTCTACTGGAGGATCCTTCAGATTCGGGTCAGGAACAGGAAGCCCTACTATTTAAATGATTTAATGGCCCGTCCTCTTTAAAAAGGGGGCGGGTTTTTTATGTGAGAAATATTGTTATGGCTAGAAAATATGCAAATCTATTATTCCAACATGGGTCTTTAGAATCCGTCGCGGAAGAATATCTGTCTGACATTGCTCTACTATGTTTGAGAAAATTGCCTGGCCATTTTCAGTCGGGTGTTGACATTCAGCATAATAGAACCAGTCAAGGTATGCAAGTTGATTTGGTTATGCCAGATTTAAACATTAAGTTTTTCTACTTACAGGATAAAGCTCATATCTTTGCTACCGTAGAACGTGGTAGCAATTTCTCCATGAAAGAATCTAGGGAGGTTCCCGTATCAGTTGCTCCCAAAACATTCAGTGTGTCCTCGGATGAAAGTGGAGTAAAACTGATCGGAAAAGTTCTCACTTATTTGGGCGCTATCTGATTATTATAGTATTAGATCGAAACGGGCTTCCTTATCCTTGTAAATGGGGAGGAAGTTTTTTTTGTTTGACGCTAGTTTTATTAAAGTTTTTGTTTTTAAGGACATTGAACTAAAACAGTTTCTCCCCTACTGAGATATTTATGACTAACTCAAAGAAAATAGCTTTACGATATCTATCCAAAACCGCTGATAATGTCCCCAAAACAGTCAAGCGCTATGTGGAAGAGCATCTAGAACAGGGCAATGATGAGGGGAAAGCATACGCTTTAGCATGGTCTAGGTACTGTAAGTACAAGTATCCCAATAGTCCTCATTGTAAAAAAGATAATTATTTTGAGGGTAAAAAATCTTCAAGCCGTATAGAGCAAATAGTAAAGAAAATCTCCGAAGGTAAAGAGTATAAAGAAGCTGCTATCAGGGTTGCTTCTCGTTATTATAATAAGCAAGCTCTTATGATTAATTTACCTTCACAATTAGTGGAAGGTATTAAGAGATCGTTAAAAACCTTTATAAAGGAAGGGATTTCTCCTTTCCCCACGATAGACCCTCAAAGACTAGAGTCTATACTGGCTAAGGAAATTAGACACGAAATGTCTGAATATTTAAGAGGCCAATCCCTGTCCGTCGAAGATGCTCATAAATTTGTGAGAGATCTTGTTAGAGAGGCAAAGGTAGAAGTGACACCTTCTATTATTGCAAGTGCTATTCAAGAAGTGGGTTATTCTTTGGAAATCCCTCAGAGGATGCTAGAACGATTTAACTCCATGATTGATGACATGGCTAATGGGTTGGCTGAGGATACCGCTACCGGACCAGAGAGAGCTCAGAAACATGCTATCAGACTTCTCATAAAGATTGGACTTGAAGAGTGGGAGGCTCAACAGGTTTTGCAGACTATTTCGTCACAAGCAAAAGTGGAATTGCCCTTAGCTTCCGACCAGATTGATCTTATTTTCTCTTCCTATTTGAAAACCGGAAATATTTATGAAAAACAAGAAGAATCTCCTTCTGAAATACAAAGGAGAAAAGAGTTAAATAAGAAGATTGATGCGCTCTCTGATGATAAACGAAAAGTAGAGATAGAGTTCGGTAGGAATGAGAATGGGGTGACTCAGGTGGAAGGGGTGCTGGATGATGGAGAAGAATTTTCCATCCTACCTGTACCTGAAAGTTTCGCCAATTTTATGGAATCGGTGGATCATTTTACGGTGCCCGGGGACTTCATAAAAGCCTCAATAACTAGAATAGCTTCTCGTTATGTTAAAGAGGCTATGAATATGGATTATTTTGACCAACGTCGAGAAGTCCCCTGGAAATTTATGGAGGAAGATCCTTATGACCATGCCATGATGGCGCTTCGGGAACCTTTAGCACGTTGGACTGAATTTCCTTCCAGATCTCTTAAAGATGAGATTGTAGACATTTGGCAGAACTTACATCCCGAATTAAAAGAGGCATTGAATACAGCAAATAGGAAGGCAATGGGGTCCTCCTCAATTATGTGGAGAGTGGAAAGTTCAGGGAATTTTCCTACGGACTTCGGAGGTTATTCTATGCACGACTCCCTTGAAAGGGGAAGGGTTACTGATTTCATAAAAAATCTTTATGATGTTAGAAGAGGGGAGCCGCTTAGTCAAGCAAAATATAATGATCCTTCTGAATGGGAAATAAAAAATACCATACAAGGGTATAAGGTAAAAGTAGACGATGTTTTAATTCATTATGGAACTCCTAGAAACCCATTAGGGGATGGAAGGTGGAGTTTTGAAAAAGAGATCATATTAAAACCTGGAGCTAAACCTAAACCTCTTTCGGGAAAAGAATTACTTAAAAATCTCGCTCAATATTTGGACATGTAAAAAGGTAACTATTATGAGAAATGAAGTACAGAGAATACTAAATGACAAAGGGTTACTAGAGCCTCATACTTATGAGGAACCTCCTATGTCGATGCGATGGAAGTTTGTTTTACTCCGAAATTGGCCACTCCCCCTCTTTCTTGTATTGGCGGTTATAGCTACTATCTTTCTGGTAGTAACTAATGGTTTTACTTCGGGAACCGTAGCCTTGATTGGGCTTGTGCTAGTCCCTCTTGCGCTTATTGGGACTTGGGCCACTTATTGGCATGGTTTGTCCAACTTTCAACCTTTCTACGAGGTAAAGGGCGTTAAAGTTGAATTTGAGTCCACTAAATACTATGTCCCTTCTTCCGTTATGGGTCCTTTCCTGCAAGAAGTATTTGACTCGTTTTCTAATGTCGTAGATTTTGATCCTGCTACCCTTTTTAAAGGGGTTCGACTCGTTATAAAAGATGAAAGACCTTATGATCCTCTAGATAGAGTTCCCCCTGAGAGAATGGTAGGTCTTACTTTTCCCGGAAGAAAGTTAACATCCTACGTTTATGGACCTTATGCCCTTAGTCACGGCGGCGCGGGTTATGAAATGAGACTTCAAGGCTGTGGATTTCTATTCCCCGGCAGGTCCGAAGAAGACGATATTGAATGGATGCGCGAAAACGACGTGCTCTAATATTCCGTCTATACTTTACATAATAAACCACATCATTGTTCATCAAATTATTCGGTCCCAAAAGATCGAACCCTAGTACATTTGTATCTAAATTAGAGGACTAAAAATGTCAAAAACTCTCCACGTCAGTCAAATCGAACAAGGACTCAAAAAAGTCCGCAGACTAGGCCACCTAGAAGATACTTTCGATATCATCGGGAGGTCTATTACTTTACGAACCGTTTTAAGACGGGAACTCGAAGCAGCTAATCAAGTGTGTCAACCCCTGTTTGATTTGTCCCAAGAAAGTGAAGATTCTTTTTCATTTTCTAACTGGATTCAGGCAATGAAAATAGAGACATTAACTTATGCTGTTATGGAATTAGACTCCATTGATTTTCATGGGGTAGACTATATTACCACAGATAAAATTGATGATCAAACCGGACATCCAATTAAGGTGCAAAAGCATGTTTTTGTACGAGGTATTGTTTCTGAATGGGAAGATTCAGTTATTGATACCGTTTTCAAGAAGTTCAATGAACTAACTGAAAGGGCACAGGAAAAAGCTTTGGAGGGGGTTGAGTTTGCTAAAAATGACCCCGAAGTACGAATAGAAGAATTAGAACAAGAATTGCGAGAGCTTAGAGCCAAGGTTCAAAAAAATAAAGCGCCTTCTTCAGATATCGAAGAAGAAGACAGTTCTGTAAATAAAGAAGTTTTAAAGAAACAGATGTTTAGCGAAGTGGATGAAGATTCACAGCCGCCACATGTTTCAGAGGACTTCATGTATGAAAACGCTCCACAAAGGGAACCTGCGAGAAAAGAAACACCACCACAAAACCATCCTGAAAGAGTGGAACATCCTGCCAATACAGGAGAGGAACCTTTATATTACAATGAACATGGTGAACCTCTAGCGGGAGATGAATTAGCAGCTGCGGAGGCGCAGGATCGATTGCTTATGCAGAGACAAGGTCGTCATAACACCCAGGCACAAGACCAGCAACATGAAGGTAGGCAACCTCTTAATCAGGTAGATGCACAGGTATTAGGAGGTCATGACGGGCCTCAAAATACTGTGAATGCTAATAAAAGGAAGAATGATACTGGCGACATGAAAGTAGATCCCTCTCTTTCCGATGATGTAGAAGTCCTGACCCCAAGAAAACCCATTGAAAGGGGTAATCCTAAAATTAATGAAGGTCCGGATCCCAACGTAAACCCAAATTTTCGACCTCCTAATAAGCGAAATAAATGATTCTTGTTGTAGGTCTAGCTCACAATGATATCAACAGGATCAAAATATGACAATCTGGAACAACTCTTATTTCGAGGATTTTTAGTTTTGCACGCAGATTTGGGGGGAACTCCAGTCGTCTTCAAAACAATTAATACCTTTGAAAATAATCTTCTGGAAGTCTATCTCCCTTTCAACTTACCTTATCAAAAAAGGCAAAAACAGAGATCGGCTTATATGATAGCCTATAGTGTTTTCCTATTTGATCAGGTTAACGTGCTATCTGATAGGGATTTTTATATTCCAAAACTTGTAGACGTGATTCTAGACCTGCCAACTCCCGTCATAGATCGGATCCTAAGACGGCTTAAATTCCTCAACATACAAGCTACCAAGGAAATGCATAAGGTTCAGCCTTATACTTATGGGTACCTCTCTCGCCAACGGTGGTATTCCTATCGGGGACACCCTCTAAATGATTCCAGAATTACGGGTATTTCAGGAACTTCGTCTCTAGGACTTAATATGCATCAAAAAATATGGACTTTTTTTAATAGCATTGATGACATTAAAGAAGAAAATGATCGTCAGTGGTCTCTCACCAAATTTCAAGCTTCGGTTCATAATCCAAAAGCTTTGAAAAAAATTGATGCAAAAGATGCAGATAAACAGCGTCAAGAAAGTAGAAGACGAGAAGAAGCTTTCAAATCTGCGGGTTTCAATAAAGCTACTGAAAATATTAAAGGCGAAATCAAAGTCTCCAATGAGTCCGTGGATGACCTTCTCACACAGATGAATAGGTCTTTGAAAGGTCAAAAAGACTTCCATGATAGTGTAATTGAAGATCATGAAAACCGGGTTCAAGAAAATTATCTTAGAGAACAGGCTAGAATACAAGCTAAAAGGGAAGAAGCTCGAAAAAATAGGGAAAAGGTTTTTAAAGGAACCGATGCTAGTGAAGATCCTTTCATATTCTATGAAGAGGGAGAAGTAGAAGAACAGGTACGCGCTCAAAACATAAGAAAAGCCCAACATTTGAAAGATGGTTCTTATAGAACAGATAGAGACTTTGCAGAAAACAGAGAAAGGCTTGAAAAATGGGGCATTATTAAAAGCGAAAACGAAAGCAATCACGGAAAAAAGACGAAAAGTAGAAGTGGAACCATAATGGATGACTACTACCGTGTATCAGAAGAAGACTTATCCTATCCCGATGCTTTAGATTATCCCGATATTATTGGCGATGATGATCCCAATAAAGATTAATAATGAGGAACTAGCTCATGGCTAATGAGAAAATTACAACTGAAATGGAGATGGTCGTAGATGACTCCAGTGTTCGGGGTCTTATTGATCTGATCGATCAGATGGGGAATCATTACGACAAAGTCCAGAAGGGGATAAATAAATCTCAATCGGAGGGTGTCAAGCAGTTTAAAAATCTCCAGAAATCCATATCGGAAATTGGGGATTCTCATAAAGAAATGCTAAAATCGTTTGAAGGTAAAGGATCCTTCAAACAGATTTTTGAACAAAATCAGAAAGGCATCGATGAGATGCAAAAATCCATTAAGGAATTAGCTAAATTAGAGAATGAGTTAAAAAAAGCAGAAGCATCTGGTAATGAAAAAGTTTTAGCTAAGAAACAAGCAGCTTACGACAGTTTTTATCAAGAGGTATCGAAAAAACAGGTAGACTTCCTTAAAAATGCACAGGAACAGGGGAAGGACCTCAAAAAAGCCTTCATTGATAATCGGGAGGACCTAAGTGAGTACCTGAAAAAAGATCTCCCTGACAAGTTAGGAAAGGGCATTGGAGGCTCTATTAAAGGGGCTATTGAGGGGGACGCTGCAGGGATCCTAAATTCTTTATCAGGAATTATGGGAGGAGCTATTACAGCGGGGGCCAAGAAATTCTCACATGATCGTCAGAGGAGAGCATCTAAACGAAAACATAACTCTTCTATGGGTCCTTCAATGATGGAGAGAGCAGGTAATCTTCCCGTCGTTGGAAAGGGCATTGGAGGGATTACTAAAATGCTGGGAGGTCTGGTAAAAATGCTAGGTCCCATCATGATGGCTGTCGGCGGCGTCAGCATGTTAGTAAAGCTTCTTATTGATTCCGAAGCTCAAGTTATTGAATTAAATAAAGCGTTAACCTCTTCTGTATCCCTAATGAAATTGGGAGAAGGTAACGTTGCCTTAGCTAAAGAAAGAATGGAGGCTTTGAGTGAAGCTGCTACTGATTTTAGAACCAATGTTCGATTGGGTCTTGATCCCAAACAGCATTATGAAGTTATCGGCGCTCTTGAAGACCATAATGCAAGCTTAACAGATCTAGGAGACGGGTATGCAGATTTTGGATATGCAGCTACTAGTGTAGTTACCATGGTGCGGGAAGCCTCTCTTAATTTAGCCACTGACATGGGGACAGTTTCGGAGTTTGTGGGTAAACTGTCCGATTTACATGCAATGGAGTTGCCTCAGATCCAAGAGAAGTTACAGCACGTTGTGGGTGCAGCGGAAAAAGCAAGTATGTCCACAAAGAATTTTTTCAGCACGGTATCTCAAATTACAGGTCAAATGGGTCTTTACAACTATAAGATCGAAGAGACTTCTTTCATTCTTGGGGAGATGAGTCAACACCTAGACGCTGACACTGCCAAGGAGTTTGCAACCGCTATGTCCACCGGTATTCAGAATATGAATGCACAGGAAAGGATACGAGCAGGTCTATTAGCAGGTACAGGAAGAGTTCAAGAGATGTTGACTGAAACCTCTAGGGAAATGCTTAATAATCTCGGAGAAATGGAAGGAGGGTTCAGCGGGATCAATACTGCTCTATCAGAGTTTGGAGTTAATGCAGTCTCCAGTGGAGAAGAGTTAGGGGCGGCACTTCAAGAGCTTAGAGATAAAGATGGTGATGCCTATGGGGAGTTCATTGCTCATGCGAAAGGAATTGACTCTGTTTCAGAAGATCAGCTACGAAATTTACAGCAAAGTGCTGAAATGATTGAGAGTATTGATAAGGGTGGAGTTCACGTAGCAGATGCTATGAGAAACTTGGGGGGCCTCGACCAAATGGAAATCAAAACTGCGGGCCTCGAACAACTTTTTGGTCCGATTGCTGACATCCCTCTCATCTATGCAGAACAGGTTGGCGTCAATGAAAAAGAACTCATTGCTTTGCAGCGACTTTCTGTGGTAAGTGAGGGTCAGTTATCCTATTTGGAAAGAGCTGTAGAAGAGGGAATGGATGAAAATGAAATCATGGCCTGGGCTAGAGATAGAGGTCTGGATGTTCGCGTTGAGAATGGTCAACTAATCAATGCAGAGACAAACCAGGCTATCGAAGACCAGCATGATATTATCAAAGCCATGTCTGATGAGGAAAAAGATAGAATTGGACAGCAAGCTAATATGCAAAAAGATGTAGCAGAATTGCAGGTAGAGGCTACACAAAGCGTTGCGGATATCCTTCAATACCTGATTTATGATGCCCTTAATACGATTGGGTATTACACTGCTATGATTTCAACATTTGTGGCTAGGCTTCTAAAAGATGACGAAGCGATCCTAAAAGCCGATAGAACCATGTATGAAGCAGAAAGAAGAAGGGAAGTTCAGCAATTGCAAGACCAAATGCATCAAAAAGAAGAGGAATTGAGGGAAGCAAACCAGAACGAAGACATTGATGCTGCGAGAAATATAGCACAGGATATTGAAAGTCTTAACGAAACTATAGAAACAGAGAAAGGTACTATTGAACAGCTACGACTGGGAGCCTCAATAGAAACTGTAGAAGGTTCTAGAGTTGGATCAATAGAAGAACAAGAAATAGCGGAAACGGGAGGGACTACTGCGGAGAGGACCGCAGAGGTCATTGATGAGCATCCAGTTGAAATGGCAGTAAATTCTATAATTGAAAACGTCGTGGCCTTCGCAAAGTATGGACCGTACGCGAGTTTTGTGGGACCCGGGGGTGGGACTCCTGAACTACCTGAAGGTTTAGAGTCAGAAGTTGACCAGAAGATGTATCAAGGTCGGGAGGATAACAGAGGTCGCCGTGCCCGTGCCAGAGCGAAAGAAAGGCTAGATTCACGAGTAGCAGATCTTATGGAGGAAGGGGTATTAACTGAAGCCGAAATGGAAGATAGACTAGCCACGATTGCTACCGAAGTGTCTAATGACACCATACTAGATGGGGAAACCACCCTAAGGATGGCAAGAGAAACTGCAACAGCTATTGAAGATGAGAAAAAGAAGAGGGAAACTATAAGTCAACTTAGGGACATAGGTTATTCTGAGGGAAATGCGAACCTCGCCATCAATAATCCTTCTTCAATAGCAGGACCTAAGGCGGATGAGGCTAGAAGAATTCTAACGGACCAAGGGTATTTGTCCGATGCTCAGGATGCCCAGATCCTAAGTGGAGGGTTCGCTCCGCACTTGTTTGCCCCTGGAGATATGATTATCAAAAGCAATGAGATCGCTGACACAGTGACAGGTAGATCTGGGCAGTTTGTACCAGATCTTTTTAATGCTCTGGGAGCAGGCGGCAGTGGCCGGGGATCTTCTAATATGGCAATGCACAACACTTTTAATATTAATGGCGGGAATTTGCAAGAAGTGGAAAACACTATTTTGAGAGTTCTTGAAATGGCCGAACGCAAAAGATATGGAGAAAGTTAATGCTTAAATTTTCAGCAGAGGATGGAAGACAACTTTATAAGGATTTCGATAGAGTTTATGAGGCACTAATTAAAGGCTTGAAATTGGTCGATACTGAACCTTCTCACAATTCTAAGATGGTGTCAAAGCGTATTTTGATACCTTTTATCAATGCGGGAATCAAACTGGCTAAGTACGTTTTGCATAATAAATCCATTCCCGCCCGTTCTAAAAAAGATATGGAGATGGCTACTCGAATTTTTATGAAAGTAAAAAGGGCTCCCTCTAAGCCTAAGGCTTGGATTAAGAAAAATAAAAGACGTATTGATTTCCTTAGGTCCACCATTGACCTTCCCGAAAAGTCTTTAGGTTCTGACGAGATGTTTAAGGTAGGTCCTTTTACTGTACATAACACGGTAGGAGCAGAAGGGAAAGAGCTAGAGTTTATCAAAGACCTAATTAGAAAATCACACAAGTCTATTTCTTCAAGTTCAGTTCCCTCAGCAAAAAGTCTTTTGTATGGAGACGTTCTTTTAACCGGGCAATTATTACAGGCACATGCTAACGCATGGTACAATGTGGAGAATGATAATATCAGCCTTCGTATCCGTAAAAAAGTAGATGCGGATGCAGTTCAAGCTCTTATACATGAATTTGGTCATCGTCTCTGGAATAGAAAACTAGATAAGGAAATAAAAAGACAATGGGGCAGATACCATCGAAGTATTGGTAGTTCTAATATGCCCCTCCCAGATGTTGGAGATCCTTTAGGGTTTCCAATCCAAGGGAATGACGAGCCTCTTATTACCAAGATCGAAGGAGACAAATTCTTTTTGGAGGGTGGAGGTTATTTATCCGCCCGAAAAATCTTAGATGCTTATACACAATATTTTTCATATCCTACTAGGTATTCTTCCGTAAACGAAGAAGAACATTTCTGTGAAGCGTTTTCTATGTATTGTTTGGGCGTTCTTCCTTCGGAACATGAAGAAGTTTTTGAGAAATATATCATTCGAGGGGAGGAGTTTAGTTATGCCCAATCAGAATAATAGTCGTTTCAGTATTCCATCTGCTTTTGAAGGGGGTAGGAATGCCAAAGGAGCCATGCCTGTCTTATTTCAAGTCCTAGCTCCCGACCTAAATACGCCTCTTCTACCGGATTATCTGTATCTTCATGTTAACCCTCAGAACCTGGATTTTTCCTATTCACAGAACGTAAATAGAGTCCAAACGAAAGGTGGATTTGTAGAGCAGCATTTTGGTAAGGAACTAACTGATATATCCGCTTCTGGTTCAACCGGAGCTTTTGTGTCTGTGGAAAATGGAGTGACCACTTATGACCGCCGTAATACGATTGCACATCGAAAGATAAAGCAACTTTTAGACGTTTATAAGAATAATGGTTCGGTCTATGACGACAAAGGGAATGTCCAATTCAGAGGAAGAATTAGGCTTCTATTTGGAGGAGGTATTTATGATGGATACTTCACCTCATTTAATGAAAATGAAACTGCGGAGCAGCCTTTTTCTTTTACCGTAGATTGGTCTTTCAAGGCTCAAAAAGAGCGTTATACTTTTGTCTACTAACTAAGAGATCTCAATATGGCAGGAATTGTAGAAATAGATCCGGTCGCGGGTTTTCTTGATGAAGAGGAAGATCTTAGTGTTAATGACCAACAGGCCAACACTATTAAAAGGACCTTTCAAATTACCAGATCTAATTTATCTGAGTATGGAATCCTGAATAGTCAGAAAGGGGTAGAGTTTCACGGACAACCTGCGCCACACGCTGCGGTAGGAACTACTCAGAAGCCTCTCATACCCGTTATGATAGCTTTGGTTCCCCCAGATACCTATCCAAGTACAGAAAGCCGGAGCGTCCCTATCAATGCCCCACAGGAATTAGAGATACGCCCCATTAAGTCCCGACAATTAGACGGGAACTTTGAGGCAGAAGCAACAGGATCCAGAGTAGCAGGTAATCCCAATGAGTCTGTAGTTTTTGAACCTAAAGAATTGGACATAGGGAACTACCTGAATACACAGATAGAAAGATATCGCAATTTCCAAAACCAAAAAGGGAGAGTTGATCGGGATCTTCTTAATCAAAGTAGAAGTCTAGTGGCCAATCGAGAAGAAATACGAGATACCTTTGCAGCAAGAAGTGAAGAAATAAGACAAGCCAGACAAGAAGAGGACAACGAAGGGTTCATAAGGGCACAAATATTAGCCATGAAAGATCTCCCCCCACTTATCATGTATGTAAACCCTTCGGAGTTTAGTATATCGTATAACCATGTCATAAGTGATGGTAATAAAGGAAGAAATGGCTACATAGTTGAACACTGGGGTTTACAACAGCCTACTATCAGTGCTGGGGGTACGATTGGAGCTACCTATATCCATTCCACTAATCGAAGGGGACAAGGGACTGGAGGTCTTACTCAGATCAATAGACAATCGTCTGCCGCATATCAGAATTTTATGAACCTGTTCCAGATTTACCAGAACAACTCATATATCTACAATTTAGACCGTCGAATTTCTGTCTTGGGGAGCGTAAAAATTTTCTATGATGGAACTATTTATACGGGGTCTTTTGACTCGTTTTCTATTACAGAATCCGAAGCAACACCTTTTACTCTGGAGTATAAATTTGATTTTACAGTCCGGTTTCAGGACTCGATTTCCTCCATTTCTGAGAATAATTTCACAGGTGGTGGAGGATTAAACGATGATATGTTTTTCACTGAGGAAGAGGCTTCCGCAAATGAGATGATTTTTTCTCCCGACGATCCTGATTTTGATGATGGAGGAGATGAGGATGAGATGTTTTTCTTTCCTACGGATCCTGATTTTGATGATGGAGGAGATGCGATGACTTTCAGCCCTGATGAAACCGAACTGAGTCCCGAAGAATTAGCAGAATTAGATAATGAATAACACCAAAAGAGCTTGAATTATTATGGCAACCGGATTAAGAGGAACGTTCTCAGACAATAAAAGACCCGTGATCACGACTGCGCCTGACGCACTGGTCTATATCAATGGAGAGCTATCTCTCCCCTCTGGTGCTGCGCCTGGACGTAGAGTTAACATTCAACCTTTGGTTACTAGTATTAGTGCTAATGGAGGCGTAGAGCAAAGCCCTGGGACCGCACAGCTATCTTTGCACATACCAACCCATCATGAAGAGGATTTTTTCCGGGGTGGGCAGCTTATTCTGACCAACATGATGGAAGTTCGTATTTACATGAAAGGCCATTTTTTGGTGGGCGGGGTTCCCCGTTACTATCCAGTTTTTTGGGGAGTAGTTACTTCTGTTAGTCATTCATGGTCTGGAGGAGAAAGAACCGTAGAATTAAGTTGTCAGGACGTTCTTTATTGGTGGACTATTCAACGAATTGTCACGAATGCTTCCTACATGGGAGCTGATGCTCCTGCACAGGGAGCTTTTAACCTGAAAGGTAGTGGTGTTTTCACTAATATGAATCCTTTTGATACGATCTATTCACTGGCAAGACATGCTTATGGAGACGCAGTCCTTCAAGAATTCTATCTAGGAATCAAGCAGAATACAAATGAGCCAAATCCTGTAGATAATAAAAGACTAATGTGGTACTGGACTAAGCAGTGGGGACGAATTGCTTTTGCCCTTCGTATGTACGGTCCAAGGGGAGATCTTCTTCAAGGAGATTTACTGTCATCGGTACTTTCTGACTCTAATAAGCAAAGTGCTCTTTTCGGAAGAGTTGGATTGGCAAGAAGAAATCGTCAACCTCAGTTTCAGTTCAATGATGAGGTTAACTTAGAAGATGTCTCGGCTTTCTCCGAGGTCCTTTCTAGATTGGGATCGTTTGACCTCCACACTTCGGAACATCAAACGAAAAAAGAAATTGCGGATACTGTTAAGGAATCTATTGGCTATGAATTTTTTCTGGATATGACAGGTGAAATAATATTCAAGCCGCCTTTCTATAATTTGGATGTTATGTCTAATAAGCCGGTGTCCTGGATTCGACCCGTTGATATCATCAATGAGAACTTTGCAGAGAACATCCCTGACGTCACTTTCTTGGAAGGTACAGGTAGTTTAATTAGGAACTTAGATGTTGGGGCCGAGGAGATAACAAAACCAAAGGCCACTTATATCGACTACCGATTGGTACAAAAATACGGTTGGAAACCAGGTTCTTATAACTCTGAATTCTTTGGTTCAGGTCTTGGAGGAGATGCCCCCCGGAATTTATTCTACCACTTGGTCGACCAATTAGACAAGCAAAATTCAAGAATTCACACCGGCTCTGTTACGATTCCTTTGAGGCCCGAGCTTCGATTAGGATACCCGATCTACTATGAGGACCAAGATGCTTTCTACTATGTAGATAATATTGCGCATCAATTCTCTTATGGGGGACAGTGTACCACTACCCTAAACCTTATGGCTAAAAGGGCTAAGTTCTATGCAGCTTTCCCTTATTGGAATGGCATTAATGGTTCGGAGCAAGAAGTGCAGGACCCCGATCAGTTTGGTTCTAGGTCTAATCAAGAATTTCAACCTTCCCTAGGAGACACTGCGGATCCAGGGGATTATCCTAATAATCTATACCGCAGACCTGTCTCAGCACAGAGCGGCGATCCTGTTCCGGATCGTAACGTTATTTTGACCGCAGTTGAGAAAGAAGCTACCGACAGGGAAAACGTTGAAAATGATACTTTTTCTGCGGTGGAAGGGGAACAGACAAGGGCAGAGTCAGTTGCTACAGATCTAGTTTCGATGAGGTCACAATTCAGGGTTATTGGGAATAATGATTTCATGTATACCATAGATCCTACTAGAGATGAAACTCTCCGTTATGATGAACAGGGTAGAAAAACATCGGGTCCCTTAACTTCTTTAAAAGTAGAGAGAAAAGAGGTGGGAGGGGAAAACCGTATCCTTCCTACTTTCCCCGTCTCCGATGAACGCGGGTATGAAGTTATTGGTGGATATGAGTATGGTCGAACAGTGCGACTTACTAGGAATGGCATGGATTTTAGTCGGCAGACCAACCGGAGGGCGTCTGAATTAGCTAATCTGAGTCCAGAAAGAACCACCACTAATCAAACTAATGAGGATATGAATGACGAGCAATTCGCTTCCAATGCTGCCATGAGTGACGAGGATCGGGTTGCCAAATTAGATCCAAATAACTATGGCAGAAGGTTATTGGATCTCAGACCTTCAGGACCCGACTCTTTTAACTTTGCACAGGACGCGCGCAATCTAATTAAAGGGCGTACTTTTCAGGAAATAGAGAGGACTTTACCTTCCTCAACCCCTGGTGATTATGATTTTGAAGTAGGTCCTTCGGATAAACCCTTCACTCGAAATACACAAGTAGGTCAATGGAGAGAAGTTTTTGATGAAGTAAGATCCCAGAGCGGTGTTTCTGCGGAAGAATATCCTGATACCTATTTACTAGCAATTATTCATACTGAATCAAATGGAAGAACCGATGCTCGAAGAACAAATGACGACGGTCGCCTAAGTCAGTATTGTGGACTTGTTCAATCGGGGGTTGGCAACTCGGGGGATTTAGGTAGAGAGAATACAGATTTTTTAGGAAATGGTCCGAATGATAGAGAAGTTGCTATCGACTCGCTAAATCATATGATTGAATATACCCAGAGATACCGAAGCAGACACAATCATGATCCCGATAGGATGGCAATCCTCTGGAAAGGTGGGGGTACTACTTTGGATCGATTTAATGCTGCAATGGAAGAGTCCCCTACTACTGCGGTAGGGATCCTTAGTGCAAAAAACGGCACAGATGTTTATGTTGCCAGAGTACGTTTGGCAATGTCGGTTTGGTCGGATCCCAATGGAACTGTAGTAGAAGAGCCTTTACCCTCAGTAGAAGACGTTAATACCGATGGTATTCCCCCGGAAACCGGGGATGACCTTGAAGCTAGGAGAGCGTCTAACACACTGTTTGGAAATGCGTTGGCAGCCAACAGGGATCAAGGAATTAACTCTCTCCCTTCAGGTATTAGACCCGTCAGGGATCCCGGACTTATGGTCCATATTACCTCTTTCTTGCAAGCTATTTATGCAGAAGGATTTGCCTTAGAAAAAGAGTTGGAAAGAAAGCTAAGAGGGGAGACTAAAATCCCTAATAGAAATTCTCCAGTCCGGCCAGGAGTTCAAACAGAGCAAGACCGCTTAGTGGACACTTCTCTAGGAAGACCCGAAGTACAGGACGCATTAGCTTCTGGACAAACTCCTTCGGAGGTTTTTGGTCCTGGAGGGGAATGGCAACAGGTACAGGAACAATGGGGGCAAGCTAAGTCCACTTTTAGAGACGTTGCTGACACTTCAGGTACGGATGTTAATGGAAATGTAGACGCTGATGTTGAGGATGATGATGATGATGCTGAGGAGGACAGTTAATGTCTAATAATATTCCAAAAAGATATGGTCCTCCGGCTCCTATAGGATCAAAACCAGCTCAAAGTAAAATGTTTGGTCGAAATAACGACCTACGTTTCTCTTTACGAATGGCAGAGATCATTCGAGTAGACTACGAGGGAATGGTATGTGACCTCGCGTTTCTTCAAGGGGACACTCCTCCCGCAGAAGAGGTTCCTATTTCGGCTGCTTATTGGTCCAAAAGATCTTTTCTTGGTGCCATGCCAGAAGAAGGTGCTATCTGTATTGTAGGCTATAGTGCGGTACACCAAGACAGAGCGACCCGACCTTTTATTCTAGCATTTTTACCTAATGGCATCAAGACTGCTCTTAGATTTGATCCTTTTGGGGCGGTTCCCCGAGATGCAGAAGAGATGGACCTCCCTCCCGAGGTGGCTTTTAAAGAACTAAAAGGGATCTACGGACCTAGTCGTAGGAAATTCCGAAAGATCTATCCTGGAACTGTCTATGGCATGTCAGAAGCGGGGTCTGAATTGATTTTAGACTCGGGTGTTCATTTAATGGATCGGGCAGGCTCAGAGTTTCTTTTAAGGGATTTTGATCAGGCGGGAGTTTTGACCACAATGGATATGTATTCTACCACTGCTGCGGGAAGGTCAAGGTCTGGTAGAATAGTTCGCAACGCTCTGAACTTACCTTCTGATTTCCTAGATCCTGAGGGTGTATTTCCTGTGGACCATCCTCTTTTTGAGGATCTATTGGATGCAGGTTTTCTCTTTGCAGATGGAACTCCCGTTTCAGATATGAATGGTTTTCCTTCGGTTACACTACCCGATGGTAGAAAACATACTGTCATAACAGAAAATATGGCAGATCCCAACGATATTCAGACTCGATTGTATACTGAAAATCGTAAAGAGATTCAGGAATTTAGCGATGGTATGATTCCTGGATCGGATAATATGGGATTTGATCCTGACTCAGTTGCTCCCGATCCGCATTATAGCCCGTTCATTGAAAGTGTGCAAGGAACCGTTGTAGGCAATGATCCTTATTCCGCATCGGGCAGAGTTAAATACGGACAATTGTTAAAACCTGTATTATTTGATACTCCTAGCTCTACGCAAGGTCAGCCTAGATTAGAAGTTGTTGAAAACTCCGAAAGCGAAACCGAAAAAAGTTTGGTAGGGGCAGGGCTGTATCGAATGAAGCGACCTGACGGACTTGGGGAGCTTTTCCTTAGTCACGATAAAGAAGGACATGTATTTCTTTCTATTCCTTCTTCTACCTCCAAGAAAAGTAACTTAGGAGCCGGACGGTCTTTGGAAGCAGACTTGAAAGGGTCTACTAAGTTAGTAATGGGAGCTGAAAAAGGAGATAACGTTTCTTTTGACTTAGCTACCAAAGGTGGTTTAAAATGGTCCCTTGGGTCTGCTACTGCTTCTAAGAGATCACTGGATCTATTAACCTCTGGAGGAGTCTCAGTTGACATACGAGGATCTGACTCCAATGGAACCGGCCTTGACCTCAAAATGACAGGGGATTTTGGTGTAGCAGTAGAAGGAACTCATGGTATGTTTACGACAGGGGATTCCATTGAAGAGATTACTGGCAAGAAAGAAGTTAGAGCAGACTCGATTGCGCAACAAGTGGGACAAGGGAACTTTACTACTACCGTAGCTTCTGACCATGATATGAATATTCAAGGGGAGAAGACCATGACGGTTGGGTCGGGAACTGAAACTACGATCCTAACCGGAGGGGAAGAGACGAACATCCTAAAAGGAGATAGCAAAACCAGTTTTACGGCCCCTGCTACTAGAAGTTTAGAGTTCTTGGCTGCGGGTACCCATGAAATCCAAGCAGGTGGTTCACTCACTATAGAAAGATCTGCTTCTCTTTCAGGTAATTATTCCTTTGAAGCCCCTACAGGATCCTATTCAGTAACCCTTGCAACCGGTTCAGTAACCCTCACAGCCGGAGCAGGTTCCGTCGAGATATCTACATCCGGTGTGGATGTTCGCGGTCCCTCCATCAATCTGGTGGGGTCTGTGTCCTTGGGAACAAGTACAGCACCTAACGCTGTTGTAGGAGGTATCCCCGGTCCAAGTCCTCATGTCGATCATATAACAGGACTTCCCTTGACTGGAAATCCTATAGTCAAAACGATGTGATCTTATAATGCCTGTGACCCCTGCAACATTAACTCCCTCATTAATTGGTTCTCTAACTGGAGTTGCCATACAAGGACCCTCAGTACCACAATTAGCGGGAGCTATTGGTACTGCATTCCCTTCTTTTCTTGCTACTATCCCTGTAACGACTAATCATGTCGGCGTCCTGGGGGTAGGAACAGGTACGGGGAAAGTAGCTATAGAACCCGCTTCGGGAATTGCAATACTTACCGGTACCTTAGCTGCCAATGGAATTGTAGGTCCATCCGCCCCTCAGATGGCTTCGGGTATTATAACAGCTTTGGCTCAAGAAATCAATACTACTGCTATTGTACAGGTAGGAATTATAGGAACTTCGGTGGGGGCGGGGGTAGGAACTCTGTCAGGGGGAGTAGGAGCAACGTTCACTCAAATACTAACCGCTTCTTTTGGAGGAGCCGGAATAGTAGGACCAAAAGCAAACTCCCTCGCCAATGCTATTGGAGAAGGAGTTGCGAACTGGCTATCTTTTGCTATTATCAACACGGTAGATACAGGAACCCCTTCACCACCTTTTAACAACTCGACCGGAGTTGGGATTGGAAAAGTATTTTAGAATTTCTGTTTGAGAATAATTCTTGCAGAAGGCGGTCCTCCAATATGAAAGCCTTCTCCTTTTACGTTCGGATGCCCCACACCTGACAGTCTTTTGGCTATTGTCTGTGCTACTTGATCTAATTCTTGATCAGTAGGATCATGATTATCTCCAGATTCCACTGCAATTAGTAGAGATGCAGTGCCTCCGTCAATTAGAGTGCTGGCCTCGAAAGGTAGCAGTCGGGCATTATGAAGCTCATCATTGATCATTCCCGCAGCAAAAAGAGTAGGCCCTAAGATCCATCCCCCTCCAGTTACGTTTTCAATCCTTCTACTCCCCGCTTTTTTAGACCTAGTGTGAGAAGAGTCTATGTGGCGAAGGATAGGTCTTAGATCATCTCTAAGCTCTGGATTGCTATGTCCTAGTTTAATGAGGGTGTCTTTCAGCTTCATTTGGAATCTCCGAAGAAGTAGTGATAAGGGTAAGCCTGTTTAGTTCTACATAAGTTCTAAATAAAAGGATTCTCTATAGAAGACCTGAAAAGGAATTTTTAGACGGAGAGATTCGCTATCTTAATACGATTATCTCTCTCATCAGTTTGAATAATTTTGAGATTCCATCTTTATTCTAGGTAGGTACTCAAACAATTAGCTTGTAACTCCCTCCCCTCTAGGAAGGTACGTCTGTAATGTCCACTAGTTTTGATGGCTTTGTACTACGCAAGCCAAAAGTAGCCTCTTCAAATTCTCCTTTCACTTCGGAGCCTGACACCCTTGTTCTCTCTAGGGACTCAGATAGTAGTGGTACGTCTGATCGGGATGAATATCTGGCAACCTTTGTCAATGACGAAGATGCCAAAGCTGTTGAGTTCTTGGTGATCCCTGCGAATACGGGCAATATTATTGCCAAGCCTGGCGAAGATCATCTGTCCGTGTTCTATACAAAAAATGATGAGATAGATCGTTTCGGTTTTGATCCTTCGGAAAATAGATGGAAACCGAAACCAGGTTCTAAGCCTGATAATTTGGGACTTCTACCTGAAAGTGGGCAGTTAAATCTGAAAGTAGTGGAGTCGGATCTGGGAGAACCTAGAATTACTATTGGAAGTCCCTCAGAAACTCCCATCCCTGTAGAGTGGGAGGACGATGACCAAAACTGGCCTCCTCCCGCTATTCCGCCAGGAGAAGCAATAGCACTTATTAGTACTGGTGAGATTTATTTTGCATCTGATATTGTAGCAGGGTCCTTTGGAATGCCCGTCTATCAATTCCGTAATAATTTTTTCAACAGAAAAGACGTGACAGGTGTCATTGGAATAGCGGGCGAAGACTTGTTTTTAAATCCAATTCCGTCTGCAACAGAAAGACCCCTTATTCGATCCAAGTATGGGTCCTATTTGGATACCTCTGATATCAGTTGGGATACAAATACGGGTGAACTTACCTTCCTTAATTCGGACTATGAAGGCGAACCGATCTATTATGACGGCGTCTATAGCTCACTGGATCTTATAGATCCTTATGAATCTACAGATCTAGCAGTGCTTTCTAAACCTGCTACTTTTTTAACTCCCGTAGAGGTTTCGATTGACACGACCATTTATGATGTAGGCGGTTTAATACTCTATGTCAAAGAGACGGGTCTAATTATCGAAGATGTTAGGATCGTAGAAGAATTTTCGAGACCTTATGCCATTCCCGAAAGCAGGGCAGAGGCTATCCTTACAGGAACCAACCTATTGGTCCGTCTGTCTTCCCAGTTTGTAGCTGCCAATGACGGAAATACGCTGGCAGTAGGGACCGGAGATTACTACCTAGAAAATGGAATTACGTTTCGTATGTTTCCGTCGCTACTGGACCCCTCTAATACAAAAGAGATCCCTGACGCTCAAAATCTAGTGGCCCTAGAAAATGAAGTCATTTCGGACTCTGTAAATGCGGGAACTTTTTCGGCGCTTACTCAAATCCCGTTACAGGACATCCCTGGTTACGACGATAATACCTTTTTCCGTCTGGAAGATGGAGCTATAAGAAGAGTTCTGGAACCCAATAAAGATGTGGTCTATGATTTTGATAGTAGACAGATAAGATGGGCAAGCCCCGTTACTAATGAAGTTCATGATATTAGATCCCCGAGCGCTTCCCTGAAGCTGAATAATGAAGTTATTTTGGCTTCGGATTTTGAATTTACATTGGATGAAGGGGCTGGTCCTCAGATAATTGAACCGGGTCAGGATGTCCTCATTGATTTTGATGGAGGCCAGCTATTCTTTTCGGAAGACCGGGGACGGCTTCTATATGAAGGAATAGGTTCTTTTACTACAGGTGCTACTCAATTTTCTGCGGACAATACCGAATTTGATTTCGACCCTATCCCGTCAGATCCGTTGAAGCAGCCTCTATTGATTATAGGATCATCTGTATATCGAATAGAACAGGCAACTATTAACACTCTTACTACTCATATCCCTATAGCAGAAGATAGTGAGGATTCGATCCCTTTTCGAGTGATAGATACCTCTGAGGTAGTATTCAATTATGCCCTTCGAGATTTGAATCTAAATCGGAGATGGATCTATCCCGAGTTTATCTATCCTCTTTCAGACGGTGAATATATTCCCGATGGTGAAAGTTTCTCATTCTTGTCAGAAGGAAATGAAGTAGACCATATAGTATTGGAGTCTCAAAAGTTGGGACTCATTGAAGATACTCTGGAAATTCCTGTTTATTATCGAGAATCCGAAGCTAATTATACGCTTCTGAGAAATACATTTGAGATGACAGAGACTGCCAATCCTGTACCTGATGAGGGTGAGTTCTATATAGACCCCAGCAACGGCGAACTCACTTTTAATGTAGATGACATTGAAGCTTTTCCAGATGCCCAAGTGATTTTAGAACCTTCTCTTTCAGATGACGGACATCCTGATTCTTTAATCGAAGTCCTTTCTAAAAATCGTACCGTAGGCATCCCTTCCTCTCTAGATAACGTGAAGGTGGTAGTTCTTTTAGAAGAAACTCAATACACCGTCCAGAAAGCAAATGGATCTATCTTTTTCGATTCTCAAATAAAAGAAGGAACTCGTTTACGAGTTAGGTATTATACAGACGGGGACACCGAAATTATAGAGGATGTGGGTTTTCAGAGAAAAGAAACCCTTTCAGTATCGTCGGGCCAGAGTAGTGCAACTTTTGCTGCAGGACCTATAGAACTAGACGATCAAAGGGATGTTACTCTTTTCGTAAATGGATCTCCAACACCTTCTACTCGAAATGGGAAGACTCTATCTTTTTCTCCCATTTCGGGAAACCGTTTAGTACAGGTCAACTATCATGTGACTGAGGCTGGTGGTGGGGAGAAATTAGTTCGTCTTTTACAAAAGCCTTTCTTTCCTGACATCGTTGTGGATCAAGGGCTGAACCAGACGTTTTATGGGGATCATAGATCGGTACTTCAGGAAGATACTGTGATTTTCGTTGATGATCAGGCATTCAGAATAGATGGCACACCCACTTATGATCCAAATTCTGATATTACTTCTGTAGGTTTTATCCCTTCGGTTCCCGAGTCTCTAGTATCTCCCGCAATCCAGGGGACTTCGGATCCTGTAACTGAATTTGATCTGATCCAGGTAGTAGCGGACTCCAACAGTTCTGGAGATCAGGAAATTGGATTTTTTGGAGATGTTGCGGATCTATTCCCTACTTCATATATCCTAACCCTCGATGGCGCTCCCTACCACATAGACTCATCCTCTTTTGATGAGGGCAAGGGTATGACCAAGGTAGGAGTTCGAAGTGACCTCTTGAGGGAATACACGGGTCCTGATGTGCAAGTATCAGAATTCCCTGTCTATCCTCCTAACCCTTCCATACTGCAAACTGATATTCTTCCTTTTATAACAGAACCCCATTATTTGGTTCGATTTGATGAGGATGATAAAGGACATTTCCTAGAAGATGGTATTGATTATCGCCTGATCAATAACGGATCGATTATTTTGGATCCTGTTGCAACTTCACTTCCTAAATCGGGAGAAGTATGGCATCTAGGATATCTAGGCAGAAGAGAATTAAAACCAATAGGATCTTTACCCTCTCAGGTGATCTTCCCAAGGGTCAAAGCTTCTTATACTCGATTTGTTAGTGCTACCACAGACAATGGTATTGAGGGTTCTCGACTGGTTGCATCTTATAGTTTCCGAAGCCCCGACTCCTTTTATTTCAGAGCACTTCCCTTGGAGGAATTTTCGCAGGAAGTCTCAGACTCCATTGGTGCTAGTGCCTCTTCTCTTTCTTCGTCCAACGGGCCTACCCTATCTTTTGGTTTAAGTCAAGACAATCAGGATAGAGGATCCGAAACACTCATTTGGGAAGGGGGAGATCTCAGGGATAGAGATAGAGTGGCTCGAAGATTTGTCAGGTATTATAACCAGATAGCGCAGGGCATTGAATCCTATTTCCAGATTCTTGATGGACGAGTCGTTGGGGATCGGGATGGACAATTCTCATTCTTCTTAGGCGATGATGGGGAATCTGGAGGAGAAGACCCTGTGACGGGGGATCTAATTCCCTATTATGCTAACCCTGACGGTAGTGGTAATAAACCCACATCTACTGCCATTCAAAACATGAATTTACAGGCACAGAGTGGGTACATAAGAAATTCTATAGACGACCTTGTTCTTACTTCAAAAAAGCCTTATGAGTTTCAGTTTGACATTCCCCCTTCCCTAGAATTTGAAGGAACATTCAAACAAGCATGGGAACCTCATCGGCTATCTCGTTTTTACCCACAATTATCCAAAATTGCTACCGTCACACCTCCTAGCACTGGAGCCCCTGAAAATGAATACACTTTCCTCCGAGATTTCCAAGAGATATTAGGGGATCTTAAAGTGGAAAATGTTCTCTCTGTAACGGAACTATCTGCAAGACCTGCTAGAGGATGGCTTAAAAAAGATGGAGCAACCGATGATGGAGGCGTTTATGTGGAAGTAGGAATGTCTTTTCCTTTGGGTACTAGTGAGGCGACTAACGATCCAAATGATCCTCCTAACCTCGAAGATGGGGATCCTAGCCGTTTGATTCCCGGTTTCAAAGAGGGAGATATCGTAAGTTTGGGTAGGGTCAACTTCAGCAAAGATCCTACAAGTGGGGCAGTAACCCTAGAAATAGATGTTTATGCTTCTAATATGGAGATAGCTCAATCTCCTACAGCAGGCTCCGATCGGATTTACCTTAAAATAGCAGATGATATCGAAGGTTTTCCTGTAGACGGAGATGATCCTGCGGACCTTCTAAATAATCCTCCCCTAAAAAATGATACCCTTTTTGTCCAGAGCCAAGGGTATTTCCGGCAGAATTTCGACTATGGTATGGATTCTTCTGAGGGAGAATTGGTCAATGCAACCCTACCTAGTTTTATTGCTTCTGTCATAGGACAGGAAGCTCCCGAGCCTTTTACGTTTTTGGATGCTACTGTTGTTCATAAAAACCAGAGAACAGAACCCTATCGTTTCCCCGCCCTGGACGGTGAACCTTCTGACGATGGGGGACTCACGGGATTGCCTTATTCCTATCCTATTACGGATTCGGAGATCGTATCCTTCCAAGCTGAGATCAAAGCATGGGAAGATGTGATCAACGAAACTGACGAAGGAATTGTAGAGACAGCTATTTCACTGGTTGATGATCATATCTTTCGTCTGGATCCTGGAGTTGTTATTCCTTCGGGTCACTCGCAATATAATGAGGTTATCTTAGAAGGCGTGGTCCCAACTTTTCATCTATCCCAAATAGACGGAAATGACATTATATTAGCTGCTTTTTCAGTAGAGGATACGAACGTAGGTTATGAAATAAACCTGACAGGAGGAGGTACTATGGTAGGCACCGGCACTATTGTAGATGATCTTCATTCATTGAAAAATGTGGGCACCGATTTCTCGGGGGTCACCGGAACTCTGACTATTACTTCGGGAGATAGGGGAGTTGATGTAGGTATTACCTATGATATCGCTTCTGGAGAGAATGGACTGATCAATGTTTTACCCCCAACTCTAGACCCGTCTCTTCTGTCTTTTCCTCTTAACCTCGCTATTTTAAAGGGAGAAAGAGAGACTGGAAATGCTTATGTTGAACTCCCTAATAGGATTTTCTTCGACCCTCAAGGTCTGGATATAGATGTAGGGGACCAACTCATTGTTTCAGGCACAAGTCCTAATGGAGGACTGTATGAGATTCAAAACATTGAAGTAGATCATGTTGTTGTCAGTCCAGATACCAGAGAAAACGAAAGTAATTCTGTGGACCTTGAGGTACCTTGGAAAACTTATCGACCGCGTAGATTTAGTAACCAATTAAACGACCTGAGAGATGAGTTGGCCCAGAGAAGAATAATCTATCAGGACGATTCTGAGGCTCCCGTAGACATAGAACCTTATGTAAACAGCGTAACTTCCTCAAATCCTTCTACGCCTTCTCTGGACGTTCTGAGAAGCCTGGTGACAGAGATGTTTGGTACTCCTTCTGTGTCTGAGACAAATGGTCAAATAGTAGGAAACACTCTCACTAGTGCGGGATCTTTCAGTGATCTTGAAAATGAAGATAATGCCTATGTCATGATCAATAATGAGGACTCCAGGGGTTTCTATCGGGTAGCTTCCTTTACCAATGATACGATTGACTTGGTTGATGGTTCTAATTTCGTTCAAGGATCCCTTGAAGATGAGACAAACCTAGAGTTTGAGGTTTTTGAGGTGTCTAGTTTCTCAGAACGTACTTATGAATTAATACTGTATGAGTATTACAATGTACTAGACGAGATAGATCGTATTGATGCGGGAATAAGGGCGACCATTCACGATCTGAACGAACTGATATCTGAGGATCCCAGTATTGTAAGGCCGGGCGACCCCGCTGATACGTTGATCCAAACAATTCACTTGAACCCCATTGATGCTAGGAAAAACTGGATCGTAGATGAACCGTCTTTAAGAAATGAGTTGGAAGCTATACTAAAGGGCACCGAGTCCTTATACGATCTTCGATTCGCATGGATCGATTTCAGAATCAATCTGGAAGATGGTCTGTTACCTGCTATTAATAGGTTCAAAAAAACTAAGACAAAGAAGAAAAATAAACTTTTGAAAGAGTTAATCAAGTTAGCTTCGATGCAATAAGGAGATTACCCTCATGACTGACGATGATAAAAAAAATGTAGAATGGCAAGAAGCCCAGCCTGAAAAAAGCTCACTAGTTCTTTTGAAAGAGAAATTTATTCGTTTAAAAGAAGAGTTGGAAAAAGAAAAAGAGCGTATTGAATTCCAGATAGAGGAAGAAGGTAATAAGAATGGCTGAATGGCAGGAACTGGAAATAAGTATTGTGGACCAAATAGAACCAATTGGAGATGGTTTAGATACTGCGGTTCAAGCCCTTGCGACAATAGTAGGGACCGGAATTTCAATATTGGAGTTACTGTCTTCTTTTTTGGTAGTATCTGATAGTCCTGTAATGGCGGCAGTTCAAGCACTTCTCACAGAAATTCAAGACTTATTGGCTAGTCTTTCTGAGACGGGAGTTCATTCTCTAGCTATGCTTCCTACTACAACCGAGGAATTGGAGCGATACCAAGGAGGTTATGGAAAATTTAAGCAATTGTTTTATCAGAGTCTCTATGACACAGAGGATCCCAACAGACCTCAGTTCTCCTCGGGATCCACAACAGGGGCTCTCTTCTTATTAGTGACAGAACCTAACCCAAGTCGCTTTATCGAATCTTTATACCGTCTGTTTTCTTTTTTTGATAAACCTTTTGACCTGAGGTACCCATCCCCTGTCAATGTCAAAGTCAAACCTGCGGGTCAATTAGGACTTCCTGAAGACCAATTGTTGAATGTCTTTACAGAAGAAGGAAGAGAGCTAGATCGTCTTCGTATTGAATGGCAAGAACCTCGTACAAGCAATGATGTCTTACTCGACATTTTTGCGGAAAATAAATTTTACATTGAACGTTCTAAAAGCAGTCAAGGAGATCTCGAATTGACAGAACAAATACCTGTTACGAGGAGGTCACCCCAGGAACGAAGAAGAGATAACAGCGAAATAAAACATATCCCCGCTCGTGATGAATTTGGAGACTTGATTTATCATTGGGAACCCCTTGATCCTAACGACCCTTTTATTGATTTGGTGGATACTTTAGATATTAAGAATAGCAGGATCAATTTCCTTGCGGGTTCTTATGCTCATATCATTACTGACGTGGAAAAGGGATCAGATAATGGCTACTATTATCGAGTTAGATCCGTTCCTAAAAATACAGGATTAGTTCCTGCTACAAAAATGGTAAGAAATTCTCAGGGGGAAGAAGTAGAAAAAGAGGTCTATAACTTGGTCTTAGGAAATGACAATATAGGTCCGGTATCCCGACCTAGCGTTCCTGCTTTTGGATATCTACCAGATTTGGATACCTCTTTTGATCTACCTACTGCGCTACTAAATACCTATAGAGCCGCCTATCTTCTTCGCTTTGATGCTAACTACAAAACACAGTTTGGAATTGAGGCTTTGGGACCCTCTCTAATGACACCTTCGGTAAAAGCATCTCTTTATGAACAGGTTGGTGCCCAAGAATATGACTATTTGGACACGGATCCCGAAGGAGATACTATTACTGAAATTCTGCCATTTTTTGAAGAGCCTCTTTTTAGCGATAATGAGGCTCCAGAAGAAATGGATTATACCAATATGCGGGACAGTATTAATGCTGCGCTAGTAATTGATGCAGACACTTTTGATCCTTTTGGTGGAGTCGACGAATTTTTAGAGCCTAGACTAAACCTTCCTCCCAATGTTCGTTTGAGGCTTGCAATTGATAAAATTATAGATACCAAAATAAAAGCACTTGTCCCTTATTTGGCAGCGAATGACGAATTACTTCTCATTTTTCAAACTTTATATACTGAAAACGAGAATGCTATCCTCACACTTCTCACTGAGGGCGTGCATTTCCTAGACCTTTCCGAAGAAACGGAAATCCGCAATGATATTTTTTCCATTCTGCAACTGATTAATTCAGGGGATACCCAGGGCATTCCCCCAAACTGGGAATCTACTCAGGTTCTAAATGACTATTTTCCTTTTGTTAATAAAATCACCAATCAACTCTCAGATCTAATTTTCTCTTTATCAAATGTATTACAAAGCACACTTGATGATTTTGAAGCTACTTTGGAGTCATTGCAGGACAGGCTCGAAGTTCTCACGTCTCTTTTGGATGTGGTATCCGAAGCCATTGTTCTCATAGAAGAATTTTCAGATATGGCTACGAACCTTCGTCTTCTTTGGATACCCCCCGATACAGGCGGGAACGGGCACCTTATTTCAGAATTGCGAAGCGCCGATAATCCTCCCGAGCAGGTGAGTGATGAATACATGGCTTCCCTTGTATTTGTTTTTGGAGGGGCGGGACCTGCCGATGTTCTTGCTATCCAAAACGCTTTTCAGTTTCTTTTCGGAGTATAAAAAATGGCTTTTAATTTTTTAGGGACTTTTTCTGAAACCGAAATAGCAGGTCTTCTAGATTTTGCTGAAGACCAATTAGAAGATATTCAAGATCGGATTTCGTATCTTCGATCCTGTATTGAAAAAAACGGATGGATTACTTTTGAAAGAGACGAAGATGGTAGGACAATTTCTTACGAAGTTACTCCTTCTAATTCTGTCTTATCTAAATATATCCGATCGTACCAGTTTTGGGGAGGGAATCTTCTAGAGCTTCCTATTCTAAGCAGAGGTGAGTGGCTATCACTCTCTCAGGGCGAACCTAGTATGGATAGCCAGCAACAGTTTCAGGGAGGTCGTATTCAGGGAAGTGATGACTATTATGCTCCCAATGTTCATAAGGATGATATGGTCGAAAGTGCTACTGTAGCAAAAGTAAAAGACTGGATGATACCTGCTATCCAGACAAAACGTGAGCATTGGGAATTCAAAATCAAAAAGTCCATTGATCTGGTAGATCAATATTTGGAAGAAATTATTCTATTGGTACAACGATCAACAGGAGTAGATACTATAGAGGATTTAAGATCACAGATCAACTATTATCTAAACTCTGATGAATTTATTGGTGCAGGCCAAGGACATCGAAACAACAACGGAAACTGATACTATGGCAAAAGATTTACAGATCAAACAAAAATGTCCCCATCTAGTGATAGATGAATGGCTTGCCTTAGATGAGGATAGAAAAACCCTCAAAACCGTTAGAGATCCTTCTTCCAGCAATGTTCGAATCAAAAAGAATGGAATGGAAATACCGCAAGAAGGAATTGGTTCCAAAGTTTCTTTTTCTAGTAGGAAAGCACAACCTTTTGAAATTGAGAAAGACGCAGAACTCAGGTTCCAGACTAATAACGGTGTACTCCAAACAATAGCCTTACCTTCCGGTAATCAAGTATCTGCTTCCCGTGTAGTAAATGCTATTAATGAACAGGGATCCGGTGTCCTAGCAAAAGCCAATGCAGGGAAAATTCGTTTAGAAACTGTAAGAGGGGGCGTAGACGAGACGATTTTTCTCCAAAAAGGATCTGGACACGAAGCATTAGGTTTCCCTTTCCATAGGTTTTACCAAGGTAGAGAGATCATTCCTCCCTGGAATTTAATAAAGGAAACCAACACTTTTGGAGTCCGTTCTAAGAAAATCGTATTTGAAAGACCACTACAATCCGCAGATGACGTATTTGAAGTGTCCTATTTTACCCAGAGACGTGAGTGTCGAAGGTGTGCGGGCATCGGTATAGAAAATGATTTTCGATACGATTCTAGGGGCAATCCCATATTTGTGAGGGGAGTAGACCTTCTAGTTCAGGAGGTTGAGAAAATCGTATTCACAATTAGAGGATCTAATATTTTCTACTCATGGTATGGGACAACACTTTCGGATTTGGTAGGACAGAAAATTGTAGGAAGTGGACAATTAGTGGAGTCACAATTGGTTACGGAAATTGCTCTTACTTTGAATCGATATAGGGATGTTAAAATCCAACAGTCGAAACTCCAACCCGTAACCGATCAAGAATTTTTGATGCGTATCAAAAATATTGAGGTACGTCAGGATGATGTAGATCCCACCATTTTTAGAATTAGAGTCGATCTTCAAAATAGATCAGATCAGGTAGATCAAATTCAAAAAACATTGATTATTAATAATATCGACGGATTCGAGAGGATGCAATAATGAGCTTACAAACTCCACAATTTAATACTCCTCAGGGATCTCCTATATCGAACCTAGAATTTGTATCAACGATCCGCAAACAAGCATTGACCGGCATTCTTTCTGGGAATGTGGTAGATGTCCAGGTCAACGTAAACGGACAAGGTTTCGTTTCTGATCCTTCATTAGTAGAGTTTGATCAAAACGAATTTTCTGTCCCCAATCAAAACGTGTATCCAGAGGGATTAACGTTGGACTTTGGAGTCAATACCATTGAAATAAGATCCATTGGAGTTACGGGTGCAGTTTCGACCGCAGCTAGGGCTACGATACGAATTCTTAGGCCCGGTGAATTGGACCTTATCTCATCTGCCCCATCAGGACTTCGAGTTCGTAGGCGAAGAGACAGTGTAGAATTAGTCTGGGTAGATACAGATATTCCAAATGTCAGGGGATATCATATTTATGCTTCCTCAGAACCAGGTGGAGGGCAGGAAGGATATGTCCGTATCAATAGGGACCTCATAACGGAAGCTTCATTTGAAGAAGAGAACCTTACCGAAATTACTGAGGATTCTACCTTCTATAATAATAATTTCGGGCAGCTACGTTTATTCTTGACAGAAGAGGATTTTAATGGAGGGACTATTCAGACCGTTCAAGACTCTTTTATCGACACGTCGCTTTCGGGACCCGAAATAAAAGTAACCACAAAAGTAGAGAGTGTGGTTACTGACACTTATTTCTCATTCATCCACAACAGGTCAGGAACAGAGCAGGATGGTTTCATTAATAATGAGGTTTTTGCTGACATTCCAGATGATGAGCCTCTTTATTATGTAATGACGACGGTAGTTTATAATCAAACAACCAACCAGGAAATTGAATCTGCTTATAGTTCTGAATTAGTTGGATATCCTTTGGAAATAGACACGCAACTTCGAGATGTCCCCAGGCGCACAAGGTTTGATGTTACAGAAGACTATATCGACCGTGTAATTAACTATGATAATGAAATATCAGTTATGCCAGGGTCCGTGGTAAAAGACGTTTTTATTGATCCTTTTGCTACGGAAGCAGAGCGGCTTTATTTTATTGCAGATTTCGTTCGTAGATCCCAGTCCTTTGCAACTCTATTAGTAGTAGACGAATTAGATTCGTACAAACAGGCTCTCGCTTCTGCTATGGGGTTCACCAATGTAGCGAATGTTCAGCAAATCATTGATGACTCTTTCGATAAATTATCTGCCAATACCAATAAAGTTCGTTTGGGGGCGCAGCCTGCGGTAGGAACTGCAACGTTTTATACTCCAACAGAACCTCAGAATGATCTGGTAGTTGAGGAAGGAACCCTTGTCCCAACTCAGGATGGAAGTGCAACTTTCAGGGTCACCTCTAGAGTTACACTTCCCTTTACTAGTCGAGATTCCTACTTTAATATTCAACGAAGAAGATGGGAAATTCAAGCAAATATCATTGCAACGACTCCGGGCGAAAATGGAAATGTTCCCGCGGGTCAAATTACCCGTGTTATTGGAGGTGCTTCTGGACTTCAAGTTACTAATTTAGAGGCGACTAGATTTGGGCGCAATGAAGAATCCAATCAGGACCTTGCGGAGAGATCCATGCTTGCGTTTTCTTCTGTAGATGCTGGAACAAAATCAGGGTATCTGGCGACCGCACTTGGGCAGGTAGGAGTTTTCAGGGCCAAAATTATTGACGCTGGACATACGCACATGGTTCGGGATTATGATGAGGTCAGAGATAAACATATTGGGGGAAAAGTAGATGTATGGGTACAAGGGGAACAAAGGCGAGAAGTCGAAGATACTTTTGCTCTCCGTTTTCGCATTGAAAGAGATGTGAGATTCTTTTTGGATTCCGTTCCTAATCAATATATTTTCGTTGTAGATGACGATCGAGTTACCCCCGAGAATCCAATCACTCAGTTATTAGGAGAAACCCCCGAAGAACAGGCGCAAGGATTTGGATTCCGAAATGTGACTACAGGACAGTCTTTTGATCTTACGGACTATAGCCTGTTATCTCATAACAGAATTCAATTAAGCACACAGATTCCTCAACCTCCTGTAGGGCCTAATAACGTGGTTATTGGTGATTTCCGATTTAGAGAAACGGATGAATATGTATTTTCCAGACAGCCGGTTCAAGCAGTCAATACGATCCAGAGTTTGAGTTCCGATGATGTTCTTGCAGAAGGAGATCATTATGAATTCTTCAGGACTCAAGACCCCCTCATTGAAGGCTATTCCACTAGGGCCAGAGATTATCTGGTACTTACTGAAAGCGGGGGAATCCCTTCGGGAGACATCATTGATATCAATGATGAGAGGCATGTACTGGTAGGGGAAATACCTGCAGCCTTAGTGAACCTTGGGGTAACACCTTTTAGCGTTAGAGTTTTCTCGTTAGATCGCACTATCGAATATGACGGCCCACTAACTGCGGACCCTGATTTTTTCATTCAGGCAGGATCCGAAACTACTCCTTTGCAGATCGTTAGAAACCCTGATGGAGATATCGAGGATGGATCCGAAGTCAGTGTAGACTATGAGCATGATGAAAATTTCCAGATTTCCTATACCATCAATGAAGTCTTAGAAAATGTACAAAGGAAAGTAGACGGGCAACGCCATATCACCGCAGACGTACTTGCAAAGCAGGCAATTCAAAACTTAATTGATTTGGAAATGACTGTAGTTCTTTCTCATGGTGCGGTGCAGTCCCAGGTGGATGTGGCTTTGAGGACTAATATTTCACAGCTTATGAACTCTAGAGGGGTAGGAAAATCTGTCCACCAATCGGATGTGGTCAGAGTCATTGAGAATACTACTGGCGTCGACTATGTAATTGTACCTTTCGCTAGAATGAGTCATACAGACGGGAACCTAATTGTAAGGGAGGATGTTGATAGCTCATTTGTCTTTTTAGAAGAAACACTTTCTAATATATCTCTCTATGCTCTCCAGGATTCTCTCAGTCACCAGACCATTAATGGTGGGGGATCACGAATGCAACACAGGGGAGTTTTTCAGGACCGGCAACCCCTTGCTATTGTCGCTACCTATTCAGACCTTATGGAGGGTCCTGGTCGCTCTCTAGTGGTAGGCTCAGAGGGACTTATTATTCCGGGATATTCTGATGATCAAACATTAGAGAATGATGGGTATCTTACGCAGGCAGCAAAAGAAGGAAGACGCCTGGAGCTAACAGCAAATAGAATATTCGTCTCTCTGTCTTCTAATGACAGTCCCGAGGATTACTCTTATACAGCTTCTTATGAGGTTCAAGGAGATCGCTCTTCTAGATCCACAATAGACTTGATGGATGTCGCATTCGCTGAATTAGGAAATCTTACCATCACGTATCGCTGAGGTCTTTTATGTCAAATGGATTTGACGGAGAACGACAATTTCCTTTTCCTCTAACTAAAAAGGGAAAAGGGTATTCTAAAACATTACAGTCAAGGGCCACTGCGATCCTAGAAACCCTTATGGGATATCTGGCATCTAACTATAGGTCTACTATTCCTTCTACGGAATACGCTTTCTACTTGAAGGCTATTGCCACAGAATTAGCTAGATTTACCCTTGCTATTGAGGAACTTAGTTCTGATATCTCATTTGATCTGGTGAGATCAGAGTTTTTGAATCAGGTGGTTGGATATTTTGTGTTTTTGGATGAACAACCGGATATCGATCTTGACGACGAAGAATTTAGAGAATTTCTATTGACAATTATAGATATTTTCTTTCAGGGTTCGACACCATCTGCAATAAGACAAGCAGTTGAATTATTTACTGACCAAGAATTTGAGATCAAAGAAATTTTCAAAGAATCTCAGAATCCGGGATCTGTTTATGATATTTCTAATCAGTTTGCTTTTACTATTGAGTTTGAATTAGATAACCAGTTTCCAACGGATCCTTTTGTTCTTCAAAACAATATTTTGCTATTGATTAATATCGTCAAGCCTGCGCATACCCTCTATGAAATATCACACGTTTTTACCGATATTGTGGATCCTGATAATGATAAAATAAATGATATCATTGAAGACGGCGCCTGGTCAATGCATGATCGTCGCTATGAAGACGTTCGTAAAAATTGCGGAGGTATGAAAGGGTTCTCTTCTGAAACGGGGTATACCGAACTAGGTGCTCTTAATGTTCTAGAAGATGATGCTTTCAATAAACCCTTAGATTCTGTGGCCCTAGGTGCTAATTTAATCATACTAGAAGGACCTAATTACGGACATTATAGGGTAGTTGAAAATTTAGGCTCAGGTATTAGAGTCAAACCTAGATTCAAAGAACCTCAGGAAGATATTTCCTATCAGGTAGAAGTTGACAGGTTAGGGAAGAAAGAAGAAATCTTTGTGACCGAAGATGCCTCTTATCAGTTTGTCTCTTCTGAAAAACTAACGGTATCAATTGACGGTCTTATATCTGTGGGAGAAGGGGACCAAACCCACTATGAAGCCGTAACTAATTTCTCGGGTTCTTCTACCTATGAATGGGACTTGACAGGAGACGGTAATTTTGGGGATGCTACGGGAAAAATAGTTCCTTTTGAAGCTCCATTAGTTCCTTCCCCTCAATTTGATGACGCTGGAAAGTTTTACTGGACCATTGGAGTGCGAGCTACTTCTGGAGATGGTAGAATAGCCCGAAATTTCGTGACAATTACTATCAATAAAGTTTAAGAATGGAGATGCCTAAAATGCCAGAGGAATTCACCCCAGACAGGGCGTTGGATACTATGTCCGCAGGAATCACTCTATTAGTGATCCAAAACTATATCGTCTTGCATCCTTTTTTTAATGATTCTGAAATTAAAAAATACCTTAAAATTCGGAAAAAATTCCATCCAGAGTTCTCACAAGCTTGCGTTGTTGTTGCTTCCACCCTAGAATCAAATTCGGATAGTGCCCATGCCAAAAAAGCAGCAAGTGAGTTAAGGAAATTAGCTTCCCTTCCAAAAAGCAAGGTATCCTTGATGCTAAGAAGAGCTGCTAGAGTTCTAAAGCCTCTCAGTCGTCTTAGCCCAAAAGAATCTGGACTGCCTCACGATATGAGATACCGACAGATGTTGAGATCCCTCCAATTTCTTGCGGATCTTGAGGAAGAAGAGGATTATAAAGTATATCGAAGGGAACTCACTGAGGTTCTTAATAATCTCATTACGAAATATACGGAATATCCTACGAAAATCAGATCTCTTTTCCGTTTGATCCTAAAAATAGGAGTGGGAAGTCTTGAAGTACCAACCCTTAGGTCTGATGCGGAACCTGGTGTTTGGTTTGATCTGGATTCCGAAGAAAAAGAGTATCTAAAAGAGAAAGCTAACCAATTGGAAAAAGAGAGAAAAGCACTCCTAAAATCTGACCCCAAACCAGGGGAAGAGATGGATGCTAATATTCAGAGGTTAAATGAGATTAAGGATGAATTTGAAAATATCCAGAGGGAAGCCGGAGTCCCATTATGGATAGTTACCAGAGAAGATGACCAACCCATAGAGGATGTTTTAGACTCTCAAGAAAATACTGAAAGAGACGGTATTACCGAGTTCTTGGTACAAAAATTATTGATAGAAGTAGAACGAATAAAAAACGAATATGCGGATTCTTCTACTATCAGGTCCCGAAGAGAATTAGGAAAAATAGCGACCCAGATCTCACAGGCAAAAAGTGTGGGGACCCTGGAGAGGGTACTAAGCGAAGGAACCGAGCGTAAAATTCTTAGCTCACTGCAAGGGGAATTTCACAGACAATTTAAAATAGCAGAAAAAAACCTTGTACTCGCCAAAGGACAAGAACCTGCATTACTTGAATATGAACCTATCGATGCTCCGGAATTTGCTACGAAACATAAAGTAGGAGAAATCGAATTTTCTTCGGATTTTTCTGAGGAAGAAAAAAGAGAAGTTTTAGGAAGAGTATCCCGCGCTTTTGAAGACCTTGAAACTATTTTTGGAAAGGGATTCTGCGGGAAACATGGAGTTCCCCTGAAACTTTCCTTTGGGAATATCCAACGGTTCTCTTCCAAAGCTTCTTATTTTGCTTATCATGACTCTTCTCGTTTTCAACCCGAAGTCAGATTCGGAAAAGACTATGAAGGTCTTATGGCACATGAACTATCTCATTTCCTAGATGATGCTCTTAAATACCAGCTGGAGCAAAACGACCCTGAATGGATGGAGTGGAAGCGAGAGAATGGACTAATGACTAGCCCCATGTCTAGTAGTATTACAGGGTCAGAGACTAGTGTAAGAGCAGATTACTATGTCAAAACAGTAAAGGATCCTGATAGAACTGGAAAGTGGCTTACAAAACTGAAACGAGACTTACCCGAAGTCATTGAATTTTATGAAGTAATCGTAGAGACAGAGGACTTCCAGAGATGGAACGATAAATTAGGAGGTGCCTATGAAGGTGTCCTTGCGAAAGCTATTACTAATGTGACGGGACTAAGTTGGGATGATGATGATGAGTTTAGGTCCATGGTAGACGCCAAATATAAATCTGAACTGTCCCCTGAAATAGTGGAAGAAGCCAAACGTTTATATCGAGACGTAGCTAGGGGGGATACCAGAAAACTAAATTACTACGTTAATTTGGGGGAAATCTGGGCTCGAATGTTGGAGCAATATGTCTACACCAAATTAGCAGAAGATAATATTACCAATCCTTGGCTTACTCAAATGACTTATGACGTAGACGAGATGGATCAGTTTATGGCTCAAGAAACCTTTGAGACTAAAGTATTGCCAATTCTAGACAGTCTTTTTTCCAAACTGAAAGGTAGAGATATTTTAGCAATGAGACTGGCCTCCAGGTTCCTATCTTCTATTAAGTAAAATAGGATTCTTTTAGAATATTTAGACCTCCGGATCGCTATTATAGTGGTCTGGAGGTTTTTACTTGTAATATTCTGATAACCAGGGTATATAGAGGGGGGCTATGAGATGTATTTGTATATCAAAGGAAGTATGATATGACGCACTTGCAAAATGAATACCCAGAAGTAACCAAAGTAGATGTCGTAGGAGACGTTCACGGCTGTTTTGATGAGCTTCTTGAACTACTTGGGGTCTTAGGTTACGAACCTGATTCCGAAGGCTTGTGGAGGCACCCAGAGGGGCGTCTTCTTGCTTTTGTGGGAGATATCACAGACCGGGGACCTAAAAGCAGGGAAGCCCTTGAATTTGTCAGAAAGCATGTAGAAGAAGATCTTGCTTTTGTGTCTCGTGGAAATCACGATGACAAACTAGGCCGTGCTTTGAAAGGAAATCCGATCAAGATAGCACACGGTTTGGAGTCTACCCTAGAAGAGTTGAAAGATTGGGAAGAAGATGAGAAGAAACAGGACTATTCTAAATGGCTTCTGGATCTTCCTCTTTCGATCACTTTTGATGCAGGTAAACTTCTAGTATGCCATGCTGCGCCACCTCCCAAGGACGCGGGTAGAGGCCGTATAAAATCAGCGGCCCTCTACGGACATACCACTGGAGGTCGTGATGCTAATGGTTTTCCTGTTAGGTTGGATTGGGTTCCTTCCTATAACGAAAAAGCCACAGAAGATACTCCTTTTGTGGTATGGGGACACGTTACGCATGAAGAGCCTTATGTGACGCCTAAGGCGGTGTGTGTAGATACCTGTTGCTTTGGTGGTAACAAGCTCACTGCTCTCCGATATCCTGAGAGAGAACTAGTGTCCGTACTTTCTCGTCAAGAAAGAGAAGATGGTCGAAACTTGGCTATTGGAGGATCGGGCAAGACTCCAAAACTTAGAACTACAAAGCCAAAACCTATTACAGATATGTCCCTTCCCTATCTCCTGGAAAAATTACAGGAAAAAGAAGAAGATGTTTTGTACTTGGTAGATACTGATGAACTTCTTAATAAGAGACAGTGTGGTCCTCTTATAATTGCCAACGCTTCCAAAGCTCTTTTTGAACCGGAAGCAGAACATCAACTATATTCCAAAGGTATTGTCTATACTAAAGACCCTTATCGTTTGGTATCTTTACCACTGGTGAAGATGCACAATCATGGGTGTCGTGAGTTCTCAGACGAAGTGTCACGGCGTTTTGAGGATGTAAGAGGGGTAGACATCGTATTCGTCGAGAAAATGGATGGTACGATGATTCAGGTCTTTGAACATGAGGGCAACGTTGTATTTACAACACGTTCGGTTATGGAAGGGAATGAAGAATACATTGATGATTCCAGTTTCCCTTATATGGAAGCGGCTCGTGAGATTGCAAAGGAAAAATATCCTCACATTATTGACCCTTCTTTTGTGAAAGGAAAAACTCTGGTGTTTGAATTGATTCATCCTGAAGCCCGAGTTGTTACGGATTATGGGGATCTCCAGTCTCTAACTCTTCTTTCGGTTTTTGACCTTGAAGAATATGATTATTGGTCTTCCTCGCGAGTTTCGGAATTCGCGGATGAACATGATTTGGATACTTCCGAAATATTTCTGAAAACTGACAAGTTGGATCAGGGAGTTGCCGAAGTCCGTAATGCTCTTGATGGTCGTGAGGATCTTCCCGAGGGGGCTATCGTTTGCTTTGAGCAGGATGGGAAGGTCATTCACAGAGTTAAAGTGAAAACAATGGAGTACCTGAAATATCATCGCCTTAAATTTCAGTGTACTTATAAAAGCGTTGTGGAAATGATCTGGAATCGTCCTGAAATGCAGGATTGGGACACGTTTAATGCGCAGTTGAAAAAGAACCTTTTGACTGAAGAAGAGGTCGAATCCTTCTATCGGGAACATTTTGACAGGTTCATGATGTATATGAAAGGGGTCAAGGAAATTCGAGACAATGCAACTGCTATTGTCGAAGATTTTAACGATCGATACGATAAAGGAGATTTACAAACTGGTGAGTATTACAAAACCCTAGCCATGTGGTCCCGAGAAAAATTTGACCAAACTCTATTCGGTTTCATAATGGCTTACGCTCGAAATGGTGAACTACCCCTTGACGATGTTATGTGGAGTCATGAACCTTGTACTGGCTTCAAAGCTATTGTAACTAGATGGAAGGATGGAGAAGAGAAAATTTCTCTGGACTCTCTGAGTTTTGAAGTGGACCTTGAACTGAATTAAAGGATCCGGAATGATTAAAAGACTGGGAATTAGATTCGATGATAACGATTTCTACTATACGATCCTAGCATTTCTTGAAATTATGAGTAATACAGAAAGTGCTAGACATCCCTGGGAAAATAATAAGCATCACTGGGAAGATGGAGATCTCACCAAGGAGAGGGTTGTTTTTCTTTTTAATTCTCTAGCTCCCGGGTTATATTGGGCCAGACAGAATAGGTTTTTCCACTCCACAGATCGTCTCCACAAGCTAGACGACTACTTACAGATCGAAGTAGAGAATGTTTATTTTGATGAAGAAATAGATGAAGAGGTGCCTAACCATATAGATGGGATTTGGGGGAGTGGAGAATTTCATTGGATAGACCTAGATACGAATGAGATCTTTCCTAGTTAGTTTCTTCTCTAAAAATAAAAACCCTTTGATCTTATTTGGATCAAAGGGTTTTTATTTCAATTCTTTACCTAGAGTTACAAACTATAAGTAAGGGTCTGCTGTTTAGTAGTACTCCCCCTTTTTTTAACTTTTCCTTCATGTGTAAGCATTTCTAGTGCTTTCTTTATATCGCGTAGCCCTGGATATCTGTTTATAATTAAGTCTCTTATTTCCAAAGTACCGCCAGCTTCTCTAATGAGAGACAGGGCTTGTTTCTTTTTCTGATCGTAAAATTTATCTACTTTTCTTTTGGCATCACGGAAAACTTTCATATTTTTAGATATATCTGCTAAGTCGAAATCATGTTGGTCATAGGCAGACTCGGACTTAGACACTTCTTTTATCAGGAATCGTAATTCTTCGTAAAAACTCATCAATTCTCTAGCAGGTGCTCCAACCCTTTCCAGATCCTGCTGTCTCCATTGTATGATTCCCCTATTATTTCCTTCTAGCTGACTCCATTCTGGGTAAAAGAAAGAATACATTTCGTTATAGGCTTTTACAGCGATATCTCTACCCTCATCTAAAGAGCTTAAAATATGTCGAAGATGATCTCTTAATTCAGGATGAGTGTTTCCTAGTTTAATAAGCGGGTCTTTTAACTGCACGGGGTTCTCCTAATGAAGTGGTATTGGACGAAGGGACTGAGCTATAGACATTTTTTCAAGAGTTTCGGGAGAGTGTTTTTCCCATACCAATGATGATCTTCCCCCTTTATATTGTAGCTTGGACCTTTTGTTGGAAATTTTTCAAAATTATAAAGTTCTGACCATCTGTTACAGTTTAAATAAGTTTTTAGGTACATTTCTTCCCGTATAAATCGAATATTTTCAGGACAATATTCAACTATTGAAAATTGAAAATTTTCGGATCTATCATTATTCCATGCAGATTGTAAATGTACATTAAAATGTGTTCCTTTTTTCAATTTATTTTTATGGTTTTTGATTCTAGAATGAACTCTCTTGCTGGCCCCAAAATATCTTTTTCCATTTTTGATGTTTATAATCTGATAAATACCGCTTTTTATTTTTCTAGCCATTTTCCTGCCTGTTGATATCCTTCTTGAAATAAAGATTCCATAATTTCTGATGATGAGTATAAATTCAAAGAAGAGGTTTCCGATGTCAATATCATTGTTCTAGCAAATACTGCATCTTCTATGTGCTCTTTACTTATGGCCTCCATCATTGAACTAATTACTGCGGCTCCATAGTCCTTAAGGGATGATATTTTAATTCTCTCTTTAAGTTGCTCACCCGACCGTATTCGTAATCCGAAAACATTTTCCCCTGTGCCATAAATATTCAAAGGGAAATTAGCTGATACCCCACCGTCACACAAATAACTCTCCCCTATTTTTACAGGTTGGAAAACTCCGGGAATTGCAATAGATGCTCGTACTGCTTTTGCAACGGAAAATTCTGGGGTATTTTCCGTAGAAAAAATCGTGTGAGATTTGGCATTAAGATTAGTAGCACCAATAGAAAGAGAAATTTTAGTGTCCTTAAATTTACTCACAAATAGGTCTTGAAATACTTTTTCTAATTTATCTCCCTTATATAAACCCCATTTCCAAGGCGCTAACAAAGACCAGTCAAGTAGTTTGTTTTCGGAAGGAACTGTGTCTAAAATTAGAGCCTCAAGGTCTTTTATTTGGATTCCAGATGCGATAGCTGCTGCTATAATAGCCCCGCCTGAAATACCACAAATATCAGTAATGATATGACCTTCGTCTACTAGTCTCTTTATTGCACCAGCATGGAGTGGATATAGAACCCCCGCCCCTGATAATACTACTTTTATTTTCATAAAAATCTTCCCTGAATTAGGTATCCCGAAACCAGATCATAACCTGCATCTGATAGATAATGGAGAGCGCCTGCGTGCATTGGATAAAGAGTTCCGGATCCTGATAGTACGACTTTAATTTGTTTTTTTAGTCATTATTAACTTACCTTCACAATTATAAATTTTCCGAGGTCCTTCGTAACTAGGATCGACGACATTAGTATTTCTCTGGTTAGCTCCATTATTAAAAGAACCTCCAGATTTTTATTGAGTTCAGTCTACTTCTACGCCCATGTCTTCTAAGAGAACCATAATAAGTTTTCTACCTATTTTCTCTCCAAAACTTCCTTCTTCAGTATGCTCCGATACCATTCGATCCCATACAGCATCCGCCATTTCTTCTACGCTCCCCGGAAATCCAACTTTATCAATAAGGTTAGATACTCTCTGATTAATCAATATGGTATAAGGGCCGGGTGTTGGTAAAAAGGGAGGATCCCCGACTTCAGTGAAAAGGTTTCCTGTTACAAAAAGTTCGTGGTCTCCTTCCCATGTTTTAATTCTCCATCCATTTGTTAAGAAGAAAGTAGCTCCCAACTGGTCATCGCCGGGAAGGGGGTCACCACCCACATTTCTCATTGCTTGTTCAAATTTGGAATGGTCTCTAATGGCAGACCATTCTTTCCAGTCTGAGTAGAGATCTATCTCCACGTTAATAGTAGTTTCACCCCTATTCACAAGGATCAATTTATTAGCTCCATCAAAAGTGACTTTATGATAAAGCTCCCATTCGTCCCAGAAACCATAGAAGGTAGCGATCATTATTGTATCTCCGACACTGTTAACACAAAAGATGCGTTTACAGGGTCTCCACCAGGGATAACAATTCGTGCCAGTAGGGTGAAAGTGTCGTAGTCCTCTATATTGGCGTGTCTTTTCACCGTATCTCCCTGTTCAAAATTAAAAACCGGTGTCAAATCCATTTTCTCTTTGGTATTAGGTCCTATAATGTCTTTCCAGACCAGCCTACCGCCCGTTATTGAAGAGGCAGTAGCATCTATCTCTACAGCGCTTTCTGCCCCTGCGTCGATTGTCCAAGTATCCCCAGCTAATGTTCCATTTTTTATGATTTGAACTTCTATAGGACCATTTCCCATGACATAGGCTGAGATATCTCTAGGTAAGGCCACTGTTCTGTTATCTGAACCTTTGAATTCTTGTTTAAGTCGACCTGAAAACAACGGAACAAATGAGTTACTACTTATAGGAAGAGGGGGGATCTCGCCTTCAATACCAAATGATTTATATTTTGGAAGGAATCTTCCCGTTGTATTTACGGAAGCTTCCACCACTCGCATTTCACTAATGGATATCGATGTGTCTGTGTTAAATTGTTCAAATCTAATAGGTAAGGATGCTTTTCTAATAAAAGGAAGTCCCCCCCGATCTTCCGACGAGGTTTGGTGACACACGATTCTCTTTCCATTTAATTGGATACCAAATCTAACAACGCCTGCTCCATACCAATGGAAATCAATCCACCACAAAAATAGAGTAGTAGGATCTAGTGCGTAGCGACTCAGGTTGAAAGTACCACCCTCCCCGTTTAGGCGATCCCCATTCCATTGTGATTGTGGAATCCTAAGTTCTTCTATTTGACCTGTAGCAGAACTCCTGATTACCACATTTAAGGTCTGTCCGTCCCTTTCAAAAAACATACCATCTTCTTGGTCAAAATATCCCCATCTTCTGACTACATTATCTTTCCCCGCATCTCCTATAGACACACTCATTCCCACATGCTGAGATACCGACGCTTGATATTTATGATATAAATGAGTAGTTCCAATTGCGGAATCCCCGCTTGTAGTATCACAAGATAACAAGATCCCCGAAAACCTAGGTTGATGCCCTATGGAGGCGTTCCCGACCATCTCATAATAGATCTCTTCGGGTAACTTGTCATACTGAAATGAATACTCTCCTATAGTGGTATTCTGTGAGACTTCCAATTTCCCGAAAGCGTCGTAGAGGTTAGATCCGTCGGCACTGCGGGTGTAGATAGCCCCTCTATCATCTATATTTACGACATTGGTTGTATTTGTGCCCCCCACTATCTGTATTCTCTGTGAATATAATGGGGTGCTATTAGCGACTTGAGCATAAGGAACCCCATCTACTAGAAGGGTTTCTCCTACAGTAAGATTCTCATCACTATCCAGCTCAATTACTAAATAAAAGGATCCCTCTACTGTGGTAGATCCGTTTATCACACGTCCGATTTCCCCTCTTACTTGCGAACTTTGTCCTACAACTTTATCCCCTATTTTAAAGGCAGTTGTACCCGAACTGTACTCAACCAATAGGGTGACATCGTGTTGTATTCTTTTCCCCGCAGAATCTGGGGGTACTCTAACGTATTTTTTGCTTGACATAATAACCTGATATTTTATTGAATTTCAAGCCAGTTCAAAGTAATAGAAACTTTTGCTGGAGGATCATCGGGATCAATCAGACGTGCAGTTAGTGTGTAGGTATCGTATTCTGCTATATTAGCATGTCTTTTAATGGTTTCCCCCTGTTCATAATTAAACAGGTAAGAGATATCTTGCTCTATACTTTCGTTGGGGGCGAGGATCTTACTCCAAAGAAGTCTCCCCCCCGTTACTGCGGTGGCATTTCCGTCCAATTCCCCTGAACTGCTGGGTCCCGGATCTAAGACCCATAGATCCCCAGTAAGTGTTGCATTTTTATAGATACGAATGGCGATAGGAGCCCCAGTAACAATACCTGTTAGCGTTCGAGCCAAGATAACTGCTCTATTTTCTTTCCCTTTGAACTCCACTTTGGACCTAGCACTAAATAAGGGTTTTTCGGTAAAGGAGTTTACCGCTATAGGAGGGGTGTCAAATTGAGGGGAGAATCCTATATGTTGTGGTTTGAAGTCTCCCTCACAACCTACCGTACAGCATACCACACGCATCTGACTAGAGGAAGTTACCGAACCTACGTTTTCTTGACAGAAACGGACTGGAAGAGTCCCTGTGGACGTGTAGGGGAGGTGAGATATGTTTCCGGTTTGGGAATGTATTGTGATTCGGACTCCGTCTATCACAATACCAAAACGGACTCTCCCCGCTCCCAACCATTGAAAGTCGATCCACCATATATTGATTTTCGTAATATCAAGGTTTTCCCCACTCAGGTTGAAAGTACCCCCCTCCCCGTTTAGGCGATCCCCATTCCAATCTTTTTGTAGAATCCTAGTCTCCGCAACTGTTCCAGTAGCAGATGACCTGATTACCACAGATAGGTCAGAACCATTTAATTCAAAAAACATACCATCTTTTTGATCAAAATAACCCCATCTTCTTATTAAATTGTCCTTGCCCTCATCCCCCATAGATACCGTAGCTTGGAATACCTGTCCGATAGAGGGTTGGTACTTATGGTATAGGTGTGAGGTACCACGAGCAACGTCACCAGTGTTGGATCCGCAGGTAAACAAAATTCCTGAATAATCAGGTTGGTGTGTGACCACTCCAGATCCTAATTCTTCATACTCTATATACTCGTCTTGGCGATCATAATTGAAGGTGTATTCCCCAATGGTCGTTCTTTGTGATACCTCCAGTTTGCCGAAAGCATCAAATTGATTCGAACCCTCCGCGGCCCTAGTGAACATAGCGCCTTTCTCATCAACGGCGACTGTGTGCGTGGTGTTATTGCCCCCAACCATTTGTACATGCTGCGAGTATACTGGAATCTGACTTGCTACTTGAGCGTAAGTAGTTCCATTTACTATTATATTTTCGTTTTGTGAAAAGGAGTCAGGACTTTCCAAAGCCATAATGACATGAAGTGCCCCTTGTTCAGTGGTACTTCCCTCCTGAACAAGTCCTACTTCTCCGATGGCACCAGAGTTTTCGCCTATTACAGTATCTCCCACCTCAAAATCCTGCGTTCCCCCATTATATAGGAGGTGAATCGTAAGTCCGTGCGTGACCCTCTTCCCTGTAGAGTCTGGAGGTACTCGTATGAACTTCATTTCTGCCATAGGACCTTAACCTTAAAAATATACTTACTACTGCGTATCCTACCTTACTTCTGTTGAGAGAAAGCCGGTGGGACTTTCTTGTCTGCACCATCAAACTTACCTCCTAGGTCTAACCATTCGTAATTACTGATATCTTTAGGAATGACTTTAAGGGGGTTATTAGGAGCAACATCCCACTCAAAGGTGAAATTCTCCCACGTCATCTCTGACGTGAATTGAGCTTCCATAAAAGATTTTAGACCTAGATCATACGCCTCTCGGATACGACCCCCTTCCCTAATCCGGAAGAGGCGATATCTTATCTGTCGACGAGTTACTCTACCAGCTCCCGCTGCCATAATCAAGGGTTCAATTTCTGTAAAGAGATGATCTACTTTCCCCGTTTGTTTTTTAATGGGGGTACCATTCTCAACGGGTATTACCTCCTTGGGGGGCTCTTCCTCTTCAGGTGGCGCTGGAGGAGGCTCAGATACTACATCTTCCAAAACATAAAAATCCTCTTCCTCTACTTCTTCTTCAATGGATTCTAGTTCGATCTCTAAAAACTCTTCATTATTCTCTTCTTCTGACATTATTTACTCCTCTTCTATTAAGGGGGTACGCACCTTGGAGGCTGCGTATAAGTTTTATGATTAACTATCATTGAGATGACGGTTCTGGATACGTCTTATCTTGTCTTGCTACTCCCACCTTGAAGTGGGAGTAGCAAGCTTCGATCATAGGCTTAAAAGTGCCTGAGACAGTAAGACGTCTTTATATATAAGACCTTGAAATCATGCAGGATTGCTATAATTCCTCTCCAAGGCGGCGACCGCAGAGATAACGTTAGCAACGGATCTTGCAATCGTACCGTTAGCAATAACGTACTGAGCCGTGGTAAGTCCAATGGCAACCAGGGTCACTGGAGCATTAGTACCTGCTGACCCCGCTCCTCTTTGTGTATTACCATCATAGTCGAAAGTGAATGAGATGGTTCCGTCACCCCCAACCTGTCCCGCGATTGGAACGCCATCCGCATCTTCAACAATAATAGCATTTTCTGTTCCAAAGTTATTTCCAGCATTATCTCCAGCACTATCATCGGAAAAGAAAAGCCAATATTTCGCGTTGGTATCATTGACCAAGTTGACGTTGAAGTTGAGCTGGCCCGCAGCCAAGAAAGGGAACTGACGATTCGTTTCAGTAGCGTCCTGAAACGTCATATTATTGATATCGGAAGAAGAGAGGTCTTGGATAAACATATCCAGTCCAACTCCCGTAGGAGCAGCATAATTCATCAGAAGATCTGTAACATCTCCCCTATGTCCTACGTCCGAATAGTCAATATCGGAAGGCTGTCTCAGTTGGTGCTGAATGAATTGATAACAATTGGCAGCACTCGCGTTATTTCCTGTTAATCTCCATCTATACGCATAAGTAGTCCCACCAATGGATCTCTTATATGCATCAAAAGCAGTGAGCGTAGGATCTGAGGTAGGGCCTTCGTCGACTAGTGTGTTACTGGGAACTAGCGTTATTGTGGTGGCAGTAACGGATTCGACAGTATACACGTCATTATTAGACGCAGATCCTGTTACCGTGAGAATTGTACCTGTGCTAACCTCATCTGTTACCCAAGACCCCGAAGCTCTTTCAATAGTACGGGTAGCGGAATCGAAAGTCAAGTCTCCAGTAGCACCAAGAGTAATGAAATCCTCTTTGAATTCCAGATACATGCCGGGAAGCACTACCCTGAAATCCATAGCAGTATCACCAACGAAAGGTCGATCCCCTGTGTCAACTGTAAGTTCGGTGTCTGAAACCACATTGAGGACCTTGTAAACCCCTGCATTAACGTTTCCAGTCTCACTGATAATAAGAAGGTCTCCTACCGCCACTCCCGAGGCAGTAAACCCTCCGGTAGTCGAAGTAAATGTTCCTGTATCATCATCAATATTGGAAGTAACACCGTCCGTATAGTCACTGGCGACACCGGAGGAGATGTCAGCGTGTCGGATGGTACTTGTTACATCTACACTAGGTGATACCGCAGTGAAAGGTCCTTCCTCTTGTGTGTCTACCGTTAGGACCGTCTCCGAATCTACAGAGATGATGGTAAAGATACCTTCATGCGTTCCTGCCAGTACATGAACCGAATCCCCCTCAACAACCCCATCTGCTAAGAAAGTTTCTCCCGAAGCCGTCACAGTTCCTGTCAAGCCATCTACGTTCGCCAAAACTGCGGAAGCTGGGGGGACCACTGTCTGCTGATTTCTATAAGGTGAAGATCCTAGGATAGCACCATCACTTACTGAGATAGCAGCATCAAGTGCGTGCGCCAGCGGGAAACGGTTAACAATCGTCTGGATCGTCGTAACACCAATGTCACTGATCTCAGAACCAGCATACGTTCTCGCTTTTTTCCGGGCAAATAGCTTGAGGAATCCCCTGCGGTCATTTCCCGTCTCGAAAACAGGAATAGCTTCATTAACAGGTCCTAAGAACTCAAAGTTCGTAGGGACCGCATCTACATTTTCTTGCTGGAAATAGACCTGAGTATCAGAGTCCAGAGCACCAAGTGTAATAATCCCAGCATATTCTTCTTCGGTTGTACCATTAGTAATGTTATCGGCCCAACCTCCCGTTCGTACTGCTTTTCTAGTGAAGTCGTTCTGCCATGTCCAATCCGTGTGTGCATTACCACCACCAATCTCAAACTGCTCCGACGTAATCGCCTCAAAAGGAAATGTATGACGAATCAAGTCATCGCCGCCGAAGTTTTCAACGTCGGTTCTCCATTCCTCTTTACCAAAGGAGTAGAGTGCCTGCAACGTAACACCGGGTTCGATTGAACCTGCTCCCGGCTCCCTAATATCATATACAATGTCAGTAGACCCCTCAAAGGTAGTGAAAGTTTCGTCTGTGTCCACCGTAAGCTCCGTCTCAGAGTCTACGCTCGTGATGATATAGTGGCCGGAGTCTAAACTCGTCTGGGCACAGATGACGTCTCCTACTGCTACCCCATCGGTGTCGAAGGTAGCATTTAAGTCCGTGAACGTAGTGGTAGATACAGTAGTGCTGCCTGTAGAGGACTGTGTGGTTACAGTAAGAGAAACAGGACGCAAAGAAATGCGTTCCGCTTCTGTTCCGAAAATGACCTGAAATCGGTCTAAGTTGTCTGGATCAATTACGACCATTTTGAATTCTCCGAGAGGGTTTGTATATTAAAAAAGATAAAGGGACCTAGAGTCTACTTCTCTAGCTAATAAATAGAATAGTGAATTCCATCATTGAGGATCATGGGTTATTATAGACCCGATCTACCTGTTGTTGGATAGGTAGAACAGCGTTAGAAGAGGTCAATGTTACATTTGCCAATCTAAGATATCTGAAATTGAGATGGTGAACTACGATATACACGTCAGTATCGCTCGTATAATTGTAGGAAAGTACAAAAGTATTCGTAGAACTCTCCGTACCCCCAATTTCTACATTATCGGAGTCCCGAAAGACACGGACTTCCGAGTCCGTTTCCAATCCCGTGAGTGTGAGGGTAACCACTTTTTCAATGGCAACAGCCGACCCCCTCGATGTGGAAGGGTTAGACGTTCCCTGTGCCTGCACAGTGATAGCAGATCCCGACGAATTGAAGATATCAAAATCGTTGGAAGCAAATGTGAGGTCTATATAAGTATAGGGAGTCCCAATTGCAGAGGGATGTTCGATACCTGCGGGATCATTAGTAGCGTCCACATTACCTTCAAAAGCACAGTCTTGGATGTTAATATTTTCGTTCCATAGAAGAGCCGCATTAGTATCTGCATAGCCTGTAAAAGTACAGTTTCTAGTAGGTACCTGTCCCATGTCTACCTGTCCAGATAGCCGAACGGTGTTGCCGTAGAACTCATGACCTGTAGCATTTGCTCCCGAAGAAAAAGAGATGCCCTCACGAAATCCCGTGAAGGTAGATCCATAAATATTAAGAGTGTTAGTCCCTGTGTCCGTTGCTACCCAACCCGAGGATGTAGTTGAAGGGGTAATCAGGGTACAGCCGTCAGAACCTCCTGTAGCTCCCGCAGGCAACCCCAGTTGGAAAGTAGTACCACTCCCCTGTACCGTGACTATATATTTGTCATCAAGGAAGTTACGATCCTCGAAAACAAGAGTCGCATTTTGGTCAGAGAAATAAGTAGCGGTTGCCCCAGACCCAAAAGTTAGAGGGCCTTGCACTCCGAACACACCCTCCCCTAACTGCCGAATGATTCCGTATCCTTGTCCTGCTCCGGTAGACCGGTCGAGGGTTGCGATCTCTGAGAACTTTCCTGGATCCCCAACAGATCCTCCAGTAATAGTCAAGCCCCCTGTGCCTCGTCTTGATACATCCCAGAAACAGTTTTCCACACCACCAACAGACTTAACAAGTGTGGTAAAGACAACTCCAACCTGTGTGATTGCAGACAGGTTAAGGCCCACCCTTGACCCTGATAAGACCGTGAAAGACGTAGGAAGATTTGCAGTGTCTAAAACCATACACTGCCAACCAACTGGCCCTTGGTCGTGCCGAAAAGGTGCGATGTCAGCGCCCGCTAGGTGAAAACCTATACGGTTGGTCCCGTCTCCTAATTGGAGTTGGATACCCCCATTAGCAGTGGTTGCCATTTCCCCACGAGGAAAAACCCACTGATAGACCAATGTCCCGGTGCCCCCCATATTTACGGAAGCAGGTAATGTGAAATACGCATCCTCTTGGGCATTAGATACCTGCATACCAAGGCAGGCAGTACCTTCAACGGGAGAAGGTTGCGCAGTGAAAGTATCATGACCCGCCGTGCTGGTCCAACCTGTAGTGGCATTGGCAGCGGAAATAGTGGTGCGATTGTCTGTGATTGTTACAGCCATAATAATCTCACTTCAGGTGTCGGTCATAGAGGACGATAGAAGCAGCTTGGTGCGGCCATAAAAGACCTTTGTTGGCTACTGTAGAAATGCTAATGGAGAGATCCTTGGAACGAGCATGAATAGTCGCAGCACTTCCCGCTTTTCCAAAAACGTAAAGTACCTTGTCAGGATGCTCAAATTCTTCTAGGGAGGAACTTCCGTTCTCGTCCACGAAAACAACGGTAAGTCCTTCCTGATCTGCCTCTTCCAATATTTCAGTAAGCGAAGACCTTTCTTCAACCTTGTTCGATGCAATACCAGAAATAGGAGTCATATACAATGTTTGAACTCCAAAGTCTCTTAGTGGGAATTGCCAGAGGTCTACTTCCATGATGGGTGTTGACCAACCCCGTTCCCAAAGTCCCGCTACTTTGATAATTTTCTCACTCATTTAGATCTCCTCGTAGGTCAATGATTCTCTTTCTGTCCATTTATGAATATACTCGACTGTGCCACCCGCAAATTCCTGTGGCGTATTTGTATTTGCTACGTTTTGACGATAAATCCGCCAAGAGGGACTATCCTCAGAAGTACCTACGGCTTCGACTTTTCCTACATAAACAAAACTAGGTTCCGTAGAGTCTCTAGAAGCTAAGTTCGCATAGATTTTTACGGGCTCGAAATCTCCACCACCCCCACCACCATCATCATCTAATACAGTTCCCGAAGGATGCTCTGAGGCTATCCACCAACCTCCAGCGCCTGCTCTTAAAGTGAAGGCACCAAAAGGTGCGGAGGTAATTACTTCCAAAGAGTCTCTATCAATTTGATCGGGTACCTGTGCTTCTATAATCAGGTTATTAACATCGTCAGTGGTCTTCTTAATGAAGATTTCTCGCCCTTCTGGAAGTATACTAAGGTCTGGTAGGGTAACGGTAACATCAGAAAGGCTGGTATTGACTAAAATGATATCACTATCAAGTTTTGACTGATGATTAGTGACATTTATTAGTTCGACTACGGATTTCTCAGAGAAAATGAAGACTTCAATGAGATTGTTTTGAGCGTGTTTATGAAGCGATCCCCTATTATAAGAGATCAAGACCTCATCAACTAATGGAATGTCTATTGTCCTCTCGAAAGGAACGTAGACAGGGATTTTTAGCTCTGGATATCGGTTTAAATAGGTATCAATATCATTAAGATAAATAGACCCTTGACTGTTTCCCAGATGCAAAACCCGCACAAACGATGAATTTGGTAGAATAGCCATTTTTATTTACTGAAAATTAAAGTTGTATTCTTTTTTAGAATCTTCTTTTTCTGTAGATCCCTCCTCTTGTCCTTGTCCTTCCCCTTTTAACTTGGGACGCATCCAATCCTTGAACACGTTTTGAATCTCTTGATAAAATTTACCCGTGTTCATTGAAACAGGTTTACATACAATAAGAGCATTTTCTAATTCCGTATTTTTTGAGGTACCAAGGGAATCTATCTCTTCCATCATTTTGGTCATATCCTCAAAAGAAAAAGCATCAGCTTTTGCCTGGATCTGAGGAAGGATGACGGTATTAAAAGCTCTCAGAGAATCCGGTGAACCTGAAAATATCTGGTCTTTACCTTCAGGTATTTTATGAGTAGGGCTTGGAGCCTCAGAAGGTTCAGTTTTAGGGCTAGTTTCCCCCTTATCATACCACGACCCCCCTTCTTTGTCTTGTAGATAATCTACGAGGACTTTCAGATGAGGTCTAAGATCTTTGTGGTCTTCACCTAATTGGATTAACTGTTTTTTAAGATTCATTAGGACCTCAGAAGGAGAGTGAAAGGCTTTTTATGGTCTATGACTAGATACCATAAAAAAATAACCGTCTTTTTAAATAGAAACCAAAACTGAATACGGCAATATTACAGAACCGACTCCTTCCAAATATACTTTGGTCACTTGGAAAGTGGTTTCTCCCGTTTTCTCAGAGTCCTCTAGAAAGGTGAGGTAGCCTTCCTCCACGTTCCACAGGTCTTCCTCCACATCTTCGCTAAAAAATCCCTCACATCCCTTATGAGGACCTTTCACCACCTTAATGGGTCCATACTCCCCCTTCTCTAATGTGGTATCTTCCTGAGTAGTCCCAAGGTCTGAATTAGAAGAAGGAGCAAGTACGCTTTGTTTAGTATAGGAGATAGCTTCCAGAAGAGGACCCATTTTGATTTCAAACCATTCGCCGCCCACATGAAAAGGGCTCAGGGCTTCGTGCAAGTCTTTTTCTTCTCGCATCGAACCTGAAAAGAAATGATTTAGTTCCAGTGGAAAAGGACTTCCTATTTGTAACTCTGCTAATCTTTTTACAGGGTCTCTTGCAGTAAACCCTACTTTATAGCGATCAGTTCCTGTAGCCTGTATGATATAAATAATTCCGGTCATAATAATGATCTCATCTCTTTACTTGTCTTCTACTATTTTCTGTTCTAAAAACAAATTAGATAGGATCATTCTTCCCGCAACGTGATAGGATTTAGTCCTCTTCCCCTGAAATACGAAAACAAGTATGGTCGTCCAAATAAGAATTCATTTCCTCTAATTGTCTCCTCAGTCTGCCACCACTTTCCAGTTTTCTTCATCATAATAGGATACAATTTCTTGGGCCTTCTTGCGAATCTCCGAGGCAGTCCAGAACATAGCTTCATGATTACCTCCCGCCAGATTCCGTACAAAACGTCCTGGAGTGTGCGGGCTGTGATCCCCAGCACTTGCTAGGACTGCTACCAAGAAGTGCGTAGAATCCGAATCCGTAGCTCTCTGGAATTCTTCCGTATTCTCTTGTACATCAGGGTCTGCCATATAGGCATCTCTGGTATATACAACAACTGCCAAGTTTTTGGTTGGAGCAGCATGTTCTCTTTTGAGATACAAACCCATATTTCCTCGGTGTTCTCTGATCACATAGTCTGACGGATCCCCCGTACCAATTCCTACCCCGCACGATACATAAGGAACAGCTTCGTTAAGGGGGATATATGCCTGCCCCTTCACTCTCTGATTACCAAAGTCTGTAGCTTTTAAGGCTTTACTCAAAGTGGCAAGAAAGGGAATCGGATCTGTTACTTTCGAGCCTATCGTCTTCTTATTAAACGCCGTAACAATATTGGCGATATCAAGGGACGGCTCGGGAGGGGTAAACGTTTCTAATTCCGTAAGGGTTTTTTCCTCTGTATCATAGATGAATAAAGCATCAAACCTCTCCTCCAAAACGTTCTTCTTGGAAGCCTGATAGCTATTGTGATGTTTTTCAATCACGTACTCGGGTACTTGACGGTCCCTCATGTGTTGGCGGGCTTTACACGTCTCTAGGGGAGTTTCTACCAGAACACCCACCACCTTAAAATGTCGATCACTTTTCCGGGCACTCGCCATAATAGCCATTCGGTCGGCACGTTTCAGGGAAGTTGCATCAAATACCGTGCTGACTCCATGCCTTGATCGGGTTTCCAAGATCGTATGAATATGCTCAAAAGCCAAACGAGAGATAGGCATATTGCCTGGATCTCCCGTAAGAAGCTCACGAGTATCGTCAGAGGATACCACAATCATATCATCTCGGAAAGTAGTCAACTCATGTGCAAGGGTACTCTTGCCACTTCCCGAAGCGCCGATCATCATAATGACTAGTGGTTCTTTTGACTGCGCAATTTCAGACATCTTTAATACTGCCACCATTATCTCCCTCACTTCTACAACAAAACAATTAGAGAACTACTTTTACCTTATTAATGTACCTGAAGTCAAGGTATAGTATATCCCAAGTATTCTCTTCTCCTCAGAGGACAAAAGGACCTTTAGGGCCTTGGGCGACTTCACCCTCATATCCAGCACGAAGGGCATCCCATAAGGTTCTTTTTTGCGCTACAGGAACATTCCAAGTCTTCGTCTCAAAATCAAACTTACGACCCTCAATTTCTCTGATTGCCGATACGAAGGTTTCATTATAGGGACTATCTACGATGATACGACCTTCTTCTATTTTCACCCGAATCTGAGGTTTCAAGCGATCTTCGATCCGGTCTGCAAGGACATTATATCCGAAGGCACGAATCAGTCGAATAGCTCCCATACTCTCAGGACCTTTCTGGTGGTGTGCTATGTGATGGACTAAAAGGTTCGCTGCCCGTCGAGAGTCATCCTTGTTCACTGCTTCTCCGATTTTACCCTGAAGGTCTTGATCCGGAACCGAGGAAAGAGTAGCTTTAACTTTCGACTCGACTTCATCCGTAATGGGAAGGGCGTCTTCATACTGATACTTCTTTCTACAAATTGGACCTATGCCAGCTTCTACCGACGAGGCGTCTACTAGAGGACGACCACAAGCTGCACAGTGGGTTGCTACCAGTTTCGTCGATTTTGCATTTTCATAGCTCATGATATCTTCCTTTTCAGGGGTTAAGTGTTTCTCTTACACTCTATATACCCTGGACTTTTAGAAATTACAAAATTAATTCAGCAATCCATTTTGGTAGCGCTCCAAGCATGAAAACGGAATGTACATTCCTTCTGAAAACATACCATTGGATGAGCTATAACGTTATGAATTGTTATCCAAAAGAATTCTCTCAACGATTTGCTCTGAGAAATATCAGACCCAAATAGTAGAACGAATAATAGGATGCACACGATTACCAAATTCATAGCTTTTCCTTTTTAACCCTCAACCATCCTCCCAATACAACTAGAGTTTGGGAGGATGGTAAATTAGTATCCCATTCGACGTTCTGCGCGTTCGACGCTTCGGAACTCATGGTCCGCTTCGATCTCAGAATTGACTGCTTTGAGGAAATGCTTTTGACTTTCATCCAGTCGTCTATCATCTACTGCCGTGAGTACTCTTTTCCCACAGCATCCAGAGCAGGTAACATCATAGAGTCCCGAAAAATAGTCCTCTTGGAACTCAGGACCCATCTCATGCATTTCGGAAGCGGTGATTCCATTCCGATCTACATTTGGGTTGACGTGCTTTCCCCTACCTTCACAGGTTGGACAGACTTCATACTTGAGAGGGAAAGTTTGGGTAGCTTCCTCAAAGTAGTTGCCTTCTTCGTCTTCATAGTCCTCTAGTTTGAGAACAAGAATCATTTGCTCTTCGTCCTTACTATCGACATAGGGTTCTAAATTGATATCGGCATAGTCTCTGTGGTCATACATGGTGGCTAATCCTTTTTTTTAGGTTCATATCCCATTTCGATCATCTTCTTCTTGCCTTCTTCGGTTTGATATACCTCTTTTCCTGTCCCTTCGCAAGCCCCACATTTAGGACTTCCCCCGCTATCATAATATCCGGAACCCGAGCAGGCGGAACATTTCCGTTCTTTCCAGCCATAGATATAGCGGTAGAAATATTCTTTGCGTTCCTCTTTTCTTTCCTCGAAATCATTGGCCATCATTAGGTTCTCCTTTGTGATCTTACACTCTATATACCCTGGTCTTCATGAAATTACAAATTTTCTTTTTGTTTTTTATTATAGCGTAACCTCACTCTTTCTTAGGATATTATCTATGTGTATTATTGCTTGCATTCCCACAGAGAAAGGGCCACTCTTATTAAAGAATAGGGACCGAAATTATAAAGTACATCTGAAGTCTTGTAAATTGGAATTAGGAGGTATGGAATGTTTAGTAGTTGCGGATGCGCTCACCGAATGGATTGAGGGCATGAACGAGGCCGGAATTTGTATCGTAAATTCTGCGCTGATGGTTGGACGAGATGAAAAAGAAAAGAAGAAATCGAAGAAAGGAAAAAAGTCAAAGGACGGGGCACGTATCCTTCGCGCTCTCAGGTTTGACAATAAAGACGAAGTGATCGAGTCTCTTCTTAATTTTAAGGGCGGAGTAAAAGGCCATACTTTTGTAGCTACTCCTACTGGAATTTTTGCGATAGAAACCACTTCTAAACACACTCCCATCATAAAAGAGCTAGATCCAAATGTCCTTCATGTACGAACCAATCACGGTATATATCATAAGGACGCGGGATATACGAAAGGAGAAGATCTTTTATCTTCTAAGATAAGAATGACGTTGGCACTTGATAAATTAGAAGGAGTACAAAGTGCTGCTAACGTTATAGAGGCGGTCAACGACTCCGTTTTCGAAAAGAAAAATCCTCATAATATGGTACGGCATACCGATAAAATGAAAACTTCTTCCCAGTTTGTATTGAGTCCAAATGAAAAAACTCTCTATGTCCACTGTATTAAAGAGAACGTAGAGAGTTTTAATGAGGTAGACCTGAGAGAAGATCCTTCAAAGATGAAAATTCTTTCTTTGAAAGTTATATGATATCATATACCATTTTAGATTCCAGACCCCGACTCAAAATAATTTGAGAGCAGGTCCATTTCTGGTCAACTGCAATAATAGGCTTCTCCCAATTTTCGGGCATTATACCATCTTCATAGGCTAACGTCATGTGAGGAAGGAAACCATGTTCAATAGGCGGGAGCAAGCCTTCTTTTTTGAGAGCAGACCTAACTGCTAAGGCCCAAATATCTAGTCCAACTCCATTTACCAGAGCCAACCTAACTTTGCAGTCTTCTCCTCTAAAACATCCTGCCCCTTCAATTCCCAATTCAATTGGTCTTAGGTCTTTCATTATCTTATTGAGGCACATAGCAATATCTATGAACTGTCCTTTATTGGTCTTTCCTAGATAAGCCAAAGTGACATGAGGACCCGCTTTCCATACATCCTCTGAAAAATGCGTCTTCAAAGGCGCGATAATGTCAGAGGGGGGTTTTATAGCAGCCATTGTGGAGGTTGCTGAAATTGCTTCTTTATTAAACATTACTACCTACTGCATTACAGAATTACAATCGAGAAAGAATATCATGGCAAATTTGGATTTCATCTTTTAGATAGTATAACCGATCCCTCAAAGACGTTTTGAGCAATTCAATTGCATCGTCCAGATTAGCAGCATGTCCCAAATGTTTTGAATGATAAGGGTCTTTGTCTTCAGGTTCATACCCTACTAAATAAACTCCATCCTCAGGGCGTGTAGTTCTGGGCGACCACATAATTTCGGGCCTGACTTGAAGACCTGGGGCATTTCCCCTCACCGAAACGAAATCTGCGTCGTCTACTATGATCTCCCAATCAAATTGCGGTAGAAGTAGATCCAGTTCTGTTTTCACTATTTTGGCTTTCATTCGTTATCGCCATTATTCTGGTCTTTCTTGCCACGATACGTGATTCTACCTTTCGACAAGTCATAGGGACTCATCTCGACAGTGACCGTGTCTTGGATTAAAATACGGATATTATTTTTTCTAATTTTGCCGGAAATATGACACATTACCTCCAACCCATTATCTAGCTCCACCAGGAAGGTAGCATTGGGTAGAGATTGTTGGACGATTCCGGTCATTTCAATAGGTTCTTCTTTCGACATATTTACAACTTTCCTTTGAGTAAAATTTGATAGAGGACCATCCTCTCTTCTAAGAAATGGGCAGTAATGATAAAATATTCAAATTACTTTCCCAAATGGGTCAATACCCTACGACCTTTATGAGTGATAGAGATCAGATCAGGTAAGACACTTGATTCATACACATGTATCAACTTGTTGTCAAGGCACCTCTTTATAATACGTTCAAACCCTGGAAGAGTTCCTAGTTTTTCTTGAAGCTCTTTAGCGCGAGTTGAACCCGATGCGGAAAGGAATTGAAGGAGTTGTAACATTCCCGAATCTTTGGCAAATTTTTCTGCAAGTCTTTTCTGGGTAGCTCTATAATTATAGGTATCGTAAATCCGTGCATGAGCAGAAACGGATCGAAGTATTTCTAATTGGGTTTGATATTGAGGTCCCAATAAAGACTCATCAAATACAGAGAGCCTAAAGAAAAAACTGGAAGCATCATCTTGATCTGGATCGGAAGAATATCGTAAACAGAGCCGGTGTAATGCTGCAAATAACTCTAAACTTGGATCATTTTCTAAAAGATGCAACAGATCCTCAATACTTTTGAGGCTCAGGGTTTTAATTCTTTTTTCATCTATCATGGGCGTATCTCCATATTAATCATAATCTAACTGAAAAGCAGGTCGAAAATTAAGATCGGGCCATTTCTCAAGTATAATTTCCCTTAGATCGGGGGGAATCATAATAGCTATCTCATCTCCATCTCCCGTAGGAATTGTGGGATATCCTTTCTCTTCTAACCATCCTAAAAGATCCTCCCCTAGATTTTCTTTTGATCCAATGATGAATAATTCAGAGTTGGAAATTTGTTCTATAAATGTGACCTCATCATTGGGAAGGTTTTCCTTATCTATTTGAGAAAAGAGATTGCGAATCCATTGAAATTCTTCATCGCTAGCCAAACCATACCGGAAAGTTGGATTAAAATCCGGCCATACCTGATCCGACCAGGCGGTCATCATTTTTACGATTTCGTCAGGGGTAAAATGATCACACTCCCAAAGAATATCCTGATAAGGGAAAGGAGTGTTCAAAGTAGGGAGATCAATAGTTTCGATTTTACCGGAGCTATGAGAATACTTCTGGTTCTCTTCAAGAACACCTTTAGGACAAATGAAAGTCAGAAGCCAGGGTTGGTGAATTTTCCCATCTTTACTTCGGAGTTCAACATGGATGTCCACATAAAGGGGTTTTTCACTGGGATCTACATGATCAAAAACGCTAATGACTGGGGATTTACTGGATTTGAAATAATACTCAAATCCAGGAACCAAAATCTTGTCAAGCCATTCGTCGGTATAGGTATTGGCCTCTTCAGACTTTCTCCAATCTCTCAGTATTTGAAAAGATTGGAAAGGTATGGTTTTCAGGTCGCCCATTTAGGATCTCCTCAAAAAGTTTCACATTAAAAGAACGATCAACGGCAATGAGTCAATTTCAGGGATAATAGATAAATAATTACGTTTTAAACCTTCTATAAATATTTAGTGTGGCAAAGATGCCCTTCATGTTTTTCGTTTCCTTCAGCCCTAACGAGGTTAACCTTGAGTAGCCTGATCAAAGACATTTCGCAAAATAAGCCTTTCGGAAAAGCCCTTCGAGTTTATGAAGTGCCTTCTTCCATGATTGATACTCTCCATAGCAGCGGAGTTATTGATACTCCTAAAGAAATGGATATTTATCCAAATCAGCCGCTTGTTTTGAAATCAGGACAACAGTCTGTATTAGCAGTCGTCGCAAAGGAGCCCAGCAAAATAATTAGAGCGAACACAAAATTAAAATGGTTTGGAGTCAGTGGTAGAAATAAAGAACAAATTTTACTTCAAAATTTACTGGACGATCCTGAGATCCGTTGTTTAGTCATTACGGGTCCTGCGGGAACGGGGAAAACTACCGTTATTGGTAGTTACTCTCTGGAGCAGGTTACAGGTCAAGGTGGGATTAAAAAATTGATCCTTTCTAAACCCTTGGAAATTGTAACTAAATCTCGTTACTGGGGTACAGTCCCTGGAGATGAGGGGGATAAATTTGGTCCTTTCCTTAAATCTTATACCATTCTATTTGAAAATATGGCAGGTGGCCAGGATGGGTCTGCTTATATCAAGACGATGATGGACAAGAAAATCATCGAGTTCATGCCTCTAGAGTTAATGAGAGGTGCGTCTCTTAGAGATTGTGTATGTTGGTATGACGAAGCTCAAAATCTAAATCATTTTGAGATGCTTACCTTAGGTTCTCGTCTTGATGATACGGGAGGATCGAAATTGGTTCTTTCCGGTGACTTGGGACAGAGAGATCGAAATATTCAACGAAATAGAACTGGTATCCACAAATTGGTAACTAGCCCTCACTTTTTGAATTCTCCTTACACTGCGCATATTGACCTTGTTAAAAACGAGCGTGGAAAAATTTCACAGTTGTTCTATGATGTATTTGATGATGATCCCAACAAGGATTAAAAATTCATAGTCTTCATTAAAAAACCCCTCACTAATCTATTTAAAGATCGGTGAGGGGTTTTTTGTTTTCCGTTCTAATCAGTTCTGATTCGTCTCCCTATAGACTTCGTGTAAGACAGTAGCCCCTAGCCTCATTTGACTAAGGTTCCGTCTCTGGAGCCCTCTCAGGACCTCTCTCATGCCTTTTCCCGCATGGTACTGTCTGATATGAGTATCTTTAATACAGTCAAATACTGTATTAGGGACTTCTTTTCTTTCTTGGGTATCACGAAACTTGTTTGCAAATTCGAGGGTAGTCATGATCTCTTTCCTTGGTATGAATTCGTTATAGTGCTCATTCTTCCCTCTATATACCCTGGTCTTATCCATTTTACAAAATTAATCTTCTCCCTCAACAACCTTACCGTCGTTAATACGAACTTTAAGTTTTCCTTTCCTTTCGGGTTTCGGCGCTGCCCACGGATCTTCTTTGGTCACTAGAGAGGGTTTATTAGCGGTACTATTTCGTTGCTGAAAAGGAGATTGATTGGAAGGGTCTAACGTCACTCCACCTTGAGGTTTGGGCGTATTTTTGTGATTCTTTTTGCGCCGAGTTTTTTTCTTCTGAGGTTTAGGATCTTTGGGTTCCTGTGGTTGTTGAAATTGTGAGGGAATTTCTTCTTCAATTATCTCCTCATGAATTTCAGTTTCTTCTGGGTCACTATCGCTTTCTTCGGGAGTAGGTTCCGTATCTTTCTTAAGGGAGGAAAGACTTTGTTCAACCTTATTTGACGATTTATTTTCAGTTTCAGGTTCTGCATGGTGAACAACTTTTCCATTTTCTTTTACGTCTACCCACCCCCCATAAAATGAGATATCTTCGTCTGAGATGCTAATGAAATCCTGACTTGCTATTTTCTGAAACTCTGAGTTTCCAGAGGGGTCTATAATAGTAGGGTTGTTAAGCACTTTTTCCTGCTCTAACATCCTCTTAATCCACTGTGAATCCGCCCATCTAGAACGGGTACACTCTGGGTTGACACATACCGAACAAAACGCCTGTTGAAAGTCCTGGACAGTCCCGTCCACGTTCATGGAGTTCATGCAAGTGGTTAGAAAATCTCTTTGACCTTTTTGTTTTGACATAAAGGAAATTCCTCAAAATAAATAAGCCGGACATTCCTAAGAACATCCGGCTTTGAATGATCTTATAAAGACCATTTCTAAAGATAAATTATCGTTAGATCCCTTCGTAGAGAGCGAACATCTCAAAGATTTTAGGATCTATAGTAATACGATCTTCCGGCAATATCAATTTTTTGCCCTGTGTATCTTCAATACAGAGAAGGTGCGTGGGTTTAACACGTCCAGTTTTCGCAAGGGCCATGGAAATATCCTTAATCCTTCTTACTCTGAGAGTATAAGAAAGTGCGTTGTCTTCTCCATTTAGAGGAACCCGAATTTTATAAGTGTAGACAGGAAGATTAAGAAGGTCTCTTTTCGTCTCCTTTTCTTTCTTAGAACTATCCTCATCATCTTCGGTGTCGTCATCTCTACTTTCTACCCCTTCAGCTCCCTTAGTAGGATCTTCGCTTTGGAGATTCATGGTTACTTCCTCTTTTTCGTAGTTTTTTTCATTTACAAAGGCTTGACCATCCCAGATAGCTTTATTCCCCTCATCATCTTTATACCACATTCCTGTGAACATTTTAATACTAGGTACTAGATATCTAGGAGTCTCAGCTTTAGCCAATCCGGTTTCGGGATCGATGGAGTGAATAGCTCCCCAGTCGTGTCTTACGGACCAGTCTCTACCAAATTCTACGTCAGTATCAAGCTTGACCGGCCATTTCATTTTATCTGCAAATTCAGTCATGCAAATATCAATTACAGGTAATAACTCATCAAGTTTGTCCTGCCTAATTTCAAAGACAAGCTCATCGTGAATAGTCAACATCATTCTGCACACGTCTAACTGACCTCTTTCTTTAAGAGTTCGGTAAACAGCTCCCATTGCATATTTAATAAGGTCCCCTGTAGCGGTTCCCTGTACAATGCCATTGACCGAGTTCCTTTCCTGTTTTGCACGGATCCATTTTTCCGAAGAATTGATTTCTGCCAATCGTATTCTTCGTCCAATGGCAGTAGTAACCTCTCTATTTTTGTGAGCATCGCTAATGATTTTCTTTGTCCACGAAGCGAAAACAGGCAGACCACTCATCATTTTGTTGAGATATTCCCAACCTTCGTTCACGTCTACGCCAGAAGCTCTTGCAATGGCATTACCACCGCCACCGTAAATAACACTGAAATTCACACCCTTAGCGTTCTGTCTAAGCAATTTGAACTCTGAAGCAGGTAGGTCCATAATGTCATCGCCATAAATAAGACGGGCAGTTAGGGCGTGAAGATCTCCATCTCCCTCATTGAATTCCTTAATCCATGCGGGTTCTTTTGATAGGTTAGCTGCAACCCTAAGTTCAAGACCACTATAGTCGATAGCTACCAGAACATGTCCTTCCCTTGCGACTAGGGCAGGTCTGACAGCTGCCTCAACCGAGTAGAATTTCTTTTTGACGGGTTCTTCTCTTTTACATTCAGCTTCAAAAGGGCAACCGTCACAGGATTTGCGAATGCAGAACTCTTGCCCCGTTCTATTTTCGGTAATGAAATGACCATCTTTTACATATTTCAAAAAATCAGTCTGCTCTACCGCGTTTAAATAGCTGTCTACCAGAGAAGCGTCATTATCCCCCATTCCCTGAGGTCTAGAATGAATCTTCTTGACTTTAAGTTTGGCGCTATTATAGCAAGCGGGAGTGCTTTGAACGTTGATCCCCGAATATCCTTGATCAGCTTGTCCTTTAGAGGCTGCAAATCTTCCCGTATCTACACGGTTAGGTAGAAAACGAAAACGAATGGTATGATCCTCGTCATCGGAATTTTCATGAATGGGTTTGATATAGGTTCCAAGTGCCTTTTGAAGAATACGGAATTTCTTAATCTTCGCCAGGAAAGGAAACCGATCCCCATATGCTTCTGTCAATTTTTCGATAGAGGCTGCATCTGTTTTGACCTGTCCACTTTTTTCTGTAACTTCTAATTCAACGTTGGAAAACGAGGGATTGGTTGCCTTGAGCTGCGTAAGTGCCTCACCCAGTTGTTGTGGACTCGTTACGTCATAATTAGCTCGGAGTTCGTGTATATCTCTATAGAGGCGGTCCTGTGAATTGGCCTGTCTAATCCCTTCGACAAGAGAGTCTTCGATCTCCTTAATGGAACCTTCGATCATACTCTCGACTTCGGTTATAAGGCTCTGAGTGTACTTACGATCGACTTTAGGGCGATTCCTTTCCATCCATCTAAGTGCAGGTACTAATGCTTTTTCAATTCTATATACTGCCTCCTGCTCTCCAACAATAGTTTCCTTGGGCGTAGCCTGTGGGTTAGGTACAGGAAAAGGCATATCGGGATTGCTGTGATCATAACCATGCTCACAGTAATACTTGTAGAGCAAGTAAGTACAGATACCATCGGACCCTGCATAGAGGAGAGTATTCCTATCTGTCGGATCCAATGTTGAAAAATCTCGATCTTTAATACTATCTAAAAATAGCTGTTTGAGATCGATCATTTCCATTCCCAGAAATCGTTCAGACAGGTGTTTCAAACCATGTCTCTTATCCGTTGAATCTCGAAGATAATCCAGAATCAGAGTATCCTCAAACATATCAATGCTATCAAATTCCACACTGGTTTTTTCTCCTGACCCAAAAAGGAACTCATGGTCAAAACATGCATTGTGATAAATGGTTACACAGTTCTCACATAGTCTCTTGATCTCTTTTCCTGCGTCAAGTCTTCTAATATTAGCAGGATGGGGAATGCCGTCCCCGTTTTTATTTACGATTTTATGCCCTACTGGCACGTAAAATCCTTCTTCTCCGTCAAATGAGAGACAGTAGCCAACGATGTTGTGCTTGGTTCTGCCATTCTGATCTATTCTATTGTCCAGACCTTCCGTCTCTAAGTCCAAGGCGCAGAGATTAGCCTCGATAGCTTTGTCCACGACCTCAGTAAGATGATCCAGATCTTGAACCAATGTGAATGTTTTATTTTCCATCCAAGGGTAGGGTTCTACCTTTGGTTTTTGATTCCAGTCTTGTAATTGTCCAAAATTCATAATTACCTTTCTTTTGTGCTAGTTGTTATGTGGGTTTCTAAGCTCTTTGTCATGGTCTTTGTCATGGTCATGATCATCATCGTTTAGAACTCGGTGATGGGAGCAATTACGATGTAAAAGCCCATTCTCCAAAGTTCAAATACTCGTGCAGTTAACGCACGGACTTCGGTATCTTCTTCCGATTTAATATCAGCCTCGAAACATGCTGGAACTTCGTCCAGATTTCCCAGGCAATTATCAGGATCATGCATAGAGCAGTTTTCTCTTAAACCACACTGTAGGTTTGGGTCGGGGGTCTTGAGCAAGCAAGCGTGTGGTGGCAAGCCTAACTCATTAATGATAGGTTGAGTGTGCCCTCTCAGGGCGTCTTGATACGCCTCAAAGGATATGGGAGAGAAAAGATTACCTATCTGCATTAGCTCGGGATCAGTGCGAAATTGATCCCATTCTTTTTGCCATCTTATTAGACCATCTTCTTTATATTCATGTATAACGAAGATGGTTTTTTCTCCCCATTCAGGGTCTTGAATTTTAAATTGGCGATTCATTGCTCTTTTCGTATTAATGTGGTAAGATATTCGTTTAATTCTTTTCCGGATTGAACTTGTTTGAAATAACGGGAGGCTCCACCTTCATCTCCGATAAAATTATCGGATTCGGACTCATTATGATTGTGATCTCCGAAAAACATACTACCTACTCCATTAGAGTTTCCCTGTTTGCCCCATTTGCTTACTAGGACACCACTCTGTTCATCCATCGTAGCTACAGGACAAGTAGGTTCACAGATCCAAGAAGCCACCTCTTCGTTTCCATCTTCATCCCCGAAAGCTGTAAAAGATTTTCTTCCCTGGTATTTTCCGTAAATGTCTTTCGTAACTCCACTAGGTTCATTGCCTGAGACAGAACCCGAAGTGTTTTTTATTTTCTTTGTCCCTTCCATGTAACAGGAGGGGCCATGTTCCAGTATCAGATTGGCAGGGAACCTACCTGAGCTACGTGGTTTCATGGCAATACCTTTATCATATTTCCCATAAATACGGCCATTCGCATCCTGAGGGTTCCCAGAGATACGAGCACTATCAATACCAAAGACTCCCCCTTCGCCTTTGAGTACGCTTTCTAGGGTCGTAGAATTCATTGGGGGACGTGTGAGAAGCTCCAGTTTGCAACCATTATCAGGTTCTAGGATAAGCAAGCAGTCCCTTACCTCTAACCCTTCTAGACGAGACTGAAAACCTATGGTATCAATAGTGGTAGGGTCTGTAGCCTTTTGTATTTTGTAATTATTTTTGCGCATTTTTTAAAATCATTTTTGTAAAAAGGAAGTGCCTTGGGTTTCTTCTATATATCCTCTTCTGAATCTCCATTACTTTCCGTTTTAGCAGCACCAAATTCCATTACTTTGTGCATGACCTGAGTCAAAATTTTGAGGGCTCTCTCTTCTTCTATATTTTCATTTTCCAGATCAAATTTAACAGAATCATATGCATAAAAAAGACGAGTAGCCGCTTTCATTGATACCTTTTCTTTTGAGTTGGCAATAAGGCGCATGATTTTTTTCTCTACGAATTCAATGCTTCCTTGATCCAAATTCTTAGGCTTATCTAAAATTTCAGAGAGTTCATTATCGAGTTGAGATTTTGGAGCTTTTCCATCTCCAGAATCCACCATTTGAGTAGGGTCAAAGAAATCATAGATATTAGGAATTTCTTGAACTCCAAACACTTCTTCTATCAATTTCATGGCTTGAATAAATGAGATCGTTTCTTTATCCTTAACCCATTCGATAACATCTCGGGACTTGTGGCAACCAAAACAGTAGGTAGAACTGCCTTCTCCCCTGCTCTCTTCTGGATACGCACGGGCCGAGAAGCCCATGTCCCTACCATCACCATGCAGAGGACAGGGAAATTGAACCTCAGCGTTCTCAGTGCGGATAGGAACATCATAATAGTTGAGAATATCATACACGGAAACCTGTTCTTTGATATTATCAGCCCTTGCTCGATAGTATCCTTTTCGGGCTGTGCCTTGTCCTTGAATTTGACCGTCGTTATTATGTATTGTCATGGGGATCTTTTCCTTTCATCATCATATCAATTTCGAGAAACCGACTGCGCCCGTAGGCTTTTTCTTGTTGGAAATAAAACGAGATGGGAAATGGATATTTGCCAAAAACATATCAAAATGAGGGTTATCTCTGTTTTTTATGCAACCCAATTTGGTCTGTCCTTCCCTTCTAAGATCATCATCTAAGTAGGTATAAGTGATAACGTCTGCGGTCCTCTCTGCTGCCGACGTATCCGCTAGAGCCTGTGTATTATAACGGCCATCATTTTTCTCAGCCTCTTTTTTACCTTCTCTATTGATCTGGTGTAAGGCTACAATAGGGATTCGTTCTCCCCTATTGAAAGTCAAGCACATCTGTTTGGCATCCCTGAAAATGGAGTTCAATTCTTCTCTGTGATTTCCCCTCTGTCTGTCCGCTGCCAGAAGACCCAGATAGTCAATAAAAACTAGATGGATTGGTGTTGTCTGGTGCGCCAATTCAATCCTTGACTTGACCATTGACATTGTGGTAGCAGCTTCGTCGGGACATTCTACAATAATAGAACCATATTCAGTACCTGCCCCCTGCTCGAAGTCTTGAACTACTAGCTTAAAGAAATCAATTTCTTTTTGTGTGATCCTCTGGTTCTCTGACCCAACACCGTCTCGAATTACGCGATAATCCAAGGGTTCATAGCCTTGCCTACGGAATTTAGGATGATTTGAATGCATAACATAGAGAATCAAACGGATCTGCTCTACAGGCATTTCTAGGGAATAGTAATAGACGTTGTACTTGAAGATCATTGCAGTCTTATACGCCCAGTTGAGTGCAAAGGTACTTTTTAATTCACCAGTATAAGCTGCATGGATCCATAGTTCGCCGGGTTTGACTCCTCTACAGACTGTATCAATTGGGTCCAGACCCGTTCCTCTTCCCCAAGCATTATGTGCATTGGCGAGAGTGTTCTCAAAACTTTTCATCACGTCTTTGGAATCCTGTGTAATATCCGAACGGAAAACCTGTCCTGTGTCCGTCATTAGTAGTTTATCTGCCCTTTCCATAATGTAGCGAATGGCATCTTTATATCCTTTATAGTCTTTCTTCTCTCGACCTTTTCCTACCGGCATTCCTGATGTCAGGATATGTCCTGCATCTTTGAGCAGGAAACTAGTCTGTCTCTCGTTTTGTTCTCTAAGAGCAGTCCTTACCAGGTTCTCAAAATCAGAATGCGTATATACTTTGGAAACCGCTTCTATTTCTTCCAGACGGTCCAAAACTTCTAGTTTATTTTCCCGCTCGAAATAGTCCCGAACCGAGTTCATGGTCGGCGGTTCTGTATAGGTTCTTGTATATTCAATAACCCAATTCCAGATATCCTGATCTTCATCCGCCACAAATATCAGTTTGCTTTCTGCTAAGTGAAATAGGTTTCTCTGGAGATCGTCAAGTTCAATATTGCCACCACAGTTGATGACAGATCGTATTATCTTTTTCATACTTTACTTCCTCTTCTTACTTTTTCGTTTCTTAAAAAATGTCGATGTCTTGTACGTTACTTCTTATTTTCTTTTTCTGAGTATTTCCGCTTCCCTTAGAAGCTCTGCTTTTGATCTTGATCGTATCGAAATATTCATCGATGAAATACTCAAGCTCGGGACTCCAGGCCAAATGTCCGTCCCTGAAAGGAGTAGTAGGGGGGTTAACCACCCAGGTAGGTTTACCGTTGAACTGACGGGTTCTGAGAGCTTCTAGGACGACGCCCGACATGGCCACGTTCTTATAGGAAAGAACTGCCAACTGTATAATCACAAGTTCGGGTCTCTTTACAAAAGAAGAAACGGATGGATAGTCCTCCACATTTCCTACAAAGATATCCCGAAGATCAGAGTCATTTGTCATCGTCCAGAAGAAAGTTAGGTCCTGGTGAGCAAGCACAAAACGAAGGTGGCTAAGTAATTCTCCCCTACTGGCAGTAATGAAAAGGTTTTCATTTTCTCTACCTAATAAGGGACTCTCATTTATTTTTCTGGCATTGTAGATAGGAGGACCTACCCACCTCAGAAATTGTTTCTCTAGGAGGCAATCACACCTTCTCTTTGTGATATAGGCATCAGCATGTTGCCCCCATTTTTCTTTGATCTCTGCAAAATCGGAATCGTCTTCGCTAACGGGGACCCAACCTGCCCCACCGCAAATTTCACACTCTTTCGTTTTCTTTTTTGTCATATCTATTCTCATCTTTTAAATGTAACATATTTCTTATCCCACCAGGGAACGAGCACTATCTTGTACCCTTCGGAAAATATCATTAGTATCACTTTCCGTATTTAGTATTAAATCATGTTCATCCTCATCGATATCCTCCGCATTTTCTTTAACAAGTCGCTCCCCTAGAACTCTTTCAATCCATCCCATCTTTTTTTGGAGAGTTTGGAGAACATGATGGTCTATGGTCGTTTCTTCGCGGGGACCTTCCCCAATTAAATGAATGGCATAGACTCGGTCATGAGGACTTCCAATCCGAATCATTCTCCCAATTAGCTGAAGATAATCTCCCGCCGACCAAGGAAGATCGTAAAAGATCATGACCCTTGCCTGTTGTAAATTGATCGCTTCTGCGCCCGCCATCGTCAAAAAGATCAGGTTCGTATCTTCACTCTCTGTAAAGGCTTCTTTTCCCGCCTCTCTCATTTCAGAATCCTCGGCACCCGTGACTCTAACCAGACCCTTTGAGTCTTGACCATCTTCTATGGGTTTCCACTTACCACTGTCATTCTCATCTTGTTTTATTCCCAGGGTATAGCCTTCGTTTTCTTCTAATAACTGTTGGAAACGGTCGACCATTGACCTGAATCTGGTGAATACAATTACCTTTTCGCCTTCAAATTCTTCTTTTAATAGATCTAAAAAGTATTCTTCCTTAGAACTCCTCACTTCTCTCCCAATGAGTTCTGGACTATTGACAATCTCTTGGCAATACATCAACTGAGTTAACTTGGTGGTTTCTTTGTCCTCTTCATCTTCCAGCCCCAAATTGATCGTGAGAAGTCCCGAGAGCGATTCCTGATACAGATCCCATTGGTCACTTAGAAGCGGGATATAAATCTCTTTGGAGGTTAGTGGAGGAAGCTCAGTGGCAACATCCTTTTTAGCCCTGCCCAGATAATAGGGATCGATCTCTTTTTTAAAACTATCGAGTTGACTGAGACTATGTCCTACTACGACCTCTACATATCGTTTTCGCATTCCGGGAAGTCTTTGCTTTCTAGTGATGCAATATTCCCTATGAAACCCTTTTTTGGTTCGGAAGATCTCAGGATGGATAACCTTGAAAATTCCATAACCTTCTTCCAGATTATTTTTAATGAGAGTTGCTGTAAGGCCATATACTCTTTCAGATATTTCTGCTAACTGTTTACATACCTTATGAGTTTGAGACGTAGGACTTTTAAAAGCGGTTGCCTCATCATAGAAGATAGAAAGCCTTTTATCTTCTACTAATGAGAAAATAGTTCTTTTATCTCTTCTAAGCCGGTGATAATTGACGATAAGAAAAGAAGGATTATCTTCATCCCAATTCTCAAAGAACTCTTCATAGATCTTGGCTCGGTCCTCTGGACCACCCTCTACTAGAGTAGAGGAAACATTGTCTTCACAAAATTTAGATATTTCGGTTCCCCATTGTCTCATAGCAGAAGTCTTTGTAACTACAATGGGAATGAGATCTGGTTCTTTTTCCCAGAGATAGCATTGTGTAGCTATACTCATCGGGGTTTTTCCCAAACCGGTGTCATCCCCAATAATAAAACGCTTCATAAGAAGCGCATGAAACACCATCTGGATCTGATAATTTCTAAGTTTGAGGGGAACCTTAGATCCATCTTTCAGTGTAATTTCGTCTCGAAGACGACTGGCCGGGGCAATGCTCAAATCCGTGGCATTCCTAATTTTCAACATTTTCTGATAAATTTTATCGTTCATACTAATGGGTGTCCGTACTTATAAAGATTACTTTCATTCAGTTATTAAAAATTTATACTTCTTTCAGGGTTTTTCGGGCTTCATAATAGAATTCAGTATCGTTTTCTTTCATCTGATTTAGACCTGATCCCCCTTTCCTGCTTCCCGTAAAGATCCCTAGAAGAGCATCAGCTTCGGTCTGTGTAATTCCATTTTCTTCCAGAACAGAATAAAACTTTTTATCTCTTCCCTTGCATATTTCCATCAAGGCATCATCAATATTTTCAGATCGAGAAATAGCTTTTTCATAGCAGTTGAAAAAGGCATCTAATTTAGACCCCAATTTAGCTGCCACAAAAGCATCAGCTTCGTCGTCAGTGTCCATGCGCTCTCCCCACTTCGCAAAAACTTCCAGGAGCATGTGTGATTTCGTAGCCTTAACATCTCCAGTTGCGGCGGTTTTGAGAGAAGATACGTTACAAAAAAGCATATAAGGAGGAGGCTTTACGTTATCAAGTATGATCTGGTATACTGCTCCGGATACCCTAGCCAATTGAAGAAGGGAGTTGACATGTGTTCCAACGTTAATGGACTCGACTGCAATTACTTTCGGTTTGGTAGTTGACAAGATCTCCTGAATGGAGTCCGTCATGGTAGCAATCCTTTCTGCGGTAGTGCCATCTTTTGCTGCGGAGGTTAGAGCTTCGTGCCTTACTAGATTCCCTTCATTGTCTAAAAGAACCACACCCGTCGAGGTGAGAGAAAAGTCAAGACCCAAATATCCTGAGCCTTCTCTTTCTTGATATTTTCTCCAGAGAATTGCATTTTCATGGAGCATTCTTCGTTGTTGTGCTGCGGACCATTTTGCCATAATATAGGATTCCTACTTGTCTTTTGTCTTGTTAATAAAGAGCAATAAAGGAACGCCTGGTTCTCATTTTTTCGTCCAAATGAGTTCAATTATTATCGAACCAAATTCTATTCCTATCAATCTTTAACTTGCCGAAGCCACCAAACATACTTTCTTTAAACGTAAAGGATGAGGTAGGTTTTTCGGAGAATACAAAGAGACGAGGTTTACGTGAGATGCTAGTGTCGAAAAAAATCTTATCATCTTTCAGGTCAAGAACTTTACTTATCTCTCTCTTTAGTACATGACTAAAACTGGTAGCAGACGAGGAACCCCACCTTTTGACGTGAAAATCCAGTTCCCAAATAGCAACGCTAGGATAATTAGGTTTATGCAGGGACAAGGGAGTCTTGCTCATATAAGTGGACGGCACTCCCTCTCTATATTTGGTGGCGCTTTTTACTTTATGTTCTATTTCAGTCCCTCTATTATATTTAACACCATTAGAACTGGTTATTATCTCTGAATTGCGGAGCGAATTGGGAGGGTTGTTTTGGGGTAATATTTTCTGGAGATTTACAGGTATTTCGGATCCAGGTTTGCATCCCGAAAAACCTAGGACTGGAACTTCTGAAGGCTTGGTTCCTTCCTTATTATCCGCAGGTACCATTGCTAGGCCCTGTGCCCGAAGCATAAAGTCAAAATGAGGATGGTCATATACCCATTTTGCGAAAGCTAGGATTTTGAGAAAAAGTTCCAGATCTGTCTCTTTAAATTTGAGATCAAAATCTTTTTGAAACTCCGATACTTTTTCCCATGTTACTCCATTTGTCCATTTTTTGGGAATATCGTCTTTTGAGAACGGTAAATTAGTCATTATAATGATCAGTTGAAAGAAAGAGATACGCCAAAGACCGGTCCAATGTCCTGCTCATCAAAACTCCAGGTAGCGCCTACCCCTCCAAATACATTCAGGTTTCTTGTCAAGTCCAACCCTAATCCAACCCCGAAATTATCCAAACCTGCATAAGCTAGAGCATGAAAATGGCTAATGAAGAAAGGCTCTACCATAAAGACGGGAGATAGCACGTCTTGATCTAGATCAAGAAAAGCCTTGGGCCACATGGCTGCTCCTAACCTGAGACGAAGACGAAATCCCCATTTCTGAACATCATCCTCTTCTTCTGCTATGGAGATGGAAAGATTGGGTGCTGCCAGAAATCCAATTTCATAATTGCACCAGGTAAGCACGATCTCCATTTGTTCCCGATCAAAGACTTGTCCTTCTCTGGTAATGATCACATGGTACTCACTAAACTCTAATTGAAGGTCCTCATTCAGTTCATCTAGAGCAGTGTCCATGCACTGTCTTTCTTCTAGGATAGGAAGCCATCTTTCTGCTATTTCGTCAGGAATACATTTGTGTCCCTCTGGACAATCTACTACCTGTTCCGATGTGGGTGGTAATTCAGAAGCTTTTACTTCAGGACTAAAAGCAACCAATGCGATCATCAGCATAGCTCCGAAAACAAATCCGAAAGCCATACCGAAAACGAAACCTACTCTAAATTTTTTATCTTTTATAAGCATTATTTTCTCTTATTTTAATAAATCCAAATCATTGTCAGTCACACGTTCAGAAGGTCTTTTCTTTGTTTTCACTTCATAGACTTCGGGTTTTATTTCAAGGACTTTATCAACGTCCGTGTCTTCAACTCCTTTAGGTAGTGAAATCTTTTTCTTCCCTTCGTCAGTTGTGATCTCAACCTTGGTTTTGTCTCTGAAAGGATTTTTACTGTGATCTATTACACTCACTTCTTTTTGAACGAATCCTTCCTCATCGGGTTCTCCAATGAGAATAACATTCCCTTCTTCGTCAACGCGGGAGTCCGGGATTTTATTTGCTTTCTGGATACGAGACTCATCTGTTTTACCGAAAAGCTTTCCAATTATCCCACCCCAGTTAAACTTATCTCCCATTCCTAAGAACATGAATAAGGAAGCAAGGACTATAACAAGAAAAGCCACTACAAGCGCCAAAGGATATCTCATGGTCCATTTGAAAGCTACCCCTAAGGCATCTCCGATCTGTGACCATAAAGAAGTTTCTTCTTCAATTTTTTCTACAGGAACTTTCATTTAGAATCTCCATTATCATTTTTATTTTCTTTTCTCTCTACCCGATTGCCCAATGCTTTTGAAATAGGCTCTGAAAATTTCTTTGTGAGATTATACGAGACTAAAACATAAAAAGCGGTGATCATTGTCTCTGGAATTGTTAAACCCCATAGCCACATATAGGAAAGGAAACCGAAAACAATCCAGCACATGACACGACCAATACTGACTTTGAAAGTATCTTCTTTACATTCTCCGTCCCTCTCAATAATAAAAGCTCCCCATCTCACTTTTTCCAACCTTTCGATAAATTCCTCTACCCTTGATTTGATTTCCATTTTAGATCTCTCTCGCTCAAGGAATATTTACTATCTACAGAGGGAATAAAAAGAAAACCCCCGATATCCAATAAGGGATACCGAGGGCTTTAATAAGCGATAGGTTTTTATAAGAGAAAAGAGAGGCTAGAACAAGTATCCGAAATAAAAGAGAGATACCAGACCTGCCCAGATAAGGAGACTGATACTTCCGTTGACCAGGATCATTACCGAAGGTTTCATAAACCAGTCTTTGAGATTATCTGCCTTGACCGGATTCTTTTTGCGAACCATCTGAATAAAAAGGAGCATAACGAGTAAGGCAGGGAGTAAGAAAAAGAGCGCCAGATAACTGACGCCTTTAAGTAATGCTTCTTTCAAAGTTCACCTCTCAGTTCTTGGTCGGAAATATCTTCTGAGGATGGAGCGCGGTTCAGGTGAATCCAGTGATCTTGATTTTGAACTCGGGAGCTAATATCAGCGCGAAGTGCCATCCAATTACCAAACTCTTGTGCTTCTTCCTCAGTATCGAATTCGTGGTCGTGAAGGAAAACGGGTTCTTCATCTTCATGGGCGCAGTGGTGGTGAAGAGTAATCTCCACTTGATAGCGATTGACCAACTCTCCAGACTCTACCACTTTAACTTCTACTGCCCGGGCGGTAGCGTACTCATCGCTCTCAGGGTGTCGCTGTCCTTCAAAATGACGGGGACATTTATGGTGAGTATCGAAGGGGCTGGTAATCCAACCATATCCTCCACAGGGACACTCATTAGCATCTTCTTTGGCAACTAGGTGAAGGTTGTTTCGGAAAGTATCGTATGCGTGTTGAAAGCTCATGTCATTTCCTTTTCTCTAAGGTTCTGGGTGTTTGCGCTCTCTTACACCCTATATACCCTGGTTAGATCCTTTTTACAAATTTAATTTCCAGAAATAAATGCCTTTTTCCTGAGAAAATTTTGTAATTCCACAAACTCCAGGGTATATAGGGTGTAAGAGGAAATAATCAAAGAGTTTAACGAAGATAAAAGGAGAACGAAATGAGAAATATCACCAGAAACATTCTAATCACCATTGTTACCTTTGTAACGGTGCTTTTCACGGTAGCTTGTGTCCCTGACCCTTCTACAATCACTGGTCCCAGCGAAGAAGATACTTTCAACATTGACGAAAAAGCTGATGCGGGGCATGATGTTGAAGAAGAATCTGATACTGACGTTGAGGAAGACGTAGAAGAACCCGAGAATGATGTTGAAGAAGATGTGGAGGAAGATACCGACCCCGTAGAGGAAGACGTTGTAGAAGATACTGATGTAGAGGAAGACGTTGAAATTCCCTGTGAAGAAGATCGTACCACAGATGAAATTTGTGGAGATGAAAATTCAGTGTGCGGGGCAGTAGTAGATATCTGCAACGAAGTTGTCGACTGTAGCGATCACTCTCTATGCGAAGAACCCGTTCCCACCTGTGAAAACACTTGCTCCGAAGTTTGTGTTAATGAACAGTGCGTAGAATGTTCTGACGCCAACCATTGTGGAAATAACGAAACCTGTAATGAATCTTCCTGTGTCGCTCTCAGTTGCGGCACTGGAACAGAACCAGTTGACCATGAGTGTGTGGATATTAACGAATGCGCAAACGACACATCGATTTGTGGAGAGGGTGTCTGTGTCAATACTGAAGGAAGCTACGAGTGTGACTGCGACGAGGGATACGAATTCGACGGCACCACTTGTGAGGATATTGACGAATGTTTGAACTCCACCCTTAATAGTTGTGATGAAAATGCAACCTGTACAAATACCCCCGGAAGCTATACTTGTGCCTGTAGTCCCGGATATGAAGGTGACGGTGAATTCTGTGAGGAAATTGAACTCACCTGTGAAGATACGGGATGTCCTGAAACCGAATTTTCAGGATGGAGTTCATGTGAGCCGGTGGATGCAGGTAATGTATGCTCCAGAGAAGGAACACAAAGCAGAACTATTACTTCCTATACTTGCGGAGCTTCCGGTGAGTGCGAAAGTAATACGGTATTAGATCCAAGAAACTGTACGCTGCCTTCTACTGAGGGTCTTAGCTGTGGAAATGGAAATACCTGCCATAATGAAAGCTGTGTGGAATGTATTAGCGGAACCAATGAGTCCTTTTACGATGGTCCAGGAACTCACGATGAAGAGGGTTTCGCCTGTCTCTCTGGAGACAGGGTATGTGAAAACGGAGAATGGGTAGAAATGTTAGCCCCGGTTTACCCAGAAGATATCAACTGTAGCGAAGGTACTACCTGCGTAGATGATACCACCTGCGCTATCGAAGTGGATGCGGAAGATGAGGACGAAACCTGGCATTGTGAAGGAACCGAATGTTGTCCTTATCGGACGGGCATTTTGGAGGTTGGAGATCCGATATGGGCAGACAGTCCTGAAACTCTGGAATACTATTGCAAAGTGGACGGACTACATATTACATCTGGTCCCGACCTGACTGGAATTGTATCTACTATTGAAATTATTAGCGACAACTTCGACTTGGATATTACTGGAGACTATACAGATGAAGGTGACTTAGGCTCTTTCTCTAACCTTAGAGAAATTGGAGGAACCTTCTGGATTTATGGTGGGGGAGATACCACAACCGATAGTGCTTTAGGAATGGAGTCTCTTGAATCGATTGGGGGCCACCTAATCATTAGTGAAATTGATATCAATAACGACTACATGCCCTTTCATTTATTCCCTACTCTTAATTATGTGGGTGGGAATATAGAAGTAGAGGATAGCCCTTCTATCTGTGAGATTCATGTACAAGAAATCTGTGCTATAGCAGAAGGATATTGCCTTACTTGGGGAGTAGATTATTCTGACCCCCTGGGGGCTCCGAATCCTCAATGTCAGTAACTTCCAATTAAGCAAAAAAGAGAGATGTCCTTATTACTAGGCATCTCTCTTTTTTGTTCAGTCAACTATGTTCTTTTTTTATTTTAGCCTGATGATCAAATCGCCATCCCTGAAAAGATAATAGTCGTTTTCCAGTACGTTTTTAGGAACACTTATTGGGCCTTCTGCTAATAAGTTTCCACCTTCCAATTGATCATAGACTCCGTAGTGGGTTATTGACCCCCACTCTTCTCCCGCCGGACCAAATTGAACATCGGCTGCGAGCTTGATTTCAGTACCAACTACGATGGTGGTAACGCCATCATCGTCTAAGGCAGTAACATCGGTTGGAGCATCCCAGGTTCCTTTGACTCTGTGATATCCATCTTTGGCCGTGAGTTCCAGTAGAGACTCATCGGGTTCTTGGTTATAAAGAGCTATGTACACGGGCTGAGTAGCCCCCAGATTAGCCGAGACAGAAGACAGGACAAAGGGTGCTACCAGACTATCCTGAACGATTTTGAGACGTTTGGAGGCATCACTGGCAGCAATCTCTTCCTCGTCTTCAAAGAGGGTGGCTGTTACATCCAATGCGGTTCCGTCCACTACAGCTTTTAGTCCTAGGAGAATACTTTCTTTGGTAGCTCCTACTAATGAGGTAAATTCGATCTCAGTGGAGTTGACCCAAAACGAATAGGAAGTCTCATCCTGAACATCGGAAACGTCCAAAACGTATGGAGTAGTATAGGTCGATCCCCCTCTTAGAAGAGTCTGTAGTACACTGTCTTCTGAAAAAAGAGACAGGGCTTTATTGTGTGCCATAGTGATTTATCTCCAGCAATGTAATGGTATTCTTAATTAACAGTTATGATCCGGATCTTCTGCGGGGTCAGCCCCTCGATACAGATGATCCATACCAACGGTATTATCTGCTTTACTCTCTTTCTGGAGGGGTCTACCTTCCAGTCGAAATTTATCCGCAGCACAATATCCTTCTCCAAATCCAGTGGGATGCATTTGAATAAGCAAGTCCAGAACTTCGCGAGAAGGGTCTTCACCTTCCAGTTGGTTAAGGGTAGCATCAACTCCGAAAGAAGCTCCGGTGGCCACCAGCATTTGAAGCTCATCTCCATAACTGAATACGGTAGTGTCAGTTTCCTCTTTACGAGTTCTAACCAACATTGCAATTCCAAAGAGAGCTGCACCGTGAACCTGAAGTCTTTTCTGGTATTTAGCTTGCAACTCTTGAACATTATCCGTAAATTCTTGACTGGTAATATCGCCCTGAGTCAACTGGGCTACTTGACTGCTGTATTCAGCCTCAAAGCTTCTTAGTTGAGGAAACTCTTTATAGAGTCTAGGACCACTTGTGACAAAAGGTCCACCTTTCTGTTTTCCAGAAGCTACAGTCAAGACACCTCCACGATAAGTACGGTAGAGATCTCCATCAGCTTGATAATCCATACTGGTAGCGCTTCCTCCATTTGTACCATCACTAAGAATAACGCTTCCTTCCCCAAAATTTTTATTGAGAAGCTGTCCTCCTTTGTTTTCGTTATGAAATCCTTCTAAGTCAGTTCCACCTTCTACCCAAAAAGACCTCTGGTCTCCAAAGAAAGGTTCTCCAGCAAATAGGTGGTCACTTGCTAAAAGACCTGTAGGAAGTCGTTCCGTAAGGCCGGTAAGTACATCTGGTCTTTGTCGGGGGTCACTCTCTCCTACCAACGTTCTTGTCTCAGCGACCCTTGGACCTACTACATTATCAGGAAATCCTTTCTGAGAGAGATAGCCGACATCGGTATAAGATCCATCTTTAAAAGATCCAGAAATTCTTCCTGTTCCTAAGGTAGTAACAAAAGGCATAGTAGCTAAGATCTCTACAGCCACTGGATTTCGCATCTCAGCGTCTCTTTGGTCTAGTGGTTCACGAGCATTGGTAATATCCAGAACTTGGTCTACCTGTCTTTTTGGTCGGTAGTCCATGAAACCGGGTCCCATAGTACCAGACATATTACCCTGATAAGGGACTCTACTAGATACCGCCATGAAAGTATCGTTGGCGTTGCAAGGACCATTCATAAGCAAGCTGATATTGGTATCACTAGCTCCTATATTATGGACATGAACCTGAACCCGATCTGCTTTCCAGTCATTAAACATGAAGGTTGCAAATTCCAATACAATTCTCGCAGAGGCTAAATCAGTTCCAATTAATTCTGTGTCTAGAACTTGCTCGGGAACTACAAAAGTGTTATCCTCTGTTATGATCAGGGACCTTCCTACATGGTCTTTTCGCAGAACATTAGTTCCTGTGAAAGCGCCTCTTAGTTGTGTGTAATTAGATGCGGCAGTAAATTGGGATCCGTCATAGTCGTTTACCAAGTAGGCTCCCATCAAACGTGCGATTCCAAAATGAGGAGGCAATTCAATCCCTCTGACACCGCCTTCATCATAAAGCCTACATCCTAGGGCACTTTCCCCGATATCTAAATCAACTGCGTCGATATAGGTATCATAGTCCGCAGCGCCCAACTCTTGCGAGTCATAGATCCCTAGCACTCGGTTATGGATGATGTTCTCATTGTAAAGAGTACCTTCTGCATCCACCGCAGTCAGAATAGCATTTAATCCAAAAGGAACATCCTCAGAAGTTAACGTATAAGGCTGGAAAGGGATATCTATTCTTCCCGCAGGAGGTAGCACCTCTTTGGGGAGGAAATAACAAGGGTTATCATTTCCTAATATGAAATCAAGGTCAAGGTCGGATCCCGGTCCTCCGGAGTAGTCGGGTTCAGAAGGGTTAAATCCTATGTTAATTTCAATATCGGCCCTTTGCATTGGTTGAAAGATAACAGTTTTTGATCCCCTATCTATATAGGCTTCGGACCATGTGTCTTCCGCTGATGTCTGAACATCCTGATTATTTCGGATCCTTGTTTCAGACCTAGCAGATGGATAAGACTCCATTGGTACTACAGGATAGTCTCGTGGACCTCCACCCCTATCCAGTGAAGATGCTGCCATGTTTTCAAAACCAGAAGGTCTGACATAAGGCTCTCCCGAATCTCTTTCCAGTCTCGCAAAAAGAGGAATTTCGGGGACCCGACCCATTCCCTGATTAGGATGATATAATACATCAAATGCCATAAATAGGTTCTTTTCCTCTACAAATTCAGCAGGTGCAAGTTCTCCAGAAGGCATCGCAAGAACCATATAAAGTTCTTCGTCTTCCTCTGTACATTTTCTCAAACGAATATGCCAGTTTCCAGTATAGGAGTCATCTCCAAAGTTAGGAACTTCTCCATTTGGTAATTCTAATTCTAGTCCTTGACCTCCATCATCCCCTACGATCTTGAAAGCTCCTTTATATGGAGGCACTGATGCGGTTGTTCCCGTAGGTTCCAGAATGATATAGGCTTCTTGTTCTACCAAAGATGCAACTACGGAACTAAAGTCTACTGGATTTGAAGATACATCTTCGATCGTGATATAAGGATTTGTGGCATCATAAGTAATAGTAGAAGTAGTACCATCAATTAATCCAGATGTTATTCCTTCGGGTCGCGAACCTAGGACAATCATCTCGCCTTCAGGACCTTCTTCTAGATCCGAAATAGTTTGGTCTCCAAACCAAGTTCTAACAGGACTGTGACTGGAATCTTTATACTCCAGAGGATGAACAAAACGTACTTTCTCTCTATTTACTGTCTTGAAAGTATTTCGGAGAGAGTCAAGAGGGATACGGATGCTATCCCCAGTTTCCCAGTTCTTTGGGTTTACTGGATTCCTATAAACATCCGAAGTAGATACATTAAACGTATAATCCGCAGAGGAGACAGTAGTTGCCCTCTTCTTTACAACCAACAGGTTTTGAGGCTGGAGGACAGAAGCATCTGAGAATACTTTTCTGAACCCGTCTGGAGCATCCCCTTGGAGAGCCGACGTTGGAGTCGGCGTACTATCAGAGAAATGATCCACTTGAAATTGTCGAAGTCCTTTGGTGCTACCTTCCCCGGCTTTCCATTGCGTTTTCAATTCGCCTTTTGCAAGACGCATGAAGTTATGCTTGAGCATCGCATCATAGGGAAAACTGGAAGGAGAAACTACATGTCTAAGATCATGTACATCATCTTCTACTATTTCATCACTGAATAGCCCTAGCGGGTTCCCTGAGACGTGATGAACCTTTGCGCCTGCCAGATGCTTGGTAGCATGTGTTCCTGCCAACCCACGTCCACTTGTGGCGTCAAGGGTTGATCCAATCCAACTCTGATATTTAATGATCTCATTTCCAATTTTGATACGACCTTCTTCCGCAGGGAATGTGGTAGCGCCCTGAGAAGTATTCACATCAAAAATTTCTTGATCTTTCTCGATATCGGCTGTTAGTGTGATAGTAGGTAGGACCTGCGCATCCTCTCTATCTACAGCATCGGGATTTCTGTTGAAAGCTCCTCCCTGGTTCGTAATAGACCAGAGGGAAGAACCTCTTTGAAATACCCTACAAATAGGTAGGGCATAGACATAGCCGTCCACAGTATTCATGGGACTGAATGCATTAACACTCATTCCGTTTTCAGATACTTCATTAGGAACCCCCGCTCTCCACAGACCAGAATCTCCTAATTCATCTCCCATATTCTGGTATTGAAAATCGGGATCACTAGTAGAAATGGGAGCAATCAAAGGACCCTGTGATCTTATGCCCGGACCAAAACCAAAGGGATGTGTGTCCGGCGTAGGACTTTCCTGAACTCTGATCCGATATTGCAACTGAACTCGTTCCGAAGTCTCTTCTTTATAACGAGTATCAGGAATTTGATTGGTAAGGTTCATGCCTCCATATTCGACGTTCCCATACCTGTAGATTTGATCTTCCGCAGGTTTATTTACTGTACCATCAGGACTAAGCTGCGCTTTCCACACTTCAAGGAAAACAAAATGTGTCTGTGGGTTAGAAGAAGGTGGCGGTAACGTAATTGCATTTCTAAGATCGTTTGACAGAGTTCCTGCCACCGGAACTACCCATCCATTGACTAGAGCATAAGAGACCTCTGTTTCTTTTCCAAGCCAAAACATATTGGAGCCTTGAGGGTCTAAGCTATAGTCTTTTTTGGAATCAAAAAGGTTGGAAATCCATCCAGAAGGCGTACTGGTCCTAATGATCTCTTTTCGAGCTTCATCCATTGCCTCGGTAAGAAGGTTGAACTCCTCAGAAACAGGAGGCTTCCCCGGCTGAAAAACTACATTCTTGTACTGTTTGTCTTTGGATGAGAGGTTTCGCCCTACACCTGGTCCGTAAATATTACTCATAATAGTTGGTTTCCCGTTGTTATATCAAAGTCGAAAGAAACTAGAGGGATCAGTAAAAAATGCCGAAACCGCCCAGGTAAATCTTATTAGAAGTCCCATTAGAAAAAATAAGAGAGAGATTATCATCTGGAGTATCTAATGATTTTACTTTCATAAAAGGGGTTTCTTCAAAGGTATTTTCTTCATTATAAATTCCAAAAGAAATATCAGTAGGAAGTACCTCTGAATAACGAAGTTCTACTGTGTTTCCTTCCACTACTTTTTCTATAGCGTATAAATCCCAGTGCAAAAGAAAAGTATCATGGTCTGTGGGAACTAGGGGATCCCCTTCTAACAAGCTCACTGATTCAGTATATAGAGAGTTTCCACCCGTCATCCAATATTGGTATTTCCCTAAACCAAATCCTGACGGAACTAAAAAGCCTCCTCCAGATATGAATTCAGACTGATCCTCTAATTTTGTATAATATACATTATCGAAAAAAGGATTCTGTGTTTTCAAGCCCTCATATTTTTGATAAAGGACAGCATCTCTGGTTAGAACACCAGGATGATTGATATCATTTAGATCATCGTCCTCAGATCTTCTGAAATTCTGTGGATCAATAGAAACAGAGGGAGGGACGAAGGTCACAACAAAGCCGTTGATAGGAATTCCTTCTAGGGATTTATAAGAGGCTTTGACTGCGCCTGGAGATTTCATTTCAGATAAGTAATACATAATTAGCTCAAAATACGTGTATATATTGGTAATAAAAGGCGAGGTCTACTTGATGCACCAAATTATTGGGTTCTCCAAGTGTTACGGTAGTGCCGTCTGTTTTTAGACCCGCAAAGGTAACTCTTATACTTTCAAATAAACTATTACCTAGATTTGTGAAAACTTGACAACTCACCAGGTCAGCACTTACCTGCCTTTTATTAAGTTGGAGATGAATATTATCAACAGCACCGGTATTAGTATTTAATTCATCTTGAATTCCCTGAGGTATTAGATTAGTATTCAAAGGAATGTCCAAAGCCCAGGTGTTATCTCCGAATTGGGTTGCAGTAGAAGTAGTGCTAATATCAAAACCATTATTATTAAGCACCTCAGTTACATGCTCAGTCCCAAGACTAAGATCTATGGTAAAGGATACCATGGCCAAGGGGGTATTAGAAGCAGTTACGACATTGGAAGTTATGCTCCCTACCGTTAGATCATTTAGAGTAGCAGTTGTTCCCGTAAAAGAATCAGCCTCGTAGTTAAGAAAACGGGTTGGGACTTTATTTTCTGTAGGGATCAAATGATGATAGAATAGTTTTCCTCTAGGATGTGAAGGATCCACCTTCATAAACAAAGTAGGATCCTGATCCATGTGATATCGTGCGGTCGTCTCAAAACTATTTCCAGCGGTACTAACGGACACGAAAACCGAATCACCATCTGCAATCAGACCTACAATTCCCGTAGCATCAGGCTGTTCTACGGAAATATCAATAGTATTTACTAGTTCTAGAGTTTCTTTGTCATAAACTCTAAGGGTTAAAGAATCGTCTGCTATGTAAATAAACCTATGATCAACTGCGATTCTTGTATTGTCTTCTCCCGTTATAGAAGACCAAGCTCTAAATGAATTTTCAAGACCATCTCTAGTGAGAGGATATACCGCTATACCGCCAATGCCTGAAGAATCCTGTGCCACATAGATATAGGAGCCATCTGTCTTTAGGTCTGTAATTCCACTATCCCTTTCAGTAACCGTGATTTCGGAACCAATAAGATCTAAAGTTTCAGCATCTCTCAGTCTCATTCCCAATTCTGAACCATCTTCAAAACTTTCTATGAGATATTTACCGTATCCTGTTACTGAAAGGGACCCGGGTGCTGGTTCAGCGGAAGCTGAACTTCCATCTAGAGGGATCTTACGAACTCCGTTAGTCACTGATCCATCTTGTTGCCTGAAAACCGCATCATGGTTCATCCATAGGGAATTCATTTCCAACCCGAGGGGATCTTGGAAATCTATTACAGGGGCGTCTGGAGAATCCACTTCAAAAATTTCAATAATATCATTAAAAGAGAAAGCTACATATTTTCCATTGGTAGCAATATGAAAAGAGGCTGTATCATCGAACGTATTAGTAAAGGTATAAGTATGGACATCTTCTCCAGTTTCCCTATCAATGGCTTTTGCAACACCTGCGGAACTTAGTATATATAGGTAACGACCATCACTTGCGGTAGCATTCGTAGGATTACTACTGGATCCCGCTGCATTTCTCCTCCATTTCAGATACCCAAATTCTCTTTCATTTTGATGGGTTTCAACCAGTCCAGTCTCCCCTATAACCATGTCATCATAAGCTTTTGTTAGATTCCTAAATTTCCTTACAGTGGGTTCCCTATACTTTTCCTCTGAAAAAGGGATCAAGCGATGATAATAGATCCTTTCTCGGGTAGATACAGGATCTACCTTTAAGAAAAGAGAGGGATCAAGATCTAGATACAAATTCAGGAAGAATGAGCCTGCGGATGGAACTGTATATTGTCCACCAACAATCAAACTTTGTCCGTCTGCTTGAAATTGATTTATTGTTAAGTTCGCAGTGTTATCAATCTCAAAAGATTCTTTTTTCTTAAATGATTTTTTGTTGAAAGAAGTTACTTCGACTCCTTCCAATATATAGAAATTTCTATGATCGGATGTTATTTGCGTTGGAACATCTGATATCTTCTCCCACAACTTTCGCATTCCTTGAAGACTACTGTCCCCATAAATACCAGGAGTATTTTGCTCTACTTCAGGAATTTCGTATACGATAGTTTCGTAACGATTTTCAGAATTTTCTAGAGATAGATAGAAATAAGAATCGTCAAAAAAGGAATCTAAAATTCCCTCGTAGTCTAGGAAATACTCTCTACTTAGGGTTCCAGTAAAAGAACCACCATCTTCGTAGGAAAAAATCTTCATTTCGGTAGGAGAAGTGGCTATGACCGTAGTACTTTTTACTGCAACGCTTTCAAAGCCTTGGCTTGAGCTAGCGTCAGAAGCCCAGTCTAAATTCCCCGTGGCTAATGAATATTTTACAAGGTGTCTATTAGCTCCACCAGAACTTTTTATGATAAAAGCAGCTTCGTGGTTCATTGCGATATCAAAAACTTCGGATTCCGTAGTTAAAGGAAATAGAAAATTTCCTGTTTCGATATCATAGACTTCAATACCATAGTCAGACGCAGCATTATGTGAATAAGCAAAAATTACTTTATCCCCATTAGAAGATGCTCTCAATGAAGCGCCGTCTACAAAAGAATTTTGTAAAGTAAAAGTCTGGACTACAGTACCATCTTCCCTACTACGCGCTTGTGCTTCTCCTTCGGAATTGACGGTGTAGATAAGGTGCCCATCATACCCTGCTTGACCCCAGTCTTCTCCAGTTTCAAACAGTTCAAAATTAGAGTCTCCTAATTCCTTAGTAGCATCATAGGTTTCGACAATTCCCGCTTCCCCTTCAGATAGGATATTAAAAGCCTCTGTTAGATTGCGAAATCGTTGTGCAGTTTTGGAAAAAGAATATCCCTCGAAATCTGAACCAGTAGCCCCTACTAAATCATTGTCTAACGTAATTTCTGTTTGGCTAGTAGCTCCAAGAGTGTCTGTAGATATTGTGCCGTCGATAGCGGTAATATTCCCTGCATCAATATCTCGGTATATCCCAAATTGAGTATCCTCTAGGGAAATATTAGCTACAATTGTAATATCGCTGGCAGAGTCCCCATCGGCTCGGACAATATTGAGGACCCCTAGTTCTCCTTCAGTGGAGATATTAGTAGCACTAAAATCCCCATCAACGGATACAGAAGTTCCCGTCTCAGGTTGAATCACGTTTGTAGCTACGTAGGTAGTAAACGTTCCCGTTTGTGCCTCTATGTGATCCGTATCAATAGTATCTGCATTGACCGTTGTAACATTAACGGTATCCGAATCGATAGTACTCACTACTAGCGAATTTAAAAATTCATCAGGAGATATTCCAGACTCAGGAGTGAAAGTCAGAGCATCTGCACCTACAGATTTTTTACCTGCTCTTCCCGTTCCGGAAGCTAGGATATTTGGGTCTTTTTTAGATGGCATAATTTATTTTCTCTTAGTTGCTATGATGAGTGAGCCAATTTCCTTTAAGGCGATAAATGCCCGCACATACGAAGATATTATCCCCGAACGTGATTTTATTCTCAGATGCTCGATCAAAATATTGAGTCATTATTACTAGAACCGCTGTTCCTTTTCTTCCAAAAGAAGTATCTTCTTTCAAACGTGCGACTACCGGCATAAATGCCTTGTGAGTTACTTCGGAAGAAAGGCTTTGAGAAAAAACCGATGGAAAATACTCGGTATCGTCTGTGGCTCTATAATGTCCTATCTCCTCTAAAGTATTTTTAGCTGGAACTTCCAGTGAAATAGTATCAACATCTACCATAGGTACCATTACAGGGAGTTTCAGAAGCCCTGTAAGCGCATCAAAAGAATCAACGCTAACCGGACCAGGCGCACTTAAAGATTGCTCTCCCTGGTAAGCTGAAGCGGGGGCCCCACCTGATACGGGAATCTGATTAAGTGGTGCCTCATAGGGAAAAGGTGTTACTACCGATCCCGAGGACGCTGTTCCTGTGTATAAATAAGAAGGTATAAATAGAGGCTCTATGTCTAGGGTAGCAGGAAGTAAATCTTGGGGTAGAGCTTGAATCGAAGGTGCTAAATAATACAGGAACACTTTGGAAGTGGAAGGCAAAGGTTTTAGAGGAGTGAAAGTTATCCCCACCACATCTCCCTCAGTATGAGCAGAACTGAGAGTCAAAGCCCTTCTATCAACAGAAGCAACTGTATCGGCATTTCCGTCCACAGTTACCGTAAAAGAAGTGTCCGGGTTAAGAGGGTCTGTAATATACGGAAGCTCAGGCAATATAACCTGATCTGTGCCTACTACAAAAGTGTCTAGAACTCTATCAGTGAGAGGACGCCATTGAACTTCAACTTCTCTGTGAGGTCCTTCTTCATATAGAACTTCCAGATCTGCATAGTCCGCAGGCTCAGTACCGGATTCAATAATGAAATTGAAATTAGCATCATCCAGATTATCTTTAACAATTGAGGTAAGACCTCCACCTGCTAGATAGGTCACTTCGTATTCTACCCAAATATCAGCATCGCTGGTAAAAGAAAGGTCATCTATCCTTATAGTAACTTCGTCCGTGCCCAGACCTAGTGCGTCTGAAAAAGGAACATCAAAAAGGGCAGAACCTCCATCCACATCATTAATGACAACAGAAATTACGTCTGTAATAAACGCTTCTCTCCCTGTACTTGGTCCGTTGTTAAAATACTCAACACTTGGTAGAGTAAATACAAGGGTATCCCCTTCATCCCAGTTGGCTCCCGCTGCGTTAGAAAGAGCGTCGAATTCAATAACATGCCTTTGGACGTGTGACCTGTCACTGAAAACCGTACAGATTCCATCAAAGTGACGGATTTCATTTCCCTTATTAGAGGTATTTCCCCAGGGTAATATTACATCGCATTTCAAAAAGCGATTACCAAAAGTCTGTGCATTGGCCACTTCCCATTCTACCGCTTGATCTCTACCCATAACCCAGGATCGAAGCTCGTTATCAAGAAGAAGAGACGTGCTCTTTTCCATAATCCTCTGCCATTCTGGTGTCTTAGGAAGGACTGCGTGCCTTAGGTCATAAACATCGTCCATTATAATCTGGTCTGCATAGATACCATCCGGTCTGGTCGGCGTGCCCGAACTTATAAGACCTCCCCCTACTCCATTTGAATCTGCATCCCAATCTGAGGAATTTCTTCTCCATACCATAGCTACTGGAATGCTATAGACATACCCATCAACGGTGTTTAGATCATTATCGGGATCTCCATCTCCGGCTATCCAAAGACCGGGGTCTTCTCCATGCGCACTAAAGGTGAGAGTAGTTGCAGTTGCATTAGGACCCTGTGCTTCTACATTCACGTCAGAATATCCATCCCTAGTCTCTCCGTCCAATCTGACAGTTCTTAGGGCATATTGAATTTGGACTCGACGTGTGGTAGTCTCACCAGGATCCATGTTTGCAATAACGGGAGGATCCAGAAGATCATCGTCCAGCCAGGTAGCAGTAGGTGCTAACACATTACCATGAGGCCAGATCTTATCAAGGGCAGGTTTGTTATCCGTGCTAGGATTCGCTTCAACGAGGGATCTCCAGACTTCAACGAAAACAAAATCAACTGAAATATTTCCATCCGGGCCACCAATCGGTCCGGGCAGTTCTATTTTATTCTTTCCAGCATCAACCGTATCCGTGTATTCTAGAGGTATGATCCAACCATTCACATGAACTTTGGGTTTTCCTACCAACTCAAAAGTGTTGGCTTCCATACCAAATTCAAAGTCCTCATAATTATTCGAGGAAAAATCTCCCGTCAAGAAACCGGAAGGCATTAGTCTTCTCAGAGTTTCAGAGTTATAATTTCCCTGAATGTCTTGAATAAGATTCAGTTCTGCATGAGATACAGGTTTCCCTCTCTTAAAAACGACCGTCTCAAAAGATTTTTCTGTAGGATCCAGATAGGTATTATCAGGACCTAAATTTTTATCACTCATTGGTTATTCTCTGGGTCTTTCAAAACGTGATCCTCCACGAGATTGTCATCGTGGACGAGGCGGGTTTGTTTATAGGCTTAAATGTAATATAGTTGCAGAGCAAATCATTTGTCTCTACATTGATATCGGGATCATAGGGAGACGCATTTGATAGGGGGTTAGGATTATTTAGATCCACATCACCACCAATCAAACCCATCTCCACTAGCGCGCCGTCACTTGCTTCCCCAACATCAAATTTAGTGGTGAAGTCCACAATGTTGGTTGGATATGCAACATGATCGCCCGCTCCATCTACAAAGCTTTTCGCTAGAAATCCTTTTCGTTCGATCTCTTCAAATAATGATCTTTGTTCCGCATCCGCAGGTGGAGGTGCGTCCGAAGCGCCTAGGTTCCATGCAGGATCCCCTGTTCCTACTGCTAGTCCAAAGATGCCATGTGTGGGACCTGCGTTATCCCAAGCAAGCCATGCCAATAGAATTGACATATCCTTGGTGATTACGTTCTTTATGTGTCTCTTTTCGAGCAGTTCGTTGGTTTTCCCATCTCTGATCTCAAAAAAAACTTCCCCTTCCATGGGAGTAGGAGCCTTATCTTTATATTGCATCCCTACATCAACCCTTTGAAGGTTGGTTACAAGACGCTTAATTTTAGCGTAGAAGCGTTTTAAAAACATTTCAGTTTACCACTCTATAGATTGTTAAATGTACTGTTATAGGATACAAAAAGGTTCTCACAAATTTGAATTATGAGATCTCAAATGTTATAGGAACGTCTGCGCCTACATCATAAGTATCTAGAAGATCCTCTTCATTATCTAGGGTACTATCTGCCACATCCAATAAAAGGCCAGCGACCTCATTAAATTTCCCTTCTTCTAATTCATCTCCTATAGGACCTGGATATTCTTCTTCTTGAGTCCACTTTAAATCTATGTTTAAAAAAGGGAGAGATCCCCGAACACAAGTAGCGTCATCTAGGGTTGAATCGGGATCATCTAAGATAAGGGGGCTATAAATACATTCAGCCTGTCCTTGATCTGGAATTTGATACGTTTCGTAAGTTTCGTCCCATTCCTCTAGGATGATCTCAGTCCAACCAAGATCATCACAGGCGGGTGAAATATTACCAGTTTCCCCTCTTATTACTGACGATCGTAGGTCCAGACTTTCGTAAAGAGCGTCGTCATTGACAGTGAAAGTATATTTGGTTTTTCCATCATTACTAACAGAAAATGATGAAGCGCCGTTAAAGATATCAGAGTCAGGATCTACGGGAGTTTCTGAGACTGTCAGAATTTTCTGGAGAGACAGAGGAAACGGAGGTGTCTCTTCGTTCAGCTTGGTTACAGGATCTTGTTCTTTTAGGTATTTATGTCCATGCGGCTTATCAGTTAGATATCTTAATTTTAGGGGTGTTCTATGTTCTGGCAAAGGCCCGTCAAGAATCGTGACTTCCTGCGTTTTCTTATTGAAATCAAAATCATAGGACTGAGACTCATCCTCAGACAGAACATCCAGTACACGGACAGCACCTATCATTTTAGAGGACAGAAAAATCTGGTCCTCGGTATCTGAAAATATTTTAATCAGATCAGGTTCGTCATCAAACAGACCTTCGGGACTCGATACCTTGTGTGCTGCATTGAACACGGAATGTTGTAGAGTTTTTAGATCATGCCGAACATTATTAACTCGATACCTGATATATTCCCATTCACTATGTGAAAAAGACCTAGGATCCAAATGCCCGAATCTGATATAGCCCAGATCCGTATTGAGGATAGGAGGTTTGTTTCGATCAGGAAGTTCGCTGTACTGTTTTACAAAAGAAGGATCAGTCTCATCATTCAAGAAAATCTGAGTTTTGCCTGCAGGATCCCTGTGAATCCGTATGTCCAGGTCCTCCCCTATCCAATTAGTAGGTACAAATTCATAGGAAGAAGGGTCTTTTATATCGCCTCCCATATAGAGTCCTACTTTTTCCGGACCATAATCAGTAGAATGAGCGAAGAAATAATTAAGATCGAGTTCAATCTCAGGTTCCAGAAGGTCAATGAATAACACATAGTGGTCATCATCATTATTTCCAACGGAACTAGGAAGGTTTGTAAAAGTTCCTGCATGTATCCCATCAATGAAAAGAAGATACCCTGCTTGAGTTCTCAATACCCTATAGGTATGAAATTCTTGGTCGCCCCAATCAAATGAGACGCCAACGGGATCTCCAAAATTGTCTTCTTCTACGATGCCATTATCGTCAGTGAATACTACTTTCTTAGTATTTCCGTCATCCCAGAAAGCAAGGGACACATAACTAAGATCATCATCAATTCCGATTCTCAGAGACCGAATGTTTTCTGGAGTAAGTGTTCCATCCCTCATTCGCAATCTAGTGGAAAACAGATGTTTTTCAAAAGGTTCATTGGGATCCGGAAAAGGAATCCTAATATTTGCAGACCCCAGCAGACCTTCTTCTTTCTGGATCCGATGCCAGCGATCAATGAAGGTAGACTCTACATCATCAAAAGAACTTGTCCACCCTTCGTCTTCAAAAGATGCCGTCCCCGAGTACGCAGCCCTAAATCTAGGAATAGGAGTATCTTGTGAGAAGGCTGCACTTGGAGGAATGGCACCCCCACTGAGAATGGTAACAGGATCAATAAGCTGAGACTGTCCTCCCGATACTAGATAGGAAGCAAAATCCGCTGGGTCATTTGTCAGATCTTCTGCGAAAAGGGAAATGGTCACTTCTTTCCGTTCGTCTGCCATTGTAACGGATGCCGCAGATCCTACAGAGAAAGAATCAACTCTTAATGAAGTCTGAAAATCCGAACTAAACTGAGAAGTTAGAAGAGGTTCAATACGGGCATAAGAAAAAGATCCTTCTGCCACCCTCCCAGCCTGCTCCAGTAGAAGTTTATCGCCACTTAGTATCTCTGAGTACCCCTGATCATCTAAAAGCGACCATGGCGTGTCTGGATGCTTCTCAGGTAGCTCTTCAAAGTCAGAACGTACTGTAATTTTCTTGGCACTTTCCGTAGGGGAATTGGGATTAATCGAGTATCGAATGAAATCCCATCCCGACCTGCTCTCCCCTTGTCTACTTACGGAACCAAAAAATACCTGATTAAAATCTAAGATCTCAAAAGTTTCGGTTCCCAATGCCAGATCTGTTTCTTCTGCTTCTGCAAAAGGAAACGGGGATCCTCCTACAAATGCCTGTATATTTCCCTCTTCATTTTTGAAAATTCGATAGGAATTTAGACTATTAAATTCTATTTCAGGGAAAGTTTCTATCGTCCCTGTCACACTAGAAGGCATGATCGTCGTTAAGATCACATCATAAAAGCCAGGATTAGAAGTAGATTCTGAAACTGAATCTACTTCGTAAATAGATCCTTCTACAAATACTTGAGATCCTTCCTCGAAGGGAGGTTCGCTTGCATATCGCAATCGAGTATTGATTAGGTTTCCATTATCATCGACAGGTACCACTTCTGTGGTCAGTCCTTGATAAGACTCCCATCTGTCTTCTTCGTTTTCGTTTTCTAGGAAACCTGCGAACTGAAAACCACCTACCTCCAAGAAACCCAGTAAATATAGGTTTTGGTCGCTTGCATAACCCGCAGCTATGCCGGTAAAATCTTCGGCCTTTTGATAGTCAAAAACCTGAAGGCGGAAATTGATGGTCGCAATATGATCAAAACTAATATCCGTTTCCTGCTGATAGAAAAGCGGATCGGAATCGATCACGTTTTGTGACGATGAGATATCGTCTATAATGAAAAGCCCTTCTTCAAACTCGGGAATTACGGGTTGCGTACCCACTACTTCCCAGGGTTCTTTGGGGAAATGATCCCCCTCAAAAGAAACCGAAAATGATTCTAAGTTCCTCCCTAAATGAGGATGCCCGGGGGTGTGAGGAGGCTCATTAAATCGAAGAACTGTAGGATCATTAAAAACCGCAGTATATCCCCTTTGGAAAGCGGTATGTATATGTCCTATTTCTTGAGGTTGAGGATTCTGGTAGTCAGGCCCAAAAACAGAAGTGAAAGGAAATTTCTGATAATAAGAAGCTACTCCAGCTTGATTGAACAAGTATCCTTCATTATTGAAAGATGCTATATTTACGGTAGGATTGGGAGTATAAAAATAACTTACCTGTACAGAAGCTCCTACTGCTATAGGATTTACCAAGACAATGATGCCTTGTGTCGGTTCTATATGAAAGACTTCACGAAAGGCACCGTTAATGATTATTTCAACATCGTCGGGTTCAGCTAATCTAGCATCTCCCCAACCTTTGGTAAGAGGTCCATGTTTGGTATGGATAACCCCTAAAAAACAGTTAGGGTCAGCCTGAACAAACTGAGAAGTGTTAATGATCCCCGCAGAAAGAAGGGAACCTGCATCGGAGTTTTGCCATATCCCTCCAGTAAGAAGAGAGTTGGCAGCACCACTCGTAGTAGTAATACTACAAACGCCCTGTTCCGGTGCGTCCGGATCTATACCAATACCCGTAGAAGAAGCCCATCCCTTTGTTCCGTCGGGTTCCTCGGTACCCCCCGTAATTATAAAAGTTGCCTGATCATCTGATGATGAGGACATATTTTAGTCCTCGTTGAGAATAACTTCATAAGATGAGAGACGGTTTTGACCGTCATAAGATGCAGTCATTTCATAGGTAGCAATTTCGTTTACTTCATTACTAAGATCGTCGGCAGTAGGATAAATTTTTACCTCTGCGGAAATCAAATTATTATTAGCGTCATAAACATGATCTGTGATCTTATAATTTTCTTGAGACAGTCCCAGCATTTTCTTAACGTCTAGTCCTAGACCTGAAATAGAAGTCTCACCATCCCCCAGTGCGTCCCAAATTCCTTTGTCTACGGGAGGAGTCACATTGCCCGTACCATTAACAAAAAGGCTTCTAGTAGCTACTACTTCGCCTACGGGTACCCTCTGGTCGAAGTCAGAGAGATATCCGTCAAAAGAATCTTCTAGCTCGGAAACCGTAGCAGTATTGGTATTGACTGTGGATTCTAAGGTAGCAATAGAAGAATCAATGGTGTCTGCCCTTGTATCCACATCTAAAATAATCTGATCTGCTTTGGTATCTAGCTCGGAAAGAGAAGGAACTATGGAATTATTAACCGTAGTTTCTATGTCGGAAACAGTAGTATTTGTAGCAGTGGACAGAGTGTCTAAATCTGAAAAATCTTTGGTAAAGACCCTTCCCCTTAATAGATAGGAATCGAAAGATTTAGCAGGGTCAATTCCGGGATCTTCAAAAACACTAATGATCACTTCCCCTTCTGTATCTAGGACCGTGGAACCGTCTAATTCCAAAGAATAAAGCCCTTGCATGGTAGACGAACTTAGTTCAGTGATTCTCCCCGTAACGTCGTATTCCGTAGGAGGTGCTACCCCATTCTTAGCTACATAGCATATGATCTCAGATGCCACTAGTCCCGTGACAGCATTTCCTCCACTTGCTAAGATGAGGGTAGCTACAGATGTTTTATTCTGTGCAAAAAGAAGGGACATTTAGGATCCTATCTCGGGTTAGGAATGTTATTAGTATTCATAACGTTTTAGAAAAACATTATCGTCCCTAGTTTATTAATCTAGCTTCTTGACCAGATAATTGGTGAGAAGACCATCAACATTATAAGTAGCGGACAGTTCATAGGTGGCCATTGGGTCATCGCCAACTCCAGGAACGGATCCAGCCCAGGGTTCCGCATAGGTATTAATAGTAGCAGAAATCAACTTGCTATCCTCATTATAAGACTGGTCAACGATTTGAAAGTTTTCTTGACTCAAGCCCGCGATTCTAGCTAATAAAGTAGCTGCATCATCTAAAGATTCTTGGGCTGTGATCAGTTTTACTCTGATCTGCTCAAGCGAGTCTGTACCTTCTACAAAACCATCTCCTTTGATTGCATCAAGGGCTTCTTCTACTGTGGTAAAGTCGATGTCTCCCGATACCGCAGCAACGGCTTCTCGAATAGAGGCTAAGTCGTCTTCCTCCGCAGTGAATTCATCCCCTTTTATTTCGGTTAGGATGTCTATAACCGGAGATAAGTCAACACCTCCTGCGGTGATAGCGGCTTTGAGGGACTTTAAATCATCCTCTCCCGAAGTAAATCCCACACCTTTGACTGTATTCAAGTCATCTAACACGTCTTTACTGGTGTTCTCAATAACTTGGACTTGGATATCTTGACTGTCCAACGCTTTGCCTTCTACACTTTGCGTTAAAATGAAATTTGTTTCGACACCATCCCCTCCCACTATATAACCTTCCCCCCAGAAATATGAACCTTGTATAGTGAAGGGTAGGTTCGGATCTGCCCAAGTCTCCCCACCATTCGTTGTTCTGGAGATATCTCCATTGCCACTATAAGTTATTATATCGTCCGGGGAGATGATAACAATGTGCTGCGCCTCAAAAATATCAGGTGCCGTTGTGGTTTCAACCCAAGTCTGGCCTCCATCGGTGGTTTTATACATTTCCGGATCTGCGGTGCCAAACCAACCATTGTCTTCATCAATAAATTCTAGGCTTCGTATAATAGATGTAGTTGCAATGTCGCTTGACCGATCTACAAAGGACCAAGAGCCCTCAGAAAGGGTTCCCTCCCATAAGGCTCCCCCACCCCCGCCGACCCATAATTTGGTAGGAGAAGATTGATGTACAGAATTAAAAGGTGTCCCTGCTTGACTATATTCTGTTTGAAAACCGTTATCCCATACTTCGAGCCTACCTTCAGACCCTATTTGAGACACAAACCACACCTGTCCTTCCCCATAGGCATGTAGCCCGTTCCCGTTCCCGTCCAATGTACCGGTAGTCCAATTGGAACCATCCCATATCCAAACATCCTCATTATAGGAAGTCATGCCGAATATGTGTAGATCCTCCCCTATGTACGCGCCGTCCATATAGGCAAAAAACCCAGTCTCGCTATCATCCTGAAGCTGCCAAGTTTCCCCATCATCATCCGAAGTCCATATGTTTCCAGCTCCCGTTTCAGAGTCCGAATTCCATATTTGCCCAGTCGTCTCGTCTAAAAATAGAGGACCAATACTATCACCGTCATCGAATAACCTTTCCGTAGCTTTTTCGGCTGCCGGATCTAATACCAACAGCAACTCTCCTTCCTGATCCGTAATTTCTGCCCCTATGGTCAGGGTATATAGTCCTGTTTCTATATCAATAAGACTCCAAGTAGTATTGGACATTCCCTCCGACATGGAGCCATCCCCTTTAATAATTTTCAAGGATAGCTCAGAAGCTAAAATCTCTGCACTGGGGACCTTCCCTTCTAATTTAATTCGTACAGGGAAGGTATAAGGCTCCCCTTGTTTGATATGGCTGGTCGTTTTGTCGTCCGCCAACTGGATGCGGTTAATTACCGGTGTCAGGTCAACCTCCGTCTCAGCAGACACCACCTGATATCTATATGTTTTCTGGTCCTCTACGACATCCTCTCCGTAGAAGTAGATATCGGTATCAGCAGCCACAGTAAAGGTGTTTGTGTCCGAAGTAGCAGCTCCGTTTAGGAAATCGACTTCCTCACCAAAGGTCCGATTAATCCATGATGTCCCACCGTCGTCAGTGAATTTAACTAGACCACCTGCACCATAGATCCAAACTTCGGTTTCGGACAGAACCTGTACTGACGATAATTCCACGGAAGTCCCTGTAGTTACAGAAGACCAGGAGGTGCCTCCATTACTAGTTTTGGCAGCAAATCCTCCCGCCCCTACGATCCAGCCGTGAGTGTTGGTTTCATCGAAATCTACGTCGTTGAGATTAGCTCCTGCCGCACTTATGGTAGAAGTACGATCAAAGACATACCAATCAGTTCCGGTGTTGTGCTGGTACTCAACCACGTCACCGCCATCGCCAACTACCCATACTGACTGTAAATCCGCAGAAGCGAATTCGCTGAAAGCATAAACGCCATTAAAGGGTCCTGTCAAAGACGCAGTATTTTGTATATAAGTTGTTGGGCCATTAGTGTCGACAAAAGCAATACTCCCTCCTCCCACTGCCCAGACATAATTCCCTCCCTGCGAAAGCTGAATAGATACGTCTGAAATTGAGGTCGAGACCCCAGTTATATCAATACTGGACCATCCACCTCCAAAACTATTAAAATAATGGACGTAGGTATTACCTCCAGAAACTTTTGTGGCGGCTGCTACTATATTGAAAGAGATAATATTACCACCACCTATATCTACATCTACCTCCCTCTTGGCATCTATAGAAGTTAGCTCATTCCTTTCATTAAAAGTAGTGGAAGATTCCCAAGTGGTACCCCCATCTGTGGTTTCTAATAAAACAGCATCCCCGACAACAGCCAAATCTTCATTAGGGTTCTGACCTCCTGCGACCCACCCCCGGTCCTCATCGACAAAACTGATAGCGTTGAGCACAGGTTCGGGAGCAGCCGATGAGGTAGAGACTTCCGTTGATGAAAACCATCCTGCCTCCGCCAATGAATATTTGAAAACTAGGAATAGGTCCCCTTCCACATCCGTAAGGGAAACTGGAATCTCAAAGGAATAGAAACCGGGAAGATCATTAACATCTATCTCAGTCCATGATCCAGAGGGATCAAAAGTTACTACCGTACCATCGGCTTTAAGAAAACGTGGTGTAACCTCAGAGGCAAGGACTCCGGTAGAAGGTGTTCCGAAAGCATGGATATTTACCACTGCTAAGTGGTTACTTCCGATCTCTACTTTCGAGGACATCGTAATGTCTTGCTCTTTGAGTAACCTGAGCATTTCTATCGTAGACGAGTTGCCGTTAGTCACTTCTTTGAGCAGGGTATCTTGCACTGACTCAATTTCCCCCAATTTCAAGAAACTTTGAAGGCCAAACTCATTAACAACTTGTACCTGAATTTCTTTGGTATCGAGGTTTTCCCCTTCAATTCGGATCAACATTTCCCCGGTTCTATCAATGATTGTGGCGGGGACTATGAGCCGGTAGAGACCCGGAATTCCAGTAACGCTTTGCCAAAATTGAGCCTCTGTAATACTATCAACACCGTCATCTCCCCCCTGCAACTGCCTTCTTACCACAGTAATCGTGAGATCTCCCATGACTACGTTATCAACAGGTTCCCCCTGATTTGTCACCCATACTGGGAAAGTATGGGAGGAATCTACTCCAATATGACTGGTAGTCTTATCATCGAGTGTTGCTAACGATCCTTTCAGTCCAGCGGAGGTTTCTTCAATGACCTGTACCTGAATATCTGCGAGATCTTCCCCTGCCTCGGTCAGTAGATCTGCATCAATACGGTGATAAGAATTAGCAGATCCTAGCGTGCCACTAACAAGAGCAAAACGACCTCCTGTTGACGATACCACATCTCCCTCTGTAATGTCATCTGCGCCAAAGGTCTCAGAGGTCCATGTAACCCCTTTATCCTCGGAGATCCAGACTTTATCATACTGCACACTGTCCAAAAGACCTGAAAGGAATATCCAGATACCTGAATCTCCTACAACACGAATATTATTACCCACATAGTCTGGAGCAGCTTCAAAGGTAGGGTCCAATTCAGAAGGCAAAGTAACTTCGGTCCAATTATCGCCTTCATCTTCTGTGATGAAAACTGCCAAGTTTTCCCCTGCTGAATTTCCAAATAGAATGGCTCCCATGTCCTCAGAAAAGTCAACACTTAGCCCATCAAAAGGGGATCCAGCATCTGAAAAAGTCGAGGTCACATTGGAAAAACTCCATTCAGTGTCGAAAGTTCCCTCATAAATACCTGGCTCTCCTACTGCCCAAACTCTAGTGTCAGTTACTTGACGAACCGCCAAAAAAGGGCCATTAAAGTTATTGGGTGACTCCACTGTGAAGGATAAATTATCCTTCCTCAAAAGTAACACACCATTTGAAATATAATTACCTGCTACCCACACAGAATCCGAAGCATAGGCATGAACATCATACATATTTTGTATTTCAGTAGAGTCATCCCAAAGAACTGTAGTCCCGTTTGTAACGCTATATAGTCTCCCTCCTCCCAAGGTTCCAAGATATACAATATAATCTGTTCCGTCTTCTAATCCATCAACAGATATTAGCGGTGATGAATAACTAATATCTACAAACTGGAAGGTATTTCCTCCATCTGTGGATTCTAACAGGACAGATCCAACACCACCAGAATCATGACCTGTCATCCACATTTCATCCTCATTTTTAACATGAGCCGCATATAGATCATCGTAAGTGGCAGCTCCGGGTGCCGCGCTAGTAACAGTTACTGTTTCTAAGGTAGTCGTGCCAGGAGATGTTATATACAGAACCAACTCCCCTAGAGTGTCTGTCATACCTACAGGTAATGTGAGTCGATACACTGCGGTAAGGCCCGCTACTTCTTCCCAGTTAGTTCCATCAAGGGTAATCGTAGCTGTAGTACCGTCCCCTTTCAGAGCGGTGACTGTTACATCCGCAGGAAGAAGCCCTGTTGTGTCCAGCTTAATAGGTAAGCTATAGGCTTCCCCTTGTTTGATATGAGACGTTGTAGTGTCCAGACTGGTAAAGAGAGACGTAACATTCTCAGATAAGAGATCAGTGCTGGTATCTACAACCTCTAGCCGTACTGTCTGGTTATCAAATTCGGTAGCTCCCCCTTGTTTCAGGATCGCCACGAACTCCCCAAGGGTATCCAATTCCGAAGACGAAAAGGTAACTTCATAGAGACCCGGCATTTCAGTAGCATCGATCTCCACGAAATTCTCAGCATCCAATGCTTTTGCTGTGACTATACCGCCTGCTTTTCTAAAATGCAATGTTACGTCGGCGGGAGCTAGACCTGTAACGAAAGCACCAGCACTATCAGTGATAATGAGGGTGATAATAGTTTCTTGGGATTTCAAAACTTGAGACATAGGGATAACCTCAAAAGGGTTGTAATTCGGGCATAAGGTGTCTTTACTAAAGGATACAGCAAATTAATGGAATATCAGTCTTCGGATTGTAGACGAAGATCAAGAGCCATTATTAAATGGATCTGTGAGTAGGGCATCGGCAGAGAACTGATTGGCACCCCATGTGATTTTAGCAAGCGAGCTATTAGGATCTACCGGCACCCCAACGACGCCGGAAGGAAAGCACACGGCACCCGCTGCAAAGCTCCCGGAAGCTATGAGGGACGATACCGTAACTGAGTCATCAGCAGGATCGATCACTAACCACCCATAATTTCCTTCAGGAGCACAATATATTTTACCATCTAATCCAAGAGCAGCACTAACCCACGTATTCGATAATGTCCCTCCTATCGAAGTTACGGTACCGCCCTCCGGGTCAATTTTGAGAACTCGATCAGCAGCCCTTGGGGGTGCATAAATCGACCCATTAAGAGCCATGCATCCCCCGCGATGCTTGTCATTTAGAGTCCCGTCTTCATGCGCTGCCCCAAACTGCACATAACTTTCGGTTTCAGGGTCAATTTGCATTACATAGGAAGCCCGTCTGGGTATGGCGTAGATCATCCCATCGGGTCCTACTGTGGCATCCGAGTATCTACCGAGGTTAACTCCAGAAACATCGTTAAGTCCGGCTGAACTGCCAAAAATAGATACAGATTGGTCACGGGTATCTATCTTGATAATACTCACCGCGTCGAAAGGGATAAAAAACACATAAGGTCCCACTGCGCAGACTCCTCTAAACTGCCAAGTACTAGCACCAGTGGAAGGCTTGGCTATAGTAGTTACAGAATCATCTTCTGGGTTGATTACCATTATGCTATTTATATGCTGGGGCGCTGCATAGATTTTACCATCTGCTCCAAGAGCAGCACCAAACCACTTACCGCTGCCTACATAAGCACTTCCGATCCCCGTAGCAGTTCCTGAAACAGGATCTATCTTCAATGCGTAATCCGAGTTATAGGGAGCTGCATATATGAAACCATTAGGGGCCAGCACCCACCCATAGTTACTATACCCTAGAGCACTGAGAGATGTTTCTTCATAAGAGGGTGATGCATCTACAACAGAGCCATTGAGACAGGCAACTAGATTATCCCAGTCTCGGGTCGGTACGAAATCCTGATAGTCGATGAGCGCACATACACCAATTCCAAGAGATCTTATCGGGTTTTCAGGCTGGAAACCTCGTTGTGAATACGTTTTAGGTTGCCAATTATTGCTCATATACCAACTCCCCAGAAGTTTCTGGCGTGTAGGAAAAATTCATCAATCTCAGTGGAGGATGCGACACCCTTTTTCGTTGCTATCTCGTATAGGTCACCTCTGAAATTGTAGATATTGCTTGTGGCTAGGTGCGATCCAATTGTAACTGCCAACGACTCCACGTCTTCTGTAGGTCCGCCGCTGTGGAAGCTGGTGTTTTGCGCTATCTGAACACCATCCTTATACAAGGTGACAATTCCGTTCGTATAGTCTAGGGTTCCTACCAGTGCAGTTCTCTCTCCGATCACTACTGAGCCACCTGACGTACTGGAAAACCCGTCACTATCCAATCTACGGCCCCCACAGTTCCATTCCCCATTGTTTCGACGAAGAAGAACACGAAAATCTCTCTCATCATTGATATAAGCTCCGAAAACAACGCCGTAGTGGCCAGTCCCTCCATTTAGGGGTTCTACCACTGCAAAGACCGTAAAACCTTCGACATTTCTTGCTACGTCAAGGTCCGTGCTATTAAAGGGTCTCTGATTCTCAACACGAATACGGGGCACACCTTCAATGATCCTTAGCTCTGCTGTCCCAGTTTCTATCTGGCGTGCATCTGCGGGTTCGGGACCTACATTAGAGTTCCAACGCCTTACTGTGTCCGCGTCGATAATAGCAGGTGTTGTCTGTGCTACATCCTGAAAAAGCGTTTCTTCGTAGGAGTCTGCCGTATACCATGAGGCTGCCAGTTCCGGCTCCCATCGAGTCACATACTTGTCTCTAACATATTGCAAAAGCTCTACGAATTGAGAGTCTTCTACGTACTGATCAAATCCAACTAGGTACCTGAGCCTCCCTCCGTGATACCTATCGCCGGCGAGGCCGCCGAAAACAGCTCCGATGGATACCGCAACTGAATCCGTATCACTAGTAAGACCTGCGGATGAAAATGAGGCGGAAGAGGCCACTTCTGTAGTCCCCTGCCACAAATTGAGGAGTTGGTTTTCGTAGTCTAACCTTGCAGCAATTACCTGCCACAATTCAGGATCTTGAGTACCCCCATCAATAAAATCAAATCCATCTGAACCTAACCTACGCCCCGCAGCTTGCCAGTTCGTCGTCGGGTTCATAAACATACCCATCCTAGTAAACTTACCACCAGTTTCCGATGATGCGTACAAAAGGGGAGTTGCTCCCGAAGTTGGAGTCTCAACTATCTTTTGAACGCTGACTACGGTGTAGCCGGGTTTGTTCCGTACCAGATCAAGGGGACCTTCCCAATATTTATCGTTTTCTAGTGAAAAGGCTGGTAGACCTCCATCATCTTCGATATATAGAGGCGCATCCACACTGTCCTGAGTCCATGAGATGTTATTACTATCGTATTGTGTAACAGGATCTTGATCTGTTAGTGAGAGCGTGGAGGGGTCCATCTCGAATTGAGCAGAGGTTAAGATCCCTAGATCCTGTAGTTTGACACCCCAATGATCCCTAGCATGTGCGAAAAAACCAGTAATTTCTTGTTCGGTAGGTACTTCATCTTTTGCCGCAAACTCGAAAATATCTCCATCAAAGGAGCCTCCGAAACTTTCTCCCGGAGTATTTCCTAATCCAACAGAAGCAGAAGCTGTATCACTGGTCACCCCCGCAGTTTGGAAAGAATTATTGACATCGACACGGGCTCCATTTATCCAAAGTTCTGCCGTCGCATTTTCATAGTCAAAAATTCCTAAGATCGCAGTTTTCTGCCCTAGATTTACGGAACCACCAGAAACTTCTGCATATGCATCCCCGTCAAGTCGTCTTCCTCCAAATCCCCAGACTCCATTAGATCGTCTAAGAAGAACACGGGCGCTGTCATTGGGTCCTATTGAGGAAACCCACACAATACCATAGTGATCCACATCTGTAATAGGTGTAACAACAGCCATTACCGAGAAAGCTCCAACATTTCTAGTGATATCGGTATTAAGACTTTCTAGAGTGCTGGAGTTAAACCTAATAGCATTAGTATCTTCTATATAGGAAGGCTGTGAAATGCTAGTACCCTGACGAGCATCCGCTATTGTAACACCTTTTCGGTCTCCCCATCGACCAACTTGACCTTGGTCAGAAGCTAGAATAGTTCCATTTTCATCCTGAAAAATATTGGAATCAAAGTCACCGGCGAACCACATATCAGAATTTTCAGGTTGCCATCTTGACTCTACCTCAAATCTGCCCCTGATAATTACAGTACCACTTCCTCCATTACCTGCGGTATCCGCAGTAGGATGGTTAACTGTGAATCCTCCGCCGCCACCGCCTAGTCCGTCTACACCGTCGGACGGAGGGTCTGCTAAATCCCCACCATTACCCCCGCCACCTTGACCTCCTAACCCTCTGGAACCTTCCTGAGCATTACCCCCACCACCACCTGCATAGTAGATAGAAGACCCTGTGATCTCAGAGGCTAAACCATCCCCACCTGAGCCTCCTTGATTGGAAACTGCATTTGTACCTGCTACCCCAGCACCACCACCGCCACCACCGGAGGGAGTAGTAGCAAATGAGCCTTCGAAGCCGGAACCTCCATCGTTTCCTTGATCTACGGTTCCTGAGCCTCCTGCTCCATTTCCAGAGTTACTGCCGCCCCCACCACCAGAACCCCCATCATTACCGGTACGTGAGGAGGTAGAACCCGGACTGCCACCCCCACCCCCGCCTATTGCGGTATAGGACAAAAGGCTGGAATTGCCCCCATTTTCACCATTACCACCGGCACCGGACCCTTGGCCAACTCCTCCAGATCCCACTACGATATTACCAAATCCAGTAAGTGTGTCTTGTCCCTCCAGAAGTCCACCTGCACCTCCGCCACCCGCTGCAAAATTTCCAGTTACTCCACCAGCACCTCCGCCACCTACCAACAGGAATTCTATGTCAAGATCTTCAGGGGCTTCCCATGTCCCATCTCCAGACCACGTAACCACAGTGTCCCCCCTATAAGAACTAACGGTGACCTCTCCAGATACTTTGAGAGTAGGAAGTTTTGCCAGACCTCGCATCCTATTTAAAATAGGTTGCCATCCCCCTTGAATATTCTTATTTGGTTGCCAGCCTGATGACATAAAAATTTCCTTAGTTACAACAGAGTTCTCTAGGTAGAGAGTATAGGAAGATTAGGCTTCAAATATAAGAGATCTTAATGGGTCTTTCATATTCCACATCGTCTTTCAATCGAATACGAAGTCGATACCAATCATCATGGTCTCCATAATACACGTCTTGTTTATGAAAATTTTTCCATTGGTAAAAAGAACTGGAAGACTGGGAGGTGGAAGCCTCGGGTTTCAAATATAAAATACCATTTTGCAAGCGATCTCTTCTTATTAGATATCCATTCTGAGGACTACCCGGAAAAGAATCCCTTCCATTATTATGAATGGCAAGTAAATGTTCAGGATCACCAATATCAGTTACGATAATCTCATGTTTTTGAACCTGTTTAGGTGATGAGATTTTTTCTTCAAAAACAATTTCAATATCAGATGCCCCATATTTCTTGGGAGCATAAAAAACAAGGTATCTATCAAAATCGTCGCAACAAGGATCGTCATGACTTATATCATGCTGTGCGGCTAACTCAAAAGCTTGCTTATCTGTCAAGGGAACCGATGCTTTCTCTTTAATATAGCCTACCTTAATGGAAGATTTCGCTCCTAAGTGCTTGGTTCCATCCTCATTATGAACTAAATAAAAATATCGTTTTTTGATATCTCTAAAATCAAAGAAATGCCGGACGAAATTATCTGCGGAATTTCTAAAGAGGTCGCAGACCCTAGATAATCCTAGGTAAGTAACTATATTTCCATCATGTAGGGCTACTACGTCCCCTCTCTGGACGTCCCTAAGAGATACACGACTCATCCTTGCTACAGATTGCTTAAAGGCTTCCTGGTACTCATCGCTATCTTCTAGCACTAAAAGATTCTGTCCTCCGTCCCGTAACCATGCACATTTTCCCTGGATCAAACCCCCAGCAACCACGGTCCTGCTCATTAGGTTTGCCATGTTATTTGATGAGATAGTTATGTAACCGCCCCTGGGATCTTCTACATTCCAACTAGAACCTGAATGGTATTCTTCAATTTTATCGAAAGCGATCCGAAACCCCTCGATGGGATCATTTTCCCATGTTTCTATTTCATATTTATCGGTGTCGGCCCACCTGTCAATTCGGTCTTTTCTATCAGAATCTCCTCTTTCTTCAAGAAGAGGGACAGCTTCTCCCATTTTTGTAAGGTTTCGACTGTCTCTGAAACCTACATAGATCTTAGGGGGTATTAGATATGCCATTTTATACTTCCTTTTTTCAGTTTTATCCTTTTAGTAAAAAAGAATTGATAAGAGGATCGAAATCCCCGTCGAATACAGAGTCGGGTTGATGATGTTTATACCCAGTTCGATGGTCCTTGATATAAGACCCTTGATGCAATTCATAAGATCTGATCTGGTGTCCGAAAGCATTTTCAGCCTTGGAATCCCAATCATTGGAGGCTGCTTCTTCTTGCTCCATTCTTTCTTTTTCTTTTAGTGATGCAACTAGCATTTTATGTGCCGTTGCCCTATTTCGTATTTGGCTTCGGTCACTTTGACATTGCACCACAATTCCTGTGGGTAAATGTTTTATACGAACTGCGGAGTCTGATTTGTTAGCGTGCTGCCCCCCAGGTCCACTGGATTTATAGGTAGAAACTTCTATGTCGATATCTGGGATTACTATCTCAGATTCTTCCTTTTCTTGCATAGGAATTACATCTACCGCCAGAAAAGAAGTATGTACTTTTCCTGAAGAATCAAAAGGGGAAACCCTACAGAACCTATGAGTCCCTTTTTCAGCTTTCATGTGCCCATAAGCTCTTTTTCCAGTTAAAGAAAAAGTAACTCTTTTTATTCCACTCACACTTCCAAATGAACAGTCCAATTTTTCTACAGACCATCCTTTCTTTCCTGCATACATCAAATAGGCTCTATATAAAATCTCTACCCAATACTGACTCTCAGTACCCCCTGAGCCTGCGTGTAATGAGACGATAGCCCCTTCCCGATCCATAGGTCCATCGAACTTCAAGGATAGCTCCCAGTCCCTTAGAGACTTAGATACCCTTTTAAGCATGGACTGAATTTCCAATAGGTCTACATCATCCTCTCCCCAGGAAAGGAATTCTTGGCAATCCTGTAAAGTAGAAAACATAGACTCAAAATCGGATAAGGTGTCTTCGAGTTCTTTTTGTTCTTGCGGAATGGAAGGATCAAATCTCTCGGACCAGAAAGTAGGATCACTCTGAATAGCAATTAGTTCGGAGAGTCGAGACTTTTTAGTAGGAAGGTCAAAGACAATCTCTAACTTCACCTACGCGAGATTCTAGATCTGAGGAGAGTTCAATTAGAGATTGACAAGTAATATCTGATGTGTGTTTGGTACTCATTTTAAATAACCTGATTTGAGTGTAACGTCTGTCTTAGACTTAGACTTTGATTTCGCCTTCCATTTCGAGGATAGGCTCTTTTGAATTTGACACGCTTATGGTAAGTGTATCTTTACCCTTAGTTGAAACGGTAAATTCTGCCAATGTAGAACTTCCTTCCATCCTAATTCTCAAGCCTTCTTCGAGAGTAGGATCTACTTTGAGAGGAAAGTTAAAACCCATTTGAATCAAATATTCAATCAATCGAACGGCTTTCTGGATGGTTTCTTTAGGAACCTTAATACTAGATTCAGATGCCAATTCCTCAATGCGGTGGTGCAACTCTTCTTTTGTGACCATGGATTTCATTGATTTACCTTTAGCTAGAGAATTATATCAACTATAAAACAGATTTTATCGAAAGATAATTTCACGGATTAAAGCCCAGAGAGGCAAGTACGAAAAAATTACCATCATATTCCTTTCCAAAGCGAACATACCATCTATATGAATCCTGATTTTCTTTGAGGGGATCCAGTTGAAATTTGAATTCCTTAAAATAGAATCCAAACTGGGAAGCATTACCAAATTTGCCCGCCGCTAAATGGTACCCATCGCCCACTAGAGGGAAATTTCGTTTTACCCATGTATTGAGGATTTGCTGTCCCTTTTTCTCAAGGTCACAGATATGATCGTAATCAGAACGAATTTCATGGCTTTCTAGTTCAACTAGCAAGCATTCTAATTCTCTTCGTAGATCTTCCAATGAACATGCAATTTCAGAAGTCTTCATTGCTTTGGTTTTGGCCATAAGTATCTTCTTGTAGTTTCATTGCGTGATTGGGGTTTGCATCTGGAGACAGAATTCCCGCTTTGAGAATTCGGGTTATTTCAAGGTCGTAAAACCATTCTAAAGTCCGATCTATAAGTTCCTCAGGAACGGAAGGTAAACTAAAAGATCGGATCCCTTCCCAAGTCTCTGCCAAAATAAAAATCTGGCGAGGTCCTTTCTCCCGGATCTCTTTCACGATAAAACGCTCAATTCGATCCGTCATATCTAGATCAGGATCATAAGAACTGGGAAGCTTCTCATATCGAAGCGATCCCCTGTAGGTATCGGGAATTCTCATACTAATCCTTAACAGGGCATAGTGGGATCCGTAGGGAGTTGAAACGTATGGTTTGGCTCTACCTTCTCGATCCTTTCGTCTTCCTCCAGATCATCTAATGATCGAAGATTGAAAGCACCCGTAGATGCAGTAATTTCCTTCATTGGGTCACCTTCCGTAAAGTCCTCATGCTCAAAAGATTCTTGAGCATCTTCGTCAATAAAAACGATAATTACGGAAGCTACCAATGCACCTTGCTGACGCATGGAGAGTAATTCGGGATTGATTTTTTTCGACATTCTGTATCTCACTATTAGAAAAATGTAAAAGTCAAATAAGTAACTAACTTGACCTTACATTAATTCGGATAGCAAGTCAATTCCTTTTGTCAGGAATCTATAGCTGAATGTTGAAAAGTGAGTATTTCATTGGGGGAAGATTCATTCGGAGTAGAATGAATTGGGTCGTTTTGAATAGGAAATTCAACGACGCTTGATTTTTTGGAGAGGAGGGGGGGTGTATTGAAAACATGAGATCGAAAAGCAAAGGATCCAACTCTTAAATCATCACAAGTTCTTAGGGAGATTACTTTCTCTAAAATATTCAATTCTTTGTGAGTCAGGGTTTCAAAATGTTGCCGCCTTGTAATCGTATCTTTCATTCGCTGCAATATACATCTCTTAGGAAGATAATTTTCCCAATGAGTGATATTTTCAAGACCCATTGCTTCCAACTCGCTTTTACCCGTTATATACCATTTTAAATTGGATAGGGGCTTTCCGCAAATTTTAGTAGCTTCCCAGTCTGCGAGATAAACTAACATCTTCATCATCTCATCGCACCAATAAGTGTTTTCAGGCAAATGTGCTTTGAGATAGGTCATCATAAGAGTGACCCGATCTGAAAATAATTGTCGTTTCATAATTCAGCTCCGAAATTGTCAGTAATACTAGCCATCGCGATTGGATTAGCCATATCTTACAGACAATAAATGAAATATTGAAACCTAGAGCAATGGCAAGTGCCCTGTTATCTTATCAATTAATTCGGAATTATGAGGACCAATCGCAAGGGCGGTATAGGTAGGTTTCCCGTGAAATTCAGTGCGTCCAGAGTCTTGTATGATAGCCGCTGGCAGATCAGATGCGAGAGCTTTTTCGTGGAGAGCAAGTAACTCTTCTTCTGTATCTACGTATACCACGATTTTAGCGAAAGATCCCGTGGACCATATTTCCATTTCAGGGGTAAGACATAATTCCATTTTTATCCTAGGACCTACCCACTCGATTTCTGCCCTATCAAAAAATATTTTCATGGAGGCATGTGCTGCTTGAGCACAGAGTTTTCCCTTACGAACACCAGTCACCCCTCCGTTACCATCAGGATATTTGGTTCGCATGACAATTACCTGTTTAATTTCACTCATTTTATTTCCTTTCCGATTGTCAAATGAAAATCATATTCCGGCTGGGGTTCCAGTCCGTATTCCTGTCGTATCTTTTCTATTTCAGGACATTGTACCTCGATCCACCAATGCTCCCCATTAGTTCCAATACCCTCGGGACAGTAAATAAATTCTATTTCTTTCCCATAATAAGGTTCCAAAGTCAACGTATCCAATTCGTCGCTTTCTCTGACCACGGTAATATGAGCCTTCCAGATAGGAAGGTTTAAAGACAAACCTTTCTTTTCAAGAAACCAGTGATAATATAAAATCGTATCCAAAGAACACTGGAGCCAGGCCCAATTGCCATTGAAATTTAGAGTTCCTTTGTCAGTAACTTTTTTACTACTCATTTTATCTAGGGAATCATCCTCCCGGGTAGGGAGGAAACAAAAAATTAAAAAATTCGCTGGGGAAGAAATTGGAATCATCCTCCCGGGTAGGGAGGAAACTGCGTCTATCGGGATCTAGGATCTGGTAGGACGGAATCATCCTCCCGGGTAGGGAGGAAACGGGGAATCAGTCCCCTATAGGGGGTGTGAGAGGGAATCATCCTCCCGGGTAGGGAGGAAACTAGACACTCCATAAGCATGGCTACCGGATCGGGGAATCATCCTCCCGGGTAGGGAGGAAACCCAGAGGAAAGAGGACTCTTCAACCTCTGCAAGGAATCATCCTCCCGGGTAGGGAGGAAACCCTGTGACAAAAAGTCACAGGTTTATACATACTATTAACTTGTCAAGAAAATTACTATACTAGAAAGTTATCTACAGGTCAAGGTTAAGA
>Ga0306906_1000027_pt1 | contig 119056 bp, 95 predicted proteins | sample AntRauTorcE11897_FD_190405 | JGI IMG/M metagenome (GOLD analysis project Ga0306906, IMG submission 190405) | Saline lake microbial communities from Rauer Islands, Antarctica - Metagenome Torckler E11 #897 (v2) (version 2) | ecosystem: Environmental > Aquatic > Non-marine Saline and Alkaline >...
AATTTCTATTGGTTTTTAAAGGAATGTGAATGGCGCTTCAATGGAGGCGATCATGCAGAGCTGCTAAAACAATTAAAATCATGGTATAAGAACACCAAACATTAACCCTTAGCTACTTCAGCCCCTTAATAAAAGGTGATCAAAGTTACAGTAAGGCAATAAATAATAAGTCTCTATTGCTGTATAGTAAGCACCTTGAGCATAGCTTTATAATAGGTTTCCCCCATAATGGAGTACCCTTGAGAGTTAAGGTGAACGCCATCACTTGAAAGATGTAATGAAGGGTTCAGTTCGGCGTACATATCTGCTAAAATAATATTATCACCGTTGGCTTTGCGTTCAGCAACATAACTTCTCAAAGCCTGATTATATTTCTGAATAAGCAATGCGCGGTCTTTAATATCCATACTTGATGATCCAACATTCTTGGAAGACATGGGGGGAATGGTAGCAGCAATAATATAGGTATCGGAATCAGAACTATCGAAAATGAGCTGGATGAGGTTATTCCATCGTTTCGCAATTTGGGATCCCGTCTCATTAAAATACCAGGCAATGTCGTTTGTACCCACCATTAATAGTATATAATTAGGCTGATGGGTATTCATTAAAGCAGCAGTTTTATCAGCTATCTCTTGAATTTTAATACCTCCAACACCTTCGTGATCGGCATCAGGGATACTGCTGTCCTGCTTTTGATTGCCAACATAATCTAAACTGTAGCCATCCGCTTCCAGTAAGTTCCAAAAAGCTACACGTGGGCGGGAATCATTGGTCATGCTATCTCCCAACGGCATAATGACTAAAGTCTCGTTGTCAGGATTGGGAGGTGGAGGATTATCTGCTGCAGTAATTGTGTACATAATCTTAGCGCTTAATTCCTGGCTATCGCTATTTTTTAAAAAAACATCAATGGTTTGCTCACCCGTAACATTCTCAGGCTGACTAATACGATAGCTTTCATTCTGAATGTGTTCAACGGTGACGTTCACAGCACTAAAATCTACTTGTTGAATGGAAGCTTCGGACTGAAAGTAGTCGAATAATGAAAAAGTAGTTTCCTTGCCCTGAGTTCCTTCTATTTCGCTGGCAATTTGAGTGATCGGACTTGGTTCTGGCTCTGTTGGCGTGATGGTGTAAATAATTTCCGCATTAAGTTTCTGATCCTCATCATTCACTAAATACACAGCAATGATTTCCTCACCTGATACATTTTCAGGTTGACTGATGCGATAGCTATCACCTTGAAGATGTTCAACGGCAACGTTTACAGCACTAAAATCTACTTGTTGAATGGAAGCTTTGGACTGAAAGTAGTCGGATAACGAAAAAGTAGTTTCCTCGCCCTGTTTTCCGTCTATATGAGTTGCGATTTGATTAATAGTACTGTGTTCAGGCTCATTTGTTGCTGCAGTATCTGTTACTGATGAATCTATAGTTGTAACAGCGTAGGTCAGGGTAGCTTCTAAATTTTGCTGGTCATAATTATTTAAAACACCTTGGATATTGTATTTGCCAACAAAATTTTCAGGTTGGCTAATTTTGAAAGAATCTTCTTCCATTGGTTCAATGGTTACATCTTTTGAAAAGAACCAGACGGATTCGAAGGGGGAATCGCTTACAAAATATTCAGATAAGTGGAATACGACGCTCTTACCTTTGACACCATTTATGGTATCTGCAATTTGCACAATAGGTGCTATATCTATTGCAGGGTCATTACTGATATCAGACTCATTCTTTCCATTGGTAATTTGATTACATCCAATACTGGCAAATGAGAAAATGACAAGAAAAATGAGGGCGTTCTTAATCATTAAAGTGCTTCTATTATAAGGTTAAGTGAGGTGTTTGGTGCTGAGACTTTTTATGCAATAAAAACGATTTTATTGGTTTCCGAATAAATTGTTCCCCGAAAAGTTAATCTTTTAAAACACATTATATTTCCGTTAGAAAAAATCTTTAGAGTCAAAACTACTCTGTCAATAAAAACAATCGAATTAATCTTTGATTGATTCACTCATCACTGCCTATATTCGAGTGCTATTGAACCCATACATTTCTAAGAAAATTACATGAACTTATTTTCGCTGTTAGATCAAACCACGGTTCTTCCCAATTATGTTGTGGGCTCAAAGAAAGAGCTCATTAACGCGCTTGTCAATGCTTTGGAAGAAAAAATGGAAAGTGAGGAACAACTTGAAGCTGTTAGAAAGGCGGTGTTTGAACGCGAAAAAATTATGAGCACAGGGGTGGGGAAAGGACTCGCAATTCCTCACGCAAAGACGAAAGCTGTAACTGAGAATCATGCTACTTTTGCTCTTCTGGATGAACCTCTGGATTTTGATTCGATAGATGGCGAACCGGTTCGGTTGGTATTTTTACTAGTAGGTCCGGAATCAAATAACAGCCAGCATATCAAACTTTTGAGCCGAATTTCCAGACTCATGAATAGTGGCTCTTTTAGGGAAACTATTTTGAATTGCACTTCTTCCGAACAGATTTTGAATGCTTTTCAGGATGAAGAAGAAAAATACTTTGTAAGCTAAATGAAGCCGTTATTCCGCATCGCAGGAGTTTTGATACTCGCACTTCTTGCGGAATATACCCATGCTCAAAATCTTCAGTCTATAATAGATCAGGCTCCCAATCAGGAAGCTTTGTGGTCGATAACAGTTCGGGATGCAAACAGTGAAATTCTGGATAGTTTTAATTCTGAAAAGGTCATAATTCCGGCATCTAATCAGAAGTTGTTAACTACGGCTGCTATTTTAGATCACTTTGGGTCCGGTTATCAGTTTGAAACCAATATATATGGAGATGGCGAGCTGGAAGGAGAGAGTTGGAAAGGGAACCTGATTATTAAAGGAAGCGGTGACCCTTCCATAAGTGGAGATTTATATAATGGGGATCGATACCATGTGTTCGAAAAGTTCACTGCCCAGCTTAAAGAAAAGGGAATAGAAAAGGTTGATGGGTTTCTGATCGCTGATCAAAGTCTCTTCGATAATCAGCTATATCCTAAAGGGTGGGATTGGTATGATTTCTCATTCTACTATGGAGTACAAATCAGCCCACTTTCCTTCAATAATAATGCCGTTGATTTGGAAGTATTTGCTGAGGGTGAAATAGGAGATACTCCAAGAATCACTTGGTTTCCTGATAGCACGGACTATGTCGACTTCGAAAACAAACAGGTTATTACTCACCCTGCAACCGAGTATGATGAATATTATAGGCGTGAACTTGGAGGTAATAAAATTGTGCTAGGCAGTAGTTTGCCGCAGGGATATTATGAAGATGAATCCCTATCTGTGGATGACCCTCTCATGTTTTTTCTGGATTCCTTCAAAGATTATCTAAACAATAACGGAGTTCAGTTTGATGGCGGTATTGTAGTTTATGGACAAGCTTTTGAATATGACACTACCAATGTGTTGGCTACTCATCATTCCAAGCCGATGTCTGAGCTAATCAAGTGGACGAACAAAGAAAGCGATAATTTTTATACGGAAATGTTGCTTAAAACACTTTCAGCTGATGCTGTCAATCAGCCCGGTTCTTTTGAGGGGGGCATAAAAGAGGTTCGAAATTTTATAGCCAAGCGGGGGATAGATACCTCATACGTCCAGATGAATGACGGTTCAGGGATGGCCGGAGGGAATTTCAACAAAACCAGCATTCTTTCAGAATTATTAGTGATGATGAAAGGCCACCAAGAATTTGATGCCTATTTCAATAGTATGTCTGTTGCAGGTATTGACGGAACACTCGCCTACCGGATGAGGGGCACACCGCTCTATAGAAACTTCAAAGGAAAGTCCGGTTTTGTAACCGGAGTTAGAACACTTAGCGGCTATTTTGAAGCTAGATCAGGAAAGCAATTGATCGTCAGCCTGGCTGCTAATAATTTTATCTCTGAAAAAGTTCGTCCCATTGATGCTGTTCACGAACAGATTTTGATGTATCTGTATGATAAATATTGATTAGCTTTGTCTATGTCAGAAAAGAGACCTCATATTTTAATTACGGATGATGAAAAAGCTATCCGGAATACTCTGGAAGAAATTCTGCAGTATGAGAATTATGAAGTTTCCACCGCAGAAAGCGGGTCTAATGCCATCGACTTTGTAGCTAAGAACGATATTGACTTGATGTTCCTGGACATCAAAATGCAAGGGATGAATGGTCTTGAAACTCTCAAAAAGCTCAGAGAGGAGGGGTATGAATTTCCGGTTATCATGATCTCAGGTCACGGCACTATTGAAATTGCCGTTGAGGCCACTAAAATGGGGGCTTATGATTTCATGGAAAAACCTCCGGATTTAAACCGATTGCTCATCTCCGTTCGGAATGCGCTTTCTCAACAGAATTTGGTAAATGAGTACAAACAGATCAAGAAAAAGCTACCGAAGGTGCAAGATATCATCGGGGAGAGTAAAGCTATTTCAAAAATCAAAGACCTAATTGATAAGGTTGCACCAACTCAATCCCGCGTATTGATAACTGGCGAGAATGGAACAGGAAAAGAATTGGTAGCAAAATGGATTCATGAGAAAAGTCCACGCAGCTCAGCCCCATTTATAGAAGTTAATTGCTCTGCAATTCCTACAAATTTGTTAGAGAGCGAACTTTTTGGACACGAAAAAGGAGCCTTTACCGGCGCCTCTGATCAACGTATTGGAAAGTTTGAACAGGCCGATGGCGGAACTTTATTTTTGGATGAAATTGGTGATATGAGTTTGGAAGCCCAGGCAAAAGTATTGCGAGCTTTACAGGAAAGTACCATTACGCGGGTTGGCGGGAATGAGTCTATTTCGGTGGATGTGAGGATATTGGCTGCAACCAACAAGGATCTTGAGAAAGAAATTAAAGAAGGTAATTTCAGAGAAGATCTGTTTCATCGTGTAACTGTGATTCCCATTAAAGTACCTCCGCTTAGAGAGCGCAAGGAAGATATTCCATTGATTGCGGAGGCTTGCCTGAAGAATCTGAAAGAAAGAGATATTAGCTTTTCCTCCATTTCCTTTTCGAAAAAAGGATTAAAGGCACTCAAGAAAAAAGAATGGACCGGGAATGTAAGAGAACTTCAAAACGCAGTTGAAAGATTGGGAATTTTAGCTTCTGAAGATGAAATCACAGAAGAATCTGTAAATGACGTGCTCAAAACGAGGGACCTTAAAGCGGGTGATTTGGGTAAAATCGCAGATGAAACAGACGATTTTCAGGATTTTAAAGAAACAGCAGAACGGTTATTTTTAGTGAAGCAGTTGGAAAAGAATGATTGGAATGTTTCTCAAACTGCAGAGACCATAGGTATACAGCGCAGCCATATGTATAATAAAATGAAAAAATATAATATAGAGCGATAGCATGAGTGCAGAAATTATTGATGGCAAACAGGTAGCAGAATTAGTCAGAGATCGTGTTCGGGAAGATGTAGAGGACTGGAAAGCGAAAGGTAATCGTGCACCGTTTCTGCAGGTTATTCTGGTAGGGGATGATCCGGCTTCAAAAGTATATACCGGCGCTAAAACCCGTGCTTGTGAAGATGTCGGAATTGAAACTCATACCGAGATTTTACAGGATACGATCTCTGCTAAAGAACTTAAGTCCGTAATTGAAGGATATAATACCGATGATTCTGTTGATGGGATTCTGGTTCAGCTTCCATTGCCTTCTCATTTGTCATCTCATGCTGTTATCGAGTGCATTAACCATCGAAAAGATGTAGACGGTTTTCACCCTATGAATGTGGGTCGACTTACGGTCGACCAGCCTTGCTTTCGCAGTTGTACACCGGCAGGCATTATGGAGCTTTTCAAACATTACAGCATTCCTGTGAAGGCTAAGCATGCGGTAGTGGTAGGAGCCAGCAATATTGTGGGTTCACCGATGGCTATTATGCTCTCCAGAGAAAACTCATCCGGCAAAGCCACAACTACTATTTGCCACAAATACACCAAAGATCTAACACAGCACACCATTTCTGCTGATATCGTAATTGCCGCTGCGGGCCAGCCTCATCTAATTAAAGCTGAGATGATAAAAGAAGGCGCGGTAGTTATTGATGTGGGCATCAACCGTATTGCAGACGAAACAGCTAAAAAGGGCTACAAATTAGTAGGGGATGTGGATTTTGAATCTGTTAAGAAAAAAGCCAGCTGGATTACCCCAGTTCCGGGTGGAGTAGGCCCCATGACCGTTGCCATGTTAATGAAGAATACATTGCTTGCAGCGAAGAAAAGTATTTATCCTGAATAAAATCTTTTTTTAAATAGGGTGACACTATGCTGTCACTCACTGTCATTATTATTGAGTAAATCAAAAAAAAAACTCAACGATCATGACAAGCAACGCACTTTCAATCACTCCTGAACAAAATTCAACACCAGCTTTATTTGCGCTTCCACTGTTAAAGAGAATCAAGGAAGAGAGCCAAAAAGAGTACTCTGAAATGCAACAGGCATTTGAGCTACTCGGTTGGGACGGCCTGCCTGATGAACTTAAGATCGAAATCAATGAAGATGTTAAGTATATGGTACAGGAGCTCAAAGGTCGCTTTTCTTCTTGTGATCCATTTGTGAAAAGCCGACGCAATTCAATCCATTACTGGGTGAGTAGTTTTCAGGATGGGATATGCTCTCTGGAAGCCGCAATCAAAGCACTAGAGGTAAAACCCCTCTAAGTATCTCGTTCTTTCGATTGGGACGAAGGGGAGTTCGCATTTTTTTGATATAGATCTTCATCTTCAATCTCGATAGGGCCGGATGTATTACCAAAGGAAGCTATTTTTTTTGAAATGGAAGCAGTCAGTGTCGACAGCTGATCCTTTTGTTTCTGATAATAACTTTTCAGGAAAAACCGACTCATCGCAAATCCACCCAACCCAAAAAATGGAGCTACCATCAAAGCAAATTGCTTACCATTAATTTCTTTGAATGCGATTAGGGCAATAATGAAACCGAAGAAAAAACTAAGAAAACTGGCAAGTGTTTTAAAAGGTCCCCAAGAGGAGACCATCTGAATTTTGGTCTGTCCATTTTTAGGAGTGAAGGAGAAGTGCTTGTAGCCAAAATCACTTTTGCGTTGCTCCCACTCATAGGTATTCCCTACTTTATTGATTTTGCCAATACCACCCGTAATTTTTCGGATTTCTAAAACCAGATCTTCCCATTGGTCATCTGTGATTTCGCCCTTAACATTAGATACATCCTGAATTCTTGAAGTCCCTTTTAGGATATTATAGGACTGTTTATTGAGGTCAGGATCATCAATCTGCGATAATGCTTCCACCAAAGATTCATGGCTGATTCCAACCTCTTCAGCAACGTGCATCAATTCTTCCTTTGTCAACCCGGTTACATCATCATATAAATCTTTAGCAGTCTGAATTTCAGATGCTTTGGTCAAAATTTTACTGATTTCTTTTTTGGAATAAGTTTTTGACATTTTTAATGCCTTATTTTTTTCTTGTAGTTATGGGTGTCTGGGTTTAGTTCTTCCTCCACAAAACCAATACTTTCGTTATGGAGATTGCCAGCTATGGTATTCGAGATTGAATCCAGGATAAGTTCAGCTTCCCTTTTCTTGCTTTTCACAAATCTGGATACGAACCGGGAAGAGAGTAAGTACCCCAAACCAGCACCTGAGAAATTAAGTAGGGCAGGAACCCAGTTTGAGATAGAATCCAAATTCAACACCGAAGAAAGAATGGCTAATACTATAAATCCCAGAATGGATCCAACTATTCTACTTCGATTACCTAAAGCAGTGTAATCCACATAGAGATCAACTTTACTCACATTATCAGATTGTCTGACAGATATATGCACCTGCTTCGTTTTGGAAGGTTTGGCTGACCACTCAAAAGTAGACCCAAATTGAGTTGCGGTTCCCTGAATATTGAAATTTTTTCGGCAACTGTTAGCTATAGCTTCCAGATTGAGACCTGCTTTGTTAGTACTCAGTAAACGGGATACCTGAACCATTTCCTTTTTCTCAGGAATCCACTGATTGCTGTCTTCATGTTCGTCAAAATATTCTAATGCCTTCTCTATGAGCTCTTTTGATAACCCAGCTGCTTCTGCAACTTCAATAACTTCAGCCGTAGAGAATGCCTTGTCGTTGTGGGCTTTTTGATGGTTCTCTATTTGAGAAGCCATCTTTATAAGGGCATTTAAATCTTCAGGACTATATTTTTTTGATGTTGACATCTTCAGTGCTATAGTAGGTGGAATAAATATCTTTCTGATACTACGACAATCAAACAAAAAATGTTATTCGATGCAGAACTTCCACAGAGATATCCTTATCTTTGAAAAACTGCAAGCCAAATTTTCTACTCCATGTACAAAATGAATGATTCCTCTCCTTTTGAACGTATTACACGCCAGGGACTTACGTACGACGACGTACTTTTAGTTCCCAACTTCTCACGAGTATTGCCACGCGATGTCGATACTACTGTACAGCTTACTCCCACACTCAAGCTCAACGTGCCTATTATCAGTGCAGCTATGGACACCGTTTCTGAATATCGGTTAGCTATTGCCTTGGCTAGAGAAGGTGGGATTGCCATGCTTCATAAGAACATGAGTATTGAAGATCAGGCCGAGCATGTTCGTTTGGTAAAAAGGAGTGAGAGCGGGATGATTGTAGATCCTGTAACGCTGAAAGAAGGGGCCACTGTTCGAGAAGCACGAGCTTTGATGAAGAAACAGAAGATTGGAGGGATTCCCATCGTTGATGATGCAGGAATTTTGGTGGGTATTGTAACTAACAGAGATTTGCGGTTTGAGTCTGAGCTGGGCAAAAAGCTTGGCGATATCATGACATATGAAGAATTGTATACTGCTAAAGAAGGTACCAATCTAAAGCAAGCAGAACAGATCCTTCAGCATTACAAAGTAGAAAAACTCCCCATTGTTGATGAAAATAACAAGCTGGTTGGGTTAATCACCTTTAAAGATATTGAGAAGAAAAAGAATTTCCCGAATGCTTGTAAGGATGAAATGGGTAGATTGCGAGTTGGTGCCGCTGTTGGTGTAACTGCAGACACTATGGATAGGGTTGAAGCCTTGGTAGCCGCAAGCGTGGATGCCATCACCGTTGATACTGCGCACGGCCACTCGAAAGGAGTGCTCGATACCATCAAAAAAATTAAACAAAAGTATCCTGATCTGAATGTAATTGGTGGTAACATTGCAACCCGTTCTGCGGCTGAAGCTTTGGCAGAAGCCGGAGCAGATGTAGTAAAAGTAGGGGTTGGCCCGGGTTCAATATGCACAACACGAGTTGTAACCGGAGTTGGCGTTCCTCAGCTGAGTGCCGTAATGGAAGTAGCTGAGTTCACCCAGAAAAATGGAATTGGATTAATTGCCGATGGTGGCATCAAGCAAACTGGTGATATCCCTAAAGCTATTGCGGGTGGAGCTGATGCCGTGATGATGGGTTCTATGTTTGCCGGGGTAGATGAAAGTCCGGGAGAGACTATTATTTACGAATCTCGGAAGTATAAGTCTTACCGAGGAATGGGAAGCATCAGTGCGATGAATAAAGGTTCCAAAGACCGCTATTTCCAAGACGTAGAGGATGATATCAGTAAACTGGTCCCTGAGGGAATTGAGGGTAGAGTGCCTTTTAAAGGTTATTTAGGTGAAGTGGTCCATCAGATGGCCGGCGGACTTAGAGCTGCGATGGGTTATGCAGGAGCAACAAATATTGACGATATGAAAAAAGCAGAATTTGTTCAGATTTCGGCTGCTTCCTACAAGGAAAGTCACCCGCATTCGGTTCAGATTACGAAAGAAGCGCCGAATTACTCAGTATCCTAATCGGCCTTGTCAGGCATGAAGAACGTACTATTCATTGTCTATTACTTCCCTCCAATGGGAGGGAGTGGGGTTCAGCGTCCACTTAAATTCGTTAAATATCTCAGAGATTTTGGTTGGAATCCGATAGTAATTTGTCCTGAGCCGGGAGCTTATCATACCTTCGATGAATCACTGAAAGAAGAGCTAGATCAGCTAGATATTGAAGTACACCGTGTAAGCGGAAATACGCCATTCCATAAAGCCGGACAAAATCCCAAAAAAGTTAAAATTCCGGATTCTATTGCTAAGATTCTTCGTTGGTTTTCAATCTTCTTTTTTCTTCCCGATAATAAAAAGAAGTGGATTGAGTCCGGATTAGAACAAGCACTTGCTTTAATAGACAAAAAGAGTATTGATGCTGTATTTTCAAGTGCGCCTCCATACAGTAATCTAATGCTCGCTAAACAAATTAAAGAGGAAACCGGCCTGCCCACAGTTATGGATCTTCGGGATGATTGGGTTGAAAGCCATTTAATCAATTACCCAACGGTCTGGCATAAAAAGAAAATGGAACAGCTGGAGATTGATACACTTGCGAAAGCGGACAAGCTTCTGACTGTTAATGATCGGATTGCCGAAAGCCTGAAGTCGCGAGTTCTAAAAGAAGTAGAAGTGATTGGGCATGGGTACGATCCTGAAGATTTCAATCAGGTTGAAAGCAAGCCTGCATCTTCAGGCTCCAAACTTAAGTTATTATATAGTGGTTCTTTTTACCCTGATAGCCGTCCTGATTCTTTTCTAAAGGCTGTGCATGAATTAATCCAAACTAATCCGGAACTAGAAAATCTGATAGAACTACAATTTCAGGGAGGCTTGAATTCCGAACACTGGAAACTGATAAACAAACTGGGTTTAACCCCTCTTGTCTATGATTTTGGATATGTGCCTCACAAACTTACGGTAAAGAATTTGTTAGCTGCAGATGTTCTTTGGCTGAATGTAGGGCAAAAGAAGAATCCTGAAATTATATCTTTAGGAAAAACCAGTGAATATTTTGCAACAAAGAAGCCGGTTTTGGGTCTTGTGCCTGAGGGCATCGCTAAAGAGCTATTGCTGAAGTATGGCAAGTCTTTTATAGCTGATCCCTATGATATTTCTGAAATAAAAGAACAGCTTTCAGAAATCATTGATCGTCATAAAACCGGCAGATGGCCTGACCATTCAGAAGAAGTTGTAAATTATTTTAACAGGAAAACGTTAACTGGGAAACTTGCTAAGATTTTTGATGAAATTTCAATCCAATAATAAGATCTTATTGTAGTAACTTGATGAACAATGATTGATCTTCTTAAAAAATTATTTGAACGACGTCACCGTAAAATCAATGTGATTTTGCTGGATGACTCAAAACCGGATGAGGATAATTCCTACAAGATCTATCCTAATGGTTTGTTTGTGATGATTCTGGGAATTTCAGGTATTTTCGCCATTTTTGTGGCGTTAATCTTTATGCTGACCCCTCTTGGTGGTTTATTGTACAGCACGGACGATGCTGAAATTCGCGCACAAATAATGGATGTGACTGAAAAAGCTATTGCTCTTGAGGATTCTTTAAGGCAAAGAGATCTTCAGCTTCGTGAAATGAAAAATATAATTCGTTTGAGTATTGATACTACATTATCGTTAGATCAGCGATTTGATGATTTCTTTAATCCAGGTGATCCTCTTCAAAATGCTGATTTTCTATCATTGGAAAGATCCGGTTCTTTTGACAGGCTCAGCCAAAGCGAGGTTTTATTCTCAAATGTATCTCGTTCAGTGCCTGAATTTCCTGCAAAATTTCCGGTTCAGGGATCGTTAACGAGAGGATATCTACCTGACGATCAGCATTATGGTCTAGACGTTGCGACTAAGAACAATGAACCCGTTATCAATATTGCGGACGGATCGGTATTTATTAGCAGTTGGACAATTAACAATGGATATGTAATATCCGTGCAACATAGTGAGGGTATAGTAACAACCTATAAGCACCTTTCTAAATTAAATAAGAAGGAAGGCGACCTTGTACTTAAAGGTGATATTTTAGGCGAAATTGGAAATGCCGGAGTATTAAGTACAGGGCCCCATCTTCATTTTGAGATCTGGAAAAATGGAGTACCTCAGAATCCGGAAGTCTATTTAATCAAATAAAATCGAGTCATGTTAAATAATAAAAAGTCTACATCGAGTAACGGTTCAGAAAATTCAAGTAACTCTCCAACGGTAAATATTTTAAGTGAGGGTACTAAATTAAAAGGCGATCTTAGTTCGCAAACTGATATAAGGATTGCCGGTACTGTGGAGGGGGAAGCTGTTTCCAAAGGTAAATTGATTGTTACCGGAAACGGTAAAATTGTAGGTAATATAACCTCAGCAGACGCTGATATTGCAGGAAGGGTAGAAGGAGAAGTGAAAGTTTCCAACAAGCTGACCCTGCGGGAAAGCGCTGTTATTGATGGAAATATCTACACCAAAACCCTTATTGTTGAAGAAGGTGCACAAATAAACGGTTCATGCCGGATGGGATCTGATGCAAAATCACTATCTCAATCAAGTGATTCCGATTACGTGAATGATACCAAAGTAAAGAGCTCATCCTGAATCATTGAGTAAAAACTTTCTTCCCAGAAAATATGCGGAATATTTAGGATTGGGAGCTGAAATAGCTGCATCACTCGCTATCCCGATTCTATCCGGCTATTTACTGGATAATTACCTTGAAACATCTCCCACGTTCATATTAGTGGGAGTTTTACTTGCCATGGTGGCTTTTGGGCTTATGATCGCCCGGATCAATAAAAAGCTCAATCAACGTGATGATGATCAAATTAAATGATTCTGTTTTAAAGGGAACATTATTGTTTTCAGGAATCCTCATGCTCTTGAGTCTTAGTTTTTTTGGCATGGGAGATCAAAAAGGAGTGGCAGTTTTATCGGGGGTGTTGCTCAGTGCTATCTTTGTAAGTAGCAGTGCATGGATCTTTGATGCCTTCAAAAATGCCGATAACAGGCTGTTTATTCAGATATTTTTCTTCTCTACCGCAGTCAGGTTTTTACTGGTATTGGTTTTGTTCGGAATTTTGCTTGGGGTAACAAAAATTGATGAATTCTACTTTACAGTTAGTTTTATAATTTCCTATCTTTGCCAATCTGTAACGGAAATGATTTTTATTAACAAAATTCTACAAAAAGAGTAGCAGAATAAAATGGTTCAAAGCCTGCGTCGAGTTTTTTTAACTCTTTTATTTCTTTCGATTAGCACCTCAAATACATTCGCTGTTGATGCGTTTGAACAAGATGAAGAGCCTGTTCTCGACGTAATGGGCACTGTAGCTGATCATGACTATTTTAAAGTCCCAAAGTTTATTAATGAAGGTAAAATTTATCTTCCACGAATTTTCTATTGGGAAGATGCATCCGGAGAATCAGCACTGAATGCCTTTTTAACTACGAAATCTGCATTGAGTTCAGGTATTTTTACTGAAAATGAAGAAGGGATGATCGTTCCTGCGAACGGCGGTGAAATTGTTTTAGACCTTTCTGTTACTTCTCATCTCATCTTCTTCTGGATGGGAATGGGGCTGGCGGTATTATTGACTTTGATGGCTGCCGGAAGGTATAAGCGTGGCATTGGCAGAAACGTGGAGCCACAAGGCGCAATGCAAAATTTATTTGAAGTGCTTTTTGTATTTATACGTGACGATGTTGCTCGTGAAAACATTGATGACCACAAGTCAGATAAGTATGTTCCTTTCTTGTTTACGATGTTCATGGGGATTTCTTTTATGAACCTTTTTGGTTTGTTGCCATGGGCTGCAACAGCAACTGCTGATCTTACGGTTACCGCAACGCTCGCATTTGTTACTTTTATGATCACTCAATTTAGTGGTACCAAAGATTATTGGGGGCACATTTTTTGGTTCCCGGGTGTTCCGACATGGGTGCGGTTGATCTTAACTCCGGTTGAGATACTTGGGATGTTTACAAAGCCCTTTGCACTAGCCATTCGTCTTTTTGCAAACATGTTGTCAGGAAAAATAATGATCATCGCTATTCTTGGGTTGGTCTTTATATTTGCTGACTTATTTGGTGCGGGAGCCGGTTATGGAGTTGGGATCTTCTCAGTGACATTGACCGTGGTACTTTATGCCTTGAAAGTTTTTGTAGCATTATTGCAGGCTTATATCTTTACCTTGTTGTCCGCTGTATTTATAGGGATGGCAGCCGAAGATCACGAGCATGCAGAAGAAGGATATCACACAGAGCATATTGCTGAAGAAGTTTCAGCTAACTGAACTAACAATAAATCAATAACTAACTAAACAAACAGAACTATGGGATTATTAGCAGCTGGTATTGGCGCAGGAATCGTAGCACTTGGTGCCGGACTTGGAATCGGAATGATTGGTAAGGCGGCTACAGAAAGTATTGCACGTCAGCCTGAAGCTTCCGGTGACATCCGTGGCGCTATGATTTTGACGGCAGCTTTCATTGAGGGTGTTGCTCTTCTTGGTGCCGTTATTTGCATTCTTCTTGCTCTTGGAATTGGTCAATAATAGGTAATTAACTATGACTTTTCTTTTAGCAGGCGGAGGCGGCCTACTTTCATTTAATACAGGATTTGCGATCTGGATCTTAGTTTCTTTGATCGCTTTCCTTTTTGTGATGATAAAGTACGCCGTACCTCCAATCATGACAGCGCTCCAGGAACGCGAGCAAAATATCAAGGAGTCTTTAGAATCTGCCGAGCAAGCAATTGCTAAAGCTGAGAAAATCTCTAAAGATAATGAGAAAGCTCTTCGAGAAGCAGAAGTAAAAGCACAACAGATTCGTAAAGAAGCAGTAGAGGAAGCTGAATTAATTCGTGCAGAACGGATTAAGAAAGCCAAAGAAGAAGCTGAACAACTAGTTGAGCAGGCTCGAACCTCTATTGATCAAGAAAAGAAACAAGCTTTAGTTGAATTGAGAAAAGAAGTGGCAAAACTTGCCGTTAAATCAGCTTCTATCATCATTGACGCAGAGCTTGACAGTGAAAAAAATAACAAGCTGGTAGATAAATTTTTATCTAACCTTCCAAAAAATTAATAATAATTCATGCTGGTATCTAAAGCGGCACGCCGTTACGCTACTGCACTACTGGAGCTTGCCAAAGAGCAAGATGTTGTAGAGTCTACATTGAAAGATATTCTTTTTATTAAGAATACTTTAGAAGACTCTCGGGATCTGGTACTCTTTTTGAAAAGCCCCATTATAAAGCCAGACAAAAAAGTTTCTGTTCTTGAAGAGATATTCAAATCAGAGATCAGTGCATTGGTTCATAGGTTCATCACGTTGATTGCACGTAAAAATCGACAAAATGTACTTGACCAAATCGTTGCTGCTTTTGTGGAAGTCTACAATGTGCATGCAGGTATTATTTCAGCTGAAGTGTTTGTGGCTAATAAATTAGATGACAAACAAATTGCTGAGGTTACTCAGAAGCTGGAAGAGGTTACTGGTAAGAAAGTGAATGTCACTATCAAAGTGCAGGAAAATTTGAAAGGCGGAATGGCCGTTAAAATAGCTGATACAGTTATTGACGGTACCGTTAAGCATCAGTTGGAACAGCTTGAAGATGTATTCCTGAATACAACAACGGAATAAATTACAACTTTTTTATAATCTAACATTACAATGAGTCAAGTCAGACCAGACGAAGTTTCAGCCATACTACGTAAACAATTATCAGGCTTCGATAATGAAGCTGATACGTATGACGTGGGTACCGTACTCGAGGTAGGGGACGGTATTGCCCGTGTGTATGGGTTATCAAAAGTACAAGCAGGTGAATTGGTTGAATTGCCTGATTCTAAGGATGAGAAAGGTACTTCCGTTACAGGAATGGTACTTAATCTTGAGGAAGACAACGTAGGTATTGTACTCTTTGGCGCATCTGATGCCGTTGAAGAAGGCCACACCGTTAAAAGAACCAACGATATCGCTTCCATAAATGTAGGCGAAGGCTTACTTGGACGTGTTATCAACCCACTTGGTGTGCCTATCGATGGTAAAGGTGCTATAAGCGGCGAAACTATTCGTCTACCACTTGAGCGTAAAGCCCCAGGAGTAATCTATCGTGAGCCGGTTACAGAACCTCTTCAAACAGGACTTAAATCAATTGACTCATTGATTCCAATTGGACGAGGCCAGCGTGAACTTATTATTGGTGACCGCCAGACAGGTAAAACTTCTGTAGCAGTTGATACTATAATCAACCAGAAAGCTACTCAAGATACTGACAAACCCGTTCACTGTATCTATGTAGCTGTTGGGCAGAAAGGTTCTACCGTAGCTAACATCCAAAAAGTATTGGAAGAGAATGGCGCTATGGAATACACTACGATTGTAGCTGCTCCAGCCAGTGTTTCTGCCCCAATGCGTTACATTGCGCCATTTGCAGGTGCTGCTATTGGCGAATATTTTCGTGATACAGGCCGACATGCTCTTGTAATTTATGATGATCTTTCAAAACAAGCTGTTGCTTACCGTGAACTTTCATTATTGCTGAAGCGTCCTCCGGGCCGTGAAGCATATCCGGGTGATGTATTCTATCTTCACAGTCGTTTATTAGAGCGTGCTGCTAAAATCATTAATGATGATAAGGTAGCTGGCGCAATGAATAATATCCCTGATGAATTAAGACCAAAAGTGAAAGGTGGTGGATCATTAACAGCACTTCCTGTTATTGAAACACAGGCCGGTGATGTTTCTGCTTACATCCCAACCAACGTAATTTCTATTACTGATGGTCAGATCTTCTTGGATACAGACTTATTCAACCAAGGTATTCGACCCGCTATTGATGTTGGTACTTCGGTATCTCGTGTAGGGGGGGCTGCTCAGGTGAAATCAATGAAGAAACTTTCAGGTACATTGAAGCTTGATTTGGCTCAGTATCGTGAGCTGGAAGCTTTCGCAAAATTTGGTTCCGATCTTGATGCTTCAACGCAAGCTCAACTTCGTAAAGGAGAGCGTACTGTTGAACTACTAAAGCAGGATGTATACCAGCCACTTCCGGTAGAGCAGCAAATTGCACTTCTTAAAATCAACGATGTTGGTTTACTTGATAAGCTTGAAGTAGAGCAGATTGAAGAATTCGAAAAACAATATCTTGAGACTGTTGGTATCAAATACGAAGATAAAATGCAGAAACTTGCTGACTCAGGTATTCTGAACGACAGCTTCGGTGATAACCTCATTGAGATTGCAAAATCAGTAATCGATCAAGTTACAGCATCTAACTAACGTAAAGAATAAGCTTCGATGGCGAACCTCCGAGACATACGAAACCGGATATCATCTGTAAACAACACGCAGCAGATTACCAAAGCTATGAAAATGGTAGCTGCTGCCAAGCTTAGAAAAGCTCAGGACCGTATGACACAAACGCGTCCATATGCTTCTAAGATTGAAGAAGTTGCAGGTCGTTTAGCAGAGAATAGCAGTGCTACAAACCCTGTTATGCGCAAGCCTGAAGAAGTTAAAAATGTATTATTCATTATTGTTGGATCTGATCGTGGACTTTGCGGTGGTTTTAACAATAACTTGTTTAAGGAAGTTGAAAAACGATTAGAGCGTGACTTCCAACAGTATTTAGAGAACAAGACACTATCTGTTGTGGCTATAGGAAAGAAGGCAACAGCCTATTTTAAGAAAAGGAAATATAATGTTGTGGAAAGTTTTCCAGGCTTCTTTGATGACATTTTATATGATGCTACTTCTGATATTATGGAAACCGCTACTGCTCAATTTGTAGATGCTAATTATGATGAAGTGCACATCGCATATAACGAATTTAAGTCAGTGATTGCACAGAATCGTAAAGTACAGAAGGTACTTCCGATTGATACTGCAGAAATTACAAAAAGTGATTCTGATCATGCATCTGAGCAAGCTATTGATTACCTTTACGAGCCAAATTCGCAGGCGATACTAGATCGTTTATTGCCATTGCATTTAAACATGCAATTATGGCGAGCAGTGCTTGAGTCTAACGCATCTGAGCAAGGCGCACGAATGACCGCAATGGACAGTGCGACTGAAAATGCTAAAGATCTTGAAAAAGACTTAAGGCTCAAATACAACCAGGCACGACAAAGTGCCATTACGACTGAAATTTCTGAAATTGTTTCTGGTGCGCAAGCACTTAGTGAAGATTAGGAGAGCTGGCAGAGTGGTCGAATGCGGCGGTCTTGAAAACCGTTGAGGCCTCGCGGTCTCCGGGGGTTCGAATCCCTCGCTCTCCGCAATAAATAGCCCCTTTTGGGGCTATTTCTGTTTTATATAATGGGTTTTAAATAATATTATCGTGCATGCGTTTACGCTTCAAAACAATTAACTAATATGACAGCACGAATACTTTTTACTGTGATTACCCTTTTGCTACTCAGCAATACCAGAGTATTTGCTCAGGATACGTTGCAAATTGACTTCAATACATTTCTGAATAAAGCTCTGGAAAATTCCGGTCAAATGAAGTACCAGCAGCAAGATGTTGAGCTCGCAGAAAACCAGGTTAAACAGGCCAAAGCCCAACGTATTTTACCTAATATGAGCCTTACTACTCAGCATGGCTTGGTTCCTGGGATAGAAAGTGATGTTCCGGGTTTGCCAAGAGATGAATATTATCTGGATCCTAATCTTAGAAATGACTGGAGTAACTGGGCTATATTCACCAAATTTCAACTTTCAGCTGTTCAGCCGGTTTTTACTTGGGGTGCTATCAATAAAGCAATAGAAGCCGCTCGCTTAGGAGCCGAAGCCGCTCAATACAGTTTTGATGCTAAACGGGCAGATCTTGAGGTACGAATATTCGATCTATACTACAGCTATATTCTTGCGTTGGAAATTGAAAGACTTTTGGATGAGGCTCAGGACAAAATAAATCAGGTTGAGCGTCAGATTAATAAAATGCAGGAAGAAGGGGATGCAAGTCTGGATGACTCTGAGGTTTTTAAGTTCGAAATTTATAAGTCTGAGTTTGAGATCCAGAAAGCTGAAGTCGAAGAAAACATGCGGTTTGTGACAGAGACTTGGAATTACGTGTTAAGAAATGAAGAAGGGATCGTATTCGAGCCTCAGATTCGATTTTTGGATCCTGTAGCTTCAAATATTGAATCATTAAAATTTTATCAGGATGCAGCTTTTAATAACAGACCCGAACTAGAAGCACTTAGATTTGGTGAAGATGCAACACAGACTTATATAACCTCATTAAAAAAACAAAATTTGCCCGGATTATATCTTGGCGGCTACGTCAACTTTGCTAATACACCTAATCGACCCAGGCAGTCTAATCCCTTCATAGAGAACAGTACAAACTTGTTTAGTGGTGGTTTTGGGTTTACAATCCGTCAAAAACTTAACTTCTTTTCTATTCGGGCGAACATTGAACGGAGTCAGATTCAACTGAAGAAAGTCTCACTTGCACAAGATGCGGCTAAGGATGGTATCATGTTGGAAGTTAACAACCAGTACCGTCAGACATCGCTTGCTGATGTAAAGGTTGAACAAACTGATGAGGCATTAGTCACATCTAAGAAATGGTTACGGCAGGAACAATTAGACTACGATTTTGGTATGGGTGAAGTGAAAGACCTTATCGATGCAATGAGGAAGGAGTTGGAACTAAAACTTCAACTTAAGCAACGAATTTTTGAGTATAATTCATCCTTAGCAAAACTGAATAAATCAGCAGGTATTCCGTTAACAACCTTGACTACAAATTAATGATCACATTGAATCCAATGAATATGTTTAAGACCGGACTCAGAATTATTCTTTTAGGGCTTTTAGTTACCACTACTGTTTTTGCTCAGCAAACACCGGAAGAAATTCAAACTATGCTTGAGCAAAGAGATCAGCAAATCAAAGAGTTAGTTGGGCCGGAAGGCACTGATTATACCGATGAACAACGCACAAAGCTCAAAGAAATCATCAATGGTGTGATCAACTTTGAGGCCATGGCCAAAGAAGCACTTGACACAACCTTTGATACGATTTCAACTGAAAAAAGAACGGAGTTTGTAGATTTGTTTGGGACTATTGTTCGGGATCAATCTTTGAATAAATTGGATATTTACCGAGCAATAGTCACCTATCAGGATATACAGGTAAATGGGACAGAAGCTCGTGTAGAAACCCTTGCACAGCTTGAAAATATTCGTACTCCCGTAAATTATGAAATGGAATTTCAGGACGGTGAGTGGCTAATTGTTGATATGGAAATTGACGATGTATCGACTGCATCTTCTTATAACCGGCAGTTTCAGCGTATTATCAACCAACGAGGTTTTGAGCCGCTTTTAGAAAGCTTGAGAAAAAGAGCTGCAAAAGCGTAGGGTAAAAGGCCGAAAATCCAGTTAGGCCAGAATTATTGGAACACAATTTCTTTGTTTTACGGCAAATTTGATATCTTGGTCTAAGTGTTAATTCTTTACTTTTTTTGATGATCCAAAAAATAACTACGGCTGTATTTGTACTAACTCTTTCTCTTCTGTCGCTGAATCTATACGGTCAGAATAGCAGGATCTTGACACTTTCGGATTACACGTACGAATATATTCAGCGTCTGCAACACCGTGGTAATATGCTGGATTTAGATCCTACAGTACTTCCATACTCTTATGGTCAAGTAAAAAAATCAATTGCAACAATTGACGAAAAAGCACTTTCGAAGAATGAAAAAATTTGGCTGTCTTTTATTAAAGACAGAGTTAACCTTAATGAAGGTGAAGACAATGAAGTTGGCACTGAATTTTCTTCTTCGCCCGTGTTGAGTGATACCGAAAGGCTTGATCCTATAGACCCGCTAAATCAAAACCTGTATGTTTATCCTTCAGCAACTCTAACAGGTTATGTGGAAAAAGATGATTTTGTAGGGCAATTTTCATTCCGTCATGACTACTATTACGATCAGGATCCGGATGGTTTTGATTCAGCAAAACGACTATTTATAAGGTCGGAAGATTCTTATGTAGGTTATCAAAAACCTGGTATAAAGATTATGCTTGGGCGTTATAACCACCATTGGGGCAAGTATGGTGAGGCTTCATCCATCATTAGTACGAATGCCCGTTCTTTTGATAATCTGAATATTAGCCTGGGAGGGAAGTACTTTTCTTTCCAAAGTATCATTGGGGAACTAAATGATCTTTCTGAAAATGGAAACTTTGTAGAAGAGACGTATTTCGAGGAAGGATCTACCAACAGATTTATTTCTATTCATCGCTTGAATATTCACCCAACGCCCAAATTACGAATTAGTTTTTTTGAATCGATCTTATACTCGGGAAATAATTCAGGAGTTTCACTAAAGTATAGTAACCCTCTGCTTATGCATGTATTTGTGTCTGATAATTTTCCTTGGGATGAAACGAATAACCTTCTTATTGGTGGAATGGTATGGACTCAATTCAGGAATATCACCTTAAACGGTCAGCTTCTAATTGATGATTTTGAACATACCACTAACGAAGGTGAACCTGTTACATTTACATTTTTGTCATCAATTAGCTATGCTACCAAAAGTTCAGTAATGGATTTGAATTTGGAGTTTGAAGCAGTGTCCTATCAAACCTATAATACAGATAATGCTGAAGGGCGATATCTATATCTTAACAGAGGAATTGGAACTCCTACTAATGATTATATAAAGATTAAATTATACCCGGAGCTTTTTTTGGATCAGTACCTGAGAGGGCTAATGGTAGCACCCTATGTAACCTACTATTCAAAAGGAGAACAGGTGATTAATCAGGATTTTAACCGACGCAACCCCGATGGCAGTGTAATTGATGTAATTTTAACCGGACAGGAAGAAAATACGTTCAGAGGTGGTATCCATGTTCTTTATCAGCCAAATTCTAATTTTTGGTTTGAGTTGGATACCGGATATAATCATATTGCCAACTATCAAAATATTGCCGGACGTAGTGCATCAAGGTTAGTCACTATTTTTAAAGCCGGATTTAGGGTGGGTCTTTATGGAAATAATTAAAAGCTTTAAGGCAACTAACTAAAGTTCATCATATGAAAATATTGATCTACGCCACTACTTTTGGCGCAGACTTACTGAGCTTCACCAAATATTTATCGGAAGAGACGGATGCTGAAGTTAAAGTTCTTCTCGATGATGTTGATCAGTTTAAGAAAGAAGGAATTTTTGATTTTTGGGATATTGATGTAGAACTCCATAATTCCAGTAAAATTACGCTCATTCGTGGGATAAAGGGTTTCGATCCGGATATAACCATCATGGATAATAATATCCCACTCCGTATGATAAGTCCCAAAGCGCTAATTCTTTGGCATGGCTATGGATGGAAAGGCCCCAACGATGAAGAAGAGTTTAAATGGCTTCATCGCAATATTAAGCTCACTTGGGGAAGCATGAAAGAACCCAATCCTGATATAAAATGGGCAACCTTTGGTAAGATCGATTTCAAGCACAGAACAGAAGTAAGTGGTTTTCATAAAGAAAATTGTATAAATCTGGGTTCAGCAAGTCATGATTACCTCCAAAAGAAAGTACCTAAAGAAGAGTTACAGAAGTATTATCCCTTTGATGTAGTAAATAATAGAACAGTTCTGATTGCACCGACATGGCACTACGGAGAAGTGTTTTCACACTGGGGAGATGAAGATCAGCTTTTCAATAAGCTACTCACAGATATGAAAGAAAAAGGTGTTAACGTAATTCTTCGTTTGCATGACTCATATCGTTTTGAGCACCATTATCTTGAATTTTTGCAAAGCTTGGAAACGAAGTATGATAACATACTGCTGAAATTTAAAGATCATCATCCCGATAACTTTCTGGACCTCCAGGTTTCCGATTTACTGGTAACTAACTTCAGTAGTATAGCTAATTTATTCTATGCCACCCGAAGACCTACCGTGCATGTATATCCTGTAAAAAGTAAGGATGAATCGTTCATGTGGTTGAATAAAACAATGTTCGGAATTAAGAAGAAGAAAGTGGATTCTATTAAGTTCATCTGGAAATATCCGCCTGAAGATAATGGCGGAATGTTGGCTAAAAGCTTTGATTCGATGATGGATCAGATTAATAAGGGACTTGAGCAACCGGGTTGTTGTGCTGATGTTGCTCAAAAATACCTAGATAAACATATGCTTTCTGCTGATGGAAAGAATTGCGAGCGAATCTGGAAGGCGATCAATGAACTTGTTGACTCAGAAGGTTAAATTCCTGCCACATAATGAATAAACGGTTACCCAGTGAGTAACATCATCATTACAAAAGATCTTCAGGATACTAAAGACCAAATATTTTTCATTGTAGGAACCAGTCGTTCCGGATCTACACTGCTACAAAGTATGCTGAGTTCGCATAGCGAGATGATAATTCCTCCGGAGACACATTTTTTTCATTCCAATGATGTTTTAAACCAAAAATTTAAGTCTGATTCTTCTGAGTCATTCAGAGATCGGTTAATCAGGTTTTGGTACAGTGATAAAACCAGGATAAAGGATCTTGGGCTTGATGAAGAGACAGTTAGCGAACAAGCCAAGGAGCTAGACTTAAAGACTCCTGAAGAACTTTTCACCCTCCAGCTAACGATGTACAGAAAAGAAAGAGGGAAGAAAATGATCGGGGAAAAAACGCCCCGGCATATATTGCAGGTTAAAGAGATTCTGAAAGTCTATCCGAAAGCGAAATTTATTTCCATGTTCAGAGACCCGAGAGCTGCTGCGTGGTCAGAAATTAAAGCTCATTTTGGTTCGCCTTCCGTACTTGTAACTTCCAGAAGGTGGCGGGAATACGTGACAATGCATGAGCAACTTTCATCACAGTTATCTGGAAAACAGTACATGATGCTCAGATACCAGGATTTGATTGATAATTCGGAAGGAATGTTAAAACAGATATGCGATTTCCTTGGAGTTAACTTTGAAGAGCAAATGCTGGAGTATTATAAAAGAGACGAAAAAGGTTTTGCGGAAGGTGAGAAGTCCTGGAAGAAAGGGACACTTAAACCCATCCAAAAGGATAAAAATGAAGAATGGAAATCAAAGCTTACTAAGTGGCAGATTTCTTTGGTAGAGAGTGTAGCGGGGAAGAATCTTCAAAAAATGAATTACGAAAAGAGTGGAGAATCTCTTTCCTTTCCCAAAAAGTTATTCTATCAATGCGTAGATTTCAGTAGATCGATTTGGGCCACTTTGACAAATGCACGTCATGAGGGGTACAAGAATCCACGAAAAGGTAAATTTAAATAGAGTAAAAAGTTAGGAAGTTAAAATGGCGGTATTCAAAAAAATAGGTGAACAGATAACTGCTTTATCTGATGCGCTTGGATTCGAACGTCGCGACCTTCGTGCCGATCTTGGTATGCCCTGGGATTTTGTTAAAAGTAAAGTCATGAATTCTCACTTTAAGTGGGATTATGACGAAATAGAACGATACTGTATGTTTGTCGGATACCCCAGAAGCGGTCATACTTTAGTTGGCTCTCTACTGGATGCCCATCCGGATATGGTTATTTCTCATGAACTGGATGCATTGCGTTACTTACGAGCCGGTTTTAGCAGGGAGCAAATTTTCAGTCTTATTTTGCATAAGGACAAAGTATTTACCGGCAAAGGTCGTGAGTGGACAGGATACGATTATTCGATCGAAGGATTATGGCAGGGACGCTACCGCAACCTCAAAGTAATTGGTGATAAGAAAGGCGGGGGATCTTCTCTTCACCTTTTAGCCCGGCCTGATATTATTGACAAACTGCGGGAAGAGATGCAGTTGCCCATCAAGTTGATCCACATTGTCCGCCATCCGCTGGATAACATAGCCACACATAAGCGAAAATGGTCTGTAAAGCCTTCTCTGCAGGAAGCTGTTGATGGATACTTTGATAGAGTAGAAGCCAATGCTAAGCTAAAGTCTCAGGTTACTGAGAATGAATGGTGTGAGCTTACCCATGAAGAGTTTATTGAAAATTCAGAAGATACGCTGAGGACACTGATTACTTTTCTAGAGCTGGAACCCTATGAAGATTACATCAAGGCGGCAGCTGCTAAAGTATTTGATTCCCCATCGAAAAGCCGGACTAGAATTGAGTGGCCACAGGAAATGATTGATCAGGTTGCCGAGCGAAGCCAGAAATACGATTTTCTTAAAAACTATGAATTCACCGTTGATGCTGACTAGCCACGAATAGCCTTAATCGCATCTTTTTCCAAGAACCAGATTACGGTTGCTGTAATTGAAAAGACAAAGAGCGAAGCAAGAGCAACAGCCAAAATGGAAGTTTCTTCAAAGAAGTAGGTTATTCCGTATCGAACAGCGTAGGCAAATGCAGCAAGAGGGATAAGGGTAATAAAGGCTGACATGCTTTTGAATCCGAATCTCCAGACGTTGGTCTCCGTGAGTTTTGCCCCAAAGTAAACGATAACAAGAGAGGCAAGAGGGTAGATCGTTAACCAGACTAAAGCTACTGCCATCATGCTAATTTGTGAGGCTATAAAGAAACCAACGGGCAGTAAAACTGCACTAGCCGCTGTGAAATAGAAAATGAATCTTGCCTCACCTTTGGCGTTTATCAATTTTGGCAGCAGGGTTACCAGGCACTGGATAATTCCTACAACTACAAAAATCCTCATGTAAGGAACAGAGTCCATATATTTTTCAAACCCAACAAGGGGGAGAAACCAATCGATATATGTGCCAATAATAACCATCACGCTACCCACTAAAAGCATGCTTGCGCGCGACATGGTGAAGAAATAATTCCTGAGGCGGGGGGTTTCATACTGAAGTTTAGCAAAAGTAGGGTATGCCACTCGGTTAATTACATTTGATAATTCTTTTACAGTATCAAAAACAAGGCGGTAGGCAAAAGAATAAATCCCTAACAATTCCTTAGAAAAGAATTTACCGATAATGAGGTAATCGACATTCATATAGAACTTTTGGAAGAAATTTGAACCGGTTGTATAAAGCCCGAATTCGATCAGGTGTTTTACCTGCTCATAGCTAAACTTAAAGCGCGGAAAGTAGGGTTTGAAGAACATACAGAAGACCATTTGCCCAACTTTGTTTGCCAGTTCAGCAAGGATAATAGCCCAGGCGCCCCAGCCGGTATAGGCCAGATAAATCATCAGCCCGGCGGATGAAGCTAATGCTGCATTATCACTGATGGCGAGTTTCTTAAATTCCAGATCCCGCATCATCAGCTTGCTGGAAATCATATAAAAACTGAAAGCAATAATCCCTAGCATATAAACACGAATCATAGAAGATAAAACCGGGGTATCATAAAATTGACCGATAAAAGGAGCCGCAAGATATATCAAGCCATAGACGACTACAGACAGACTAAAACTGGTCCAGAAAAGTGAGTCAACTTGGGTGCGGCCAATTCTATTTTCTTGTACAATGGCTGTTCCCAAACCCAATTCAGTGATAGCTTTGGTAGTGCTAAAAAAGGCGAGCGCGAGAGCAGCAATCCCAAACTGCTCTTCAGAAATAACTTTTAGGGTATAGAAAAGAGCAACGGCATTAAGAAGGCGGGCTGTAACGGAACCCAATCCACTGTACAGCACCGACGAAGCTACTCTTCGGGCAAACGATTTATTGCTCATTATTGAGTTTTGTCATCGTGATTAGTTTCTCATTTATTTGAGATTTAAAGAGAACAAATATAGGGCGAAGAAGACGCAATTGAAACGAATGATCAGAACAGTATTTACGAATTCTTATAGAATTATCAATTATAAGCTAACATAACATTAACAAGTTCTTTATCTTTAAGGATCAAAATTTTCAGCTAAAAAGTTAGGAATGTCAAAAACCACCAATCAAACAGCCGCAGACGGAAAGTTATTAGTATTAACTCCGGGTATGGGCGCAGTAGCAACAACATTTATCGCAGGAGTTGAGTCAATCCGTAAGGGACTTTCTAAACCCATCGGTTCACTCACACAGATGCAAACTATTCGTTTAGGAGCTCGGTCTGAAAACCGAAGTCCGCTCATTAAAGACTTTCTTCCTTTAGCTGATCTCAATGATCTGGAATTTGGCGGATGGGATGTGAAGCCTGACAATGTATATGACGCTTGTGTTCATGCAAGTGTACTTAAGCCTCAGGATCTGGAACCTATTTCAGAGTTTCTGAAAACGATTAAGCCAATGTCTGCTGCTTTTGAGCAGAAGTATGTGAAGAAACTTGAAGGTCCCAATGTCAAAGATTTTACTACCAAGAAGGATCTTGCCGAGCAGCTTCGCGAAGATATTCGAAAAAGGATGGAAGAAACCGGAGCTTCACGCGCTGTGATGGTTTGGTGTGGTTCTACGGAAGTGTACCAGTCAGCATCAGATTGCCATATGTCTTTAGAGGCATTTGAAAAAGGCATGGAAGAGAACGATGAGGCAATTGCTCCGTCTCAGCTTTATGCATATGCAGCTATCATGGAAGGGGTGCCTTATGCGAATGGTGCTCCAAATTTATCGGCTGATATTCCGGCTCTTATTCAGCTTGCTGAACAGAAAGGTGTACCTATTGCCGGAAAAGATTTCAAAACCGGACAGACTTTAATGAAAACTATTCTGGCTCCTGGTCTTAAAACCAGAATGCTGGGAATTCGAGGCTGGTTCTCTACCAATATTTTAGGTAATCGTGACGGTGAAGTACTGGATGATCCGGAAAGCTTCAAGTCTAAGGAAGTAACTAAAGCGGGCGTGTTGGATACCATTTTACAGCCGGATACTTACAAAGACCTCTACAAAGACCTTTATCATAAAGTAAGAATCAACTACTACCCGCCACGTGGTGATGAGAAAGAAGGTTGGGATAACATCGATATTTTCGGTTGGATGAGCTACCCAATGCAGATTAAAGTTGATTTCTTATGCCGTGATTCTATACTTGCTGCACCAATTGTTTTGGACCTGGCTCTATTCCTTGATCTTGCAAAGAGATCAGGTAAAGCAGGAATTCAGGAATGGTTGAGTTTCTACTTCAAGAGTCCTCAAGTAGAAGATGGACACGTTCAGGAGCACGATATTTTTATTCAGCATTTCCGACTTAAAAATACACTTCGTGTGATGGGCGGTGAAGAACCGGTAACTCATCTTTCTGAAAATTACGACTCTTACAAATAGAACTTATGTCTGACAGTGCTCAGCAAAAGACAGGTGTGATTCTTGCAGCTGGCTTCGGTTCACGCCTGAAAGGGGTGGATTCGAATACAGTTCTGAAGCCCTTGACAAGCGTCAACGATAAGCCTCTTATTTACAGAACCATCAGCAGTTTGAAAGTTGCAGGATGCAGTAAGGTTGTTATCGTGCTTGGCTATGGCTTCGAGGAGATTAAAAATGATATCTTGGAATCCTATTCCGGTGACTTGCCGATAGAATTTGCTCATAACGAAAAGTATGATTTGAGTAACGGCATTTCTGTTCTTTCCGCCACACCATTCATAAATGATTCTTTCATTCTTACAATGGCCGATCATATTCTTTCTGATGAGATGATGAAACTGGCCGGAGCACATCGCCCGGATAAAGGTACTGCAACCTTATTGGTAGATTACAAAGTGGATGAAATCTTTGATATGGATGACGCCACTAAAGTATTGGTAAAAGAAGGGCGTGTTAAATCAATCGGTAAGCAGATTACTGACTATAATTGCATTGATACCGGTGTGTTTATATGCACAAAAGGCTTGCTGAACGAGATTGAAAAGGTGTATAAAGCTACAGGTGATGCTTCACTTTCTGATGGAGTTCGGACTTTGGCAGAATCAGGTAAAATGCACACACTCGACATTGGTGATGCTTTTTGGCAAGATGTAGATACTCCTGAAATGCTTGAACATGCCGAAAAAGTTTTGAGATCTAAGTCCCGTACTTTTATTTAGCAACCAGATAATAAAAGTATCCCGGTCTGTTTCCATTAATGGTAACTGTGCCATTCAGTTCAAAAAGCTCACCGCCAATCACCTGTTTAGCCAGGAACTTTTTAATACCGCTAAGTTCATTAAGCAGTGAATACGTATTCATATGCTTCTTCACACTTACATTCAGTAGATCAGTTTGATAGGGTTTGATTTGAACATAGCGATCTAGTTCTCTGGTTTTGCTATCCGACTCGATGCGGTCGATGTATGAGGGAGTGATTAGAAAAGGAGCTCCATTATTATACCCAACACCGTAGCCTATGGGGACATGAAGGCTGGCTTTTTTTAAAGTCAAAAAGTGAAAATACATGCCGTTTTGATCATCACCTGTTTTGATGCGGTAGCTTCGGTCTATGATTTCTGAAGACAGGTTATTCTGGTAAATATGATCCATATACCCAACACCGGTAACCTGAAGGGTATCCCCGTTTATGGCCACAAAACCCTTTACTTTAGCATGGGGCATCAGAATGGAGATTCCGATTTCATTGTCACCAACTTTATACACTCCATCGCCTAAGGTTTTGCCCTGAGCTATATCATAAAAAGTCAGGTCTACATCGTACTGAACGCCATCTTTAGTATTATGAAAAAAGAGTCGGTGTTCGTCGTCAAAACTTCCTTTTGCCCAATAGGGGCGGTCGGGATTTAGCCTGATATGATTGTTTTGGGGATTTGCTTGAAATGTAGAAGTGTCATATTCTTTATTCACTACATAGGTGTTTCCATCGGTCCAACTCACCGATAATTTCACCCCTGTAGCCCGACCTTTAAACGAGCCAAAGTCGTTAATTGAAAACGTATTAATAATCTGAACACCGTTATCCAGATTGATGTGGTACGTCCAAAGTTCATTATAATATTTGCTGGGCAAATTCTTTGCTACGAAGTCATCTCCATCTGTATCCTCAAAATTTCCGGTGGGGAAGTAGATAGTCTGAGCCTGAAGATTCAACGAAATAAAACAAGCAAAGAATAGCTTGATAAATATTTTCATTAATGATGAAGTCTTAGATAATGGATGATTGCGCAAAAGAAATAATTGGGGTGAATATAGATCACTTATCTCATTGATGTACTATCAACGCAAATAATGTTGCTTCCATTTGGTATTAAAGTATAAGAATTGAATAGCTGAGACATTGCTTAATTTTTAACAAATAAATTGCTTTTTCAGGATAGCTAACGAAAGGAATTTTTCTTTAGTCTGTTATGAAAGTTTATACAACTGCCGGTAATAAATGAGTAGAAAAACAGTTAATTTATGCTCTTGTCGGATTGAATAGAATGTTCTTTATGTTAAATGCTAACAAGGAAAATTTTTAAATCTTAAGAACACCATAAAAGTTAATACAGGTTTTACTTGATATTATTTCCAGAAACAGCACACCCGACTAAGTGAACCAAAGATCTTATTTTTTTAAATGAAAAAACTTCTCCGGCTTTTTAAGCCCCTACTGAAATTCAATTATTCACACCCTTACTGGGTCATATTTTTGTGTTTAGTGATTGCAGGATTTGGAGGATACTTTGCTATTCAGCTTCGAGTTGACACCGACATTGCAAATCTGCTTCCTGAAGATAACCCCAATGTTCTTGCGCTGGAGAGGCTGAGTGAATCCGTTGGCGGTGAAACAGAGATGTTGGTAGTTATAAATTCACCAAGTTTTGAGGCCAACAAAGCCTTTGCCGATACGCTGATCGAGCGATCTCTAAAGCTCTATTATCCCAGATACGAAGATAATTATTTTAAGCGTGCTGAATTTAGAAGAGAAACAGAGTTCGTAAAAAATAATGCCCTTTATTTAGCGAGTGATCAGGAGCTGGACGAAGTTACTCAGTTTCTAAAAGATGAAATTGAGCAGGCCAAAGAAGAAGCAAACCCATTTTACTTTGACTTGGGGGATGAGGAAGAAGACACCACTTCAGACCCGTCTAACTTTGAGGACAGCTATAACACCCTGGTTCCATCCGAATATCCGGTAAATGCTGACAGCACTATTATGGTGGTGAAATTCTTTCCAACCGGTTCCAAAAGTGATATTAAATATCTGGAAGATATGTTTGCTGAGTATGATGAAATGCTCGCATCGATGAATCCCAGTGCTTACCACCCGGAAATGGAAGTTAGGTTTGGGGGGCGTTTAAAACGTCACCTCGAAGAGCTGACCTCTATTATGAATGACGTAATTGGCAGTTTTGCTTCAGGTATAAGCAGCGTGATTCTACTAGTGATGCTTTACTTTTTCTTTAAGAAATACCTTCATTATCGGAAAGGGACCAGTGGTAAGGGGAAATACTCGTTTTGGTCACACCTTATTCGGATGCCGGTTCCTGTCATTGTTATCGGCTTACCGTTAATCATAAGTTTGATGTGGACTTTTGGGCTTACCTACTTTTACCTGGGTATGCTTAATACGATGACTTCGGTGCTTTTTGTAATCCTGTTTGGACTCGGAATTGATTATGGAATTCACTTTTATGCCCGCTATATCGAGCTGCGTTCTTCCGGGATGAATGTGCACGATGCCATCATGGAAACCAATTCAAAAACAGGGGAGGCGATTCTCGTTTCGGCATTTACTACGGCAGCTGCCTTGTATATTTTGATGCTGGCAGACTTCCGCGGGTTCTCTGAATTCGGCTTTATTTCAGGAACCGGAATTTTACTTGCCCTCATGGGGATGCTCTACATTTTGCCGGCACTGCTCGTTATTTTTGATGAACGCCTGAACTTGATATTGATAAGTAATGAATCTGAGAAAGAGCCCAAAGGTGCACATCGCTACCCATTTGCGCGAACTATTGTAACGGTTGGATTGATCGCCTCAGCAGTGGTAGTTGGTTTTAGTGGGAATTTGAGCTTTCAGTACGATTTTGGAGAGCTGGAACCAAGCTTCCCTGATTATGAAGAATTTCGTTCTTTTGCCGGTCAGGTTGACGATAACAGCAAGCGAAATCCGGCATACATCATTGCAGAGAATAACGAACAGGTCGAGGAAATTACGTCCATCCTTAAAGAACGAATGCGTTCGGACACTACCTCACCAACTATTCAAAGTGTGGAAACTTTGCAAGAGCGTTATCCTACCCATGCAGATGATGAACAAGAGAAATTGCAGCGAATTGCCGAAATCAGGCAGTTGTTACAAGATCCATTTCTGGTAAATCAGGATGATGAAGAACTTGAGAAACTAAGAATGGCTGCTCAAACAACGGAACCGATTGCTCTTGAACAAATTCCGAATTATCTGAAGTCACGATTTATTACTAAAAATGGAGAAGTGGGACGATTTGTGATTATCTATCCTTCCGTTGGATTGGGCGACGGGAAGAAATCCATTGCCTTTAAAAATGACGTCGCCGTTGTACAGCTGGATAGCGGAGAAGAGTTTTATGCAGCAAGTACTTCGATTGTAGCCGCTTCTATGCTCGATCTGATGCGAACGGAAAGCCCATATATGGTAGGGGCGACCTTTATCTTCATCTACTTCTTTATGCTGTTTTCATTCCGGTCGTTCCGATGGTCCATTATGGCCATGCTGCCGCTTTTAGTTGGTTTACTCTGGCTGTTTGGAATTATGATGATTTTCGGGTTACAGTTTAACTTCTACAATCTGGTTGTTCTTCCAGCCATACTTGGGATTGGGGAAGACAGCGGAGTCCATCTGGCTCATCGATACAGGGAAGAAGGAAAGAACAGTATGTGGCAAGTTCTTTCAAGTACCGGGCAGCATATAACCATGGGGTCTATAACAACCATGCTTGGTTTTGCAGGATTATTATTTACCAATCACCCCGGCTTACAGTCCATTGGAGTAATGGCGGTTTTTGGTATTGGGATGACGCTGCTGACGTCTGTAACTTTCCTACCCGCCTTGATTCAAATACTGGAAGACAAAGACTGGATTAGGTTTTAAGCGAAAGCAATAACTGATTGCTCACCAATTTTTTAACATTTTTGTATAAGAATGAAGAAAGAACTTGTCGTCAAGGTATTACCGGAAATTGCGGGAGAGGAGCATAAATTAGAAGAATATCTCCGTCAGAAAGCAGATCTCTCAGCTGATGACCAACTGCATGTTGAAGTTCTTCGCAGTTCTATTGATGCTAGATCTAAGCAGGCGTACTACAACCTAAAAGTACGGCTTTATATCGGTGAAGAATACATCCCTGAAGAGGTGGCTCTGCCTGATTATCCAAATGTGAGTAATGCAAAGGAAGTGATCGTGATTGGAGCCGGACCTGCCGGCCTTTTCGCTGCCCTGGAACTCATGGAAAGGGGATTGAAACCGGTTATCCTTGAACGGGGAAAGAACGCAAAAGAGCGAATTCAAGATCTTAAAGCGATCAACGTCAGGCACGAAGTAAACGAAGATTCTAATTATTGTTTTGGGGAAGGAGGGGCCGGAACCTATTCAGATGGAAAGCTCTACACACGTTCAAAAAAGCGCGGAAATGTTACAAAGGTTCTGGAAAGGCTCGTTGGATTTGGAGCCGTTCGTGACATTTTGGTTGATTCCCACCCTCATATCGGAACGAACAAATTACCCGGAATCATCGCAAATATGCGAGAGTGTATTATTCAGAATGGGGGAGAGATTCATTTCAATACGCGTGTAACTGATCTGATCATTGATGCAGGAAGCATTCGCGGAGCCAAAACACTAAATGGTGAGACCTTTCATGCAGACCATGTGATTCTTGCCACCGGTCATAGCGCCAGAGATATCTTTCGACTATTACACCAAAAAGAAATCGCTATCGAGCTGAAGCCCCTCGCTATCGGAGTTAGGGTAGAGCATCCTCAATCTTTAATCGACTCCATACAGTATAATTGTGACACCCGAGGTGAGTATTTACCACCCGCTTCTTACAATATCGTAAAGCAGGCAGGAGATCGGGGAGTGTATTCGTTTTGTATGTGTCCGGGCGGGGTTATAGCTCCATGTGCTACGTCTCCGGGGGAGATTGTGACCAACGGTTGGTCTTCCTCCAGACGAGCGCGCTCAACGGCAAATTCGGGGATTGTCTTAGAACTGAAACCAAGTGATTTCAAACAATTTGAACAACACGGACCCTTAGCCGCGATGGAATTTCAGCATGCGATTGAGAAAACGGCGTGGAAAGAAGGAGGTAAAACTCAAACAGCTCCCGCTCAGCTTTTAAAAGATTTTGTGGATGGAAAAGTATCGGAATCACTTCCGAATACTTCTTACTCACCGGGCATTACCTCTGTTGATTTGCGAAGCGTTTTGCCTAAGCTTATTTATAATTCACTCAAAGATGGCTTCCGGCAGTTTGACCGAAGCATGAATGGCTATCTGACCAACGATGCCGTTGTCCATGCCCCGGAAACCAGAACCTCCAGTCCCGTAAAAATTCCCCGTCATGATGAAACGCTTCAGCATATACAGATCAAAGGGTTGTACCCATGCGGGGAGGGGGCGGGATACGCCGGAGGAATTGTTTCTGCAGCAATGGATGGCATTAAATGTGCAACAGCTGTTTCAATTAGCACAAACTAAGTGCAGTTACTTTTTGGGATAGTGTTACTGGCTGATGGGTGTTTTTCTTTTTAGGGAGAATTTTGCACTTTCTTGAAAGGATGTTATATGAACAGTTTAGGCGAACGCCCGTTCGCCTAATACTATGCTCTACTACTTAAGAAAGACTGATTTTTGCATGTTTAGATTTCATTTTGAAAATGATCCATTTAAAAAGTTAAGAGAAGCAGCACAAAAAATGGTTGCGCAATCGATTAATATTGAAAATGCTTTCGCACCAATTACTGAGCAATTGCAGGAAATTCAGAAAAATATTGCGTCTCTTTCCTTTGATTTGAATCTAGAGAAGTATAGTGCTCTTTTCGAAGCACTAGCGGAAGAAGCTAAACATATTCCAGATAGAGTCGATACCATCTATGCTTATTTGGCTAAACGCGGATGGTTTGTTCCATTTCATTTTGCAGATCTTGGTCTATTCAAAAGGTATGAGGCACTTATAAATGAAGGCGATCATCAAATTATAGAAAATGATATTCAGCAATACATTAAGGAGCACCTTTCGACTTTTAAACATCAGTGTGAGAAATATTTTCCTGAACGTTATAAAATCATGAAATCTGCATTTGAGGCCCACGAAGAGGAAAAGTACGAATTAAGTATTCCTGTATTCTTGGCACAAGCTGATGGAATATTTGAAGAGCTTATTGGAACAACTTTTTATTCAAATGATGAGAAAAAGCTAAAAAAAATAAACCGAAATCTATTAGAAAGACTAGCAGAAAATGGGCATCCAACAAGTACAACTTCATTAAGTTATTTACTTTTAAAACAACTTCAGGAAGAGAGCCTGTTACACGAAAACTTTTCAGAAATTGAAAAAAGGGAAAATCATGACCCTAATTTAAATCCACTAAATCGAAATACAGTGTTACATGGTCGAGATATTAATTATGCAAGTGAGGCTAACAGTTTAAGAACAATTGCGTTAATTGGTCTTCTTTGCAATTGTAAAGATTCATTCGATATGTAGGTATCAGTAAAACAAGCGAACTTCGATGGAGTCCCAAAATTTATTTTACCTTCAGGGGGGCTCTTAAATGAAATTTTTCTGCCAAATCTTTAATAAAATTATAGGATGCCATTTCTGGAAATCAAAGTATCATGAAAAAGTATCTTTGCATTATATCGTTCTCAATCATATCGTCAATGGCTTTTGCGCAAAGTGATATTTCAAAAGTCAGTTTGGGTATGAGTATTGCCAGAAATTATCAATCAGACTTAGGGAACGATAAATTTTTCGCTTTTTCGCCGGAGATTAAATTAGGTGGTGCTTTTATCGTCGATTATTTCGAGTGGGACTTAAGCCTTTCTTACTGGCAGGATAGTATCCAAAAACCCTTCCCAGTTACTGATACCCCAACTTATTCTTATTCCAGTACAAGTTTAGGACTGAGTTTAAATTATTTCCCCCAAAACAGAATAATACCAATTCATTTTATTTCCGGGGTATCAACAAGATTAGTGCGCGAAAAACATGTTGGTGGAGGGAATTACGATGGAAGTTACCGTAATGATAATTCATTCATGTTAAATACTATGGATTTTGGAACCGGTATAGATTTGAATGTCACAAATAATGTAAGAGTCAGATTAGATGGACTATTGTCTATGCCTTTTGTTAAGAAAGACGTTCTGGCTTCGGGAGGATGGGGAAGGTCATTAAGAATAGGGGTCGATTATAGTATTCCTCATTAGAATCAGATGGAAGTATTGCGTTACTTTCACAAGAACCAAAAAGCCTCGCCCATTTAACTCCGGGCCGTTAAAGCGTAAATTAAACTTAATCAGTTATGTTCATCGAATTAGACTTTCATTCAATATTTGGCCCAGCAGTAGTTGTCGCATTAATTTTTATTATCGGGTTTAAGTTTTGGGAAGGCGATAAGAAAGATGAATTAGAAAAAGCTTTTTCGTTGCTCAAAATCAATATTCTTGCATTTGGTTTTCTATTAGTGGTACTGTGGCTGATGCTCCCCATTACACCTTCGCTAAGCACCTTTGGTTTTCCGGATACGGTCAGCGATATAGATTCAAATGAGCAATTACTTCTGTATTTGCAAGAATATAATCAGGCCGTAGTGCGTACAACGCAAGTGTTGTATTGGTTTATTTTTATTTTTGTTTGGGGTTTGCTGGCAACGCTTTATTCTTTTCTAAAGACGTTTAAAAGCATCAAAATGAAAGAGAAAGAAGAGATATCAGCTTAACAATCTTGTCAGACAATAAAATCACATCGGTTCATTTTCCATTTTCTGATTTCGATTGAAACCCCTCAATTCTTTTTTAGGCAATGTTTTATCTGCTTTGCTATATTTTTTGAGCCGTTGTCTTGAAGGTGCTTTAAGGGCTTCAATCATAACTTAATGGAGTCGCTTAAATTGGGAAAAGATATTTTTAAGAATAAAGAGGCTAGGGACAGACAGGAAAACTGGTATCAGCGCTTTTTGGAAAGAGCCGGACAAACGGTTGAGCATAAAACGATTTCTACTTCATTTGGAGAGGGGCATGTTTTAGTAGCAGGTGACCCTAAGAAGCCAACTCTGGTTTGTCTGCACGCCATGCTTACCAGTTCCGCTCATCTGCTTTCTGAGATCAGACATCTCACCGATCATTATCATTTAATAATACCGGATATTCCGGGACACTCAGTGAGAGCAATTCCTGAAAGATTATCGTTTAAAGATGGCTCACATACTCAATGGTTTACTGAAGTAATAGATGCACTTGAACTGGATACTTTTAATTTGTTTGGGGTGAGCTTAGGTGGATATATAGCCCGAGAGTTTGCTTCCACTTCTCCTGAACGAGTAAATAGGTTGGCATTATTGGTGCCGGCAGGCATTGTTCAGGCTTCTGTTTTCAAAGGGTTAATGAGTATGGTTGTTCCCATGATTAAGTTCAAAATGAATCCCTCAGAAGAAAACCTGAAGAACGTGGCAAATTTTCTAATTTCTGAATGGGATGAAGACTGGGGTTATTTCCTGGGCGATTCTATGAATGATTTTATTACTCCAAGAAAGATACCGCCACTCGCTACTGATGAAGAACTACAGACCTTGAAGATGCCAATGTTGGTTATAGCAGCTGACGATGATATTTCATTCCCCGGAGGCCCAATGATTGACCGGATAGAGTCACTGATCCCTGAAGCAGAAACAGATCTGATGGAAGATACTCGGCACTGTCCGCCTACAAACGAAGAGTTTAGAAGATGGCTGGCTCATCGGTTAGTGAAGTTTATGAATCAGTAATTTGAACTTACCGCTTGATTAAAACCCTTGCCAAGTTTCCAATATTTTGTTAGATAGAAATGAACGTTATCTGTGATCATTTTCAATGAACAATATCAAACAGTTATATCCTTCTTTTATGTTATCATCAACTGGATTATTCTCAGTTGAACATAAAAGGTATTTTATAGGATTCTGTGCTTTCTGGATCATCATTGCATTTCTGGAATTTGGACAAGATTACATCAGCTCAGTATTACAAGATACCTCATTCCAAATGGGGGAATCCATCTCATATAAACTCTTTTGGCCGTTATTCATCCCATTTTTCATTCTGTTGGATTTTGGCATAGCGAAATCAGAAAAATCATTATCTGGTGGCCTACATGTTTTCGGAGTTATACTGCAAATCATTGCAGTCACTTTGGTACATCTGCTGGTTTTTTCGATGATATTATTTGGGGTTTCCATTCTTATTCACGATGACCCGGTAACCCTTATGATGGTTATTTATGAAAAGCTGTCCACCCGTCTTTACATTGCTTTTTCTATATATGCAGCACTTTCTGTTTTAACCTTATTTGTAAAGCAACGACGGTCTCAGCAAAAGAATGAGGGAGTGGTTTTGTCAAAAACAAAGACCGTAAAAAAAGGAACAAGTTCAGTGTTGGTTGATGTTGCCGATATCAAATGGATTAGTTCTGATGGTGCTTACCTCGATATTTATACTGAAACTCAAAAGCATGTGGTGCTGGATAGTCTCAAGAATATCATCAAAACTCTTCCCGATAATTTTAAACGTATTCATAAATCTACCATTGTAAATATTGACCGAATTGAGAAGCTGAAGTCTCGGGGTAATGGAGATTATGATGTTTTACTGGATGATAATCATAAGCTGCGCTTAAGCAGAAATTACGCTAAATCTCTTAAAGGAATCTTGTTCTAGAATAAGTACTCATCTTGTGCGATAAATTACTCGTGTTGTACCATTCCTTTCTGAAAAGCAATTCTGAATGGATAGATTGGCCGTTGAAGCAGATCTTTGTCAAACATCAACCAATCCGAAATTCATGTTCTATATAAAATTGCTTTTACCTTTTTCACTTTTCATTCTGAGTTCTTGTACTGGTTTTGCTCAGAATAAATCAGTTCAAAATGCCCGGGTTGTAGGCGGTCCATGTCAGGGCTGTGAAGCTGTTCTGGGTTTTGGAGATCAGGAGCTTTCTTCGGTAGATACCCTTCCGGAATTTGCTGATACAGAGCCAAAGCTTAAAATAACGGGAACCATCTATCAAAGTGATGGAGTTACTCCGGCTGAAGGAGTGGTTTTATTTGTACATCAAACAAATCGGGAGGGCGTCTATCCAACCCGGGGAGGAGAGAGAGGCTGGGAAAGAAGCTATGAGTACCTTCATGGCTGGGTTAAAACCGGAGCTGATGGTAAATATACGTTCTATACATTTCGTCCTGGATCTTACGGAAGATCCGCAGCTCATATACATCCGATTATACTGGAACCCAATGGTAAATATTACTGGGTAGAAGGGTATTTCTTTGATGATGATCCCAAACTATCGGATGAGCATACAAACTCGAGCCAACCCCGGGGAGGAAGTGATGGAGTTCTTTCCCTAAGAGAAGAAGATGGAATTTTAGTGGGTGAAAGAGATTTTATTCTGGGCAAAAATATTCAGAACTATGAATAGACTGAGTATTTATCTCACTTTGTTCTGTGTTTTAATGATCGGGAGTGTTGAATCGTTGTCACAGCCCATTGAACAAAATAGTTTTATGGAAGCATCAGATTCTTCGGGTATAATTGTACTTCCAATCGACATAGATCAGTCTTTAGTGGAATGGCGGGGAACTGAAATGTGGGGAAGAGGCAGTCATGAGGGTATTTTAGCACTGAGTGAAGGAAATCTTGAAATAAAAATAGATCAACTTGTTGGGGGCTTTTTTATAGCTGATATGAACTCGATTACTGTTACGGACATTCCGAAGAGCGATCCCATCCCAAGAAGAAATCTTATGGAGCATCTCAAAAGTAAAGATTTCTTTTATGTGGAAGAGTACCCCGTAGCTAAATTCGAAATAACGAATATAGAATCGATGATGGGAGACAGCTTGATGATAGTTGGTTATCTATCCATCAGAGATGTGACTAAACTCATTTCATTTACAGCTATTCAAATAGGAAGTCAGAATGATGAAATTTCTTATGAAGCTTCATTTGAAATAAACCGGTTTGAATGGAATATTTCCTATCAGGGGAGCTACTGGGAGAGAATAACCAGTATTATTGACAATAACTTAGTAGATGCAGAAATGGAAATTTTTGTTAAGCTGACAGCCTCTAAAAAGTAATGAGCTGATTTAAGGGTCAGATCACTATTTCCAGAAAGAAGGAGAGAAGACATGGCTGTTAAAGGTAACCTGCAATTTAGTTCAGATAATAACTTATTTTTTTAAACACAGTGCTGGGTTAACTTCTTACTATGCTAAAAACACCGTTATTATTCAATAACTCTAAGTGAATGAAGAAGTTTAAAAAAGGACAAATTATACAGCACCAGGGAAACACTCATACCAAAGTATATCATGTTCAGTCCGGATTATTACGGAGTTATACGATAGATAAAAATGGGAAAGAACACATCTTTATGTTTGCCCCTGAAGGTTGGATTATTGCGGACTCCCAGCCCGGCGATGTACCCTGTGAACTATTTATTGATGCTCTGGAAGATTCTGAAGTAACTGTCACAGAGAAGGAGGGCAAAACCATTGAGCACAATGATTTAAAATTAATAAAGCGTATTTCTGTTTTACAAAAGCGAATTATCATGCTCTTAAGTTCTTCAGCAAAAGAGCGGTATGAATATTTTTTAGAAACCTATCCAAACATAACACAACGCGTTCCTCAGAAAATGATCGCTTCTTTTATAGGGATTACTCCTCAAGCTTTGAGCACCCTCAGAAATGAAAAGGCTTCTGGAAAATAACCGAGATTCTATTTCTTATTTCTTCATCTACATTAATGCGTTATAACTAAAGATTTCTGAGTTTGTGATGAATATAAATTCTTCACAAAAATAGATTAATCAATGAATATTCTAATCTGGATTCTTCAGGCAGTTCTGGCTTTAATGTTTTTGATGGCCGGATTTATGAAACTCCTAAAACCAAAAGATCAGCTGAAGAAAAAAGTAGGCGATTGGGTTGAAGACTTCTCGGTTGTTGGTATTAAGTCAATAGGGGTTCTGGAAGTATTAGGAGCTTTAGGTCTTGTTTTGCCAATGGCATTTAATATTCTACCGGTGTTGACAATCTGGGCATCCTTAGGATTGACCATGACGATGATCGGGGCGATCATTCTTCATGTAAGCAGGAAAGAGTACAAAATGCTTGTAACTAATGTAGTCCTGTTACTTCTCTTATCAACCATTGCCATTGCAAGATGGATCCTTGTTCCTTTCTCATAATCACATTTGAAAAACTTTATCATGAAAAATATACATCTATTTAAAATCTTGTCTGTTCTATGGGTCATTTGGGGAGCTGTGCATATTCTCGCCGGAGTAATGACTATGTATTTTATAATTTCAGGTGATATTATGGCCTCAATAAGTGGTATCGCAGATGCTGTTGACCCAACTACGTTAATAGCCAATTATCCAGCTGCCGCTGGAGCAGTTATTGGACAACATGGGTTTAATTTACTTTGGATTGGTATGGTCACTTTTATTTCTGCTTTCTATATCTGGAAGGGGAATAAGTATGCAATCTTTTTGGCAGCCATTACCGGTGGGCTGGCTGATCTCGGTTATTTTCTATTTCTGGATTTGGGAGGATACGTTCATTTTGTCCCCGGAACGGTAATGACGCTTGTATCTGCTTCAGCAATTGTGTTGAGCTTTTATGCATACTTCAAAGAAAAAGAGCCTAAGGCTAATTGAGATTTACTCAATTCATTAATTGATTAGATGTTCTAGTGCTTCCAGAAAAAAGGAGGGAAGATGATAAGCATAATGAAAATTTTGAGTCGCCGGATCATCATCTATATATTGAACGATATAGAATAAGCACATATAGTTTTTACTTTCTGGGCAAAATCGATCAAAAGGAACGAAGCTTCCTCAGCCTAAGCTTCTTATATTTCTAACTTATGATCAATTAAAAAAACAATCACTATTCTCGGCAATGGCTGTTCTATTATCAATCCTATTACTTTTTATTATACCTGTACAAAACATAGATTCTTTACCCAATGATGTCACTTTTTTAGTGCTTGATGATGAGTCAGGGGAACCCCTTAGTAACGCCACAGTATTTATCTCTGCATTAGATCAAGGTAAGGTCGTGGATGCGGATGGATTTGTTACTTTTGAAGATCTCCCGGAAGGAACATATGAGTTTCTATTTCGCTATGTGGGCTATGAACCTGTCACTCAAACTGTCAAGATTCCTTTTGAGGGAAGCCAGCCTATAGAAATTCGGTTTAGTAGAGATCATGACGACCATGAAGAGATCACCGTTTCAACTACTCGAAGTAATCGAACGATTGATGATGCTCCTACACGGGTTGAGGCTATTACCATTGAGGAAATTGAAGAAAAGGCAAATATGCGTCCCGGTGATATCCGGATGTTGCTAGCTGAAAGTACAGGAATTCAGGTGCAGCAAACTTCGGCCGTAACCGGAAACTCTAATTTTAGAATACAGGGGCTTGATGGCAGATACACCCAGTTGCTGAAGGATGGATTTCCATTGTATTCTGGCTTTTCAGGTGGTCTTAGCATTATGCAAATTCCGCCACTCGACCTTAAACAGGTTGAAGTTATAAAGGGAGCGAATTCCACACTTTATGGAGGAGGTGCTATAGCAGGGTTAGTAAATCTTGTTTCAAAGGAACCGGCTATGGAGCGTGAGTTATTGGCGCTGGCGAATGTATCCAGCAGCAATGGTAGGGATTTTAGTGCGTTTTACAGTGATAGATTTGGGGATTTTGGTCTCACACTCTTTTCAGCTTATAATCAAAATTCAGGGTATGATCCTTCCAATCAGGGATTCTCGGCTGTTCCGAAATATGATCGGGTTTCATTTAACCCAAAGCTATTTTGGTATCCTGGAGATCAAACCAAAGTCATGGCTGCTGCTCACGTTTCTTTAGAAGATCGACTTGGTGGAGATATGGAGTACATCAACAACGAAGATAGGACAGGAACTTATTTTGAACGACACGAAACACAACGGATATCTGCCCAATTTTCTCTGGATCACCGTTTTTCTGAAAGGACATCAATTAGTATAAAGAATAGTCTTTCGTTCTTTGATCGCTCCATCACTATTCCTGATTATTATTTTGATGGATATCAGACTGCAAGTTTCAGTGAAGCGGCGATCAACTATTTAGGAGATACCGGAAGCTGGGTTGGAGGTTTTAATTATTGGACTGATAATTTTGAGGATCAAAGTGGTGACCCCATGGCTCAAAGAGATTTTAAATCAACAGTGGTGGGGGGCTTTATCCAGTATACCAAAGAAATAAATGAGCAACTCTCAGTTGAGAGTGGATTCCGGGCAGATCACATTGAACCGACACCAGAAGCCTCACAAAACGGATGGTTCCTGCTTCCAAGGGTTTCAGCCTTGTATAAGTTAAGTAACGAATGGTCGATGCGTTTTGGTGGAGGAATGGGATATAAACTTCCAGAAATGTTTACTGATGATGCTGAAAACCGAACCTTCCAAAATGTACTTGCTCCGAATTTTGATGAAGTAAAAGCCGAAGAATCCTATGGCTTGAACTATGATGCTAATTTTCGAACAGTTCTTGCTAATGAATTTGTAATCAGAGTAAATCAGCTGTTTTACTATACATATTTAGATAATCCGTTAATGCTCGAACAAGGGAACGACAATTTTTTCAGGGTTAGTAACCTTGATGGCCACATTCGAAGCAGGGGTGCAGAGACAAACCTTGCTTTTATTCGGGAACCGCTCAAGCTGTTTTTTGGATATACTTATGTAGATGCCATCGAGAAGGCGCCCGGCTCCACACAACAGGTTGCATTGAATTCACCGCATCAGATTAATGCAATTTTGATGTTTGAAGAACACGGTTCTTATAGGCTTGGCTTTGAGTCATATTACTACAGTGCGCAGCGGCTGAATGATGGTTCAACCGGACAGAGTTATACCATTTTTGGCATTATGGGAGAGAAAACGTGGAATCGAATTACAGTATTTGCCAATCTCGAAAATATGTTTGATACCCGCCAAACCAGATTTGGGCCGATTTACACAAGTACTCGACAAGATCCAGATTTCGAAGATATCTTCGCTCCTTTAGAAGGTCGATATGTCAATATTGGAGTCAAGGTAAAACTATAACTTAATGAGTACTTACCTGACATCTATAACCCTGCTGAATAAGTGGATATCATTGTTTCCAGAAAGCGGGGGAGAAGATAATCAACACGGTAAAGATTTCTAGTCGGCCGACCATCATTAACATGATGAGAATCCATTTCCCGAGATAGGGTAAACCGGCGAAGCTATCTGTTGGACCAAAATCACCCCAACCCGGACCAATGTTACCGATAGCAGCGATGCTTGCCCCAATAGAAGACATGATATCATACCCGAACAAACTGATGCAAAACGCCCCGAGTGCGAAAATGAAAATATATAAAATGAAGAAGCTCAGTACGGTTCGTTGTATGTTTTGGTTGATAGCCTGATCGCCAATTCGGACAGGCAGAATCGCTTTAGGGTGAATAATCTGCTTGATTTCTCTTCCGGTATTTCGGATTAAAATCATCCAGCGTATCATTTTTATTCCACCACCGGTAGAGCCGGCACAGCCTCCGGTAAAAAAGAGAAGGAATAAGAAAAAAGCACCGACAGTATTCCAGATTTCGTAATTATCGGTACCAAAGCCGGTCGTGGTTACAATAGCTAATACCTGAAAGGCTCCGTATCTCAGTGCATCAAGGATGTTATAATTATCAATCACCCATAAAGAACCGGAGATGATAAAGATTCCAATAAATATCACGAGCGTATAAAAACGAATTTCACGATTGGCAAAGAAAGCTTTTCGATCTCCTTGAATAAGCCGGAAATGCATGGCAAAGTTAACCCCGGCCAGATACATGAAAATGATGATCACCCAATCGATATAGGCTGAGTTGAAAGCCTGAATACTGGCGTTTTTGGTTGAGAACCCTCCGGTAGCCATGGTTGCAAAGGCGTGATTTATTGCTTCAAACCAGTCCATAGCGGGATGTAACCACAGCAGAATAAATTCAGCAAAAGTAAAAGCAACATAAATCCCCCACAGAAGTTTGGCGGTCTCCTGAACACGCGGCGTTAGCTTGTCGGCAGTAGGTCCGGGTGATTCAGCTTGAAACAGCTGCATCCCTCCAATTCCTAATAAGGGGAGGATAGCAAGGGAAAGAACAATGATACCCATTCCGCCTAACCAATGAGCCAGTGAACGCCAGAATAGAAAGCTTTTTGGAATATCTTCTATCTGTGGATTTGCAAAGCCATCGCTTGTAGTGCCGCCAAGAATGGTTGATCCGGTTGTACTTAAACCGCTCATTGTTTCAAATACGGCATCGGTAAAAGAGGGAAGGATTCCCGAAATCACAAAAGGCAGGGCGCCAACAAGGGAAAGAGACAGCCAGGTAAGACTAACCACCAAAAAACCTTCCCGAATTCTAAGTTCATCTTTTGGGCGGAAAGAGTACCATAAAGCCCCGCCTACAGCAAAGGCGATAGCCGCAGAAAACAAAAAGGAATGCCAGGTGTCTTCTCCATAAATAAGGTCAATGCCGGCTGGGAGGAGTAGGGCAAATCCCATAAAGAATACAAAAGCGCCCAAGACGCCTAATACTACCAGGAAGTCAATTTTTGCTCGATTTAAATTCGTTGCGCCTGCTATGCTCATTATTGAAAGAGCTTTGTGATTTTATCGATAGCAGCCGGTAAACAGAATATCATAACTCTATCGTTAGGTTTTACTTCGGTCTCACCGGTCGCAATTTCAACAGAACCATCACACAAAACACCGCCAATTACACAGCCTTCAGGAAGCTTGAGCTTTTTGATGGGCTTCTGCGTCACTTTTGAACCTTCGTTGGCCTGAAGCTCAATAACTTCAGCTTTTATACCTCTTAGTTCAGTGACAGAAATAACCCGCCCACGGCGTACATAGCGGTGAATTTCGTTAGAGGCGGCTACTTTTTTGTTGATGACGGCATCAAGCCCAATGGTTTGGGCAAGCGGGATAAAGTCAGGTTTGGAAACCAGCGCGACCGTCTTTTTGACCTCCAGATGTTTAGCCATCAGGCAAGAAATGATATTGGATTCTTCATCATCCGTAACCGCTATGAAAGCATCCATATCGCTGATGCCTTCTGTTGCCAGAAGATCAGGATCGGTAGGATTTCCATTAAGAACCATAACGTCTTTGAGCTCTATAGCGAGTTCTTCAGCCGTGTCATAATCGGGTTCTATAAGTTTGATAGACCACTTTTTGGTAGGGTCGGAACACAGGATGCGAGCAATCATGGCTCCCATATCAGAACCGCCGGCAATCATAACCGTATTTAATTCTGTTTCTTTTTTCCCTGTGGTTTCAATAATTGCAGGAATATCCTCGGTTTTAGCTAATACAAAAACCTGATCATAATTCTGAAGCTTGATGGAGCCGTTAGGGATAATAGTTCTTCCGCGGCGACCAATGGCTACAACTCTGAACTTTATATCTGAATGCATTGAGGCGTATTCATTCAGTGATTTTCCAATTAGCGGAGAGTTCCTCTCCAAGCGAATTCCAATAAGCTGCATTCGGTCTTCAGCAAGATTAATAACATCACTTGCAGCTGATCTCTTCAAGAGCTGGGCAATTTCATGAGCCGCACTCAGCTCAGGGTGAATCATTACGTCAATGCCGAGATCGGAAGGGGTGAGAGGAGCTTTCTCATCTGAAAATTCGTCACTTCGAATTCTAGCAATCACCATTTTAGCACCGAGGCGTTTACCGATCATACCTGCGATCATGTTCACCTCATCAATACTGGTAACAGAGATGAGGATGTCGGCTTCACCGACATCTGCTTTTACAAGGTCTTTAACAGAGGTAGCATTTCCTTCTATAGTAAGGACGTCTAAAGAATCGGAAACCCTGGAAAGGGATTCCTTCTCTCTGTCAAGTACGGTAACGTCGTGTTTCTCTGATGATAACACGCTGGCAAGGTCATAGCCAATTTCTCCAGCGCCAATAATTACAATCTTCAAATGAAGCCTGATGGTTAATTAGAAAACGTCCAATGTTACCATCTTTTTAACTGAAAATAAAACTGTATAAAATATTTTAAGTTCTTTATAAACCTACATATGCGGTTCTATTCAGTGATAACAACCAGTTCAGTTTCAACGGGTGAGGATTGCTTCACCTGAAGGTCCATAACTTGAACCCTAAAGCGATTTTCACCTTGTTGAACAGGTAAATTAATTCGGTAGCCGGATCCAATTTCCTGATCATCTTTAAACCATGTGAATTTAACTCTTGAAATATCCCGGTTTACTTCAGGGGCGCGAATCACGGTGTAAGGATTAGCCGGATTCCATTCCGCGTTTCTCACTGTATCAGCGTCAGAAACAAATTGCAGAGGTTCGGAGACTGTAATTGGAAAGGTGACTGTTGAGGTAGGGAGTTCCTCAAAAAACCAGGTTAATGTTAACTCTGTTTGCCCCGGTGATTCTGCCATCCATGTTGTTTGGTACTGATCATCGATAAAAAACTTCCAGTCTTCCTGATTCGGAATTCCAAGACTGCTTAGAGAGATACTTCCTCCCAGACTTAGCTGTGATGGATACACAGGGTTTATTTCAGGGTGACCAATGGGGATGATGTCAACAGAAGCTGAATCGACAGAGTTGGAAATACCACGTCCATCATCTTGCACTAAAGTAACTCGGTATTTCTTAAGTTCTGTAGGAGTGAATGTAGCGGCCTCTAGAGGCTGGTTATTGACTTTCCAGAGTCGGGTCAGTTGATCACCGTCACGATCAGTATCAGACCCGCCGGATAGGGTAACTTCCCTGTTTAGATATATTTTTCCGGGAGCTGTTATTTCAGGTTGTGGAGAACTGTTGGAAAAAAAGCTTTTCTCCATTTGGATCTGGTTGTTTTCTGAAGGGGAATTATCTTTAACAATCAGAGTGACTGTATGATTACCGGGTTCTACGGTTTTGATGATTTCGGAAGCATTTCTACTTATCAATTCACCATCCATGTACCATCTAAATTCTTTGATAAATCCATCGGGATCTTTTGAAAGAAGGGCATTCAGGTTTAAATCAGAACCTGCTGGAACTGATTCGGGAAGTGTCCAATTAATTTCAGGGGGTGCATTTACTTTAAGCGACTTTGTAAGGCTTACGGAATTACAGCTGCTTGAAGAGCTTGTGCGTAAAAATAAGGTAACCAAGTACTCACCCGGCTTTTCAAATTGGTAGTTAGCTGTTACACCTTCAACGGTCTCTAAAGAGCCATCAGGAACATACTCTATTCTCCATTCCGCATAAGTGATTTCATCCTCTGAGGATGAAGCTGAACCGTCGAGTGACAGTATATCTCTGGGTGTTGCCCACTCTTGTAAATCAAAAGCAGCATTTGGGCCTTCAATAACACGGACCGTAGCGCGAACTTGATTGGTGTTTCCGCATTTCGGTGAACCGGAACCTTCCACAGTCAGAGACACCGGATAAATTCCTGCCTCAGTATAAACATGCTGAATTTTAGGTCCGCTTTCGCTTGAACCATCTCCTAAACTCCAAGATAAAGAGGGGAGTGCTCCTGAGGGATCGCGACTGTTAGAGCCATCGAAGTTGATGGCGGTATTCACACAGATAGTGGTATCGCTAACGTTCATTTTAGCTACAGGTGAACCTTCAACGATAATCGGAATTTTGGCTACCGTGGTTTCTTTCGAGATACCGTCATTCAATTCAAGCCGTGCTTCGTAAATACCGGGAGCATCATAAACGTAGGAGGGATTCGCTTCTTTGGAGGTTTCTCCATTTCCGAAGTACCATTTTACATCAAAATTATTTCCGTCCGGATCATAACTGCTTGAACTATTGAAGAGAACGGTTTGACCGCTACAGGTTGCTATCAAAGAATCAACTATGGCTTCAACAGGACGATTGATAAGAATCCGGATGGTTTCTTGATTGGCGCTGTTTTTTAGGCCGAGGCCATCGCGCACGTTCAAACCAACAATATGAACTCCGAATTCGGGAGCTCTCCAGCTAAAACTGGCTTCATTGCGTTTAGAGCCATCGGGGAGTGTCCATTCAAAAAACACTTGATCGTTATCTACATCATAAGTTTCTGATGCGTCTAATTTCACTTCTAAAGAATTCGAACGGACTACCGTTTCTGTAATGATGTACGGTTCGTGATTAACGTTCACCGTGACTTCTTCAGTCACATAAGAATTGGCGAGTCCCTGATTGTCTATTGCGGTCAGGGTTAAATAATGAGGCCCACTTTCTTCAAAGGTTCGGGTGATTTCAGTTCCACGCAGTTCGGTTCCATCATCAAAAGTCCAGATTAAGTCTGTGACTTGTCCATCGGGATCGAAGCTTCTGGAAGCATTTAATGTTACTTCATCACCGGGTGCAATTTTGGTAGGTGAAATACTCCATTTAGGAACAGGAGGATAATTTACCCATACATCTTTACTGGATAGATCCTGAGCATTTTCGTGGCCGGAATTATCTTCCACTCTCAGCGAGATGGTATGAATACCGGGTTCCTCGACTGTAAGTGATGGAGTGGGGCCGGTAGCGGCAGGCACTCCGTCAATAAACCATTGATAGTTTGTGATGAAACCATCTTTGTCAGTACTCTGAGATCCGTCAACCCGAAAACTGTGACCGGCAGCAAGAGTATCATCTACATTAAAAGTAGCAACAGGATATTCGTTAATCACGATTACATGTCTTTTTCGTTGAATCTCATCACCTTTTTTGATGGTCACATTAACCGCATACGTACCCGGCGTGCTGTACAAATGATCAGGTTTTACGCCTGTAGCTGAGTTGCCGTCTCCGAAGTCCCATTCATAAACAGTATCAGAAGTGTCTGTAGAAGTTAGCAGTGAGTCATCTAAGGCAAATGCGACTTTAGATGCTGATGAGAGTCTTGGAGCGTTAATTGCAGATTGAGGTGTGAAAGCAGGCGGTGCAACTACAGGTGGTGCACCAATAGCGTTACTTCCTGTATTAATGCTTTCCGTATCCGGGTTGCTAAGGGTAGAATCCGTTATTGATGAATCAGCAGCAATGGGTTGCTGAATGGGTTTTGCCTCAGGAGGAGTTACAGAATAGGAACGAGTGACGGTGTAGGTTGAATTTTGTGTATCGGTGTTGTCATTCACGGTTAATGAAACCTCAAAAGTACCTGTTGCCACGTGGCTTACCAAGACTTCCTCAGCTGTATTATCATTGCTTACAACCCCTAAGCCGTCCCATTCGAAGCTCAGTTCGTCATTATCTTCATCACTTAAATTTACTGCGGAGAAAGTCAGGTATTGTCCTGTCTGGAAAAGGGAGTCATACTTAATTTCAGCATAAGGCTGCGTATTAACACGAATGCGAACCTGTCGCTGACTGCTGTTACATGCACTGACGCTTCCTGCATTATTTACCCGGACTGAAACAATGTAGGTGCCGGATTCAGAAGATGAAAAATCATAGGTGGAACCACTGCCTATGGGCCTTCCATCCAAAAACCAGGTATAGCTAAGTCCCTGACCGTTAATGTCGTATGAATTTAATGCTGATAATGTTATTACTTCATCCGGAGCAATGATCTCTTTTGGTGTTTCGAGCCGAGCAACCGGACGGGTGGTAATATTTATCTGAGTTTGTTTGAGCCAGTACTTAGGCAATGCCGTCGAGCTAAGATTTGGAATAAGGACATTCAAAGTCTGATTTCCACGTGCCGAAAATGACAGGGTAGGCGTAGCACCGGTTGCTAAAATACTACCATCAAGTCTCCATTCTGTATTACGAAGCTGTTGCTGAGGGTAATTGCCAACTAGCCGGAATGACTTATCCGTACAGTTATTAGCAGTGGTTGTTTCTACCTCAAAATCAGGCTTTCTAGTTTCAGTAAATGCTGATTCAAAAAGCCACAACTGTGGTTGGTCTTTTCCATAAATGGTTATGTTATTAAGAATTTCTTCTGATCCACTTATACTCAGAGCCCACTCGTTCTCGATACCAAATTGGTCTTCAATGGTTTTACCTGAAGTAGAGTCAAGCTGAGTCGTGATTCCAAATGCATCAATAATTTCAATACGGCTATCTTCTTCACCGGAAGTGACGAGCTGAGGGAGCTCTCTTCCCGGGTTATAGGGCTTGATTTGTACGGAGCGATTTGATTTCATATCGAAAAAACCAATTCCCAGATCAATGGCTATAACTTTCCATGAGTTATTATTCTGTTGAATCCCGGTTGTATTTATTACCCGAAGGCTGAAGTTATTTACATCACTACCGGCATCAGTAGTCACTCTAACGATAAACCCATTTTCGGAGTCAGTTGTAATCTCAGAAAGCTCTTCCCATCTTTTCTTGAATACATCTTCGTCTTTAGCTCGAAGGGTATCTATAGCTGTGGCTGCTTCATTTTTCTTAACAAGCTGTCCGTTATTTATCGAATAAAGATCATTGAACTTATAAACCAAAAATGTAGTGGTTGTATTGGCATTGGTAGTGGTAATTTGATCTATATCACCATTTATGCCGGCGTCATAAACCTGCAAAATTGCTTTTCTTGCATCTGCTTCCGGCTTTATCCAAATATCGTATTGATTCCTGCTGTCACCGCTCCTGAATTCCGCAGATTTACCGGAAATAGAAAGAAATAAATCCTGACCCTGTACGGGAATAACCAGACTTAAAAACACTAAGAACAGAAGACTTATTTGGGCTGTATTTTTTTTCATTGAGCAACCTTGACATTATAAGACCTAGATAGATAGGTCTGATCGGTACTGATATTTTCAAACGAAATAGTAAGCTCACCCGGAATCAGGGTCATTTTTATACCCCAACGGCCTTGTTTATCGGTCGCTATAGTTCGGGTTTGTTCCTGATTGGTGATTATTACTTTTAAACCGGGATAGGCCTGAGCTGAAAAAATGGTACTACCTTCAGAAATATCATTAGCACTCAAAGCAGATACCCTTTTTATATCAAAATCGAAGAGTATTTCCTCTGATAATCGTACCACGGTTATGTTTGTTTCAGACTGGTTTCCTGAAGGGTCTCTGGAAATAAGCTGTACCTTAGATTCACCTGATAAACCGGGTAGTGGGTGTGAAAATCGCCCGGAAGAAAGGATCGAAGCTCTCTCCCCATTAATTAACAATTCAGCATCCGGCTCAGTTACTCCTTCAAGAGCATAGGTTTCCTGGGTAGTTAAAATCAGGTTGTCCCTCATATTATCTACAAACACCGGCGGCGGTTTATTATCTGTTGTTCTTATGATCCTTGCCGTTTTTGAATAAGGACCTCTCAAACCAAGCTGATCTGTTGCCTGCACTCGTACATAAGTCATACCAAGAGGTAAGTTCACAATGTTCACTGCAGTTTCCTCGGTAATGACCTCGGTTATATCCTGATCGAATCTCGGAGAACTACTGTATTGGACACGGTAATTGGCAGCATCTTGAATATCATGGAATGTAAAAAGAAGGTTTTCCTTATTAATCACTGTATCTGCTGAAGACCATGTAAGTGAAGGCGCGGGAAGCAACTTGACAGGCTGTAAAGGATCTTTGCCTTCCTCAACGATGGTTCCTTCATTTTTTTGGATGCTGATGGTTACGTTGTTTGAGTTGATAATAGCTTCACCATCATAATTCGATAGTTTTGCAATTCCATCTCCATCCGCTTCAGCATAAAAATTCTGTGTTTTAAGTTCTGAGCGGGAAGGTCCGGCATTTAGTATATAGGTACTTCTGTCTTTGCCGGCCGCAGAGAGTTTAGCTAACAGGCCACCGTCTTCAAGAGTGATTTCTGTATCGGAGGCATCGTTGAGTTTATCGATTCTGGATTTTCGAATAACAGCAACCGTATTGGGGTTTACCTGAATATCACTTCCATCAACAAAAGAAAGGGTAGCGTAGCTTTCTACTAGAGTTCGTATACCATCAGACTGTTTAAACAGGTCTCCCAAAAATGCACCGGACCATCCTCCCAAAATCCCAATTCTCTTATCAACCTGTCCCTTCTTTTTACTAAGCTGTGCCTGAATGTCCACAATCCTGTTTTCCATTAGGGTTGTTTCCAACTGGTCAACTGCTCCCTCCAGGCTTTCGGCATAGGAAATTGCGGTTTCAAGTTCGCCTTCGTCAACAGCTGTGGAATAATTAGCAATGATTTCTTTTACTTCTGAATATTGATCTGCTGCAAAAACAGTGGCTCCGGAATTGATAAGTTCGCTAACTCGGTTTTTTTGCTCATTTACCAAAGTAGTGAAAGAGGCAAAGTTTTGAAGCTGCAATATATCACCCGGTTGAAGGGTGAAGGAATTGCTGCTTACATTATGGGTAGCCATTTCAATGACCAAGGGCCAGTTTAGAGTACTGCCGGTATATCGTTGAGCAACAAGTTGAAGGTCTTTAGAAGGGAAAGTCGTAGTATTTTCTTGGGCGAAACCGTGAAAGGGGCTACCCAGAAGCAGAATAAGAAGCAGAAGACGATAGAAATGTTTCATGATTATCTTATTCTAGTTAAGAAGCTTTTGGGAATACGAGAGTAAACCGGGTACCAATCTTTTCGTTTGACTCGAGTTCAATTTCACCGTTATGACGATTCATAATTTCCCGTACATAAGCTAGCCCAAGCCCGGTTCCTTTTTCCCTTGCTGACTTGATATTGGATTTAACCCTGAAAAATTTATCAAATACTTTTTTCTGATCTTCTAAACTAATGCCATAGCCATAATCGGTAATGCTAATTTTTAGCTGATGGTCAAGAGTTTGTAACGCAATTTCTATAGTTCGGTGAGGGTCTCCATATTTAATAGCATTGCTCAAGAGATTCTGTATGGCATCAAATACTAAATCACTGTTTGCTTTTATTTTGAAATTTTGGCCTTCCTTAACAATGTTTGTTTTAAGATGTTTTTCACTTAGCAGGGGATGAGTGACGCTGCATACATTTTGAACAACTTTGGCAACATCAACGTTTTCAAGGTCGATGGCGATTCGGCCGGACTCCAATCTCTGAATTTCAAGAAACCGATTCACTAAGCTATTCATTCGATCGCCCGAAAGATTGATTTCGTTCAGCAGCACCTTTTGTTCTTCTTTATCAATCTGGTCGTTATCCAGCATAATCTTTGACAATCCCATTACCCCTGTGATAGGATTCTTTAGCTCATGCACTATAATATTGATCATATCATTACGCTTGATATCGTTCAAGCGATCTTCGGTTTTGTCATGAAGAATAATGAGAGCGGCTTGTTCAATGTCTTCCTGATCAACAATAGAAACATATTGGAAATCGTAGTAATCACTTTTGTCACTGTTGATGAAATAAGAAACTTCAAAGCGGTTAATCTTGATGGTGTAAGGATCAGGATAGTGGCTGGTTTGCTCAAACTTGGTAGTTTTAATGTCTTCATGTTCGAGTACATCATCCAGCGTTGCGTCTTTAGGATCGACGCCTAAGTTTTCCAGGAAGTTGTAGAAGTTGTTATTCACAAAACTGAATTTCTTTGACTCATCCAGAATAGCGATCAGATCTTCTGAATAGGTCATCATATACCTGTTCTTCCACTCTTCAAGAATGATTTTCTCTACGTTGATTTTTTGGTATCGATTCAGCGTAATCCGGATGTTTTCAAGTGTTTCCTGCATCAGGTCAAATTCCGGCAGGGCTAGAGGCTGAATCTGGTGATCAAAATTAAGTTGACTCATATATTCAACATCTTTGATAATCTGCTCTACGGGTTTATTTACCCTGATACTGACATACCAGCTGAATGTGAATAGAATAAGTAGAATTCCGGCACCGGTTATTAAAGAAAAAGTAATCAGGTCGTACACCGGCTGTAGGATAAAAGAATCTTGCACGGCAATGACATGCCAAAATGGAGTCGTCTGAAAACGGGAAGTCATGACGAACCAACTCTTCCCATTCAGCCGCACCTGAGACTGATCGGAGTAACTGGCATCACCTACTAAATAAGAAGGGAACTCAAAAGGTTGTGTGGGTACAATATTTTGTCCTTCACCGCTAACAATATTGGCCACATACGTTCCGCCCAGCGGGATATTGATAAGCTCATTCGTTATCGTTGAAGCATTGAAGAACATATCTATCTGAAAGATGTTTTCTCCAATTTGAATGACTCTCTGAGCAACAAAGAAATGAGTATTTTGAAGAGTGTCGGGGCTCCAGCTCACAATAATTTTAGGGTCAATACGAGAGGGATACCAGCTGTAAGCTATATTTGTGAAATCGAGATCATCGTATAATGAACGGCGAATATCGAAGGCCTCAGACGAACCCTGTTGTGAGATTCGGATGCGCATTAACCCCGGCGTAAGGTTTATGGTTTTTGTAACGATGCTTTCTGTTTCGGCCGGAGCCTTGGCAATTTCTTCGGTCATATAGTTTACAGAATTCAGCCAGTTCCGAATAATTTGATCAGTTCGTTTGAGGGAATATTCCTGAAGCTGAGATACGATGGTCGTTCGCTCATTGATTATAGCTTCCCTGTATTGTGGACGTACGAATGTCCACATCATAGCAAACGCTAATAGTATCAAGAGAGAAGAGAACAGAAATATTCTATTTCTCAGTGTAAAACCATCTAACATAGAACCCTTTTTTTTATAGGTGTTAAGTTCAGTTTAATGACGCTAATATTCGATTAGAATAGTCTTATTAATCATCAATGATTCAGCGAAGCAAACTGACCATCTTAACATTAGCATAATATTAGCTTAACGTTTTGTTTAGCTGAAATGAGCATTCTATCTGATAAATCAATTTGTTCATAATATGCTTATAGGCGGAGATTTTAACAATAGAGCAAAACAGCTACTCTTATTGCTGGCTCAATTAAGTGATAGAAACCCGGATGAGAAGGTTTCGGTTCCGGATTTGGTTTCCAAGATTGAGACAGATCGCGCGGAGCTAAAAAATTTATTGGAGTATCTCGAAAATAAAGGCCTCATCAGTATAGCTTCTATAGGCGGACCCTTTTTGTACGGTCATATTAAAATCACTGAGAAAGGGATCATCAAATCATTAAAAAACAGCTGACATAAAAAGCCCCTGAATATTCAGGGGCTTAAATAATAACTTGGACTTTACCTTACTCTTCTGAGTCCAAAATTTGATCAATTCTTGTCAATATATCAGCGATGTGAGCTCTAGAGACTCGATCCGAGATTCGGGTTTGAGCACGCTGAAGATCGTTTTGAAGCTGATTAAGCTCAACACGAAGCAGAGGACGAATATCAGAAGTGGGGATATCAACCCGATTTCTAAAACTACCGCCTTCATCATTTGTGAACAGCTCTTCAATATTATGTATGTATAATCGCTGCAGGTTTCTGCGAAATGGGTCGATGGTGGTTTGGTCATAGATTTCACTCCAAACACCTTCGCGAAGATCTTCGAGCATCTCCAGAGGCTCGTATGCTTCCTCACCTTCAAAAATAGCAGTCTCGTTTAATCGGATCATGACATCAGCTGCCATAACATCACTGAGTAACCGGGATTGTAGATTACTGACCCGATCCAAAGCACCGGCATGTTCAATTCGGCGTAGAATTTCTTTATCCAGCAACCAGTCAGGGGTTGTAAACACATGGTCATTCAAAAACTCAAGCGCACTTTCCTGATAGTCTTGAAGAACGGGTGTATATAGAACTCCATCCTGATCTGAGCTTTTTCTGCTTTGGTACATTCCACCAACATTGGTTGAAACGTGACCGGCATATCGGGCCCACTGAAATACTAATTCACCATAGATTTCCTCTAAATCATCATAGCCTTCTCCGGGAGTAGAAGTCCATTCAATCAGGTTTGGAGCAACTCTTTTGAGATTCATTAGTCCATAGGTACTTGCCTGAACAGGGTCGTTGGAAAGATCTTCTGTTTGAGAAGAAGGATCCCAGCCGGTAGACGAAGCAAAGCGATAAATGGGGTCATCGGCTTTTTCCATAATCCACTGATCGAGGATAGGTTTTTCATCTTCAGCAGTTTCAGCTTCAGGTATTACACGGTATCCCCAGTTCACGGAATACTTGTCATAAGGACCGATTTTTCGGATGAACCGAATGTTTTCGTCTCCGGGCTGAGCAATATAATTTTGCCGTGCATACTCCATAATAGTTGTAGCAATACCATATTCCTGTGTGAAGGAACCTGATCGGAGGGAATCAACCGGATATGCAGAACTCGACTGCATGTTGTGGGGGAGACCAATAGCATGACCAACCTCGTGAGAGATAACCCGGCGCATGGTTTCGCCAATCAGATCATCATCAAGCTGAAGTTTTCGTGCAGCAGGGTTAGCGGCTCCGGTCTCAATCATAAGTCGGTTTCGGTACGAGCGCATGTGATTATGATACCAAACAATATCACTTTCAATAATTTCACCGGTTCTCGGATCGCTTACACTTGGCCCAACAGCATTACGAATAGTACTGGCAACCCAGCGAACGGTTGAGTAGCGAATATCTTCAGGACTCCAGTCCGGATCTTCTTCAGGAGATGGAGCTTCTTTTGCAATAACCGCATTTTTAAATCCTGCTGCTTCAAAAGCTTCATTCCAGTCTTCCACACCTTGCTTGATATAAGGCACATATTTTGTAGGAGTAGCAGGGTCAAGGTAATATACAATTGGCTTAACCGGCTCTACCAATTCTCCACGAGCATAGGCTTCAGGGTCTTTAGGTTCTAATCTCCAGCGGCGGATGTAGCTGACTTCTTTGGCTTTTTGAGCCTCTAAACCATAATCAATTTGGTCTACAGTAAACCAACCAACTCGATAATCTTCGTAGCGAGGGCGCATTGGTTGTTCGGGGAGAAGCACCATAGATTGGCTCATCAGCATAGAAAGTGTGTTAGTTCCTTCGTCGGACGGAGGACTTCCTGCGCTGTATGTTAGTACATGGCGGACTTCAATATTCTCCGGAAAGCTTTTAGCTGACTCGATATAAGTCCGGTCGCCATCTAAACGACGAACCTGATACTCTCTTCGTAGAAAGCTGATAGCTCCACTGATAGCTTCAATATCGGAAGTGAAAAAGTCGGTCATTTCAATAACCACCGTGCTGGAATCTTTTCCTATGGTCTCAATTGGAAAGGCAGCAAGAATGGGAGCAAAGTTGTTGGCCTTCACCGATTTATATATAGGTAGAGTATCGCTCGCTACCGCATTATAGGATTGCTTGCGAAGCAGAATTTGATCTTTCTGGCGTTCGAAAGTGATAACCTGTTCAGCCGTTTTAGATCCACCTGAGAAAAACCCAAAATAATCACTCGGTACTTCGGCTATACGGCTAACCAAAAGCATTTCTCTGTTTAATAGATCGTTTGGGATTTCATAATAGAGCTTGTCACCAACCCAATGAACGCTAAACAAGCCCTCATCAGTTTTTGCCTTGCTGGTTATAATTTCAGAATAAGGCTTCATACCATCTGCAGCTTTTGCTGGCTTGGAAGGAGTTTTGGATGAAGTAGCGACTTTCTGGGAAGTGGAGCATCCCACAATCAGAAAAGCCGACAGTAAAAGCGCTGATAAAATTTTTGGTGAAAAGACCGACATAAGATTCAATTTTAGTTTACGAAAGTAATGTTGGGGAAATTAGTGGAATTGATTCAAAATTTTAGACATTTAACATCAAATAACAAATAATCTTTAGTGCTCTTATTTTCAAATTTTGATTAGCCAGTTTAGGTTAAAAATACCTACCTTTTCGTCCCTTAAATAACTGCATAACAAACCATTTTTTATCATGATTATTGGAGTCCCAAAAGAGATTAAAACCCATGAGAATAGAGTAGCTATTCAGCCGGGTGGCGTTGTCCAAATGAAGCGTAATGGCCATGAGGTATTGATTGAAAACAATGCCGGTATTGGCAGCGGCTTTAGCAACCAGCAATATATTGATGCTGGTGCTACCATCGTTGATGATGTGGAAGAAGTTTGGAAAAAGGCCGAAATGATTATGAAGGTTAAAGAGCCAATCGCGGTTGAATATCCAAGAATGAGGGAAGGACAGGTTATCTTTACCTACTTCCACTTTGCAGCGGATGAAGCTCTAACTAACGCCGTTGTTGATTCTAAATGTATTGCCATTGCCTATGAGACAGTGGAGAAAACAGATCGTTCTTTGCCATTGCTGATCCCAATGAGTGAAGTGGCCGGACGAATGGCTGCACAAGAAGGAGCGGTGTACCTGGAGAAGCCAAAAGGCGGATTAGGAAAACTGATAGGTGGTATTCCCGGTGTGCCTCCGGCAAAAGTATTGGTACTCGGTGGTGGAATTGTAGGCGTGAACGCAGCTAAGATCGCTGCCGGTATGGGAGCCGACACGACTATCATGGATATCAACATGCCAAGGTTGCGATACCTGGATGATGTGATGGACAAGAATGTGAACACCATGTTTTCGTCTGAAGCGAATATCCGAAAAATGCTTCCGGATGTGGACTTGATTATCGGGGCTGTATTGAAGCCCGGCGCAAAAGCACCACACCTGATTACCCGTGATATGCTGAAAGAAATGAGACCCGGAACTGTATTAGTTGACGTGGCTATCGATCAGGGTGGATGTTTTGAAACCTCTAAGCCAACCACCCACAAAGATCCTGTTTATATGGTTGAAGATGTGGTGCACTACTGTGTAGCCAACATGCCCGGAGCTGTTCCATTTACATCAACGATGGGATTAACCAATGTAACTCTGCCATACGCTGTATCATTAGCGAACAAAGGCTGGAAACAAGCATTGAAAGATGATGCTGAATTACTGAAAGGCCTGAACATCGCTGGTGGCACTATTGTGTATCAGGATGTAGCTGAAGCCTTTGGTTTAGAATGGGATGAAGTAGCTACTGTTCTAAACTAAGTTCGGACTTTAAATTAGATTATTTATACCCGTAGGGCGGACAGTTTGTCCGCCCTACTTTTATGTCATGATTTTTTGCTTGATCCAACAGGACCCCTATCTCTGTCTCTTTCCCTCCGGCGCGCCTTTCATACATTCCAATCCTTGGCAAGGCCGCAAGGAAAGAGGACGCCTTGGTAAGAGCAGTACTATAAAAGATATGTGGGCGATAGGAATGTTCGTTTTGCCGGATATAAATAAGCACTAGCAAGAACCTCTTTCACGCGTCTCCTTCCTTGCGGAGCGTCAGTGTCACGGAGGGAAGGAACAAGGATGGGTCCCGTTGGGTAGGGCAAGATTGGCTCATTAAAACAACATCTCCAAAAAAGCTTCCCGCACTTCCTTACTTGCATCCCGATAAGTCCCAAATCTCACATGATGATCTGAGTTGGTGGTATCAACCTCAATACCCCAAAGCGGAGATAGGGTAGTTGGGAGCATAGAATACCGCCCATCACCAATAACTTGCTCCTGTTCAGGATGGCGAATCAGTACGCCATTTGATAGTTTTGAAAAGCGGGCAATGTCATTGTATAAAGTGGTGCCTTGGTAGGATTCAAATTCCTCTTCCCAATTAAGCAAAGACAAGCTTTCGCCTTCATAGATCTTGGGTTCGGCTAAGGGAAAGAGTTTGACTCCGGCTGCATGTAGCTGATCATCTGCCACATAACGAATACTCCACAACCACTGATTGGCGATAGTGGGCTTCACAATAAGCTGACTGATTATTTGATTGTTGTCATTCGCCATTTGTTCGGCGACCTTTACGGCTTTTCGTTGTTGAGAAAACCCGAATAGCAGATACAGCAAGATCCATCCGAGGGAAACGCAGGCATAAAGTTGTTTTCTTTTGTAGAAAGCCATTCCGGATAAAATGATGATCCCCAGCGTAAAAAGGGGATCGAAGACGGAGATGATGTCTAGGGAATACCGGGTATCGGTGGTAGGCCAAAGTAAATGTACGCCATAGCTGGTGAAGTAATCGGTGAGACCGGCGGTGGCGTATCCGGCGAGAGAGAACAGGTAGATTTCTTTGACTGTGAGGTATTTCTTAACAAACCACCATAGCAAGATAGTAGCAACCAACGCACCAACGGGAATGAACACAATAGAGTGAGTGAACTGCCGGTGAAGCTCCAGGTTTAACAGCGGATCGGAAGCGCTGTATAAAAACACATCGAGGTCCGCCAGCATGGCTGAGGCCAGTCCGGTAAACGCTGCTGCCCGAAAGGCTCGTTTGTTCGCAAATGATTGTGAAGCGGTGGCACCAATAAGTCCGTGGGTGACGGGGTCCATTTGGTTTGTTCTGATTAATACCTTTACCTAAGTTTCAAATATATAGGCTTTTATGAAATGAATTATATACTTTGATATTCAGCAAAAATATTTATTCTCAATACATAAGCTGTTTTAAGAACCAATAGTATAAAACTAATATGAATTTAAAAGACATTTTTAGTGTCTTTTCTCACCGTAACCCATCAGAAGACCTAGCTAAATTACCTGCTCTACCAGAAGCTTTTAGGAATAGAGTTCTTCTGTTAATTAGCAACCGGTGGAGTAATACTCAAAGTGGAAATTACTTATCCTCATTTTGGCAGGATATACATGAAAAGTTAACTATGTTAATTGGACAGGGCGTTTTAATGGAAAAATTAAATCCCTCCAATCCTTCTGAAGATGTGATTAGTTTTTTAAATAACTGTAGCGATAAACATTTTATAGACTTCTTAGAATTCATTTTTAAGTCTAAAACTCATTGGAGAGTTTCCGGTCAAGATGAAAGTAAAATAGTAAATGACTTAAATGATCTCTTGGCAGTTGATGACCTACCCTATCATGTAACAAATTTTGCTTTTTCAATTAGTAAAAAACCAGCTCAAGGTCTAAGGGGGGAAATAACAAGAGAAGTTCGTTCAATATCTTCTTATCCTAAAGTGATACTGAAAGAGAATGAAATTATTCATCAAACAGCTATAGAGCCAAGTTTATCAATTCTAGAAAACGAAGGTTTTGAACTAGCCCGTACAGAATTTTTGGATGCACTTACTGATTTTAGAGAAGGTGATTATGGCGACTCATTGACAAAATGCGGTAGTTCACTTGAAAGTGTATTGAAAATAATATGCAACAAAAATTGATGGTCTTATTCCCAAGAAGATCCTGCCTCCAAACTTTTAGATGTTATTTTTCAAAATTCATCTTTACCTAGATTTTATGAAACTCATTTTATTTTAGTATCAACAATTAGGAATAAAATAAGTAAGTCTCATGGTGCCGGGACGAAACCGAAAAAACCATCAAAGAGTATTGCACAATTTTCAATTAATCAGACAGCTTCCTCAATAACTTTTTTGGTAGGTGAATTGTGTTAACAATAATAGAAATTAATCAATTGGGAGAATTAGCAGTTGTGTTATTCTCACTCTTCTGTGGAAAGGCAAAAAGGTCTTAGCTCAAACTATAAATCAATCAGTCATATTAATTACACCAAGCACATGGAATAAGGCACCCTTATTTTCGTTCCGCTGCTTCGCTGCATAACCCCCAATCGAGGCTCCGCCTCAAACAACAAGCCCACCTTCCCAATTTGATATTAACCCCGATTTCATCATTCTAGCATAAACATCTTGCACCATATCAATACCCAGATCCCTGCCTGCGCAGGGATGACATCATCGTCCAAAAGAAATCACTTTAACGGGATCGGTATTGGCAGCGACGCGGGCCGGGAAGTATGAGGCTATAGCAGAGAGGAATAGGGTAACCACGCTTGCAATGAGGAAGTCAATGAGGTGTGGTTCAACGGGGGCATAGCTCATGTAGTAATTTTCCTGAGAGAGGGGGATAAGCTGGTAATTAGCCTGAAGGAACCAGAAAAGTAAAGATATACCAATCCCTATGATAAGTCCGACTCCCGCGACCATTAAGCCCTCCATTAAAAATACACGACGGATAATTTTCGATTTACTCCCCAGGGTTTTGAGTACACCAATGTCTCGTGTCCGCTCCAGCACCATCATTAAAATAGCCCCGATTAAATTGAAGGCCGCGACGATAATCATTCCACTAATCACCAGGGGAATCATGTTTTCCTGCAATTCAACCCAAGCGAAGATATTCCCAAATACACTATAAATGGTCTCATTGTAATAAGGGAAAATCACGGTTTCGCTAAGCTTCTCCTTGAACTGAAAAATTTCCTCATCATCGTGCAAACGAAGTTCAATTCCACTGGCCTCGGTATCATGAAAACGGAAAAGTTTCTTGGCATGAGCCCGGTCGACCATGGCAAAAACATTATCGAAGCGATCAATACCCGTTTCATAAATTCCGGTCAGCCGAAACTGTTTAATCTCCGGTGAGTTGATGAGGGAAGGAACGCCTTCAATAGTATAAATGGTAATCACAGAACCAAGCTGAGCCTGAATTTCCCGGGCCAGTTCAGCACCAAGTACAATCCCGGGCATACCAGTGGAATCATTTTCTAAGTTATACTCACCCTCAGAGATATACTTGCCAACGCCAAAGCTGGGTTTCTCTAAATCTACTCCTTTAAGCACGGTCCCAGACACAGCATCCCGGGTCTGTATCATCACCTGTCCCTGAATAATGATCTGCTTGCTTTCAATTTCGGGATACTTATCGAGGTAAGTATATAAGGTATCTACCCTCTGAATGGGCTTATCGGTGAAGGTAGTGACCGTAATGTGTGGCGCAAAGTCCATGATCTTACCATTGATGGTAGACTTAAAACCATGCACAACAGAAAGCGCGATTAACAAACCCGCCGATCCAACTGCTATTCCGGCTATGGACATATACTTTATAAAGGAAAGAAAGCCTGAGCTCTTCCGGGAACCTTTGAAATACCGAAGCGCGAGATACCATTCAAATTTCATAGGGTCGTTATTGGTTATTCGTTAATGGTATCGATATTGTATTCACAGCTTCTCAACAACGCCGGGCTTTAGTGTTCAGTATGGGCTTTTCTAAAAACGAATAACCATTAACGAATAACTATTCCGGTTTCATTTGTGGGAAGAAGAGGACATCGCGGATAGAATCAGAGTTCGTCATAATCATAGCGAGACGATCAATCCCGATACCAATTCCGGCCGTTGGAGGCATTCCATATTCCAGAGCTCGGATGAAGTCTTCATCAATGGTCATAGCTTCATCATCGCCACCTGCTTTGAGCTTGGCTTGTTCTTCGAGTCTTTCACGCTGATCGATAGGATCGTTAAGCTCAGTGTAGGCATTGGCAATTTCTTTTCCATTGCAGATTGCTTCGAAGCGTTCCACCAATCCCTCTTTTGAACGGTGCTTCTTGGTCAATGGACTCATTTCCAGAGGATAGTCGGTAATGAAAGTAGGCTGAATAAGTTTTCCTTCAACATACTCACCAAAAATTTCGTCGATGATTTTTCCGGCTCCAAATGAATCTTCAAGTTCAATATGAAGTTCTTTAGCAACCGACTTGAGCTCATCTAAATCCTTGCCATAGAGATCATGTCCGGTTTCTTTTTCAATGGCTTCGAAAAGAGGAACGCGAGGCCAAGGTGTTTTGAAATCAATTTCATTTTCACCGACCTGAACTTTGGTAGACCCGTGGAGTTCCAGAGCAATATTCTCGAGCATTTTCTCGGTGAATTCCATCATCCAGTTGTAGTCTTTGTACGCTACGTACAATTCAACCTGGGTAAACTCTGGATTGTGAAAGCGCGAGAGACCTTCATTTCTAAAGTCTTTGGAAAACTCATACACGCCATCATAACCGCCTACAATGAGTCGCTTGAGATAAAGCTCGTTGGCAATACGGAGATATAAATCCATATCCAGCGCGTTGTGATGAGTCACAAAAGGCTTTGCCGCAGCTCCGCCGTAAACAGGCTGAAGGATTGGTGTCTCAACTTCCAGATAACCACGTTCGTTCATGGTATTCCGCATGACCTGAACCATTTTAGTCCGCTGCTTAAAAGTCTCACGAACTTCAGGATTCACGATCATATCCACGTAACGCATTCTATAGCGCTGCTCTTTATCTGTGAAGGCATCGTGGACTACCATTTCTCCGTCTTCGTTTTCTACTTCTTTAGGAGTAGGAATAGGGCGTATAGTCTTAGATAGGAAATAGAATTCCTCTGCATGGATTGTGGTTTCTCCGGTGCCGGTTTTAAAAACAAATCCTTTGATTCCTACGATATCACCAATGTCGACCAGCTTTTTGAATACTTTATTATAGAGGTCGGTGCCCAGTTCTTCAGTTGCTATGTCATCTCTGCGGATGTACACCTGAATGGTGCCTTCAGAATCCTGAAGGTTGAAGAAAGATGCCTTACCCATAATTCGGCGGGTCATTACCCGGCCGGCAACGGTGACTGTTTCAGAATCAGGATTTTCTTCCTCATCCCGAATAAATTTTTCCTCGTTATCTAAAATGTGTTTTGACGTATGGGTTACATCAAAAGAATATGGATATGGGTTGACTCCTAAATCATGGAGTTGTTCAAGCTTTTCTCTGCGAATTTCTTCTTGTTCAGAGAGGGATAATTCCTGTTCAGACATGTACGATCTTTAACTATTTATTTAGAAATTATAATAAGCTCTAAAAATACCGAAATCCCCGGAGAATTGTGAGAATTAAGTAGATAAATAAGTAAGAGTGGACTCTATTTGTAATGAAACCATTGAATTGAGGATTGGTTAACATACTATTGGAGAATAAATGATTTAGAATAATAGCAAAAGGTTTTGATGAAGATAATTTCAAGTGAATTCCTAAGAGTAAAAATAAGGTGAGGTTTCGGAAACTAATTGTGAAGTATCTAATCTCAGTAGGATTCATTTTATAGGTACTACTACCTATACGAGATGAGAACTAGTACTCATGATTCTAAGAGATTTGTTTTTTAGTATGAGCGTAAGAAAAGACTAATAAATAAAATGATACTCATTTACTGTTAGCATGTGAAAATCAGACATATTGCTTTTTGCAACCTTTAAAACTGCATATTTGGGTGTTTTATTTAGATAAATCTTTTTTAACTTTTTTTGCTTAACATCCTTTGATAGCTTTAGGAACACTGACGAACCTACCTCAGGGTACTTTCTTCGGGATCACATAAAAAACACAATAAAATACTCGTCAATGCAGACCAATAAACTCATGCTGGTTGTACTTGCTATAGGAATAGCAGTCGCCGGTTGCGAAATACCCAAAAAGCCAGACTTTACCACTTCCCACAAAGTTGAGGCTCCAGTTCTCTACAATAAAACGTATCAATTTATGGGTGATTCTACTGCCTTGATTGACACCACATCAGGAGATTTGGACTCACTCTTTACCGTTAATGGGACAAATAACTTCATCACAATCTCTAAAGAGCAAGATTTTGAATTTGGAGATCTGAACGATGCCGTTCCGGTAGTCAGTGTTGACCCAACTTCATTTGAATCAGAAGTAGGTGAAATTGAGCTTACTGATTTCTCATCGGGAGGGGGCGATTTAGGTTCTGCTAATATTGAGGAAGTTACCGGAAGTGATCCTAACCTTGTTCCTGCTAATACGCCTATCCCCGCTGGAAATAATTCCGCATCACCCGTGAGAATAGGAATTGGTGCCAATACTGATTTCTTTCAGAGTGCTACCATTAAAAGTGGAGCCATGGTTTTGCAACTCTCCAACACTTTGGGCTTTGATTTCGAAACGGCTACTATCCAGGTTATTGACACCGTTACAAATATATCTATTGGCAGTGCGGCTGAATTTAGTGCTACAAATGGCAATCAACTTCAAGATGGAGACACAGAAACCGCTACAATAAACTTTTCTGAAGGTGATCAACTTACCAACTTGGGGGTAGAGATTACGGTTTCATGGCAGAATTTTGCTTTTCCGGCTGATCCTCAGGCATTGACCGTAAATTCAGTTCAGGGTGAGAATCTAATTGTATCACAAGTGCAAGCTGCTTTAGATGAGCAGGATTTTACTACTACAAGTACCGCTACTTTTGGTGATGAAGAGTTTGAATTCACAAGTCCTGACCATTTTGTACTACTTGAAACGGGTAGAATCATTGTTGAGCCGGTAGAGAACGAAATGGAATTTCGAGTTACCATGGAGATCGTTTTTACAGATATTAGGGAATGTCCGGCGTCATTAGTTGGAAATAATTTTGTTACAAATAATAATCCATTAACCATCGATTATTCCGGAAATGAAAGAATCAGACGAGCAGAGAATGGTGTGTCTGGCTTCTCACCAGAGGCAAATATAAGTCTGGCAGGTTGTAAACTTTACGCAACCAACAATGAAGTAGCCTACACAATCAGTGCTACTACAGAGAATACTAAAGATGCTGCTCCTGGAGATCAGGTTCGGGTAATTAACGAGACCCAGTCCATTTCTTCCAGTGTTGAGATAAGCAATCTTCAAATACAGGAAGCTACAGGAATTGTTAAACAACAAATTGTACTTCTTAATGATGAGGATGCTACGGATGTTGATGATGATCTTGACCTCTTTAACGATAACGAAGCTGAACTGACAGAAATAGATGGATTGAGCGATTTATCTTCACAGTTAGATGGATTGAATTTCACAAACCCAAGACTTTCTATCAATTATACCTCAAACATTACGGTGCCAACTACCATTTATGGAGCTTTTGTCGGTATCAATGGGGAAGGGGAAGAGCGATTTCTTCGCGGGCTAACTCCTGCAGGAATGCCTCAAAGCGAGTTTGAAGTTGCTGCGGACGATCCTATTAGTGGCTTAAAAATCAGAGGCAATGATTTGTTGCCGGAACAAATGATCAAGTTTACCCTTGATACCCCGGCTAATCCCGGAGACGAAATTATAACAGCGATTGAATTCAACAGGACTAATACCAGCGTTGTAAACTTCCTGAATAATTTACCAAGTGAAATCAGATTTATTGGTAAGGCTGTGGTTAATGAAGATGAGGAAGAAGTGACGATCCTTAACAATCTAAGCTTCGAGCCAAAAATTGCTATCGATATCCCGCTAGCATTTTCTACTGCTGAAGCTGCAACGTTCACCGACACTACGAAAAATGATTTAAGTGACCTTCCTTCACCTGAAAAGGGTGATGATACGTTCATCAAAACAGGTAACATAGTTATTGACTATGAAAATGGTCTGCCACTCTCAGTGAATTTAGTGGTTACCTTCCTCGATTCACTTGAAAATGAAATTACATCCATACCTCAGGGCGCTGATAACCTGGGCATTCTCGCTGCAGGTATTAATGACGATACGAGATTTGCAAATGACCCTACACCAGGGACTATCCAAATCGCATTGACAGAGGCCCAAATCAGAGATCTATTTAAAACTAGATTTTTAAAAGTTTCCGCTTCTTTAGTCACCACTGACAACACCGGCAACGGTGAAGGGGATAATATACGAATGCGGACCACCGACTTTATTACTCTTTCTTTGAGAGCAGAGTTGAATATTGAAACTCAAGTTGGAGGAAACTAAAATGAATTACACGGCTTATTTTAAAAACATGAAAAAGAATATTTCCCTGCTAATCATATTACTAGTCGCAAGTACGGCTGTTTATGGACAATCCCGTCATTACACTTCTCAATCGTTGGCAATGGGTAGCGGAGGTACAGCTTATGTTGATGGCTATCATGCAAACTTTGTAAACCCTGCAAACTTAATGTTAGATATCCACCGAAATAATACACAGGTAGGGCTGGCAAGCTTCGGCTTTAAAGCTGGGGGTAGTTTAGCTAACATCTCGGTTTATAACGAGTATCTTACTACGGGACAGTTAATTGCCGGGGATACTCGGTCAGATATGCTTGAAGCATGGTTCGGAAGTAATTCTGCTAATTCCAGAGAACTATCTACCACCTTTAGTATTTCCCCAATAGGATTTTCTCACCGTGGTTCAAATCAAGCTTTTAGTTTGGCTTCCCGAGCCCGGGTTACAGAAGATTTTGCCATTAACAAAGGAATGGCTGAATTACTTACCTATGGGTTAGATTCTGAAAAATTTGGAAATCCAACACCTGTTGACTTCAGTTCAAATACCGTTGTTTTTTCAGAGATTTCTTTAGGGTATGCTCGTCACCTTGATTTCGTGAAAATTCCGGATCTGCTATTTGCAAAAGATATACAGCTTTTTGTGGGTGTTGCACCGAAGTATTTATTTGGTGTTTACACTGCGAATTTAGATTTCAACTCTACACTTCAAATTAATAATGGAAGTGATGGATCTAATTTCTCGATCAATCACCAATTCGACTACAGCTTGCAAACAATTGGAGAGTTATCTCGCCAGCTTCAGTCTTATGAGACGGCTTACAACCAGAACAGTGAAGCCGAATTCGGCGACTATGTAGATATTGGTGATGCAGCAAGTAACGATCTTGGTTCAGCGCAAGCTACAGGGTTTGGGCTTGATTTAGGTGGTACACTACAGATGGATATTTCGTCTGTTCCAATTCCTTTATTTGTCGATAAAAAGAAAACTCTTAGAGTTTCAATGTCGTTGACAGATTTAGGGAAATTGAACTATGATAATGATGCATCCAGCGTATATGCAGATGCTGACTTTACGTTTGAAGGAGTAGGAAATGATGATGATGTAGATACGTTCTTCGATAATCTTTCGGACAGTCTTCAGAGCGATGTATATGGTAAATTTGAGTCTGAAGGAATAAGCGGAATTACTTACAATCTTCCCTCCATGTTTAACTTTGGAGCTTCGCTTGAGATGGGTAAGCTGCTTCTTGCTCTGGATTATGGGAAAGGGTTTAACAAAAATGGCATTAACTCAGACAGAAGTGTATTGAGCTTAGGAGCTCAATATCGTCTGTTAGGATTTATCCCACTACGAGTTGGAACTCGTGTTGGAGGCTATTCATCAGCTTCTTATTCAGCAGGAATTGGTCTTGATTTCAACTTCCTGGAGTTCACAGTTGGTGCTTCAAGTGTAGCTAATTCTGAGAGTAGTGGTTCAGCTCTGGGTGTTGCATGGAGTGGATTGCTTATTCGTTTCTAAAAATTTACTGCATATAGCGAATTAAATTTCTTAAAAGCTCGTTTTGAGGATGGAATGAAATCCAGACTTATGACGAGCTTTGCTATTTATGAATTATTCGATTTTATCATTGCGTTGCCCTTAAATCAGAGTTCTCTCTCTGTATCCATTTGCGAGCGTTAACGAGCAATTATGATAGCTGACGACTCGAATAAAAGCGAAGCAATCTCGCTGATTCTACACCAATAATTGAGATTACCTGCCTATGCGGTAGGCAGGTTTCGTCAGTATACAGTTTGCCTCTACTACTGACATCGGAATTCGTCTCAAAAGAAGGTTTAGAATCGAACTCAGCCCTACAGCAATACGATTATAGATGAAAAGGGAAGGTTCATTATAAAAGAACAATCAGAACCGGTTTAGAGAAATCTCTTTTGATATTGCTGACCCTTTGAGAATAAAATCAGACAATGCTTTTCCTAAATAAGCACTGTAAAGTAGTCCTTTTGAACCCAGACTGGTAAAGATAAACATGTGATCGTGATTTGGGTGCCGGCCCAAAATAGGTTTTCTGTTAGGACTTGAAGCCCGAACTCCTGCCCACTGATCGACGAGGGTCGCATGTTTAAATAATGCGGGATATACTCCACTCAATCTGTTCGTCAAATAATCCAGTCCTTCATTATCCGGATTTGTATGATCATAGTTGTGCTCATAGGTGCTTCCAGCTACAAACCGAGATGCTGAGATAGAAGCTATATACCCAAGCGCTGAAATAGAGTAATTGAAATCTTTAGCTTTAGGAGACTCAAAAATGGCTACCTGACCTTTAATGGGATGGATCGGCAAATATTCCCAGTAGGTAGATTTTTTAGTCTCTGAACCAGAGGCATCAATAATATTTTTAACATGAAGATTTTCAGAATCTTTTGAAATAATTTCAAATCCTTTTCCTTTTTCAGAAATGGAATACTCAAGGTTGGTAAAGATTTTCAACCCCTGATCAGAGAGCCTTTGGGCTTTTGCTTTAAGATAAGCTTCAACATCAACGGTGAGTCCATGAGGTAACCACATAGCGCCTTCTACACAATGGATTTCAGGATTAAGCCCTTTTATTTCGGTTTTATCCAGCCAGCTGCACCACCCTTTTGGCCACTTACTCTTTTGCACATTCTCATGCATTCGAGTAGCCATTTTATCATCCTGTGCAGGGCGCAGGACGCCCGTTTTATCAAACAAACGAATATCGGTGCCCGATTGTACTTCCTGCAAGTCCTCATAGATAGCGTTGTAGCAATCTTCAGCATGCCATGACTTTTTCCCATACCGTCCCGTTGCGGGATTCACAAGCCCAAGCGGAGTACCTGAAGCTCCAGAGGCAATATCACCCACATCAATGAGACAAACAGTTGTACCGTTTTCAAGTAAACTTTTACTGACGGCGAGGCCTGAAAGACCCGCACCTAATACACAAAAATCAAAGTGGCTAGAGTTATTCAACTTATTAGGAGATGCTTTTTGAGTTAATAAATTCTATGCCGTTTTCCTTCATTTCTTTAAATGCCTTTTCAACCGAACCATCAATGTCGATTCCTTTAACTGCATCTTCCACTAAATTGACTTTATAGCCTAACTTCCGGGCATCCAAAGCCGTCCACTTCACACAAAAGTCAGTGGCAAGGCCAACTACAAAAAGTTCATCAACTCCTCGTTCCTGAAGAAGTCCATGCAAGCCGGTTACGGTATTATGATCATTTTCAAAGAAAGCGGAGTAGGAGTCGATGTGTTTTCTAAATCCTTTTCGGATGATGACCTGAGATTCTTTTGTCTTTAGCTTGGAATGAAACTCAGCACCTTCGGTTCCCTGTACACAATGATCAGGCCAAAGCACCTGCTCGCCATATTCCATATCAATGGTTTCATAGGGTTCCTTTGCATCATGGTTTGAAGCAAAAGAAGAATGATCCTGAGGATGCCAATCCTGTGTTTGTATGATGCAATCAAATTTAGGAAGAAGGCTATTTGTTGGAGCGATAACATCATCCCCATTCGGAACGGCAAGTGCTCCCCCCGGACAAAAATCATTTTGGATATCGACAATCACTAAAGCTCTCATTGCACTAATTATTTTGAACGAGTTGGTCTTTTAATTCACGCAGTTTTTTACTGACTCCCACTTTATACACATGCGGATTATCAAAGCGTTTATGTTCGTCATTTAGTTTCGAAAGTCGCTTTTTAGCATAATCAGCGCTCTCTTTGATGGAGGGAGGGGCTATCACTACTTTTCCATTCTCTACAACTTTGTGTAGTAGTTGTTCGGACTGAAGTTCAGATACCTCCGTTGATTTATGCGTGATAAAAGGATGGTAAACGGTTTCCGGAATGTCTTCACCATCCAGGTAAATACCATCACAATTAAAGCTCCCATCACTATTAAAAAATCGAGTCAGCTGTTTTGTATCAGGAAGAGTAATCTTCTCAACGTTCTCAGAAATTTTCAGTGTAGGACTGCCATTAATTGAACTGAGTTTGTACACCCCGTCCAATGCCGGTTCATCATAAGCCGTAACTAATTTAGTGCCTACCCCAAATAGATCGATGGGGGCATTTTGATCAAGAATGCTTTTAATGACGTATTCATCTAACTGATTGGAAGCAGCAATCTGAACATATTCTAAACCGGCATTATCAAGCATATGCCGACTCTTCCGAGCTAAATAAGCAAGATCACCGCTGTCTAATCGGATAGCTTTCAGTTTGTGACCTTTCTCCTCAAGTTCCTTAGCCACTTTTATCGCATTGGGAATGCCGCTTTCGATTGTGTTGTAAGTGTCGACCAACAGAATGGAAGAATCGGGATAGTGTTTGGCGTAAGTGCGGAAAGCCGTGAGTTCATCATCAAAAGACTGCACCCAGGAGTGCGCCATGGTGCCGCTGATTGGAATATCATACAATTGGCCGGCCAATACGTTTGAGGTGCCTTCGATGCCTCCAATCATAGCAGACTTAGAAGCTTGAAGTCCGCCGAGTCCCTGAGATCGTCGGAGACCAAAATCCAGCACGGGCTTATCACCGGCAACTTGTTTAATGCGACCAGCTTTCGTAGCAATAAGTGATGCAAAATTCAGGGTATTCAGTAATACAGATTCCACAATCTGAGTTTCAAGGATACTTCCTTCCACTCGCAGTATTGGTTCATTAGGGAATACAACTTCACCTTCTTTCACTGAGGATATCGAACCCTTAAAACTGAAGTCTTTCAAGTAATTCAAAAAAGAGTCTTTAAAACCCTGTTCTTTTAGGTAGGCAAGTTCATCATCGTGAAATTGAAAGTTCTCTATGATTTCAAGTAAATCAGAAAGTCCTGCAAAAACCACATATCCTCCTGCAAAGGGGAGGCTCCGGAAAAAATAATCAAAGTTAGCAGGTTGTTCATGGCGTTCGGATAAGAAATATCCCTGAGCCATGGTGAGTTCGTAGAGATCGGTGTAGAGAGCGGGTTTTTTTAATATCATACATATAAAATAAAAAAAGGCTTCCTGAAAACAGAAAGCCTCTTAGAATATTAGTAAAAAACCTGAGTTTGACTCTTAGTATCCATTTGCGAGCGTTAATGAGCAATTACCTAAGCTAACGACCCGAAAAAGCGAAGCAATCTCAACGATTAGGCTCCTGTATTTGTCGCAAAAGGAGATTTTAATATCGAGATCAAGTGAAAAATGTTAGCCTCTGAGTTTTCTTCGTTCGATTAGCTTTTTAATTTCCTTGCTTTGAATCCAGACCTTACGATTCGTTTCTACATCAATAAGCTCAAGATTAACTTTGTAGAAAATAGCTGCATCTTTCCCGCTTAATGACTCATCCACAATAGAATTTATGTTGCCTATCAACATAAAGTCGGCGCCCACCTCTTGTGCCATGGCAGACGTAGTTTCATAGGAAGCAAAGCTCTGTTGATCCTGACGTTCTTCGCGGAGCTGAGAGCGCTCTTGCTGGCTTGCCACTATCTGAACTTGTCCACTATTAATAAAAGCCCGTTCCATTTCTTTAGTGATTACTTCCGTGTCGATATGTTCCATCGTTTCATTTCGAACGCGGCCTACTATCGTTACCGGCTGTTCGCTATGTTTCTGATTATAATTACTCAGCCAGGGTTTTGATAATGCGTCACTGATCATTTCTTCGGCCACCAGTCGGGCATCAGTATCATTCCAGCGTCCCGATAAATCGGTTTGAGTATCAGCTGCAACACGACTTACAGATTGAGACGGCGCACAACCGGATACTAATAATGAACAAAGTAAGAGGGGGAGAAGAAGATATTTCATAATAGGCAGTGGTTAATTGATTTGAAGTAATTCGTTATTTAAAAATTGGGCAAAATCTTTTTCGATTTTATTTCGGGCGGTGAAGTCAGCACGTTTAAGGGCATCAGAGTAAGAAGGTGCTCCATCACGGCCTTCAACCATAAATGTTCTGAATGAACGGTTACTCTGTTTATCCTCAATTTCAATTACAAGTTCCCATTTTACAAACTCGGCATCATCGCGATTCAAGTCCGCTTCTTGAGTTTGATAGTTAACAGTAACGCCAAGGATGGCATTTTCAGCATTCTCGGTTACGCTAAATCCTTCTTTCTGGAAAGCACCTGCTAAAGCTGATTTAACGGTAGAGGTTGCATTATCGGATTGAATACTCACGTTGGCTTTTTGCTGAATGGCTCGGAATTTTTCCTGAATTCTCGTAAGGGTAGCGGTCGCATCCCCACCGGTTCCGGCTCCGCCCTGAATAACATTAAGCTGCCGGGTTAATACTTCATTCGCACTGGCTACTGCACGTGCTTTAGTGAGTAGTACTAATTTTTGAAGGATATTACTTTCATTGGCTGCATTATTTTCAAATTCGTTGATTTTGATCTGATTATTCGAGATCTCCTGGCTGTAAATACGAGAGGTTTCAGCACGATCCATTCCGGCCAGCGCATGGTAGGTCCCAAATTTATCTACTTCTGAAGTCAGAATGGAAGTATTCATCAACTCTTGGTTAGTGCCGATCTTGATGTTATTGAGCAGCTGAGAAGTGCTTTCTGAATAGAAGTTGTTGTTGGTGCTTCTGTCGATGACTTCGGAAGTAATTTGTTGGTTAGCATCAATATCCATTTGAAAAATTTGTGATAACTGCGAAAAGGCATCACCGCGCGCTTCATTTAGTGTTGAACCGCTGCCAACAGCCATCAGGTATTGAGCTTCACTAAACTCTGAACCTGGATTTTCGACCCAACCCGGTATGCGATTATTATTTGAATTCCCGGATGTATTTCCCGAAGAACCACAGCTTATCCCCACAAAAATTGTGAGTGAGATTAAAAGCATCAAAGTTTTATTCATGATCGTCACGTTTCCATTATTCGTTAATTCCAGTAGATGGACTCTATCAGTTCAAGAGTTTCGTTTTCGCTTACCGTAATCGTTTTAGTTTCAGTAGATACAACTTCATTGAGCGAACCTAAATATTCTATTTGAACCGTATGCTCTCCAGGAGGTAAATTCAACACGGTGGCGTAAGCTTTACCGGGCATTGTTTGCCAACTTCTCAAGTCAGCCTTTTCCGTTGCTTCCTGAGCAATTTTCCCCATTATATTCACAAAGGCTCCTAAAGCATCACTTTCCTTATTAGCTTCTTTCTTTAGCTTATTGGCAGCAACGGCTTTCAAGAAAGAACGCACTACGGCCCGGGCATAGATGATGGGCTCCTTGACTTTATATACTTCTTTAGCCACCATATCCATTTCTTCGATGAGGCTGAGCTGAACCGGTAGTTCATTATTAACCTTAACGTTTACGGAACGCACTCTGGAAGTATAGATCTTAAGCGAGGGAAGCGAAAACTTGATGTAAGTGTCAGACTCTTCTAAATAGAATCGGACGTCGTTCTGTTTCTTCACAGGTGCCCGGCCTGAAAAAGCCTGAATCAAAACATTGTATGAATCTGCTTCGGTCAGTTTTCTGAGCTCACTTTCATCAGGTTTCGCGGCTGAATATACCGATGGTTGATCACGGTAAGCTTTCAATAAATTTTCGTATTCAATACGGGCATCATCAGGCTTGTCTGTTTTGGCATAAAGAATGGTTGACAGGTAACGTCCTAAAGCACTGTTCTGAACGTTGGTTTCTCCGGTCTTCCATTTATCACCGCCCGTGCTGGTGGTATCGGCTTTGGATAATGACTCAACTAACCCGCTATACTTTTGCTCCAGCCGATCCAGCTTGTAGTTGACTCGACGGACTTCAACTAGTGCCCCGTCTAAGTCATTCAAATGAATGTAATTCAGGCTTTTGAAGATATTCAGATAGATATCTTCGTAATCCTCCCCATCATAAGCCAGGGTGTTGTCATTTACTACAAAAGACTTGACGGCCCGGCTTACACTCTTGGTAAACAATGCGTCCATTTCTTGCTCAGCCTTGGTAAAAGATTGACTGCTTTCCTGATAATTACTGGCGAAGTGATTAACCATGCCGTGTTCGAGGTGCAGAAGAACTTGATCCTTACCTTGATAGACGTCCTTCTGATCTAATTTTTGAATGAGTTCAGCGGTGGAATTAAAATCCCCGGAGGCATAGGACATACGCAGATCGTTCTGAGCAGAATCAAGCTGGTAGGCAGCGCATCCGCCAAGGAAAATAAGTAAAGCAACTAACCCCGTTAACCGTTTCATGGTTTTAAATTTTCTTAACTAACTATTGGCTTTATCTTATTGGAAAAGCCGTAAATAATGTAACCATAAATATGGATTTTTTTGTTCTTTCCCAATCACAACATATCCCTAAAAAACTATTTAATACTCGCCAAAATAGCTACGTGAAAACAAATTGTTTGATTCACTCAAATAATGTGAATGATCAATCCGTAAGTTTACAGTAAGTTAGAACCTGAGTTCGACTCTCAGTATCTATTTGCGATCGTTCATGAGCTATTATCTAAATTAATGATTCGAAAAAGCGAAGCAATCTCAGCGATTATTCTCGTGTATTGGAGATTGCTTCGTCAATGTAGGTAACAAACCTGTTATTAGCATCTGGATTCCTCGCAAATGGAGATGTAAGTATCGAACTGAGGTTTAGAATAATTCAGAATCTTAAAGAACTTTTCACTTAGTTCCTTCGTCTAAGGTTTAAATTATTCTTCAAAATCAAAAATCTTCGGAATTTTAAACTATGATAAAACTGAATTTGTCTCTATGCTTTACATTAGCTCTTATCCTTATAGCAGGAACTTCCTGTTCTAATTCCGAAAAAGAAACGATTCAAGTTAAAACCGTTGATGGGGTCATTATGAATCCCTCAACAGGAAAATGGCAGGGGAGTAATTTGGAGCCCCTTCAATTTGATCTTGTGCAGACCATTGATCTTTCAACCATCGAAGAGCCGGTAATAAGTAATTTGGGGTATTTAAGACTGGATGATGAGGGCAATTTCTATTTCTATGACCGAAATATCTCACAGCTTATTTCTGTAGATCCGGAGGGGAACCTCAGGTGGGCTGTAGGACAGGAAGGTAAAGGTCCCGGTGATTTCGAAACCCCGTTTGGGATGGATATCTATAATGATAAAATCTATGTCATGAATGTTCAGGGCTCGAGACTGGATGAATTTGACATGAATGGTTCATTTATAAGGAGCATTGAGGTCCCAAAATCAGTCCAATTTCCAAGTCTGGTTGGTATTCGCGATGATGGGTTGATTCTATTGAGCGGTGCTAAATTCGGAACGGTGGGTACAGAGATTTATACAGCCCGAATTGGTGATTCTCTCCAAGTGGTAGATAATTTCAGCATAGTTGAAACAGATGATGAGGAATATGAGCGGGCAACAACCAGGGGAAGTGTGTCCATGGGGGAAGATATGTTTGTCTATTCATTTAGTATCGATTACAGATATCATATTTATAGCTACAATGGCGAACTGTTAACTCAAGTTGATCGAGATTTTGATGGTGTTTTAGGCCCCGGTATTTATGCCGTAGAGGGAAGTGTAAGCATGTATAGCTTGGGTCGTGTGGGAAGCAGAACGATGCTTGATGACGGCAAATACCTAATCGAAGTTCGATATCCTATAAATATCAAAGATCCCAATGCATATGCCCGCCGTGCTTCAACGGGAGAAACCGAAAGTCCGGAATATGCTGAGTTTCTAGATTTGTACAGCGCCAACCATGAACTGCTCTATACTTTTAACGACAACGATTTTGTGGAAGGACTTGGTAACTTATCAATCCGGGATGCGAATGGTTATTATTACTCGCCGTTTAGTTCTGATCTGGTGATCAAAAAATACGATATAAAACCACAGACAAACGAAATGCAGACGGAAGAATTTGATATAGAAATATCAGATTAATAACAAAGCAGAGAGAGTCTATCATTGGTGAATAATACTCTGAAGATTAGCATACGGCTAACCAATCAAATTGCATATATTGGGAGACATAAATTTTAAAAGAATTATTTCTATTTGGAGTCCCCTATAAAGCATCGCTTTCTTTTATTTGGATTGATTATCGCAGGCGCTATTTCATGTGCTACGCCTCGGGCACCAACCGGTGGGCCTTCAGATAAAGCCGGTCCTGAAGTGGAATACACTATTCCAGAAACCGGAACGACCAATTTTGACGGTCGGTCTTTTACATTTCAGTTTAATGAATTTGTAAATCGTTCTACGGTTGCAAGCGCAATCACCGTTGAACCTGATTTAGGAATGGAATACAATTTAGACTGGCGGAGAACGCAATTGACCATCGAGTTTGAAGATTCTTTTCCTGATTCAACGACCATCATCTTGACGCTGGGAACTAACCTTTCCGATACCAAAGGAAATAAATTGGGCAGCCCAATCAGGTTGGCTATTTCTACCGGGGATGAAATTGATCAGGGAGAAGTCTCGGGACGGATTCGACTCGCCTCCAATGGAAGGGGTGCCGGAGATCAGAAAGTGTTGTTATACCGGTCACCGTTTGATTTCACCAAAAAAGCCAGCTATGAAGCCCAAACCGATACCGGCGGGGTATTTGAGTTCTCTTATTTAGCGGATGGAAGATACAAAGCCCTGTATGTGGATGACCGCAACAGGAATAAAATCTGGGATCAGGGTTCTGAATCAGCTTATCCGTTTTTTAAGGAATTCATCACTTTAGAGAAAGAAGGCAAGGATACGCTGGATGTAATCTATACTTCTCAAATTGATTCTCTAGCGCCAAACCTTCAAGGGGTAGGATTATTTTCTACAAACAGAATGAGGCTTAGGTTCAGCGAAAATGTTAAGATTACAGAGAATGCAGAGCTAACCATCTTAGATTCGTTGGGAAGCCAATATTCAACAGCTTACCCACTCTATGTTTCGCCCAAGGAGCAATTTGTGGCTTTTGCTCAAAGTGAAGAAGCACTATTAGAGAACAAAGAATATACTTTGAGAATATCAGGAATTACAGACGCAGCCGGAAATTCAGTTGACACCTCAGGCTATGCTTTCACAGGTTCGGCTCAGGAAGACACCACGATGCAGCGCCATATTTCAGCTAAAGGAGCAAGCGGGATTCTTCAGGATGAAGTGTTTGAAGTTACTTTCGCTGCTCCTATCACTGACACAGACATCATAGACTCTACGGTAGTGATAGAAGGACAGGTCGATTTTGATAACTGGCCTGAAATGGAAACCATCCGAAATAAGCTTTTGATAAAACCACAGGGTGAATGGATTGCAGGAGTAGAGTATCAGTTTTTGGTTTGGAATCCGGTTACTCAGCGCCGAAAGTTATATGAGCCCCAAGTATGGGATTCAACCGAATATGGCGAGATTGAAGTAACCCTCGAAAATGTTGATTCTACAGATACACATTACCTAAGAGTATTAAGTCCAGATGGTGAAGAGCAATCATTTACGAAATTCAATCAAACCACGACGCTTTCAGCATTGCCTCCGCTTTCCTACACACTGATCCTTTTTAAGGATGAGAACGGAGACGGAATATGGAATCGAGGTTCTGTAGTTCCTTTCAAATCACCAGAGCGTTATTATGTCCAAGAAGGGCTTCGCGTTCAGGAAGGGTTCACTTCAGGAGTGAACATCAATTTCGATTAAAAGCACGACTTTTTGTAGCTGACATTGAAATTCTATGACGAATACCTGCGTTAATCTATCTGAAACCAGTTAAACCCATTTAAAGCAAGGATTTTTGGAAATTGTAATATTCGATCAAGAAACTTAAAAATCCCTGTTGTAATCCGTATCTTCTGGAACCGCTTCCAATATCAATTAATAAGACTATGTCGGTAAACACTAAAACATCACCAACTAAGAAAGCATCAGCTCAACCTTCAAAGGCTCAGCATGTGCAGGAGCCTTATTCAGCTGAAAACAAAATTCGCTTTGTAACGGCCGCCAGTTTATTTGATGGCCACGATGCCAGTATTAACATCATGCGTCGAATTTTGCAAAGCAGTGGAGCTGAGGTTATTCACTTAGGTCATAATCGCTCGGTACACGAGATTGTAAACTGCGCTATTCAGGAAGATGCCCAAGGTATTGCAATAAGTTCTTACCAAGGCGGACACGTTGAGTATTTCAAATACATGATTGAGCTGCTTGAAGAACACGGTGCCGGTCATATCAAAGTATTTGGTGGTGGCGGTGGTGTGATTGTAGAGTCTGAAATTGAAGAACTCCATAATGCCGGGGTAACCCGAATTTTCTCTGTAGATGATGGAAGCACGATGGGATTACAGGGTATGATTAACTTCATGCTGAAAGAATGTGATTTCAACCCCCTTTCTGTAGCTAAGCCGGAAATCAAGAAGCTTAAGCAGCGAGATACCATCGCACTTTCCAGAGCTTTAACAGCTATTGAGAACGAAGCCGATGATGTGCTTACCCTGAAAGACGGAAAGCTGATTGATGCAAAAGGCAAAGAAATTGAACAGTCTGGAAAGACCATTCCTTTAGTTGGAATTACCGGAACAGGCGGAGCAGGAAAAAGCTCGCTGACGGATGAACTCGTACGCCGTTTCCTGACAGAATTTGAAGACCTCAACATTGGGATTATTTCAGTAGATCCATCCAAGGTGAAAACAGGCGGAGCACTTTTGGGTGATCGCATCCGGATGAATAGCATTGATACCGATAGAGTGTTTATGCGCAGTATGGCAACCCGTGCATCTAACCGATCTACCAGTAAAGGATTACTCGGAGCCATTGAACTTTATAAGACAGCAGGATTTGATCTTATCATTGTTGAAACTTCAGGAATTGGGCAAAGTGGAACTGAGATTGTAGATATCACAGACATTCCGATGTACGTGATGACCAGTGAATATGGAGCGGCTACCCAGCTAGAGAAAATCAATATGCTGGATTTAGCTGATTTGGTTGTGCTTAATAAATTTGAGAAGAAAGGCTCTCTGGATGCTCTGCGTGATGTTCGTAAGCAGATGATTCGGAATATGGGTCAGTGGCATGCCAAGCAGGAAGACATGCCGGTTTACCCAACCATTGCCGCACAGTTTAATGATGAAGGCGTAAACCGCTTATTCAAAGCGTTGGTCGATAAGATCAATGGCCATTACAGTATTGGATGGGAAACCAAGATATACAACAATCCTGCTCCTGCTGAGGATATTCAGGCACAGGCTATCATTCCCGGAAAACGGGTTCGGTATTTATCTGAAATTTCAGAAACTGTAAGAGATTACCACAACTGGGTAGAAAACCAGGTTGATGTGGCGTCGAAACTGGATCAGGTTTCAGGAACTATAGATCAGTTAGAAAACTGGAATCCGGATGAAAAAGCGGTTATAAAAGATAATCTCTCTACGATGAGGGAACATTGGCTTTCAAAACTGGATGTCCTTCCCAAGAAAATTCTGGAGGGCTGGGGTGAATTGTTTGAGAAGTATCAGCAGGAGTTTTTTGAGGTTCAGATTCGTGATAAGACTTTTAAGAATAAATTATACCGTGAATCGCTGAGTGGATTACAGATTCCGCGAGTTGCACTTCCAAAGACCAAACATAAAGGGGAACAGCTGAAGTTTGCTCTAAAAGAAAATCTACCGGGCTATTTCCCATATACTGCAGGTGTATTTCCATTTAAACGAGAGGGAGAAGATCCCACACGAATGTTTGCCGGAGAAGGAACACCCGAGCGAACCAACAAACGATTTCACTATGTTAGCGAAGGCATGCCGGCCGCGAGACTTTCCACGGCTTTTGACTCGGTGACGCTCTACGGAGAAGATCCTGGCTACCGCCCTGATATCTACGGTAAGATTGGAAACTCAGGAGTAAGTATTTGTACCCTGGATGACATGAAGAAGCTGTATTCCGGCTTTGAACTCACTTCACCCAAAACATCCGTTTCAATGACCATTAACGGTCCTGCGCCGATGATTTTGGCTATGTTTATGAACACAGCCATTGATCAGGAAGTAGAGCGCTATCTGAAAGAGAGTGGAAAATGGGAAGAGGCTAAGAAGAAAATTAAAGCCTACTTCAAAGAACGTGATGTAGAACCGCCTCACTATGGAATGGAAATACCGGAAGGAAGCGATGAATTTGGGTTGGCTACTTTAGGGATTTCCGGAGACCATCTGTTACCGGAAGACACCTACGAAGAGATTAAAGAACAAACGCTAAGCGTGGTTCGTGGAACCGTTCAGGCTGATATCCTCAAAGAAGATCAGGCTCAAAATACCTGTATTTTTTCCACTGAATTTGCCCTTAAGATGATGGGGGATATTCAGACTTATTTCACAGAACATAAAGTTCGGAATTACTACTCAGTATCTATTTCCGGATATCATATTGCGGAAGCCGGTGCGAATCCAATTACGCAGGCAGCTTTCACACTGGCAAACGGTTTTACCTTTGTGGAATACTACCTGGCACGCGGACTGGATGTGGATGATTTTGCCCATAACCTGTCGTTCTTCTTTAGCAATGGCCTAGATCCTGAATATGCGGTGATCGGCCGTGTAGCCCGGCGCATTTGGGCGGTAGCTATGAAAGATAAGTATGAAGCCAACGATCGTTCACAAAAGCTGAAGTATCATATTCAAACCAGTGGCCGTTCGCTTCATGCGCAGGAGATTCAGTTTAATGATATCCGTACCACACTGCAGGCGCTATTGGCTATTTATGATAACTGTAACTCGCTGCATACCAACGCTTATGATGAAGCGATTACGACTCCAACCGAGGAGTCAGTTCGGCGTGCACTAGCCATCCAGATGATCATCAACAAAGAGATGGGGACGGCGAAAAATGAGAACATTAATCAGGGTTCCTATTTCATCGAAGAGCTTACTGATTTAGTTGAGGAAGCTATACTTACTGAATTCGACCGCATCACCGAACGTGGTGGCGTATTGGGCGCGATGGAAAATATGTATCAGCGCGGCAAGATTCAGGATGAGTCACTTTATTACGAATCCAAAAAGCACTCCGGCGAGCTACCGATTATTGGAGTGAATACTTTCCAAAAAGAAGAGGGCGGAGAGGAAGATGATAAAGAAATCGATTTGATCCGTTCAACCGAAGAGGAGAAACGGCAGCAGATTGAAAACCTCGAGCAGTTCTGGAAACGAAATGAGAAAGATGCCGAGGAAGCACTCGAACGACTAAAAGAAGTTGCCCGAAATAATGGCAACCTTTTTAACGAACTAATGGAAACGGTGAAAGTCGCTTCATTGGGACAGATCTCTCATGCCTTGTATGAAGTAGGTGGGCAGTATCGGCGTAACATGTGATCACAGATTTTAGGATGGCTGGATTTCGCTGATTTTTTTTTCGTTAAGCGTTATTCGTAAATTGTTCATCGATAAAAGTCTCGTCACAAAGCTCCGGCTTTGTGATGCAGTCTTGGAAGCTATTGCTTCCTCTGATCTTGACGTACATCTTTTCAGTCTTGAGCGAAGCGGACTGGAAAGTTAATGCGTAGGAAGTCTCTGACTTCCATTAAGGTAACTCAGCGTGCTTTAGCCTCGTCACAAAGCTCCTGCTTTGTGATGCAGTATTGGAAGCTCTTGCTTCCTCTGATCTTGACATACATCTTTTCAGTCTTGAGCGAAGCGGAGACTGGAAAGTTAATGCCTAGTAAGTCTCTAACTTCCATTAAGGTAACCCGGCCTGCTTTAAGACTTAAGAGATCAGTGCAACAACCAGAACCGAATAACCAATTTACGATTAACGAATCACTCCAACTCCGACAAAACCTCATCCAGCTGTTCAAACGCCTTAGATAACCCTTCTTTCATACCCATCTCTAAAATCTGATTAAGCTGTTCTTCAGATTCATATTCCGTAATCATCATCACTTCGGTATGTCCGGAGACTTCATTGAAATTAGCTGCAAAATGTGCAACGGGTAGGTCAGTATTTACCTTTCCGTCTTCATCACAAAAAACATCATCGCCGGTAAAATTGTGAGGCTCTTCAATGGAATTGTAGTTGGTACGGCCCCAATGTTCTTCACCGTTTGGTCCAATCATGGCATAAATGCGGTGCCCGTCTTCCTTAAACTCCATGTGGGTGGTTTTGGACTTCCAGGGTTTAGGAGCCCACCATTGGTCCAGCAGATTTGGTTGAGTCCAGGTTTTCCAAACCGGAGAAAGGGGAGCATTAAAGGTGCGGGTGACCGTAAGTACATTCTTGCGAGAGGTAAAGTTAGTCTTGTTCATGAATAGATTATGTTTCAGTTACTACTTGATATAATATAGTACAGTGAGGCGGAAAATCATGCAACCACTTCTCTATTCTATTTCAGAGCAGCAATCCATACATTCAGTTTCAGAATCAAAGAGTGTATCAAAGAATTAAGACAAATGATCTGCTCTCTGATCTGTTAAATCTAATTTCCCGAATTCTTCATGAAAAACTATCTGAGTCTGTTCGCTTTTCTATTTCCTGCGCTAATCATTGCACAAACCCCAAAAGAAGGTACTTGGAGAGGAGCAGTTATCTACAATACAACCGAAGTGCCTTTTAACTTTGAGATTGATTATTCGAAGTCGCCCGATGCCCCGATACTCACTTTTATCAATGGAGAGGACCGGGCTTCATTGCAGGCAGAGTTCAGGAATGACAGTCTGATTATTCCCATGTTCGGATTTGATATCACCTTGAAAATGGCCGTTGGTGAAGAGGAGATGACCGGTCAGTTAGTAAAACATTATGGTAGTCGAAGCTATCCTATTGAGGCTAAGTTTGGGTTACCCCGGTATGAAATCAACACTGAGGAAAATCCGATTCAGGTGGGTTCTCGATGGGATATGGCAGTGAATATTGGGCAAAGCGGTGAGTATCCGGCGGTAGGACTTTTTGAGCAGGATGGAAACAAAGTAACCGGAACTATCATGACTAAAGTAAGCGACTATCGCTTTTTTGAGGGCAAGGTGGAAGGGAGTAAGCTGGAAATGTCCACTTTTGATGGAGTGCATTCTTTTGTGTTGAAGGGAGTTTATGATGAAGCTTCAGATAACTGGAGTGGAGAGTTAATTCTAGACAATGGCTACGCTCAGAAGTGGGAGGGCGAGGAGGATGAATCCGCTGAGCTTCCTGATCCCTTTGAAATGGTAGATCTAAGTGGAAAAGACATTAAGCCAGATTTCGAAAAGCTGTCTGCCTTGGCAAACCAAAAAATTGCACCTGAAATTTATAAAGGCAAGGTGTTGGTCATTCAGTTGATGGGAACGTGGTGTGCAAACAGTCAGGATCAAACACGCTATCTCACCAATTGGTATGCGGAAAACAAGGGCCGTAATGTTGAAATACTGGCGGTGAACTATGAGGCTAATTACACTCCTGAATATGGTTTAAGCCGTATAGAAACATATAAAGAGCAGTTGGGTATTGAATACGACATGATTTTAGGAGGCCGAATTAGTAAGACAGAAGCAGCAAAGCCTTTTCCTTTTATGGATGAAATTGAAGCTTTCCCTACACTGGTCATTATTGACAAAAAGGGATATGCCCGGCACGTTCACAGCTATTTTACGGGTCCCGCCACCGGTGAATACTATGAAGATTTTGATCGACGATTTAATGCGATCATTGATGAACTTGAGGCCGAGTAAGTATTTAAATAATTTACTTCTTCTTTTTCTTCTTTGGCTCCGGCAATTCTTTCAATGTAATTCGAATTAGCTCACTCAGCCAGTCAGAGTCCTCCAGTTTATCTTCAATCAAAAAGCTGTTTTTTGCTCCTTTGTAGGGCGGAGCTTCAGTTACGTTACCAATATAATCTCGCCCGGCTTGAGTGGGCTTTACAAAAAGTTTGTTGTCACAAATCAGGCCAAAAATTTTCCCATCAGCAAAGATTCCATATTCACCGAACATGCTTTTGGCTTTTATTTCACCGGAATTTTTGATCTGTTCTACAACAAATTCTACGAATTCTTTACTTGTTGGCATAAGTTTGGGTTGAGTTGATTGGAGACTCAAAAAATTAGAAGTACTAGTCTATTTTTGGTGCAAGAGATCTTCCAGGTTGGATAGGTTATTGATTCCGTATATCCTGAGTAAGCTAACTTTTTCCGGCAAATAAACAATTCATGAAATCCCGGAAAATACTACTACTGGTCTTGACTCAATTTTTGTTGAAATTTGAGCTTTTATTTACGCTTTATTTCAGTACTTTATTAAAGTATGACAAGAAACTGAAAGCCCTTTTTTATTCATCAATAAGACTATCATCTGATATTTGAATTGGTTTTCAAGATAAATTCCCAAAAAATAAACTTTACCAAATGAGTAAAATAAAGATAGTTCTCCTCCTAACTTTTATAGCTTCATCAACCGGAATCTTTGCACAGGACTATACTTCTGATAAACCAATTCAGAATATAGAAGCTCATGATAAGACCACCTTAGATGGTTTATGGAGTATTATTGTAGATCCTCTCGAAAACGGATATTACAATCACCGCTGGCAGCCCAAAGACAATGGGTATTTTATGAATGCCAAAATGGAGAATCCGTCGGACTTGATTGAATATAATTTCGATACTAGTTATCAGATTATGGTTCCCGGTGACTGGAATACTCAGATGGAGAAGCTCTATTTTTATGAAGGCACCGTTTGGTACAAGAAGAGCTTTGATTATGACGTACAACCAAACGAGCGAGCTTATGTTTATTTTGAAGCTGCTAACTACCAGGCCACAGCCTATTTGAATGGGGAAAAGCTTGGTGAACACATCGGAGGCTATACTCCATTTCAGTTTGAAGTGACGGATGTGATCAAGGAGAAAGACAATTTTTTAGTCGTAAAAGTAGACAATAAACGTCTTCGTGAAGCTATCCCGACCATTAATACCGATTGGTGGAATTATGGAGGTATCACCCGATCTGTACACCTTATCACCACTCCACAGACTTATATAGCAGATTATTATCTACAATTAGCAGACGGCGCCACCAATAAACTGGAAGGCTGGGTTGAGCTCAATGATGACAAAAGTGGAGAAATGGTTCAGCTTGAAATTCCTGAGTTAAACATCTCTAAAGAATTTGAGGTACGGAATGGTAAGGTTAAATTTATGCTTGATGCCCGGCCGGAATTATGGTCTCCAAAAAATCCCAAGCTCTATGATGTGCATATCAAACTGGGAGAGAATGTAATTGAAGATGAAATCGGGTTCCGTACTATTGAAACAGACGGTACCGACATACTGCTGAATGGGGAAGAAATTTTTCTCAAGGGAATTAGTATTCACGAGGAAGCTCCTTTTAAAACAGGGCGTGTTACTTCTGTAGAGGAAGTGCGAATACTGCTTCAGTGGGCTAAAGATCTTGGAGTGAATTTTGTTCGTCTTGCTCACTATCCTCATAACGAAGCGATGGTGCGCGAAGCGGAGAAAATGGGTCTTATGGTTTGGTCAGAAATACCGGTTTACTGGACGGTCTTATTTGAAAATGAAGACACGTACGAGAATGCAGAGCAACAGCTCGAGGATATGATAATCCGTGATAAGAACCGCGCTGCAGTGGTCTTGTGGTCTATAGCCAATGAGACTCCTGAAAGTGAAGGACGAAACACCTTCCTCAAGAAACTTGCAGACCGGGCAAGAGCCATCGACAACAGCAGGCTTATCACAGCGGCTCTTGATACCCATAACAGTAAAGACGGAGCCAAATACATTGACGATCCGTTAGCAGGAATTGTGGACGTAATTGGGATCAACAGCTACTGTGGCTGGTATTCCGGTACTCCGGAATCGTGTAAAGATATGCGATGGACTTCCAAATACGACAAGCCGGTAATTGTAAGTGAATTTGGAGCCGGGGCTTTACAGGGCATGCATGGGGATAAGAACGAGCGCTGGACCGAAGAATATCAGGTAAGCGTGTACGAGAATAACATCGAAATGCTAAAGAACATGGACTTCCTTGCCGGTGCTTCTCCATGGATTTTGATGGACTTTCGTTCTCACCGTCGTCACCTGAGCAGAATTCAGGCTGACTTTAACAGAAAGGGGCTTATTTCTGAACAAGGAGTTCGGAAAAAAGCTTTTTACACCCTTCAAGAATATTATAACAGCATAGAAAATTAGTACTCATATGAAGCCTCAAACATTCAACCCTTTTAAGAAAGTGAATATGAAATTATTAATAATCAGTGCAGCATATTTTTTACTGGCGATGTCGTGTAGCGATAAGAATCCATCGGGAGCTGATGGATCGGAGGAAGTTCCTACAGCCCACGAAATGGTTATCGAGATGGGGCCGGGATTCAATCTGGGTAATACCTACGACAATGGGTACAACTCCACAGATTTCGAAAGTACCGCACCCATAATTGCGAAATATGACGCTGCCGGCATGCAACATGTTCGCATACCCACAACCTGGCTGGAAGGGTTCGGTGGAAATACACTGGCTGATGAAAACGGTAACGTGAATTTTGAAAACCCCCGCTTTCTGGAACTCGAGAAAACCATCGATTTTGCTTTAGATAGAGGTTTATACGTAGTGTTAAACGCCCATCATGAAAGAGGTTTTAAAGAACATTATGACGGAAGTGCTGAATTTAATGATAAGTTCACGAATCTATGGACTGATATTGCTGAGTACTTCAAAGACTACGATCATCACTTGATTTTTGAAATATTGAACGAGCCTGAAGGAGCTTTTGGTGGAGGGGGATCTGTTAATCAAGACAGTCAAATAGCTCTCCAAAGAACCAGGCAGGTAATGAATGTTGGGGTTTCTGCAATTCGGGCAACAGGCGGCAATAATGAGAAAAGATTGGTTATGATTGCAACGAATGGTTTAGGGAATCAGGGTCAGCTTGAAGACGTATATCCAAATGTTGATGCAATACCGGGACAGGGTTCTGACAAATATATCTCCATTCAGGTTCACAGCTATGACCCATGGCAGTTCTGCGGGCAAAATGGGAGTAACAGCGCTTATCCAGGAGATGATGCAACAGCTGGAATTCTAACACGAGTTGCAGCTCATGGTCGGCAACTTGACGTACCTATTAACTTTGGGGAGTTCGGAGTGGGAAGAGACGGTAATCAGCAATCCCGCGATACGGATCTGGTTCGTGGATATTATCAGACGATGGTCCAAGTTGCTAAAGATGAAGGGATGTCTACCTCAGTTTGGGATGATCAGGGTTGGTTTGGATTGATAACAGGCAGCCCAAGCAATGGCTATAGCTTTGTTTACGACATTGTGCCAACGATGCTTTCTGAAGAATAAATCATATTTCTAAGTCTCTAAAACACTCATACCTAACATATTGAACCATGAAAAAGTGGCTGCTTAAACTGCAAATGTTAACCGTTTTTTTAGTGATTCAATATGCTGCCTTTGGCCAGGAAATCAGTCCCTACCTGATAGGCCAAAATTACTGGCTGGAAGATGGGGATGAAGGTCGGGTTGGACATCTCCACAAACTTTGGGATAAGGTTGAGGCTAGTGGCGTAAAAACCGTGCGTATTGGAGGAAATGGATATCAAAATAACTTCCCCATTCGTCCCCGATTAAACAATATGATTGACTCTATTAAGGGGACGGGAGCGGAACCGGTGTTGCAGGTTCCAAGCACATTCACGGATCTCCAGGCAAAGGAAGTCGTGGAATATTATACGCAGGGAAATAGTCGGGATGTAAAGTTTTGGTCGATTGGAAACGAACCCTTGCTTCATGATCGTCATACCATTGAAGAGGTACATGAGTTTGTTGTTCGCATAGCCCGGGCCATGAAATCAGTTTCACCGGATATCAAAATATTCATTTTTGATGAAGCATCACTAAGAGAAGAAGCCTATGATGCTTTTGTGGGCGGGAATTTGGACATCACCGGACTGAAAGAAAATGGTGCATGGCTTATTGATGGCATCAACTTTCATAATTACCCAAATGGAGGTCAGGAGTTTGGGCGCGAGGAAGTAATATTTTATGGTCCGGATAAAATTTTAAGGCAAGTTACCCATCTGGATGAGCTTCTCGATAAAGCAAATGCAAAACATGACAGAACGGGTGAGGGGGCATTGTTATGGGGACTTACGGAATTCAATGTCTCCTATGTAAATCCGAATCGTGAAATTTCCGGCTACGGGAATCCTTCCTTTCTTGGTGGACAATTTATGGCTGAAATTTTTGGTTTCGGGATGAAGTATGAGGCCTTTATGATGAACCCGTGGTGTATCAGTGAGACAGATGTTATCCGTACTGATTTTGGATATATCGGGATGCCGGTAGAGTTCTATCCTCGTTCCACCTATTACCACATGCAGTTGCTGAGTGATTATATGAAAAAGGAATTCATCGAATCCGGCAGTAATCAGGAGTACGTAAAAACTATTGCAACGCAAGATGCTTCCGGGCTAACGATTCTCGTCATGAATCAGCATGATTCTGAAGATTACTCAATGGAAATCTCATCTGTAGAAAACGATAGCGAAGGGATGCTTAATATTAAACTGACGAGTGCGATCGATATAAACTATTCTGATACTATCGTGAATCAATCTTCATTAATACTCACCTTTGATAAGGAGGGAGTAATGACGAAAAAGGTTGTGTACAGCTTAGAACACAACCTTCGTCACTTACCACCTGAAGTGATGAACTAACAGGGTTTTTAGAATTCTAGCCTACTTAATCAGCATCATTCTTTTGGTGAAGGTTTGACCGTTGGCCTTCATTGTATAAAAATAGATACCTGAAGAAAGAGAGGCAGCATTGAATCTGGCGGAGTGTGTACCTGCTGATTGTACCTCATCGCTAACTAAAGTAGCCACTTTGGTCCCCAAGACATTGAAGACTTCGAGTGTAACTTTGGTTTGTATAGGAATCGAGTAGTCGATAGAAGTGGTAGGATTGAATGGGTTCGGGTAGTTTTGATTTAATTCAAAATCGTTAGGCATATCATTTTCAGATTCTGAGCTAGTGCCTGTGTATTCATTAAATTCAATCCAGTTTATGTTATACTGATCTCCACCCAGATTTAATCGGAGAACTTGTTCTGAGTCTGCGGAAATCTCGACATCATTGATAGTCAGGGTCGTCCAGTTTTGCCATCCTCCCGTTACTGCAGGGAAAACATCACCAAGATCTTCTTCTCCTAAAACAATATTTATTCTCCGTCCAGTGGTACTTATCTGACTGGCAACACGAAGGGAGATGTCATACCGACCTGTGGTTATGTTCTCTACTGTATATTCGAGCCATTCTCCATCTTCAACATATCCGATGTTGTAACCTCCACCTGTATCTGTGGTTGATTCAATATCAACGCCTTGTTCTGTTCTAAACGCTCCTCCACGATTTTCCGGTTCAAAGTCATGATAGCTGATACCTTCATCGTTGTCGTCATAGAATTCAACTTCTATACGTCCGGGGATGGAATGGGGGCCATTATAAGCAACCTGAACAGGAGCAGGTGAAGTAGTTACTTCGAGTTCTGCAGTAAAGTCCGATTTCCCAGCGTTGTTATACGCTTGAAGACGATAAGTATAACTTGTTTCGAAGGGTAGATTTGGGTCTGTAAAAGTAGTCGTATTCTTATCAACCAAACCCACTAGTTCAAATTCAGATTCTGTGGATAGTTTACGTTCAACCAAATATCCCGAAAGCGTATCCCCCTCAACTTCATCCCAACTCAAGGTGATTTCATCATAACTAATGGAATCAGCTTTGAAGTTAGCCGCAGTTGATGGAGCGACTGAAGCTGTTATAACCGTGGATTTTGACGGAGGTCTTTCATTAATAAAATCATTGTTGTCGTAGCTAGTCTTCACAATTTCATCGTTCCCAAAAACGAGAGTATGTGTAGCTAAACCTGGAATAATATCACTGTAAACCAAATTAGTATCTGCATCAACAGTTAGTGTTACACCATCTGGATCTCCGGAAGATCCATCCATAACTAAACTGTAGGAAACAGGAGCATCAGCACGATTTAGAATCATAACGCTTACTGAATCACTGTATTCAGATCCAAAGACAATGATATCGCTTAAGGATGAGCTGCCATCAAGATATTCACCCTTAAAGTTCATGGCAATCATCTCCATATGACGATAGGTAGGGCGGGGGGTCATATTTTGTCCGTCAATAAAACTAAAATCAGTACCCTGGCGACTTCCTCCATTCTCAAACATACTCCAGGTGGTGCAATAAGTAGCTGAGTATTTCATACATAAATTATATACGCCTGCAAACATGTGGCCGTTTTCCCAAGTATGTACCAGCGAGCCACCCTTTGCATTAAATTCGCCAATACCCCATTCCAGGGCATCCTCTCCGGTTCTGTTTTGAAGTGCATTAGCCTTATCAACCAATTCCTTTGATTTGATGATTGAAGAGCGGAAATCTTCAAGTCCACCATAAGCTAAATTCAGATTTTCATTCTGAGGATATCGATGCCATGAAATTCCATCGGTGTAATAATAATCCTTACCGGGTATTTTCCCGGAAATGTCATGAGCTCCTCCAAAAAGGTCATTAAGTGCAGGTTCTATGAAGTATGCAAAATCAGGCCCATAAATCTTGATGGTAGAATCAGCTTCTTTCATCGCTGTTGCAATGGGCTTAAAGTACTCTTCAACTAAAGCGGCCACGGTAGAGGTATTAGGTCTTCCGGCCTGCAACCAAGGCTCATTTCCGATATTCCAGTATTTAACGGGGGCTTCATTGCCATTTGATTCTTTATTAAAAAACCGGACTAAAGCTGCTGCCTCTTCAGGAGTCCCATATTGAGAAACCTGAATGATGGGTTCAGAACCCATGCCCTGGATTCTATTTACCCAGTTCAAAAGTTGAGTATTTGAAGGAAGGTTTTCATCGTAAGCAGCTCCTCCAATTCTTAAAGCACCTACTCCTGACTCAGCTGTCAGATTCCAGACTTGGTCACTGGGATTAATGTACCATACGTTATTACCCACCACCATATCACTGATCGTTTGGGCTTGTAATTCATTATGATTGAGGGCAACGTTTTGCAACGCAACTCCAAGTATTAAAATTAGAAAAGCTTTGGGTGCTGATTTAAAAATTCGCATATAATTTAATTGAAGATTTAGGTTAGGCTTTGTCTGGGTAAACATAATTGTTCAAGTTGCTCGGCTACCAACTTAATTACAATACTTTAATAAAGTAATGAAATTAACTATTGTTTCTAAAGAGAAATTACATAAAAAGGCTATAGTACTTTTCTGTGAACGTTTTTTTTAAATGTTTGGGGGCTTTTCTTATGAGAATTTTTTTCATAGATTGTTTTGCAGATAAACATCTAGTTATTATTGTAGACTAGAGAAACGAAATATGATCGGTTTTTAAAAGACTTGAAATAATGGCAGATACCGTTGGTTTATACAAATCAGAAACTACACCAAGTGAGAATAGAATTCGGGTTCTGAAAATAATTCGAAATAAGAATGAAATTACCAGAGCGGATATTATTGAGCAGACCGGGCTCAGTGCGCCAACAATAACTCGTATTATAGAGTCACTTCTGAGTAAAAAATTGATTGTTCAGGATGAAGTCGGGAGTTCGAACGGTGGACGACCTCCGCAAATCATCAAGTTTGATTCCGAAAACAATTACGTTATCGGTATTGATATAGGGGGGACTTTTTTACGGGCTGCTTTTTCAAACCTGGACGGCGAGTTTTTGTATGAAATTAAGGTGCCCACCGAAGTTCAGAAAGGCTTTGACGGAGTGATGAAACAGCTCGGTGAAATGATCCAGCGTTTATTAGAAAGAGCAAAGTCGCGGAAGAATAATGTATTTGGCATTGGAGTATCGGTCTGCGGAATCATGAATAAAAAATCAGGCATGCTTGATTATTCGCCCGTGCTTGACTGGAAGAATGTAGATATACGAAAGGCTCTAAGTGAGTATACAGATCTCGAAATTTCAATTGGAAATGTGGCTAATCTTATCTCTCTGGGAGAACTTTATTACGGAGTGGGAACACAGTTTGATGATTTTATCTGCATTAACCTTGAGTATGGGATTGGGTCCGGGATTATTATTGATCGAAAACTTTTTGAAGGTGCTCATGGTTACTCCGGAGAGATTGGCCATATCGTAGTCAATCGTCAAAGCAGCACTAAAGGAAGAGAAGGTATTGAAGGAACTCTTGAAGCTTTAGCTTCCAGATATGGTATTGCAGATATTGTAAAAGCACGGTTAGAAAAAGGAGAGAATTCTTCTCTCAAGATTAATGAAACAATTGATTCCCAATCGGTTTTAAATGCTGCGATTAATGGGGATGAATTATCATCACAGGTTGTAGAAGAAGCGGCTGACTATATTGGCATAAGTATAGATATTCTCATCAAGCTTTTTAATACGCAGGCGGTGGTTTTGTCAGGTGGGTTTGGAGAGAAAGGTGATTTCTTTAATGACAAAATCAGGAATAAGGTTCGGGAACTAAGCTTGCAGCTGCAAAAGGAAGAAGTACCAATCATGATTTCAAGTTTTGGAACAGATGCCAATCTGATGGGGGCATTTTCGTTAATTCTTCAAAGCGTATTACATTTAGAAGGCTGATCTGCTACTAAAATTCTAAACTGTAATTATCGTCCAGGCTTGCTATTATTAAGTCATGAATTCCACAATCATTTTAACGCTTGACGTTGGCGGAACTAATTTCAATTTCTCAGCTATTCAAGATTCCAGACAGGTAGGGGATATAATTTCATTACCTGCCCATTCTGATAATCTGGATAAATGCTTGGATAACCTGAAAAAAGGATTTCAGCATCTGATGGATGGATCTAATGGAAAGCCAGCAGCTATCAGCTTTGCATTTCCCGGACCTGCTGACTACAAGAATGGTGTGATTGGCGACCTTCCCAATTTACCTGCTTTTCGTGGCGGTATTCCCCTTGGGCCTATTTTGGAAGAAGAGTTTCAAATCCCGGTGTTTATTAATAATGATGGAAACCTTTTTGCGTATGGAGAAAGTAAGGCCGGATTTTTGCCATGGGTTAACCAAAAGCTGGAAGAACAAGGAAATCCCAAGCGCCATAAAAACTTAATCGGGATTACAGTTGGGACCGGTTTTGGGACTGGTATTGTAGTAAATGAAATGCTGCTTGAAGGAGATAATAATGCTGCTTCAGAAACCTGGAAGCTGAGGAATAAAAGGTATCCTTATTCTTTTTTAGAGGATACGCTCAGTATATATGCCTTAAAAAGAATGTATGCTGAGCAGATAGCGATGGATCCGGCTAAAGCTCCTGAGCCTTTTGAAATTTACAGTATAGCTAAAGGTGATGCTGAGGGAATTCAGCAAGCTGCCAGGGAAGCTTTTCTTCGTTATGGTGAAGTCCTTGGTGATGCTATCGCAACTATTGTCAACATCGTTGACGGCTTGGTAGTTATTGGAGGAGGGATCGCCGGTGCTTATCCATTATTTTCGGGGGCTATGCTTGATCAGTTTAACAGCTCTTATGATCTGTTAAACGGTAACCGCACTTCAAGACTCGTGCAAAAAATGTATGACCTTGAGCGGGATTGGAGTCTCAAGCAGTTTTTTCAAGACGATATAAGGGAAATAGAACTGCCATCGGGTACTAAAAAAGTCCGATATGAAGAGAGTAAAAAGCTCGCTGTTGGGTTAAGCCGATTAGGCACCAGTGAGGCTATTACCCTCGGTGCCTATTATTATGCAATTTCAAGACTCTGAAAATTCAGGCTGCCGGTGCTTTTTCCAACTCAATGTTTGAGCCTTTTTTACCATACCATGAAATGTACAGGTAACAAAGGATAGGAAGGAAAAGCCCCATCTGAAGACCGATTGAATCGGCAAGGAAGCCATAGAATGGAGGTATGATAGCTCCACCTACAATTGCGGTACATAAAATTCCGGATCCCTGAGCAGTGTGCTTCCCAAGTTTTTTAATAGCTAGTGTAAATATGGTTGGGAACATAATAGAGTTAAATAAACCTACAGCTAATAATGTCCACATGGCTGTTAATCCACCACTGAACATGCTTATGAGTATCAAGCCGACGTTTACCAAGCCATAGATACCCAATAAATTTCCGGCATTAAGTTTTTGCATCAGACCGGCTCCAATAAATCGGCCGACCATTGCGCCTCCCCAATAGAAAAACACATAAGTTCCCGCCAGCTGAGAAGCATTCATGTCTTGGATACTGGTATCAGAGAAAACGGTGGATAAGCCTGCTGCTATGGATGACATAACTGCACTGCCTTGCACCAACGTCTCAATATCAAGTTGTAAGAAGTAGTTAACAAGATAACTGCCGATGGTTACTTCAGCCCCCACATATACAAAAATACCGAGTGCACCCAGCATGAGATGTTTTGTTTTTAGTGCCACTGAATAGCTTCCGCTTTTGTTGTCATCTCCTTCAAGGATCTTAGGAAGTTTAAATATTGAGAACAGTCCGGCCAAAACAATAAGTACGACCGCTAAAATCACAAATGGTCCCTGTACGGCCGCGGCCTCCGCTTCATAGTATGCTAACTGTTGTGCCTGACCCATTGCACTAACTTCTGCAGAAGAAGCCACAGAGCTGCTCAGAATAAACGCGGCACTCACAAGAGGGGCAATGGTTGTCCCTAAAGAGTTAAAGGCTTGAGCAAGATTCAGGCGACTCGAGGAAGTTCGATCAGGACCTAACGCAGCTACATAAGGATTTGCTGCTACCTGTAGAATGGTGATGCCTCCTGCAAGTACAAATAACGCCAGCAGGAAAATTGGGAATAACCTGAACGAAGCTGCAGGATAAAACAGCAAGCAGGCAGCACCCATGGTAATCAATCCAACAACAGCTCCTTTTTTATATCCAATTTTAGAAATGAGGTATCCACCGGGAATAGAGAAAACGAAATATGCCGTAAAGAAAGCAAACTGAACAAGACCGGCTTCAAAATAGGAAAGTTCAAAAACATCTCGGAGCCTTGGTATCAGAGCATCAACAAGAACGGTGATAAATCCCCACATAAAAAAGAGGGTCGTTACTACAATAAAGGCTGGGCGGTAATTAGTTTTTTGCGACATATTACAGGGTATTATTTTTGTTTATTCAAATGAGAATAAACAAAAACGAAAAGGATTCACAGTGATAATAATTTTCATAAAAAAAGGCTTCTGAATTACTTCAGAAGCCTTGTAAATGCTAAATAAATTTTTGGGCAGGATTATTTTGCAGCGATCATTCCTTTGAGCCGCTGAGCTTCTGCAAATTGTCCGCTTTGGGGATAGTCATCAGTAATTTGAGTAGCTAATGCATTCGCTTGTTCAAAGTTACCGGCACTGTAGTGTGCTTGTGCTGCTTCAAAAAGGTTGGATGGAGTAGTAACACTGTTTTCATCCCAATTGGCTGCTTGAAGGAATTTATCGGCCGCAGCTTCATAGCTTTCGTTCGCAAGCAACAGTTTGGAGTGAAAGGTAAGAGGACCCACTCCCAAAATACCTTCAGGAACATCAAAATCTTCCATGTAAATCAGGGCATTCTCAATGTCACCCAATTCATAACTGGAAACGGCTGCATAAAAGTGAGCGATGTTGCCGGCATTAGTTCTGGGGAATTCTTCAGAAATTTGATCAAACCCATAGGTGAGTTCAAACTCATCACCATACAGAGCGTTTTCGTAGTCAGCCTGATTGTAATAATTTTCAGCCACTGACAATAATTCCTGAGCTTGATCTTCTTGGGCAGATGCATAGTAATTGTAACCTATAATTCCGCCAACTATGGCTATAAATGCGAGTGCTAAGATTGTGAGAAAAGAACTGTTTTCACTTACGTAAGCTGCCGCACGGTTATAATTTTCAATTAGCGGATCGGATTCTAATTCTTCTTTTGAAAGCCTTTTTGACATGTTTATTTAGTTGTAATAGCTGTGATTTATAAGAGTATAAAAATAGGACTGTTTTCGGACTTCACAAAACTTTAAAGCGTTTCTAAAATTCCATTTTTTAGCTCGAGAATGGTATCGGAACGTCCGGCAATTTCTTTTTCGTGTGTAATTAAAAGCACGGAAACACCCATCGCTTCCCGAAGCTCAAAAAGTAAGTCCAGTATAATATTCGTATTCGTTTGATCAAGATTACCGGTCGGCTCGTCTGCAAGTATAATCCTGGGGTTATTCATCAGTGCTCTGGCCATAGAGACCCGCTGTTGTTCTCCACCGGATAGCTGAGTAGGGCGGTGGCTTTTCCTTTCTTCCACTCCAAAAAGCCCTAATAATTCTTCGGCTCGACTGTATGCTTGATCGGAAGAAGTACCTCCAATAAGAGCAGGCATGGCTACATTTTCGAGAGCCGTAAATTCCGGCAGCAAGTGGTGAAATTGAAAAACAAAGCCGATATATTTGTTCCGAAAATCGGCAAGATCATCTGTTTTATAGGACGAGATGTTATTACCATCCCAAAAAACATCACCTGAATCAGCACGATCCAGTCCACCTAAAATATGAAGAAGAGTACTCTTACCACTTCCGCTGGAACCAATGATCGAAGTGATGCTTCCTTCGGCAATATTCAGGTTCATTCCCTGAAGTACTTTCAGTTCATCTCTCTCAGGACCACCGGTAAAGCTTTTGTGTAAATCTCGGGCTTCAAGAACCGTTTTCTTTTCTTCCATTACTCGGCAGTATTTTGTAGACCTGGATAAGTAACGGGCTCAATGTGAATACATTTTCCTGTTTCCGTATCTACTTTTGCAAAAGCACCGCACAGCTGGTTATCACCTTTGGCAGACTGATACTTCTGATGAACTCCGGTCACGAATCGTTTTATGGCTACTTTTTTGTCCATTCCAATTACGCTGTTAAAAGAACCGGTCATCCCGGCGTCGGTAAGGTAGCCAAGCCCTTGGGGAAAAATTCGGGCATCATTGGTTTGAATGTGTGTATGCGTGCCCACCATTACGGAAGCCTTGCCATCAACATGCCATCCCATGGATACTTTTTCAGCTGTAGCTTCTGCATGGAAGTCCACAAATATGATATTTGTTTCCTCTCTGATTTTCTCCAAAGCCCATTCGGCTGCGGAAAAAGGATCATCGATAGATTTCATGAAAGTCCGACCTTGTAAATTCAGTACGCCAACTTTTACATTTTTATTGGGCACTTCGTGAATACTGAAACCAAGTCCCGCATTTCCTTTTGGATAATTAAGAGGGCGGAGGATGTGGTCATGCTCACGCATGTAATCAAATACCTTCCATTTATCGAAGGAGTGATCTCCGCCGGTCACAACATTGACCCCTAAGTTTAGCAGGTTTTTGATGATGTTGCGGTTTGTGCCAAACCCTTCGTGGGAATTCTCAGCGTTAGCTATCACAAAGTCGGCGTCGTATTTCTTGATGAGACTGGGGAGGAAAGTATTGGTCATTTCAATACCAGGATCTCCAACAATATCTCCTACAAAAAAAATGCTGATTGTATCAGCCAAAGTATACTCCTGCTATTTGTTCGGTTTTCTATTCTTTGATTTCAGTAAGTAAGCGTTCTAAACTGTGATTCACGCGCTCCATCAAAACTTCTTCACTGTTTTCGAGCTCGCTATTAGCATTGCGTACTTCAAATAATTCTTCAGCGATACTCAAGGCTGCTAATACCATAACAGTAGATTCAGGCTGCTTAACGAGCTGCTGCCGATAGGTTTTAAAGCGTTCATCCACAAACTTACAAATCCTGACCATCGACTCCTCTTCGTGATCCTCAACCTTAAGGGGATACTGCTTTCCGAGAATAGTAACTTTAATCGATTTCATGAATCAGCTCCCAGATGGTGATCAATTTTAGAAATAAGTCCCTGAACATGCTGACGCAAAGCTAATCGCTCTGACTCAGTAATTGCAGAAAAGATATCGGTCTGCTTTTCATGTTCTTCTTCAAGCTTGGTCTTTAACTTGGCGTTATCCTTTTTGAGATCTCGGATTTCCTTTTTCAGACCTTCCACTTCGGTACCCACTTCATCCAGCAGTAGCCTGAACTTATCGCTTTGTTGTGAAAGTTTATTCATACGTAGATTAATTACCCTCTCAGTTTGGCTGAGAAATCTTTTTCCAAAGATTTAACAATTCGCTGAATAATAGGTTCTACTTCTTTGATATTCAAGGTCTTGTTCCGATCCAGGAAGTTTAACCGAAATGCAAGGCTTTTGTTTCCTTCTCCAATAGATTCCCCTTCGAAAACATCAAAAATATCAATGCTTTCTAACTGATCACCGGCTTTGTCTTCAATCACTTCCATAAGCTCTCCGGCAGTAGTTGACTGAGAAACTATGACTGCAAAGTCGAATTCAAACGCGGGAAATTTAGGAACAGACTTAAATTTATTCTGAGGAATTACTGCTAATGCTTCTGAAATAGCAGTAACTGAAAGTTCAGCAACAAAAGCATCCTGATCGAAGTCATAGGCTTTTTTCAGGTCTTCGCTGGGTACGAATAGAGATCCAATTTTTTTATCTCCCCAGAAATATTGGAGCGTATATTGATCTACTGCTTTGGAAGATAGGTGCTCGATCAGGTTGAGCTTGGTAAAGAAAGCATGAACCAAAGCTTTTAGATCAAAAATGGTATAAGAAGTAGCTTCTTCAGACCATGTATCCTGATTCTTGAGTCCGGCTACTCCAAACAAGACATCTACTTCCTCTTTAATACCTTCATAATAGGTTCCGTCTTCATCAGCTTCAAATACATGACCCAACTCAAAGAACCGAACACCGGCTCTGTTTCGGTTGAAGTTGTAAGAGGCAGATTTCAAGAATCCATGGAGGAGGGAGGGACGTAAGGTACTCATGTCCTTATTTAGAGGATTGAGAGCCGAAATCATGTTATCTAGTTCACCAAAATGTCCGGCTTCTTTTTCAGAGATCAGAGAATTGGAATAAATTTCTCGCAGCCCCAATTGCTGAGCTGTTGTTCTAATCTTTTGATTTAACTCCTCCCATTCATTAATGGGCTCTGAAGAAACAAAAATACCATGCTTAGGGGCAGGAATCTTATTGTAATCAAAGAGACGTCCGACTTCCTCAATCAAATCAACCTCTCTTTCCAGATCAGGTCGGAAGGTTGGGATTTCAAGGGTTATTGTTTCTTCGTCTCGTTCTACTTCTTTAAGCTCTAAGCCATCGAGAATATTTGCAATGGTAGAGATGTCGAAATCTGTACCCAAAAGTCGATTAGTGTAGCTTTTTCTGAGAGTCAGCCGGTGAGTGTTGGTTTTTGTTGGATGGATATCAACGGTCTCATCAGAGATTTTGCCACCTGCAACTTCCGCGATTAATTCAGCGGCTCTTTCTGCAGCCAGAGCCTGTAGATTGGGATCGATACCTCGCTCAAAACGATAAGAAGCGTCAGTCTGTAAAGTTTGCTCTTTAGCTGTTCTTCGGATAGAACCCGGATCGAAATAGGCACTTTCAATTAAGATATCAGTTGTGTCGTCATTCACTTCAGAATCAACACCACCCATAACACCGGCTATTGCAACCGGACCTTCACCATCACAAATAAACAAGGTGCCGGGCGTGCATTTTCTTTTAATATGATCCAGCGTTTCAAATTCAACTTCTCGGTCAAAATCCTTTACTACAATTTCTTTTCCGCGGATTGTTGAATAATCAAAAGCATGCAAAGGCTGACCTAATTCATACATCACGTAATTAGTCACATCCACCACGTTGTTAACCGGACGAACACCAATAGCCTTTAATTTATTTCGGAGCCAGTTTGGAGATTCTTTGATTTCAACACCTTTAACCATCTTGCCAACATAGCGATGGCATTTTTCGGCGTTTTCAATTTTTATGGTGATATCATCAGAATCCTGAACAGACTTTCCGGGATTTACATCAGGCTTTTTTAAATCAAGATTCAAAGCGGCCGCTAAATCACGGGCAACTCCTAAATGGCAGGTTGCATCCGGGCGGTTTGGGGTAATGGCGATATCAATAATGGTATCTTCATAGAGGTCAAATACTTCAGAAATCGGAGTTCCAGTCTTTAGACTTTCATCCAGCACCATGATCCCATCATGACCAGTTCCAAGTCCAATTTCATCTTCGGCACAAATCATTCCTTCAGAAACTTCTCCTCGAAGTTTGGCCTTTTTGATTTTCAGAAAACTACCGTCATCCAGTTTAATAGGCAGGGTAGAGCCGACAGTCGCAACAGGCACTTTTTGTCCTTTAGCAACATTCTTGGCGCCACATACAATCTGAGTCTGTTTCTCACCAAGATCAACATCACAAATTTGAAGTCGATCAGCGTTAGGATGAGCCCGGACTTCAAGTACTTCTCCAACGATGACGCCTTCTAAAGAGCTGCCAAAGGATTCTATCTCTTCAACTTCAAGCCCAATAAGAGTGAGTTTTTCTGCGGTTTCTTCCGGAGAAAGGGGAAGATCAATAATTTCTTTAAGCCAGTTGTACGATACTTTCATTAAAGTAAGTGAGGTCTTTAGTTAAACTGTTCGAGGAAGCGAATATCGTTTTCGTAAAAGGTGCGGATGTCATCAATACCATGACGGAGGATGGCGATTCGTTCTACGCCCATTCCCCAGGCAAACCCGGTATATTTTTCGGGATCAACACCTGCGTGTTTTAATACATTGGGATCAACCATGCCGGAACCTAAAATTTCCAGCCATTTTCCATCTTGCTCTGTTCCCCACCAAATGTCCATTTCTAAACTGGGTTCAGTGAAGGGGAAAAATCCGGGACGTAAACGGTACTTTACATCCGTACCAAACATCAGCTTTGCAAAGGTGATGAGCGTTTCTTTGAGGTCGGCAACACTGACATTTTCATCTATATATAGTGCTTCTACCTGGTGGAATAAGAAATAGGATTTAGGAGACACAGCCTCATTTCTATAAACTCGTCCGGGCATAATGGCTCGGATTGGAGGTTCGGTATTTTCCATGAGCCGAATCTGAACAGGGGAAGTGTGTGTCCTCAGTACCAAGTCCTGAACATCAGGATCATTACTTTTCTTTATAAAAAAAGTATCCTGTTCATCCCGAGCGGGGTGATTAGGAGGGAAGTTAAGTGCGGTAAAGTTGTGAAAGTCGTCTTCAATTTCAGGTCCGTCTGCAATGGTAAATCCAAGTCGATAAAAAATGGACTTCATTTCTTCTAAAGTCTGCGTCAACGGATGAAGAGAACCTAATGGCCAGGAAGGAGGGGTTAGTGTAATATCATCTTTGGCACCCAGGTCCTTGCTTTCGCTTTGTTCAAGTGAAGCTTTAGCGTCTTCAAATTTAGATTCAGCTAATATTTTAACCTGATTCATCGCCTTACCTACTTCGGCGCGATCTTCTTTGGGTACACTTCCCATTTTTTTAAACATAGACTGAACGCGTCCATTACGCGAAAGGAATTCAAGCCGGAAAGCTTCAAGCTGATCATTATCAGCTATAGAAAAACTCTGTATTTCTTCTTGTAATGCTTTTATGTCATCAAGCATAGAATGCGTTTAATTGATTATAAGTGACTTTGCTACAGCGCAGAGCGTCAGTAGCGAGGGCTAAATATCTAATAATGTAGGGGCAATTTATGAATTGCCCCTACATTATTAGGATAGCAAAATTTAGTTCCCAAAAATAAAAAAACCGACAAACCTTATTCAAAAAGATCTGCCGGTTTATACCGTTTAATATATACAATTAAGCAGTGGCTTCCTTAACAATAGCAGCAAACGTATCTGCATCGTGGACGGCAAGATCTGCAAGAACCTTACGGTTGATCTCCATATTCTTAGTCTTCATCCCGTGGATGAATTTAGAATAGGTAGTACCGTTTAATCTTGCTGCCGCATTGATGCGGGTGATCCATAATCGACGGAAATTACGCTTACGATTCTTACGATCTCGATATTGGTACAGTAGACCTTTCTCGACCGCGTTTTTAGAAATCGTATAAACGTTCTTACGCTTGCCCCAATAGCCTTTCGCTTGATTTATAATCTTCTTGCGACGGCGACGGGAAGCCACCAAATTTAATGATCGTGGCATTTTGTCGTTAGTTTAAAGTTTATGATTGATATGGCAGCTGTCTTTTGATAGACTTTTCATCGGCTTTGTCAACCAATGTGTCTTTTCCGAGCTGTCGTTTAGTTTTACTACTTTTCTTGGTCAAAAGGTGACGCTTATAAGCTTTTTTACGCTTAATTTTACCGGAACCGGTAACTTTAAACCGCTTTTTAGCACCACTGTTACTTTTCATTTTTGGCATGGAAATCCACCAACTTTTGTGAAAATTAAAGACTTGTAAAATAGGGAGAATTGTATCCCTGTGCAACGAAGAATTAACTTTTTGAAGGAGCTAACATCATAATCATTCTGCGACCTTCCAAGTTGGGAGTAGATTCAATCTTACCAACATCAGATAAGTCTTTAGCAAGCTGCAGAAGGAGTAATTCCCCTTTTTCAGTGTAGAGCATATCTCTTCCACGGAATTGTACAGTTGCTTTTACTTTGTCGCCGCCTTCAAGAAATTCTCTGGCATGGCGAGTTTTGAATTCAAGATCATGATCATCTGTGTTCGGGCGAAAGCGCAGTTCTTTAACAGAAATGGTGTGCTGCTTCTTCTTCGCTTCTTTCTCCTTTTTCTTTTTTTCATACATGAACTTGCCGTAGTCAATCACCTTACATACCGGGGGCTTGGCTTTAGGTGCAACTTCTACGAGATCGAGTTCATAGGATGCAGCGATTTGAAGAGCACGTTCAGATGTAGTGATCTCATGTTCATCATCCGGTTTGATAACGCGAACTTTTGCCGCATTAATTTCTTCATTAATTCGAGGACGATCATCATTTTGTGGTCGTCTCTGATAGTTTCTTCTTGCGATAGTAACCTCGTTGTTTAGTTAGTCTTTAGGTAAAGCTTTAGTTTGAATTTCTTCGTTTATGTCTGAAAGAAAATCAGAAAAACTGAAAGTTCCAATATCACCTTTTTTGTGGCGACGAACGGAAACTGTTTCGTTTTCGACTTCTTTACTACCCACTATTAACATATATGGGATCTTACTCGTTTCAGCATCGCGGATTTTTCCTCCGATCTGCTCACTGCGGGAATCAAGTTCTACACGAACTCCTAATTCCTGCAATTTCTCGTAACAATATTCTGCATAGGCATTTTGTTCATCCGAAATAGGAAGGATGCGAACCTGCTCCGGAGATAGCCATACCGGAAAGTCTCCGGCAAAGTGTTCTATCAAAATACTGGTAAATCTTTCCATCGAGCCAAAAGGTGCTCTGTGAATTATGACAGGTCGATGCTTCTCATTATCGGACCCTACATACGTCAGATCAAAGCGTTCTGGCATCACATAATCAACCTGAACGGTTCCAAGCTGCCATTTTCGTCCAATGGCATCCCGAATAATAAAATCAATTTTAGGGCCGTAAAAACTCGCTTCGCCGGGAGCTACCGTATAATCGAGTTCCATCTCATCTGCTACTTCCCGAATCTCTTTTTGAGCGCGATCCCAGTATTCGGTATCGCCTCCATATTTCTTCTCATTGTTATCTCGATAGGAGAGGCGGATATCAACTGGCATACCAAAAGTACTGAAAACCAGCTGAGTCAGCTCAATGGTATTCTTAATTTCTTGCTTAAGCTGATCGTGGGTGCAATAAATGTGTGCGTCATCCTGGGTAAAACCCCTCACACGAGAAAGCCCGCTTAACTCTCCGGATTGCTCGTAACGGTAAACTGATCCAAACTCGGCAAGTCTGAGAGGCAGATCCCTGTAACTCCGGAGATCGTTCGAGTAAATTCTATGATGATGTGGACAGTTCATCGGCTTAAGCATGTACTCTTCACCATCCACTTCCATGGGGTTGAACTGAGAGTCTTTGTAATAGGGATAGTGACCGGAAGTTTTATACAGCTCGATATTTGCAATATGAGGAGTGATAACTTCTTTGTAGCCACGTTTCTTCTGTTCATCCCGCAAGAAAGCTTCAAGCGTTCTGCGGAGCACAGTGCCATTGGGTAACCACATTGGTAAGCCACTGCCTACCATGCTGTCAATCATATAAATACCAAGTTCTTTACCCAGCTTACGATGATCTCGTTTTTTGGCTTCTTCAATACGATGTAGATGCTCTTCCAGCATTTTCTGCTTTGGAAAGCTAATACCGTAAATACGAGTCAATTGCTTGCTATCGTTATCTCCGCGCCAGTATGCTCCGGCAAGGCTGGTGAGCTTAACTGCTTTTACATCGCCGGTATTTGGGACATGAGGACCGCGGCATAAATCGGTGAAATCGCCCTGCGTGTAAAATGTGATAGTCCCGTCTTCGAGATCTTCAATCAGGTCAACTTTATACTCGTTGCCCTTATCTTTATAAAATTTGAGTGCTTCTTGTTTTGAAATATCCTTGCGCTTGAATTCAGACTTCTTGCGCGCCATTTCGATGAATTTATCTTCAATCTTGGAAAGGTCTTCCTGACCAATCTGTTTGTCACCGAAATCAATATCATAGTAGAATCCACTTTCAATAGGAGGGCCGATTCCAAACTTTGCTTCCGGGTACAGTTCTTGAATAGCTTCAGCCAGCAAGTGGGCAGACGAGTGCCAAAAAGTGTATTTACCGTCTTCACTTTCCCATGTATTTATAGCAATTTCAGCATCTTTGGTAATGGGACGGTCCAGATCAATAATATCTCCGTCCACTGTAATGCTAAGAGCTGCACGGGCTAAGCCTGCCGCAATAGATTGAGCTACTTCTAAACCGGTTGTTCCTGATGAGTATTCGCGTTGAGTTCCGTCGGGTAATGTAAGCGTAATTTTTTGGTCTGCCATTCAGTGTTTAATTCTCAGAATTTCCTTAACGCTATAAGATAAAAAAAATAGTATGTACACACAGGCTTATTCTGGCTATTATTTTAGGGATTCAAATTGGATTTGGTTTACAAGAAATGGGATATTCGTTCGGCAATGAAATTAAGATGTCCATTCCCTTATGAAATTTAATTCTGATGAGAGCTTTTTTGATGCTCAACCCATGTTTGTTTGCGAACAAGCAACCCTGAAGATTTTGGATGTGAATGATGCAGCCACTCAAATTTTAGGATTTGAGAAAAAGAAATTTTTAAAGAAAAAGGTAGTGGATTTCGGTGAGCAGAAATCTGTTGAAGAACTGGAAATTCATTTAGAAGAGACTACAAAAAATGTAATCGACAAAATTTGGGTTTTTAGAACTTCAGAGGGTAATTCGATATATGTTCAGCTTTCAGCTCATCTTATTAACTATAAAGGTCGCCCTGCTAAACTAGTTATTGCTCACAATCTCTCAGATATCGTAGGGAATAAGAAAAGTGCCGATAAACTACTTTCCAGCCAGCTTTCACTAAATAATTTTCCGCTTGCTGAAATTGAGTGGGACTCAAATCTGAATATCATCAGATGGTCTCCAAAAGCTCAAGAACTATTTGGGTATTCTGAAGAAGAAGCTATTTCAGAAGAGCGTTTGCTAGAGAAGTTTATCCATGATGATGATCTGGAATACGTAAAAGAAAAAATCAGGGAGACCTATAAAAATAGAAATAAGGACGTTTCTGTAATCAACAGAAATATTACAAAAGACGGCCGGGTAATTTATTGTGAATGGTATAACTCTTTGCTCTACAACAGCAATGATGAAGTGATAGCCATGTATACGTTGGTCCACGATGTAACGGATCGTGAAGAGGCCCTGGATAATGCCAAGCGAAGTATGATGAGCTATCAGGACTTATTCAATTCTATCAGTGATGCCATTTATTTGCTGGATAAGGAAGGAATAATCCTCGAAGCGAATGACGGTCTTGAGAGTACATTCGGATATAAGAAAAGTGAAGTAGTAGGAAAGCATACCAAAATATTAGCCCCACCCGGGAAGTATGATCCTAATCGAATTAAAGAGATTATTGATAATGCTTACAAAGGAATTACCGGAAAATATGAGGGTTGGGGGCGCAAGAAGAATGGTGAAATCATACCAACAGAATTTTTAGTGAACACCGGTAACTACTTTGGAGATGAAGTGATTATTGTGATTGAGCGTGATATCTCTGATCGTAAAGAATCCGAAGAGGCCTTGAAGCAGCGGGAAGGTTTGTTAAGTAAGCTGTTCAATTCCTCACCTATTGGGATAGCATTGCTAAACGAGCATCACGAAGTTGAAATGGTAAATGATGGCTTTGAGCGGCTTTTCGGATATCGTGAGAATGAGCTAAAAGGACTTGAACTGGATAAGCTTATCGTCCCCGAAAAAAGGCATGAATTTGCAATTAGCCTTACTGAAAGTGCAAAAGTGCAAGAGGTTACTGAGAAAAGAGTTCGTAAAGACGGAACCATTTTGGATGTAATTATTTATGCTGTACCTGTGGTTGTAGGATCAAGCGTGGTGGGAATTTATGGCATTTATGTAGATATCACAGATCGCAGACAGGCAGAAGAAAGTGTCAGAAAGTCGTTAAGAGAAAAAGAGATGCTGCTTGCTGAAGTTCACCACAGAGTAAAAAATAATTTGGCCGTGATAACAGGATTACTGGAATTACAATCCTATTCGGCAGATAACGATCATGCCAAGCGGATACTCAAAGACAGCCAAATGCGTGTGAATTCGATCGCTATGGTCCATGAGAAGCTATACCAGACAGAAGATTTTTCTGAAGTAGATATGAAACAGTATCTACAGGAGCTTTCCGGAGTCATTCAAAAGACCATGAAAAGTTCTAAAACGGATGTAAAGATAGAGCTTGATATCATGCAGGTTAAACTCCCGATTACTCAAGCTATTCCATGTGGACTGTTGCTGAACGAAATTATAACCAACAGTTATAAGCACGCATTTGAGGGAAGGAAGTCAGGTAAAATTAATGTGGGTTTGGATAAATCTTCTGAAAAAATATGCCTGACTATTAAAGATGACGGAGTTGGTCTTCCTGAGCAAGCGAAATCGAGTATTCATTCGTCACTTGGTATGACATTGATTAAAACGCTTGCCAAGCAACTTAACTCAATTTTCCGTTTTCACTCAGACGATGGAGCTATTTTTGAATTTGAGTTCTCTCTGGATGAAGCGAATGATTTATAACAAATAAAAACCCATGTAAATCAATGATCTACATGGGTTGTGGGGAGTGCGACCTACTGGATTCGAACCAGTGACCTCTGCAATGTCAATGCAACGCTCTAACCAACTGAGCTAAGGTCGCGTATTTCAATAAATAAACGGCTCCAAATATAGGGAGCTTTGGGGGAGTAACACAAAGTTAGTTTGGGTGTTTTTTATTTTAGGTACTGTGTTTTTACTAATAAGATGTCATCCCGAGTGAGTAGGTAGTTTTGATGGATTACGTTGTGTAAAACGAGGGATCTCAAAGGTTAAACTAATTGATAGCTTTAAATTTGAGATCCTTCGCGCTGAAGTTTCTCAATTAAAAAAACAAAAGATGCGCTCAGAATGACAGTGCATTGTGTATGTTAAGAATTCCTTTAAAAAATCACCCCAACCGTAGTGCACAATTGTAAATACAAACCCGTATCTTTAGAACTCACTACAATAGTTATTTGGCATGATCAATCGAAGAAAAGTACGAGAAACAGTTCTCAAAGCAATTTACGCACTTCAACAGGGGAAGGATTCTACCCAACACGTTACAGATACCATTATTAAAAAAGCGGAATTTACTAAAGAAAAAGATCTCCGCCGTTTTGCTGAAAAGTTATTTTTTCAAACAGTGGAACATAGAGAAGAGCTGGATGAAGTCATCGTTGATCATATCAAAAACTGGGATATCAATCGACTTGCACTGATTGATCGCATGATCCTGAAAATGGCTATTTGTGAGCTCATCTATTTTGAAGAAATTCCTACCAAAGTAAGCATTAATGAAGCGATTGAACTAGCTAAACGATACTCAACAGCAAAGTCAGGTCGGTTTATAAATGGAATTCTTGATGCGGCTTTGACCGACTTGAATGAAAAAGGACGCATTAATAAGAAAGGACGCGGACTCATTCAAAAAACGTTGGGCAGTAATTAATTAAATGGCAACATATCCAGACATAATTGCAATTGGCGACATCCACGGGTGTGCTCTTTCAAATCACGCTTTGCTCAAGAAACTGGATAATGAATATAATGATAAGCCAACCTATGTTTTTTTGGGTGATTACACAGATCGAGGCCCCGATTCCAAAAAAGTAGTAGAGCAGCTGATTAAATTTAATAAAGATCATGAATGTGTTTTTCTGAAAGGGAATCACGATCAGATGCTGTTAGATGCTTATGAGAAAGGCGATTGGAATCTCTGGTTAAGTAACGGCGGTAATACCACCCTTAAGAATTATGATTCAAGTCCGGGTGATTTTAAACTCCCTAAAGATCATTATGAGTTCTTTAAAAGCACAGAATTATATTGGGAAACTGAAGATTATTTTTTCGTCCATGGTGGGATTTCTCCCGATTTAACGATTCCGGAAAATTTAGACAGCGAATATGAGCGCGAGCAATTTATCTGGCAGCGTGACCATGTTTATGCCCGCACTAATAACTGGAGTAAAACGGTAGTATTTGGCCACACTCCGGTCAAAGAACCTATTGTAGAAGAGAATATGTTAGGCATCGACACAGGATGCGTTTATAAGAAAAAGGGCTATGGTGTATTAACAGCAGTAGCTCTGCCCGAAATGAAATTTATTGAACAAAACTGTTTAGACTTTTAAACTAAAAATTAACTGTACATGAGCTTAAGATGTGGAATTGTTGGCTTGCCCAACGTTGGTAAATCAACCTTATTTAATGCATTGAGTAACGCCGGAGCTGAATCGGCAAATTTTCCCTTTTGTACCATCGACCCTAACGTGGGGATGGTGCCGGTGCCGGATGATCGCTTACATGAACTTGCCAAATTGGCCGAATCTAAAAATGTACTTCCTGCAACCATTGAGTTTGTAGATATTGCAGGTTTAGTAAAGGGCGCCTCAGAAGGAAAAGGTAAAGGAAATGCTTTCCTATCCCATATCCGTGAAGTGGATTTGATTCTGCATGTGGTGCGTTGTTTTGATGACAATGACATTATTCATGTTGAAGGTAATGTAGATCCGGAAAGAGATATCCGTATTATTGAAGAAGAGTTAATTCTTAAAGATTTAGAATCCGTTGAAAAACGAGCTGAGAAGCTGAAAAAAGAAGCTAAAGGTGGAGACAAAGCCAAAGTAACACAGCATGCAATTGTACAAAGGCTTGCCGATCACTTAGGTGAAGGAAATGCTGCTCGAACCTTTGAAGTTTCCAAAGATGAGAGAGAAGCCTATAAAGATCTTTTCCTTCTATCCGACAAACAAGTGCTCTATGCATGTAATGTCGGTGAATCAGACCTTGAAGGCGGTAATGATTATGTTGAAACCGTTAAAGAAATTGCTTCAGAACATGATGATGAAACGGTAATGTTCTGCGCTAAAATCGAAGCTGAAATTGCCGAGCTGGATGAAGACGAAAAAGAGATGTTTCTCGAAGAACTGGGCGTGCCAAGTGCCGGTTTAGATCGTCTTATTAAAGGCGCATTTAAAGAGCTAGGTTTGATCACCTATTTCACAGCCGGACCTAAAGAAGCCCGTGCATGGACCATCAAGGAAGGAACGAAAGCCCCACAAGCTGCAGGTGTTATACACACCGATTTTGAGAAAGGCTTTATCCGCGCTGAAACCATTTCTTTCAAAGACTACCAGGAACTCGGTTCCGAAAAAGCTGCTCGCGATGCCGGAAAAATGCGGCAGGAAGGAAAGGAGTATATAGTTGCTGATGGCGATGTATTGCTGTTCCGTTTTAATGTTTAGGATGCCTGTAGGTACGTATGATGATACGTACCTACGCATTTTTTAACGTCTTATTAATTTGTTGGCGCAATTTCTCTTTCGTCTCCTCCTCACAAAAAGCAGCGTCAATGGCATAACGATTACACTTTAGAAAGTGCTCGGTTTGCCAGTCAAAGTGCTTGTTTAGGTAAAGGTACTCTTCGATTAGGGAAACGTTTGAAATAGTACGTCCATCGGTGTTAATGCTCATAGAATTTCCTCTCCTGTAAATATCATCGACCTGATGTTGGGCAACTGAATCATAAATCCCGGTTTGTACATTGCTCGTTGGGCAGATTTCCAGGTGAATATCATTTTCTTTGAGATGATCCATCAGCGAATCATCTTCCAGACTTCTCACACCATGACCAATTCGAGAAGGATAAAAGTTTTGGAGTACTTCCCGAACACTTTCAGAACCCCGGGCTTCACCGGCATGAGCGGTGCAAGGAATATTCTGTTCATTCGCATATTCAAAAGCTTTTATGTGATTATCTATCGGGAGGGTTTCATCTGCGGCGATATCGAAGCCAACCACTTTGGTTCCCATAAACTGCTCAACTAACTTTATGGTTTTTATGCTTTGTTCTTCGGTAAAATGGCGAAGTGTACAAAGGATAATTCTTGCTTCAATTCCGGTTTCATTAATTCCTTTGATGGTGGCTTCATTTACTATAGAAACTACTTCTTCGGCAGTTAATCCTTCGTCCAAATGCTGAAGGGGGGCGAAACGAATTTCAGCATAAATCACTTGGTCTTCCTGAAGTTGCTGAAATAGGTCAAGCGTAACCATTTCCAACTGCTCTTTTGTTTGCATGATGGCAATGGGTTCCTGAGCGCACTTCAGGTACTCATCTAGGCTGGAGCAGTTGGCCGGAGCGATGAAATCCTGTTGAAATTGTTCTCTGGAAATTTCAGGTTTCAACTTTTTAACCACCTCGAAGCTTAGGGAGCAATCAAGGTGCAGATGCAGTTCAATTTTTGGCAGGGATGTAAAATTCATTTAATGAGATGAAATTTAAGTATCAAAAAGAAATTGTTTATAAGAGGTATTCTATTTCAACCACCGTAGGGGTAATTCATGAATTGCCCCTACGGTGGTTGATGATGTAGAATCAATATTCGTAATTAGACCCAAAAAAATTTAGTTTCCGAGCTCAGTATTCAAGTCCAAAATAAACAGATTCAATGTCTAAAAAACTTCTCTTTTTACTGGACGGAATGGCGCTGGCCTACCGTGCTCACTTTGCATTCATTAACAGCCGATTAAAAAATTCAGAAGGTATTCCAACCGGACCTGTTCTTGGTTTTGCAAATACCCTTGAGAAAATGCTGGATGAGGAAAAGCCAACCCATATCGCCGTTGCGTGGGATACCAAAGAGCCGACTTTTCGCCACAAAGAAGACGAAGAATATAAAGCAAACCGACCGCCACAGCCTGAAGAATTGACCATTGGAATCCCTCTTATAAAAGAAATGGTGAAAGCTTGGGGGATCACAAATATTGAGCAGGGTGGCTACGAAGCGGATGACATTATCGGAACCATTGCTGATGGCGCCAACGCCGATGACGTAGACGTGATGATGGTTACGCCCGATAAGGATTTTATGCAGCTTGTGCACGATCATATCCGCATGATGAAGCCGGATAACAAAGACGGTGGATTTAATATCATAGACCGGGAAGGAGTGAAGGATTATTTCGGGGTATATCCCGAACAGGTGATCGACGTACTTGCCATGATTGGCGATACCTCGGATAACATCCCCGGCGTACCTGGAATTGGAAAAAAAGGCGCGCCTAAGCTTATTAAAAAATATGGATCTCTGGAAGCAGCCATCGAGGCGGCTCCGGATATTAAAGGAAAACGTGCTCGTGAAGGATTAACCGAGAACGGTGAGCAAGCACTTCACGCCAAGTTCATGGTTACCATTAAAACGGATGTGCCTAATACAGCCGATTGGGAAGAAATGACTTGGGAAGGTCCTGATGAAAAAGCATTGGGTTTGTTCTTCAAGCGAATGGAGTTCCGTACCCTTACCAAGAAATATTTAGGAGCGGAAGGTCCGGTTGTTTCGAAAGAAGGAGATCAGGTGGATTTGTTTGGCTCATTCAAAGAAGAAGCGCCGAAGCAAGAGTTGGACGAAGATAAAGTCAACTACGAGCTGGTGAATTCCATAGAGGAAGTGGAGAACCTGGTTGAGCGCTTCAAAGATCACAACGCCTTTTGTTTTGACACGGAGACGGATAGTCCCGATCCCGTTTCAGCAAAATTGGTTGGTATTTCACTCACCGCTACGCCCGGAACTGGATATTATATTCCGGTAAATGTGGAAGGCGGTTTGGATGAAAAAGAAGTAATTGAAATTATTCGACCTCTTTTTGAAAATGAGAATTCCACCAAAGTAGCGCATAATTATAAGTTTGATTACCTCATGCTTTCGCGGTCAGGAATCGAAATCAAAGGCAAGCCTTTTGATACTATGATTGCGGCTTATCTGATTGATGCCAATCAGCGCCTGAAAATGGATGATCTTTCCAAAAGCCTGTTGAATTACAAACCGGTTCCGATTGAAGAACTGATTGGAAAAGGGAAGAAGCAGATTTCGATGGCAGACTTGAAGCCTGAGGATGTCTATCTTTATGCCTGTGAAGATTCAGATATCACCCTTCGACTCTATGAAATTCTGAATGAGAAGCTGAAGGAAGATGAGCTGGAAGAAATTGCCTACACGGTAGATTATCCGCTGATGGAAGTCTTGGCCGATATGGAGTTCAAAGGCATAAAGCTGGATACTGAAATGCTATCCGCTTTTTCTGAAGAACTGGATGTTGATCTCAAAGAACTGGAAGAACAGATTTATGAGAAAGCTGGAGAGGAGTTTAATATCAACTCTCCGCAACAGCTCGGGACTATTTTGTTTGAGAAAATGGATCTGCCGGCCGGAAAGAAAACCAAAACCGGGCAGTATTCTACAGCTGAATCCGTGCTTACTAAGTTGGCACCCAAGTACGAAATGCCGAGTCTGATTCTGGATTACCGTCAACTCACCAAGCTAAAATCTACTTATGTAGATGCGCTTCCTGACTTGATAAATCCTGATACCGGTCGCGTTCACACTGATTTTAACCAAAGCGTAGCGGCCACAGGTCGATTGAGTTCTTCGAATCCCAACCTTCAAAACATCCCAATTCGAACTCCACGTGGACGGGAAATTCGGAAGGCATTTATTGCTGAAGATGGTTTTAAAATCATGTCGGCAGATTATTCGCAGGTTGAGCTTCGGGTGATTGCCCATATCGCCAAAGATGAAGCGATGATGGAGGCCTTTAAAAACAAAGAGGACATTCACTCGAGAACGGCGAAAGAAATTTTCAATCTGGATTCACTGGATGAAGTTACTCAAGATCATCGCCGAAAAGCGAAAGAAGTCAACTTCGGAATTCCTTATGGCGTGAGCGCTTATGGATTGGCTTCTCGTTTAGGGATTGATAACAACGAAGGGAAGGACATGATCGACCAGTATTTCGAGCGTTTCCCAAATATCCTGAACTACATCAACGATACGAAAGAATTTGCCCGTGAAAATGGATTCGTAAAAACGCTGTTAGGCCGACGCCGATATATTCCTGATATCAAGTCAGGAAACTGGAATGTTCGGGGCTTTGCGGAGCGAACAGCCATCAATATGCCGATTCAGGGAACCGCTGCAGATATCATTAAGCTGGCGATGATTAACATTCACCACTGGTTGAAGGACAACAATAAAAAAAGCCGGATGCTGCTTCAGGTACATGATGAGCTGATCTTTGAAATTCATGAAAGTGAAATGGATGAAGTCCCCGCAAAAATCAACGAGCTGATGGAAACCGCCTTTGAACTGGATGTTCCACTGGATGTGGATTCCGGAGTGGCGGAGAATTGGCTGGAAGCGCATTAGAGAGTGAATTCGTTAATTGTTATTCGTTGAGTGGTTATCTGGATTTATACTCGCTCCGATACTCTGCGTCGGAGTGGTCAACCCGCCAATTCCACGAATAACGTATTCACTATTAACGAAAAGAGAATTACTCGATTACAATCCCGTACCTATCCAACAGGCCTGATAATCCTTGCCTCGAGAACTGAGCGCCTTCAATCTGATTGGCTTCCGGATCGATGGAAAAATTATAGGAACTGCGGAAATCAGCTTTTTTGAGAAGGGTAGAGGAGAAGGTGGCCTTTGCTAAATCACAATTGTCAAATATGGCCGCTTTAAGTTCTGCTTGAGTAAAATCTACCTCGTTAAGCTGACAATCTTTGAAGACGGTATGATTACCCTTCACCTGAAAGAAAGAAGAGAGGTTAAGGTTACACGATTCAAATTCAGCAGAGAAAGCGAAGTTGTTGCAGATGTCGAATTGGAGTCCGACGAGCTTACACTCGGTAAATTTTGAATCTCTGATTGAGGTGCCAACCAGTTTAGCCATCGATAAATCACAGCCTTTGAATTCACACTCTATAAATCCGCACTCGCCCAAGTTTACTTTCGGCAGTTTGCAGTTTATAAATTGACAGAATTCGTAATCAGCTGTGTTGAAATCTTCATTAGTGAAATCGATTCCCTTGAATACTTCATCCGAAAAGTAAGTTTTAGGCATTGAATAATAGCTTGATCTATATGGCTAAGGAGGTGCAGTTAAAAATTAGCGTCTTCAATACGATAACTAACAGCCTGCTGTTTATTTTCAAAATTTGTTCGCGGAGTTTTAGTCATAAATGAAACCGATTCCGGCCTGACATTTGCGAATTGGGCTACAATGGATTTCTCTTTTAGCATGATAACAAGCTGGCTATTTTCCTGAATGGCTTGAATTTCAGCTCCGCGAACTAAGGACCCTCTTCCGGTCATAACAGACATGTTGCTTCTCACGGATTCAGGTTCGCTAAGCTTAACGCTCCATAAATTTACTTGGCCAGCTTCAATTAATTCGTCAAAAGACCCTGAAGCAGGTACTGCATTCGGATACTTAAACAGATTAAACCCGGCATTGTACCGTTGGTTGTTTAGTCTAAAACTTGCTGACCACTGATATTCGAGAGTTCCAGTTCGGATATTTTCAGAAAACCATTCCCAGCTGCCTTTTCTTTCTACATCAAATATAAACTTGACGTAATCATACTCAACAATCACTGAATCAGCAGCTGCCATTAACTCTTTAGGAGAAATCTCTTCTTTTTGTTTGTCCACACAACCGACCATTAGAAATATAAAAAGAGGGACATTGATTAGATGACGAAGTATGTAGTTCATTATGTATACAAGATGTTAAAAAAGAGAATCAATTAAATAAGGAATGGAAATTAAGATCCCAAAAATATAAAACAGTAATCAAAGAAAGGTGAATTTATAAGGAAGAATCAGTGAGGATTCCCCTAGCTCCGCACGCTCTGCGTCGGAGCGGATCTTTGATAGAATACTTGAGATTGGAAATAAGAAGAAAATAAAGATTTCCCATATTTCGGGAACAAAGCAGAACTCTAAGATTGTTAGGCCTTCATGAATTTCAATACAGACTACGACGTAATTATTGCCGGCTCTGGCATGGGCGGGATGAGTGCAGGAGCTATGCTGGCTAATGATGGCTATAAGGTACTGATCCTGGAAAAAGCCCACGCTCCGGGAGGGTGTTCTTCGTCCTATCTTCGAAAAGGATATGTCTTTGAATCAGGTGCAACCACCTTAATTGGATTTGATGAAAATCAGCCACTTTGGAAACTGGAAAAGGAAACTGGTATTCAAATTCCAAGAGAAGAAATTACCCCAAGTATGTCCGTTTGGCTTGATGGAGAGCAGCTCACCCGCTATAAAGACCGTGAGCAGTGGATTCAGGAATGCATTCGTGTGTTTGGAAATGAAACGGGGCAGCGGGCTTTTTGGGAGGAAGCATTAGCGGTTTCGGATTTAGTCTGGAAAGTCTCTCTAAAGAACCCATTTTTTCCACCACAAAAAATATCGGAGTGGGGACAACTTACCATCAATAATAATCCACTGGATGTATGGGTGCTGAAGTATGCATTTCAATCCGTTGAGGACGTAATGAAAAAATATGGTGTTGATGCTCCCAAATTCCGCCGTTTTGTGGATGAACAACTGATGATTACCGCTCAGGCTAAATCTGCACAAACTCCTTTTCTATTTGGAGCTGCCGGGCTCACCTATACCAACTACTCGAACTATTATGTGCCGGGTGGACTACTTGAAATGATAAATAGCATTCGTGAATTTATTGAGGGTAAAGGAGGCTCACTTCATACTAAGGAAGGTGTAGAAATGATTGAACAGGATGGAGAGGAATTCAAAGTTCATACCCAACCAAAGTCAAAGAAAGGAAAAAAAATTATTTATAAAGCTCCCATTGTTATTTCCAACATTCCGGTATGGAATATGGGAGGGATTACTTCAGGAGAGATGAGTGACTATTTCAAAGAAGAGTCAAAAGACTTTGATGAAGCCTGGGGAGCCATCACGCTAGGAATTGCTACGGATGATGTGTATCCGGACGAGCTGCCTCTCCACAACCAAATACATCTGGATGAAGGCGAAACGGTTCCCTTTACGAATTCAGATTCAATATTTATCTCCATGTCAAAACGTGGAGATACTGATCGGGCGAAAGAAGGAGCAAGAACGCTAAATGTTTCTACTCACGCATCGCCGGAATTATGGTACTCGCTGAATGGCACTTATGATGACGCTAAACAACAGGCAGAGGATTTCATCGTTAAAACGCTGGAGAGAAAAATGCCCGGATTTTCCGAAGCAAAAATTGATGTCATTCATACC
>Ga0306906_1000028_pt1 | contig 118220 bp, 107 predicted proteins | sample AntRauTorcE11897_FD_190405 | JGI IMG/M metagenome (GOLD analysis project Ga0306906, IMG submission 190405) | Saline lake microbial communities from Rauer Islands, Antarctica - Metagenome Torckler E11 #897 (v2) (version 2) | ecosystem: Environmental > Aquatic > Non-marine Saline and Alkaline >...
CTACTATCACGAGTGCAAGCTTAACATATAGTACTCCTGACACAACCATCACGCTTGCAATGTCAGCAACTACAGGCAATGAGTATTCTGCAACATTACCAACGTTTGATAACTTTACTCCTGTTTCCTTTTTTATAGAAGCAGACGATTCTAACGGACTTACCGGGCGAGCCCCCCTTTCAGGTGGCTTTAGCTTTTTCGTGAGTGATGGTCTTATTGAATCTATTTCCCTACTACAAGAAACTTCGGATGGCGGTGCAGGTGACAGCCCTTTATTAGCTGCAGGAGCTGTACAAGTAGATATAACTGCTACTGTAATTTCCAGTGCAGGTGAAAGTGGTTTTATAACTATCCAGGATCGCGCTGCAGCTTGGTCTGGTGTTTTTGTTGAAACTGATAGTAATACCGAAACACTAAGCATAGGCGATCAAATTAATATTTCTGAACTGATCGTAAACGAGACTTTTGGCGTAACCAGCGTAACTCTAAATGATTTTACAGCATTAGCCTCTTCCAATACCCAACTTGATACAATGGCTGTATCACTGCTTACTCAGGATGTAACACCTACTGACGGTTCATATGAACAGTATGAGGGCGTATTCCTGACATTTAATGACGTAAAAGTAACAACCAACCAAGCTGATGGTGTAAGTGACTTCGGGGAATGGGAAATTGGGTCTACTCAGGGAGGTGGAACAGCCGATACACTAGAAGCTGGTCAAGGTCTTCGTGTTGATGATAACGTAAACTTTGGGACTCTAAATTACGGCGCTGATTTGAATGAGCATGTCAAAATCGGAGCTGAAATTGAATCCTTTACGGGCATTCTTCATTTTTCATTCGGTAATCCAAAAATGGTGCTTCGAACATTAGAGGATGTAGTTTCAAATGACTGGACCTACCCCATATCTCAATTCAACCTTCTATCTCCTACTGATGGTTCTTTTATCAGTTTGACTGAAGATATCACCATTGATTGGGAGCCAACTACTGACTTTGATGGTAATACTGTAACCTATGAGTGGGTTCTTTATACAGATGATGCTTCCTCAGTTATCTACAGACAATCATCTAACAACAATTCGTTAGACTCAGAGATTACCGTTCCTTTTGATACGCTGAATGTCCTTCTTTCCGAACGTGGATTATCTTATCAAGAAAGTGAAAATTTTATTTGGAACGTTCTTGTGAGTGATGGAATCGACACGCTAGATGTTTCCACAGGATATGATTTAGGTTCTAATAGCTTTAGTCCCCTTTTCTATGGCATTACTCTGGAAAGAGGCACCTTTTTAGAAGGAGAAGAAATAGCTCTCCAAATTACAGGGCTTGATGCAGGAAGTAATGCCACAATTAGAGTCAATCAGGGTTTTTCACTCCTTTTTAACTCTTCAAACAGTATCAACAGCATTGCAAACTTTACTGACTTCTTCTCAGGAGCCATCACTATTACCTCCAGGACGGGTGAATCAGTCCCTGTTGGAGACCTCTCCGTTTCAGGAAATGAATTGCTTGTTGAAAACGTGAGTTTCTATGCATTAGATACCCTTTCGGTTGAAGTATCCTCTCAGGTTGTTTCTGATAACAGTGGAGGGTTTTACTTTATTGATTCGGACGGGAATGGAACTCTTACTGATGCGGATGTCACTTACACCTCACAAGAATTCTACACAACCATGGTCGGTGATTTCACCGCTGACTTTGAAGTTGGATTGAATGACTTAGTGAGCTTTGGCAACGGATGGAGAAGCGACAACTTTAGTTTTGAAACTGCACCATTGGATTTTGCTACAAGTTCATTCCCTTATGCCCGTTTGATCCCTGACAATAACTTCAATGTTGATGACATCGTAGCCTTTATACGCTACTGGAATTTAACACAGGATCGCAACAGTGCAGCCAAAGCAAACTCCTTTGCAGCTTTGAGAAAATCATTCAATGGAAATAATACAACCGCTCGAACGACTTCCCGCCAAACTAATGGCCGTAATGAGTTAGATGGTACCACAGATATTAATAAGCCTGCAACAGGTCCAAGCTCAGCTTCTATAGATCAAATGGATGAAATCTTTGCTGACTCCCTGTCCTTCATCAGCTACAAAAAAGCGGAAACACAGGCTGAATATGTAACGAATCCATCGCACGTTTCCCGGGAAGTCACTTATGACTTTACCCTCTCCCATCCGGATAGCGTGGAAGGCCTATCGTTAATCATCGATTATGATGAAGACAAGCTTACACTCAAAAATGTAGAAGACCGCGGTTTGTTTGATATCCATAGCGAAAATGCGAATGTATTTTTATCACATACAGATACCACCAACGGAATCCTGACACTCAATGTGGCTAACTTTGGAACTCTTTCCTCCGTTACAGAAAGAGGTATTGTATCAGTAACCTTCAGCGCCTTAAGCGATGAAGATTCTGAAATGGTCATCAGCTCCGATATCAGAGCCAAAGGTCAGCCATCGATGCAGCAGACCGCCATGAAAGCAGTTCAGGTTCGCGAAGATCTTCCGGAAACGTTCACCCTGTCACAGAACTATCCGAATCCGTTCAACCCGTCAACCAGTATCCACTATGAACTGGCGGAACAAGCGAAAGTGAGTCTGACCGTGTATGACATCCTGGGACGTAAGATTGAAACGCTGCTTAACGAGAACAGCATCCGCGCAGGGTACTATAAAGTGAATTGGGATGCTTCCCGATATGCCTCCGGTATGTATATTTACGTGCTGAACGTGCAATCGAATTCCGGAAAGTTTTACACCGCTACTAAGAAAATGGTGATGGTGAAGTAAAACCATCTCTCTCTTCTTTTAAAGCCCCCATAAATTTCACTGAAAAGTGGTTGTTTATGGGGGGCTTTCTTTTTAATAGCATTTAACAATTGAAAGGGAGCGCTTTTCCACATAATCGGGTTAAATTTATTCGAACCCAATAAATGATTATGAAACAGCCTATACAGCCCATTAACGTATTTATATGCGCATTACTTTTCGCATCATTCAGTGCGTGCTCTGGAAGTGACGAAAACACCACTCAAAATCGGAATGATCAAAATGCAGTCATTCCCTCAGTAGAAGCAGTACAGGCCAGGTATGGCTCGTTGCCACTTGTCGAACGATTTAGTGGGAATGTGAGATCGGAGAATCAGGTCCCACTCTACCCACAAATTTCCGGAACTATCGAACAGGTTTTTGTACGGAATGGTGAATACGTGGAGAAAGGCGCAAAATTAGTTCAGTTAAATACTGATGTTTTGCAGAAACAACTTCAACAGGCTGAAGCAGGCTACAAAATAAATAATGCTCAATTAAAGCAATCTAAAGCTCAGATGGCCGAGGTTCAGTCTGAATTTAAACGTACCAAGCAGTTAGAAGAAAAAGATTTGACTAGTGACGTGGAAGTCGAGCAAATTGAAGCGCAGTTACTTTCAGCAGAAGCTAACGTTGAGCTTGCAGAAGCACGACTGGAACAAGCTGCATCTTTAGTAGAAGAACGCAGAGATGAACTTGACAAAGCTGTAATCCGGGCTCCTATTTCCGGGACGGTTGGGCAAAGAAATGCAGAAATTGGCATGCAGGCAAATAATGGCACTCAGCTTTTTCTTATTGGGGATCTTACCAAGCTAAAAGTCGAGATTATACTTACTGAAAATATGCTTAACCGAATTCAGGTTGGGCAGTCAGCACGAATCATGGTTCAAAACAGCAACAACCAAAAAGTTGCCCTCAACGCTAAACTATCAAGAATTTCCCCCTTCTTGAATGAAACAACCCGAAGTACCGAAGCCGAAATTGATGTCAATAATGTAAATGGACTTCTCCGACCAGGTATGTTTGTGCCCGTTGATATTTTTTTCGGAGAAAGTGAGCAAGCAACCCTCATTCCCGTGAGTGCACTCTACACGGATCCAACTTCCGGTAAGCAAGGTGTGTATATCGCCTCATCGTTGGGATCAGAAATTGAACCTGTCAGTGATTCAAGTGGTAATAATTCAGGAAGTCCCAGAGCAATGACTGAGCCCACGCCCGTTCAGTTTAAGCCTGTTGACGTGATTGCTCAGGGTAGAATGGAATTAGGAGTGAATGGTTTAGAAAGTGGCCAATGGATCGTCACGGTAGGACAAGATTTACTATCTGAGGGGCGGACCCAGGCCCGTATCCGCACCATGAGCTGGGAACGCATCTTCCAGCTACAACAGCTTCAGCGAGAAGATTTATTGAAAGAAATCATGCAAGAGCGTGATGGTGAACAAAATAACGTAACTCTTTAAACACCACGATCATGCCAATTACAGAAACCTCCATAAAGCGTCCTATTGCCACTTCGATGGTCTTCTTGATCATCATTACTCTTGGTGTAATAGGGTTCCGTTTTCTTCCAGTTGATCTCCTCCCTCCCATTGAGTATCCACAACTTACTGTAGCTACAGAATATCCTAATGTTGGACCGGAAGAGATGGAGCAAATCATAACCGAGCCTATTGAAAATGCTCTAGCCGGTGTTCCCGGGGTTGAAAGAGTCCGCTCCAGTTCCAGTGAAGGCCGAAGTCGGGTGACTCTTGAATTTGCTCAAAGCGTTGATGTGGACGTAGCTTCTAATGATGTTAGAGCTGCCTTGGATCGCGTTCGCGGGACAATTCCTCCCGAAGCCGATGCACCCCGCATCTGGAAATTCGATCCCAATAACTTCCCGATCGTAATTATCGGTGCTAACTCCGACATGAACTTAGCTGAACTTACGGTTCTGCTCGATCGCGAAATCACCAAGCGATTTGAACAAATTAATGGTGTTGGTTCTATTGATATTTGGGGTGGCATTAACCGTGAAGTCAAAGTAGATATTAAAAGGGATCGGCTTATTGCCAGTGGCCTTTCTACCGCTCAGGTGCAGCAAGCCATTGCTCGTGAAAACGCGAACCTCCCCGGAGGTAATGTTAACTCCGGACTTCAACAGCTCTATGTTCGCACTTTAGGTGAATATGAATCTATCGAACAGATTGCTAATACCGTCATCACTACCGTGGATAGTAAGCCTATTCGGGTTAAAGATGTATCAAATGTCTCCTTTGGTTACCAAGATTTAGACCGAGTTGTTTCTATTGATGAGAAACCTATGGTCCGATTTGGGATCAGAAAACAGACCGGAGCAAACACTGTTTCTGTTGCACAGGATATCCGAAATGAAATTAAACAGATTAATAGCCAGCGGGATGATCTAAATCTGTTTATCACTACCGATCAAAGTGAATTTATTCAAAGTTCAATTGATAACGTGCAAAACTCTGCCATGTGGGGAGCTTTACTTGCGGTCTTTGTTCTCTATATATTTTTCAGAAATGGATCGTCTACTTTCATTATAGCATTGGCGATTCCAATTTCCATCATCGCTACCTTTGCGCTTCTCTATTTCAATGACCTGACCCTCAACCAAATGAGCTTTGGAGGACTGGCTCTTGGCGTTGGTCTCATTGTTGATAATGGAATTGTGGTATTAGAAAACATCATCCGGCTACGTGAAGAAGAAGGTGAGGATTTAGAAACCAGTGCTTTAATCGGGACAAAACAAGTTGCAGGAGCTATTGTAGCCTCCACGTTAACAACCTGTGTTATTTTCCTCCCCGTTGTATTTATGCAGACCATCTCCGGACTTCTATTTCAGGAACTTGCTCTGGTAGTAGTTTTTGCACTCATCTGTTCATTATTGGTAGCCCTGACTTTGGTTCCTATGCTTTCCAGCAAATTCCTTACCGTCAAAAAGGGAATGGACAACAAGAAAGGAAAATTCCAGAAATTCTTTTGAAACTGGAAACAAAGTATTCAGGAATTCTCGAAAAAACACTCCAGCACAAACCTATGGTTTTTGGGGTCACTGCGGTATTGGTTGTAGGCAGCTTCTTACTCGTTCCTATTATCCCTGTTGAATTAGCTCCTCAAACAGATGCTGACGAAATTGACATCGATTTAGAAATGGCGGATGGAACCAACATCGCTGTTCAAAATCTATATCTGAAAGAGCTTGAAAATATAGTACGCGCTACTCTGCCTATGGAGGATGTTGAATATTTCACAACTGAAGTACGCGATGGCCGGGCTGAAGTTGAAATAGCCATGGTTCCTCAATCTGAGCGATCTCAAAGTACTTCTGATCTGGCTGCTGAAATTCGTGAGAATCTGTCCGGAAAGATTCCGGGAGCAGATATCAGAGTTGATGCTCAATCAGGTTTATGGATTCTGCGTCGTGTATTTGGCGGCGGTGGCGGTGAAGACGTTCAGTTTGAACTTCGTGGTTATGATATTGAAAAAGCTTACGAATTAGCTCAGGAGATCAAACTTCGGGTTGAAAACCTTCCGGGCATAGTAGAGGTCAGAGCCGGACGGAGTGAAGGAACTCCCGAAGAAAGAATTTTATTCGACCGTGAAAAAATCGCAGATTTAGGTCTTTCTGTCCGTGATGTAGCACAAGTAATACAAACCAATATTGGCGGTAGCCGAGCGGGCTCTTACCGCATTGGTGGCGATGAATACCCAATTACAGTTCGCCTTCAACCTGAAGATCGTTTAGGAACTCTGGACATTGACAATATTTCAATCCGTACTCCGGATGGGGGCGTATTACCGGTTTCCTCTGTCATCAGAAAAGAAAGTGGTCGTGGTCCTGAAGATATCAACCGTATCAATGGACAGCGTGTTACAAGCATAACCGCAAACCTTGAAAGTGGAATTGCTCTCGGTGAAGCAGTCGAATCTATTCAGACTGAACTATCCGACTTCCCTCTGCCATCCGGATTCACCATTGTTTTCGGTGGAGAGTATGAAGAACAGCAAAAAGCTGCAGATGACTTTGCCATGTCAATCATCATGGCCCTGATTCTTATTTATATGGTTATGGCCGGGCAGTTTGAGCGTTTCCTTGATCCGCTGGTAGTTATGTTCTCCGTTCCTTTAGCTATGATCGGTGTAATTCCTGCCCTTTTATTAACCGGAACTACGCTAAACATCCAAAGCTTGATGGGGATGATTATGCTGGTCGGAATTGTGGTTAATAATGCCATTGTTCTGGTTGACTACATTAACCTCATGAGGCGGGAAAAGAATATGCCGGTTGTACAGGCTGTTATTGAAGCAGGACGTCTGCGCCTTCGACCAATTCTTATGACTACTTTAACTACCGTATTAGGTCTTCTACCTCTTTCGTTTGGATTGGGCGCCGGAGCCGAAATTCAGGCCTCCCTTGCCAGAGTAGTAATTGGCGGATTAACGGCTTCTACTCTTGTAACGCTGATCTTTATCCCTGTTGTTTACATTACTACGGATCAACTGCTTGAAAAGGCAAAAGCTATTAACTGGAATCCTTTCAGCAGCAGCAAAGAAGTAGAATTGGCAAATTAACGGTTAACATTTTTGACATCTTTAAGGCTGCTGATTTTCAGTGGCCTTTTTTATTTTGAAACGATTCATCCTTTTCGTTGATTCTTAATGTCACACACCTTCAAACTAATTCTATACTATGAGCTCCTGGACGCTTAAATCTATCCCCCCTCACGACTGGTTTCTTTGCCTTGATATCGAATCATATTTCGATCATGAACATGAGCCTGAGAAAGTTTTTGAGGAAGGATTTACGCGCCCTATTCCCGTTGGAGATACTGATATAATCGTAACTGTTTTCTTTAACGGAGATCCCGAGAATCCAGAATTTCATATCGAATCCTCGGAATCACTTTCTAAAGAAGAGATCGGATTAGCCAATGAAAGTCTTGTTAAGATTTTTGGCACCGATATGGATTTGCGCCCACTTTATGATAAGGCTGAAAAAGATCCTGTTTTGGGGGATAAGCTAAAAGACCTCTACGGACTTAAGCGAATGACCCGTGCCAATTTGTTTGAGGATATTCTATATCGCATTGTACAGATGCAGATGAATCACAAGCCGACCGCAAAAAAGATGATGTTCAAAATTCGGGAAGGCTATGGAACGGCACTTACCTTAGGTAAGAAATCTTTACCCGCCTGGCCTCGTCCCCATCAGTTAATGAAGGCTGATCCAGCCCAAATTCGTAAAATGGGTCCTACACTTAGAAAAGGGCAATACTTAGTTGGTTTAGCAAACGATATTGTAGCAGGTGAAGTAGATATGGATCATTTGATGAACTGTGAGCCTCAGGAGTTCTACGACAAAATCACCAACATCAAAGGAATCGGCCCAACATCCGGACAAGATTTAATGATGATGCGCGGACGAACGGATGCAGTATTCCCTTCCAACAAAAAAAGTGGCGAAGAAAAAGGATTACGCCGTTGGATTATCTGGAGCTATGGCGAAGACCCTCATAACACCAGCGAAGAACGCTTTCAGGAACTCATACAAAACTGGAAAGGATATGAGTCGGCCGCACTGGAGTTTCTATACGCCAACTACATTCTGAAAGAAAAAGAACAGCAGGCGAAGAAATGAACTCTTTGGTAAGGTATATTTCGTCACTTGCCTATTTGTTTTTTAGGAAGTGTTATAAAGAATACGGTTCCTTTTCCTTCCTGACTTTCTAACCATATTTTACCACCATGTTTTTCAACTATGGCTTTAACAATCGACATTCCTAAACCGGTTGTTTTTTCACCTTGGGTTCCTAATCTCCGAGCTCTTGAAAACTTATCAAAAATATAGTCCTTCAGTTTATTAGGAATCCCAATTCCCGTATCTCTGATCTCAATAATGACATCACCTGCTTCTTCTTTAGAATATAACTCTACCTTGCCTTCTTCAGTAAATTTAATGGAATTAGATACTATATTTTCAATTACCCGACCAAATTTATTCTTGTCCACTTCCGCGGAAAGACTTTCAGGATCAATCTTTAATCTTAATTCGATTTCTTTCTCATCCGCTTTTTGCTTGAATTGGGATAAAACCCCTTTTAAGTATTGCTCAAGATGTATGACTTCAGTTTCTAAATGATACTCTTCACTTTCAATAAGTGAGATATCCAATAACTCATCAATAAGAGTCTGGGCTTTTACACAAGATTCTAATGCCAATTCAATTAACTCCTCATCTTCTGGATTAAGCTCCTCAATTTGTTCGGCCAGTATTCCAAGAATTCCTTCTATACCTGCAATAGGATTTCTAATGTCATGAGCAACCGTTGCTAGAATACGGTCCTTACTTTTGTTTAGTTCTTCAAGTTTTTCTTTACGCCTCTTCAATTCGTCAATAACGGGACGTATAACAAACACGAATTCAAGAAATAGAAAAAGCAGTGAGATTAGTGCAATGATGATTTCCACATTCCGCAAATTCGAGATCTCTGCCTCACTGACTTTTTCCAGATATTCGTATAATTCACCGGCAGTAAAACTATACTCATCTTCAATTTTGGCAATGTCGTTTAATTGGCTTTTAAGTTGGTCAGTATTTTCAACAGAATTAATAAGCCCATATAACTCATCTCTCTGTTCGTGGAGGTCATCAAGGTAGAATTGAACTCTTTCAGTATCTGCCTCACTGAGGCTTAAAAGAGTGTCTTTATCCTCCATTTGCATTGTCAGTTCATACCAAACTTCCGTTTCAGTTTTAAGCTCTTCAAAGTAATCTGGGTCTATTACTGCCCTGAAACTCAACGTTTCCAGTTTTTGGCTTTCAGTTGCAACCTTACCTGTAATAAAAGTAGCATATTCTTCAGCCTCTACTTTGTCCAATAACCTTTGGGCAATAAACTGATTGACAATGATTAGTGCCCCCACTGATAATATTATGATAAGGTATAGTTGTTTTTCCGTAATCTTATTCGTCCACTTTGAAGCCATTTTCTGAACTTTTAATTATTAATTCCTGAAGTTTTCTTATATCTAAGAAAAGTCATTCTATTTAGATAATTTGTGACAAAGTAAAAAAGTTTTATCACTTATTATTTCATACATCCTTAAATATTGCACGTTGAAAATACGTTTCTTGACATCTAATTTTCACTGATATTTATAAAATTTCAAGCCTACGATCTTAACAGAGCCTAACGCCAAATTCACTAAAATTCATGAAGCATATCCTATTAACCCTCGTTTTACTTCTTTCCTCCCACTCACTTATGGGCTTTCAGGCACAGCAGAGTATCTCCCTCATCCCCAAGCCAGTATCCGTGGAAGAACATGAGGGATTTTTTGAGCTGAATTCCAAAACCACGATTCATCTTTCAGAAGAAAATGAACAAACTAAGTTCTTGGGAAGCTATCTAAACGATTTTATATATTCGGCAACATGGATAAAACATCAGGTGATCACCAACAAATCTACTCCTGATTCCGGTATCTATCTTCATCTTAACACAGACTCAAACATCGATAGTCAAGAAGGATATCAGCTCATAGTTACGGAGAATTTAGTTACCATTTCAGCCCCCACCGCTGCCGGGCTTTTCTATGGAATCCAGACCCTTCGCCAACTGCTGCCGGTGGAAATTGAATATCAAAAACCTTCTATGGCTCCCGTAAACACAGAGTGGACTATACCGGCTATTGAAATCACCGACTACCCTCGTTTTGAATATCGGGGCATGCACTTAGATGTAGCCCGCCACTTTTTTCCTGTAGAGTTTGTTAAGAAATACATCGACTTGCTGGCCATGCATAAGATGAACCGTTTCCACTGGCACCTTACTGAAGATCAGGGCTGGCGCATTGAGATTAAGAAGTACCCCAAACTCACCGAGATTGGCGCCTGGCGAGACTCCACCCTCATTGGTAACTATGGATCAGGAGTATATGATAACGTTCGCCACGGGGGCTTCTACACACAGGAGGAAATCAAAGAAGTTGTTGAATATGCCCAGCGTCGCCACATTACCATCATTCCCGAAATTGAGATGCCCGGCCATTCCAGCGCGGCTTTAGCAGCTTATCCTCAGTTCGGATGTTTTGACAAGGAATATCATGTTCAATCTACATGGGGCGTGTTTGAAGACATTTACTGCCCGCAAGAAGAAACATTTGATTTCTTAGAGGATGTCCTCACCGAAGTGATGGGGTTATTCCCAAGTAAATACATCCATATCGGTGGTGATGAAGCACCCAAGAAACAGTGGGAAGAAAGTGAGATTGCTCAGGAAGTAATAAAACGAGAAGGCTTGAAAGATGAACATGAATTGCAGAGTTATTTCATCCAAAGGATAGAACGATTTCTAAATGAAAATGGACGACAGATTATTGGCTGGGATGAAATTATGGAAGGCGGACTGGCACCCCAAGCTACCGTCATGAGCTGGCGAGGGGAAGCGGGTGGAATACAGGCTGCAAAAATACAGCACGATGTCATTATGACGCCCAATGGCACCAACTACTTCGACCATTTTCAGGCTGAACCTACAGAAGATGAACCCATTTCAATAGGTGGAATGACCAAGTTGGAAGATGTTTATGCCTATGATCCCGTTCCGGAAGAACTCACCCCGGATGAGGTAAAATATATTTTAGGGTCTCAGGGAAATGTCTGGTCAGAATATCTGCACTCGGGTAAAAAGGTAGAATACATGGCTTATCCAAGAGCTATTGCATTGGCGGAAGTAGTATGGTCTCCGGCAATGAACAAAGACTGGGAAGATTTTTTAGTACGACTTCAGCAGCATTTTCAACGACTAGATATTCTTGATGTTAACTACGCTGATCATTATCGAAAATAAAAGGCTATTTTTCCGGCAAACTAATGGTAAAGGAAGTCCCTTTATTTTCTTTACTGTTAAACCAGATCTTACCCTGATGAAGATCTACAATTTGCTTTACAATCGACATCCCCAGTCCGGTTGTTTTCTCCCCTTTTAATCCCATACGACGAGCTTTTGAAAATTTATTAAAAATAAGTGGCTGCAAGTTTTCTGGTATGCCGATACCCGTATCTTTTACTTCAATACAGACCCTTCCATCTTTTTTATATGACTTCACCTTTACTTGCCCTGAGTTGTCCGTAAACTTTAGCGCATTCGTTATCAGATTATCCAAAACTCGACTAAATTTCTCCTGGTCCAAGCTTACTTTTAAGGCTTCATCATTCACTTCGACATCCAAATTAACATTTTTCTCATTTGCCTGAGCCTTAAACTGAGAAATAGTCTGATACAAATATTCCTTCACATGAATAATTTCTGTTTCCAAGTGAAAGTCTTCGCTTTCAATAATCGATATTTCAAGCAGCTCCTGAATTAATCCATTCATTTTAGTTGTAGACTGCTTTATCAGGTCAAACATCATCTCCTGCTCGTCATCAATCTTTTCACCTAACTCATCTCTAAGCATATTATTTAGACCGGTAATTCCAGTCAATGGGCTACGCAAGTCATGGACAACAGTGGCCATAATTCTGTCTTTACTGTGGCTGATTTTTTTAAGATTGTGATTCTTTCTTTTGAGCTCAATAACTATTGGCCGAAAGATAAACAGTAATTCGAGTATTAGAACAAGCAGTGAAACAGAGGCAATAATGACTTCTGCCAAAATGAGGTTTTCCATCTCATTTTCTGAGTCCTCCTGAAGCTCTTTCACAATACTATCCATTATCGGAAGGTATGCCCATATATTACTTGCAATTTGGGGCAGTTCAGCGTTCAGCGCTTCTACTGAATTTATTCCTTCAATAGTAGAAACAACTTCGCTGTGATAGGGCTCAAGTTCACTGAAAAGTGAGGCAATCCGAGTTGAATTATTAGAGGGGAGTCTTAGTTCAGAATCTCCTTTTTGTAAGCCTTCATGTACTCTTTCCCATTCCTGAATGACAGTTTTCAAGTCATCAATTTTTTCAGGAGTTCCCACAGCTTGATAGGATAAAACACCGATTTTCTGGCTCAACATTCTTTGCTTTCCAGCGAGATTAATGACAACGGCATCATTCTTTCTCTCTTTAAGCATTTCCTGAATGATAAATTGATTGGCTAGTATCATCAGTCCAACAGTAGCTATGGCAATAAAATATAGATTTCGCTTCGTTAATTTATTCGCCCAAGAACTCATTCTCATATATTTTTTAATAACTCACAATGTTATACGAATGTAAATAATTAACGGTTTTTCAAATGAACAAAAAACTTAATTACAACGACCAAAAATGTAGCAGGGATAATAATCCAGATCATTCCCCATTCCATTGTTTCCACTAAAGGATGCCCCATCGATATTAAAACCAGATAGCCAAGGTATAATGCATAGTAAATCAAAAAACCTGCAGCTATGGGTCTGTTCAATTCTTTTGCAGGCCAAAACAGAGGCAAACATGCACATGCAACAATGATCATGAATGGCAGATCAAGGTTAAGGGCATCGGGAGAAACAGTTAAAGCACCCGGTGCTACTATAATCGTCAGGCTTAAAGTAAGCAGGATATTATAAAGATTACTTCCCATCACATTGGCAACAGCGGTGTCTGAATCTCCTTTTCTGACTGCAGAAAGTGAAGTGGCAACTTCAGGAAGTGAGGTGCCGATAGAAACAATAGTCAGGCCTATAATCAATTCTGAGATGCCCAAAATATCAGCTATTTCAACGGCAGCTTCTACCATCCAGCGAGACCCCATCACAATTAATACCAGCCCTCCTAAAAGAAGAAATATATATTTGCCGTAAAATAAAGTTGTCAGAGGTTCATCAAGCTTTGGTTTTTTATCAGCTGACTTCTTTTTATTTGCATCACGATCTTTTTTGATCTGTGTGTACATAAAAATGGAATAGGCAATAAGACCACTGAATATGATCAATCCGTCGGTTAAGGTGAGCAGCCCATCCATAGCTAACAAATAAAGCAATACACTGGTGGCTATTACAACCGGGACATCAATTTTGATAATCCGATTGGTGATTCTAAGCGGCTTAACAAGCCCTGCAATACCCAGAATAAGAAGAATGTTCGCAATATTACTTCCCAATATATTCCCTAAAACAAGGTCCGGCCTTCCGTCTGCTGCTGCTTGCAAACTGATGGCAAGTTCCGGGGCGCCGGTTGCAAATGCCACTACCGTCAATCCCATTACAACGGGAGAAACACTCCAGGCAAGCCCAAACTTATCTACTGATTTAAGAAACAGCTCAGCTCCGCCAATTAAGGTTACCAAGCCAATGATGAATAATAAGACTGTCATTAATTGTCTGTTTGTGATATTAAAAAGACTTCAAAATTACCATAAAAAAAGCTCTAAAGTGAATAAAGAAGCTGTAATATTTTCCATACTTAACAAGTCCGGAGACTAACTTTTATTTGACTTCATTTGCCTATATTGCGCCAAATCAAAGAACAAATCAAAGTTATCATGGATATTAAAACACTTTTCTTTTCCTTTATCATTCTGATTTTCACGTCTTTTTCTGCTTACGCTCAACGGACTATAATTCATGCCGGAACTTTGATTGACGGTGTATCAGATAGCCCACGGAGTGAAGTGAGTATTATCATTGAAGGAAATGAGATAACCGGTATCCAAAACGGTTATATAAATGGTAGAGACGGGGATGAAATAATTGACCTTAAATCTAAAACCGTTCTTCCCGGCTTGATTGATTTACACGTTCACCTTGAAAGTGAAACCAGCCCTTCCAAATATTTGGAGCCCTTTACTTTTGATGATGCAGATAAAGCCTTCCGATCGGTCCAATATGCTAACCGTACCCTGATGGCCGGCTTTACAACCGTTCGGGAATTAGGCGGCTCCGGAGTTAATATTTCTCTAAGAGATGCTATTAAAGGCGGATATGTAGACGGACCAAGAATTATTACCGTTGGCAAATCATTGGCTACTACCGGTGGTCATGCAGACCCAACCAATGGCTGGAAAGAAGATTTAATGGGAAGCCCTGATCCCGCTGATGGTGTTTTGAATGGGGTGGCCGAAGCGAGAGAAGCCGTTCGCCAGCGATACAAAAACGGAGCCGATCATATCAAAATTACGGCAACGGGCGGAGTATTAAGTGTTGCCAAATCCGGTGATGCTCCTCAGTTTTTTATGGATGAATTAAATGCCATTGTTGAGACAGCCAACGAATACGGCATGCACGTGGCAGCTCACGCTCACGGTACCGAAGGAATGAAGCGAGCTGTTGAAGCCGGAGTTTTGACTATTGAGCATGGCACACATATGACAGAAGAAGTTATGGACCTGATGATTGATAAAGGCACCTACTACGTACCCACAATTTCTGCAGGTAAATGGGTAGCTGAAAAAGCTAAAGTGGATGGATACTATCCGGAAATTGTAGTTCCTAAAGCGCTCGAGATTGGACCAAAAATTCAAAATACTTTCGCCGAAGCATACAAGCGAGGTGTTAATATAGCTTTTGGTACAGATGCCGGTGTTTTCCCTCATGGGTTAAATGGTCGAGAATTTCGATATATGACTGAAGTGGGCATGCCGACCATGGAAGCTATCAAAAGTGCGACTATGACCGGGGCAACTGTTCTTGGAATGCAAGATCAAATTGGTTCTATTGAGACCGGAAAATTGGCTGATATAATCGCCACCAATAAAAATCCATTAGAAGATGTAACAACACTCGAACGAGTTTCTTTTGTTATGAAAGATGGTGTGGTTTATAAATAATTATAATCACACTATGCAGCCTTTATTTTTTCTATGCCTTTAGAACCCCAAAAAAAGAAACTACTCAAACGCCTTCAGTGGACTTTCCAGGTTGAAGGAATGAACGTAGTGATGTTCTTTGGGATTTTACTTTTTATCAATTTTCACTACGGCTTTTGGGATTATATCTTTCTGTCCTATGGTCTCATATTGATGTGTTACATCTTGTTTCAGGGCACGTACTACTGGTGGGTGAAGTTGTCTTCTCTGAATAAAAAACCGATTTTTGAACGGACTATCCTATCCCGCTTTCGTGCTTTTAAAAAACACAATCGGTTTGCCATACTTTTAATACCAATTGTTCTTTTGATTCAATGGTATATCTCTGGTAAAAGCCTAAATAGCGACAACCTCCTTGGCTGGGCAATTTTTGCTAACCTTTTTGCCATCTGTGAATACATCAATTATTACCACAAACAGTTGATGTACGATAATAGGAACGACCTAGACTACCTACTTCAGAATCGACAGCTTAAAGAAGCTTCTTTGTATAAAGACCTCAGAGATAATAAAATCTGATCTAGTTTCCTGATGAAAAGCTCGTATCTCTTTGTTTACCAAACTTTGGCTACAAGGAATGATATATCCGTAAAACATCTAAAATTTAAGCTGAGCATGAATAGCGATATTATTTCGTAATAGTGTAATCATTTTTGTAAGATGGTTGTATACATTCATTAAACCACCCTGCTATGACGATTGATGCCATTAAAGATCAGCTAAAAACAGCCAGTCACCCAATTGCCAAACCATTTCATATTGGTGATCATTTTAAAGTATTGGTATTCGGTTTTAATAAAGGAATGAAGCTTGAGGATCACAAAGCCCATAATCCAACCAAGTTATTAGTTTTAGAAGGTGAAGTGATGTATCACCAAGCAAAGAAAGATACCCGTCTTAAACAATTCGATGAAATTGATATCCCGGCAAAAGTTTCTCATTCTGTAGTTGCACTTAAAGATGCTTTAGTATTGCTCACCCAAGGGTGATAAGCTAATCACCTTTCAATATGAACAGAGAAACTGATCTGTTATTTGTGTATGGAACCTTGATGAAGGGTTTCACCAACCCGGTGGCAAAGCACCTTCACTCTACGCAGGTGTTTCTTGGAGAGGCTTCTTTTCCCGGTATTTTATTTCATGTAAGCTTCTATCCGGGCGCAGTATATTTGCCGGAAGCTGATGGGTTAGTTCTGGGACATCTCTTTAGAATTGTCAAAAATACAGAAGAGCTTTTCCGGAAACTGGACGCCTATGAAGGTATTGGGGCAGAATATGACGCACCTCATGAATTTAAAAAGGCTGTTATTCCCATTCATTTCTCCGGCAAAACAGTAGAAGCGGCCACTTATCTCTATAATACTTCTTACGATCACTACCCTACTATCCCTTCGGGAGACTTTAAGAAGTAAATATTATTTGCGTAACTAAATAGTTACATATATATTTGTAACCAATCAGTTACATAATTATCTATTATATGTCGCAAGATGTATTTCAGGCCATTGCCGACCCTACCCGCAGAGAAATTTTTGATCTTCTGGCCGGGGAATCTATGCCGGTAAATGACATAGCAGAGAAGTTTGACATAAGTCGACCAGCTGTATCAAAGCATATCAAAATTTTAAACGAGTGCGGGTTAATTGTAATCCGTAAGAAGGGAAGAAAAAGATATTGCAGAGCTGACGTCCAAAAACTGCAGGAAGTCATGGCGTGGCTTAAAAGGTATCAGGAATTCTGGGACCAGAAGCTAGACGCTTTGGAAGCTTTACTCACTGATATCGATTCCCATTCAACCAAATAAGAGATCATGAATAAGAAACATGGAGTTTTTACAGAGCCCGGAACCATTCGATTCGAGCGCTTAGTAAATGGACCTATTGAAAAAGTCTGGGACTATCTCACCAAATCAGAATTGAAAGAGAAGTGGCTTTCGTCCGGTGACGTTGAGGCAAAAGTTGGGGGAACGGTGACTCATGAGTTTGACCATACCCGATTATCAAATCAGGAAGATCCTTTTCCGGAAAAATATAAAGACATGGAAGAAGGAGCCGTTTCTAAAGGCGTCGTAATAACCTATGACGCCCCAAATATTTTAAGTTATACTTGGGAAGAAGATGACGGTTTTGGTTCAGAAGTTACCTTTGAGCTTTCCAGTAAATCAGATAACAAAGTCCTGCTGGTTCTTACCCACAGAATGCTTCCTGAAGACCCTGCTACTAAAGCAGGAATTGGAGCCGGATGGCATACGCACCTTTCGGTACTTTCTGATCGCTTGGCCAGTACCGAACCTAAAGGCTTCTGGGGAATTCATATGCCTTTAGAAAAAAAATATGCCGAATTGATTTCAAAATTAACTAAGCATGGATCCTAAAGAACTTTCAAAACAGCTAATGAGACCTACCGGGAAATCCGGTTTGGAAGTAGCTAACGCGATGAATGAATCAAACAGAAAACATTATGAAAGTGCATTTTCTATGCTGGATTTCCAGGCTGATCAAAATGTGCTCGAAATTGGTTTTGGAAATGGAAATCACTTCAATAACTACTTTGAATTAGAGTCCGGCTTAAATGTAACCGGCGTTGATTATTCAAAAGATATGTGTGCAGAGGCAAACACCCGAAATGCTGAGCTTATAAAGAAAGGCAAGCTTTCAATTCACTGTGCCAAAACGGATTCCCTTCCATTCGAGGATTCTTCTTTTGACCTCATCATTGCTCTTAACGTAATCTATTTTCTGGATCCACCCGCTCCCAATCTCTCAGAAATAAAAAGAGTATTAAAAGACAGTGGCACTTTTTTGATTGGCTATCGTCCTAAGCATTCTGTCGCGCACTTTGATTTCACTAAACAAAACTTCATCCTTTATGAAGAAGATGAACTGCTGACCTTACTGGAATCAAATGGCTTTTCGGTAGAATCAAGCCACATAAATACCTCTAGCCAGACACTTGAAGATGATAAAGAGTTTACGGTAAAAGACGCTGTTATTATGGTGAAAAAGATCTTCAAAAATGCCCCCTAGATAGAGCCACTGGAAGTTTACAATAAGGCAAGATTTAGAATAGAACAAAAAAGCCATGCTGCAACAGCATGGCTTTTTTATTTGAAATACTTTTAGAAAATCTAAAATCTACTTTACTTAATAAGCATCATTTTACGGGTTAGCTGCAGACCTTCAGCTGTCGAAAGCTGATAGATGTACATCCCACTTGAAAGTTTAGAAGCATCGAACACAGCTTCGTGGCTCCCCGCTGACATCCGCTCCCCGTTAACCAGTGTAGCTACCTGACGTCCCAGCATATCATAGACCCGTAGCGTAACTGAGCTATTTTCTGCCAAGCTGTATTGAATGTTTGTTGTTGGATTAAAGGGATTCGGGTAATTCTGTTCCAGTGAAAAGCCGGCAGGATTTTCAACTAAAAGTTCTTCATTACTTACCACAGTAGAAAACTGGAACCGAGTCCATATTGGGTAATGATCGGAAGTGGAACTTAAATAACTTCCGATGTACGATGTATTTTCAACGCGCTGTGTATTTGCAATGAACTCATCCGTCAGCTCAGAAGTAATGGTTATGTGATCGATAAAAGATCCAATAGATTGTGAGGCTAATCCACCTTCTTCCAAGGCCTGGGTTATAACCGTATACTCTTGATCGTCAACAAAATTATCATAGGGAGATTCTTCACCTGCTGTAATCGAGCTTGTTGTCTCATCATTATAATCACCCAGAAAAATCACATTTGCCTCAGAGCGTTCGTTATCTAAATAGGCCTTCAGCTCGCGGGAAGCATTTTCTCTTTGGTCATAAGAACTAGCATCGTCGAAGGCTTTTGCGTGAATGTTATAGGCGTAAATTTCGCGTGTTTCTCCTTCGACCGTAGCATTAAATCGGAAGAAAAGAGGATATCTTCCGTTCGCCCAATTTGATTGGGTCATGCCTGTGGTAATGAGCCCTGAATCCAACGAATCGATCGTTGCTCTTTTAAATAGGTAAGCAGTACGCTGTGATTGAGAAAAATTAGCAATAACACCACCGTAAGCTTCCAGTTCTGCAACTAAGTCTGCAAATCGGGAGGTGCTGGCAATTTCCTGAAAAGCATATAAATCAGCATCCACAGAATCGATCACTGTTTTCACATTATTATACTGTTGGTCTAAATCATCAGGACCATTACTTCCAGAACCAAACCATTCGATATTCCAGGTTACCACTTCAAAGGTTCGATCTTTAGAAACATCATCGCCCGGATACGTAATTTCTTCTACTCCTACATCTTCCGCCGACCGAGGTTTCAATTGGTAGGTGCCGTTAAACTGATCTACAACCCCCACAATATTCACTAATCCGCTTGGGGCCGACGCTCCCACTAACGAAGACACATCTCCATCAACCCTGATAACGCCTTCTCCGGACTGATCTTCGATGTCATAATTATTCTCCCCTTGAAAAGCACCCGAGTGGTTTATCGTCACATCTTGAATAACAACAAGCTGTGCTTCAAAGTCTCCAGAATTCATCGCTTCTATTGTTATCACTTCAGGAACAACTTGCTCAGGCTCGGTATCAATAATTTCAAACGTCACATTTTCATCATCATCTGTCTCAGCGATTTGAGTCAGAAAATCTCCTTCCTCACCACCTATCGGGTTGAATTCCGTGAGCGGGCCCGTAACTACTACAGAGTCGCCAAGCTTGGCTGCACTATGTAAATCAGGATAATAAACGGCAATGGCCGCGGTGTTGTCTTGAATGTGCGAAGGACCACCAAATTCATTCGCTACTGTTACTCGTCCGGCAACGGTAACACGGGTGCCAAAAGGTAATTCACGAGCTTCAGCAATTGAAATTACCTCCCCATCTTCAAACCCTTCCCCTGAAAGGTTCATCGTGAATGGATTTGTATTTGCAGCATTACTGGTTATCTCCAGAACACTTGAAAACTCATTGGCTGCATCCGGAGAAAAGGTAATCGTGAACTCCCCACTTTCGTTAAATGCTAATGATGAATCCGTTAAAGCAGAAATGCTGAATGCGCCTTCTTCAATGCTAACGGTCGAAATATTTAAAATCTCTTCGCCCAGATTTTTAACTTCAATCGTTTTTGAACGCTCGCCGTCTACTTGGGTATTTGCAAATTGAACGGCTTCTTCCGTCTCAACACCTAAGCCATCTACCGTTACTCCGATAGTCGCATTTTCTTGTGGGGTGATGTAGTCTGTAACACGAATGTCATCGATATTCATTCTGTCCGTACCCGAAGATTGAACGAATTTGAAACGAATGTTTCCGTCCATTTCAACAGGAATAGTGAATTGCGTTAAATCTGCTGGTGCTACTATTTCATCCCCAATATCACTCCAAATCGATCCACCATCCGTAGAATACTGAACCTGTAATGCGGCGTCTTCTGCACGGCTTCCATAATGAGCTAAATAGAAAGACAATTGATCGGCACCATCGGCCTTATCAAATTCCATGAAAATGTTTCCTGTTTTGCCATCTCGCCTGTCGGTCCTAACCCCAAAACTGCCATTATATTTGTCATTATCCAGATTACCAATCAGGGCATCTTCCATATACCAATCTCCGGTAGCAAGAGTAACTGAGGCGCCAGAGTAAGAGGCTTTACTGCCAGATTCAAAATCTTCAAAAAGCTGGGCTTGTAAAGAGGTTACCGCAAATAGTAATGTAAACAGGGATAGAAAGGGATAAAGAATTTTTTTCATGAAAATATGTAGCTAAGAATTTATTTAGGGCTTCAAAGATAGGCCTTTTATAAGCCGGTTACATAACCAAAATGCTTAAAAGTTCGTCAATATTTAGCTTAGTGCTTTCATAATTAAGCTTTCTCGCATCCTGATATTCTTCTTACACCTCCTACATAGAAACATAAAGAAGTTTGCAGTAGCAGAAAAAATTTAGCACATATAAAAGCACTGCTTATCTATCGAATGTGCCGGTTTTTATATCCGCTTTTTTGGTACATTTCTCACCTATGAAATCAACCACCCTTTTTACCTTACTACTAATTTTTTTAGCCTTTGGCTGCTCTTCTTCCACCCTAAACCTGCCTGATTATATGACGGGACGTTTTCAGGATGACTATGGCATTCAATATGAAATTACCGAAGAAAATTGGTTCCAAAAGCCCAATGCCCGTTTTCACATCCAAGAACTAAATATAGATAAGCAGTATATAATAGCCCGGAATGATACCGCCAATCCCTCCGAACCCGGACTTTACACCCGTTTTGACTGGATGAAATTTGAGAATATGTCCCCTTACGAATGGGGCTTTTGTATGACCACCTACAACGCCGCAACGATTCAAGAAGCTAAAGAAATGCCTGCACCTGACCGGACAAACCCTAAAGAAGGCTGCAATGGATTTCCGTTTTCAAGAATGCAAGAAGTGGTCGACTAATATCAAGGTTTTGGACTTCTGTCTACATAGACAACAAGATCTCAGTTTCAAGGCTAACTTTTTCTGAGACTATTTTTTTTCATGATTTTTTAGTCTTTCTCTGATCAGAATTTTCTAACAAAAAAAGCCTCGCCCTTTTTAAAAAGCGAGGCTTTCGTCTGTAATAACAATCGAACTATCTTAGTCCATTCGGTAGTCCTTTGCAAATTCGGCTTACTGCATCATGGCTGTGCAGACTTTCCATATGTACACAACGCACCACAAAATCGCGAATGCTGTTGTAGCTGTCTAATTCATCATAAAGAAGACGGGCAGCGTCTTCCACAAACTTTTGGAAGGCTCCATTCATCTCAGCAAAAGCCTGTTCGTCTTCCCGCTTCACCATAACCTGAGTTTCTGTTTGAAGAGCTGTTCGGCAAATTTGAACCAAGTCTTCGACGAAAAATTCATCCTTCAAAGCTACCGTTACATTAGCCACACTTCGTTGGCTATGCGGAATGGAAGCAATTCCGCGTTCTTCACGGGCATGCTCTGCAAGTTCATAGCTGCAAGGGCATGCACTGCTGTATTCAAAATCTAAATGCATGTGTTTCTGGAACTGATCGTAATTGTCCAGACGGCCTTCCAGTTGCACCTTATAATACTGATATCCTTTCATTCCGGAACGCAAACTATCCTTTAGCAATGGATAGTTAAAAGTCACCCGGAGAAATGACTCCTGACTTCCTAAATCTTCTTTGTATGCTTTCAGAATTTCTTCCAGACGGTCTATGTGGAATACTTTATCCTGAAACTTGTAGAAGGTTCTCATGATGCGGCTCATGTTAATCCCCTTCTTGTCCATTTCAAGGCTTACATAGCCATCTATGCTCGCCTCAAGCATAACAGGTTCTCCTTCTCTTCTTCGAAATTTAAGTGGTAGCTTAAAATTGGAAATTCCTACTTGCTGGATGGGCACGTTAGCGCCCTCTATTAAAGAAGCTGGACCATTTTGCAAATCCGGCAGCGAGTCTTTGTACTCTTTCGTTACCGTGAAAGTTGGGTCGTAAAATCGTTGTACTTCATTCGTAATCATATCTGAACTGCTAATAATGAATAGTCTTTTATAGTCCTACGTATGGACAATATTCGGCAATATTTCGTTCGGTTTCGAAAAGCTTCACCTTATAAAGCTTGCCGCCACGGGAACATGCTTCTTCCACATCAGGACGTAATTGCTCGAAAAAAGCCCTCACTAAATTCTCTGTAGTCGGGATGATTCCATCCAGAAAGTCCACATCTAAATTGAGGTTTTTGTGGTCACAGGGATCCAAAACTTTTTCTTTAATGATGGCCTTTAAGTTTCCAAGATCAATGGTGTATCCGGTTTCAGGATCGGGCTCGCCAGTCACCGTTACCTCAATAATATAATTATGACCATGCCAATTAGGAAGATTACACTTCCCAAAAGTCTTCTGATTCCATTCCTCAGTTTTGTCAGGATTGTGGAGTCGGTGTGCCGCGTTGAAATGTGCTCTTCGTGTTACAAACGTCAAAATTGTTCTTTCTAAAATTATTTGTGATGAGGTACCCTAACATTCAGAAATTATAAACAGTTCTGCAAACGGTAATATTTTTTTCAGAAAAGACGCAGAATTCAGAATTGAAACTCCAAACATATAGCTCCCTGCCGTAAGTTTCAGCTTATTTCTTAGTAACTCGCACGACTTTTATTTGCAAACTTAACCAACGAAAGCATAATTGGAACTTCTATCAGCACGCCCACCACGGTAACCAAAGCTGCTCCGGACTGAAGACCAAACAATGCAATAGCCACAGCTACCGCCAATTCAAAGAAGTTGCTGGCTCCAATCATGGAACCTGGTGCACATACCTGATACGGAAGTCCGATTTTTTTCCCGCCGTACCATGCCAGTGCAAATATGAAGTACGTTTGGATAATCAGCGGGACTGCAATCAGCAGTATATCCACGGGCTGATTGATGATCCGCTCTCCCTGGTAAGCAAAAAGAAGAATCAGTGTAATTAACAGAGCAGAAATGGAAACCGGCTTAAATTTTGGGAGAAAGTTGCCGATGTACCACTCCTTTCCATTTCGGCTAATGGCGACTTTATGAGTCAAATAACCGGCCACCAATGGAATCACCACAAATATGAGAATAGACGCAGCCAATGTGTTCCATGGAATCGTGAGCTCTGTGATGCCAAGCAATAAGCCCACAATGGGAATGAAAAGAATCAAAATCAGCAGATCATTCACAGAAACCTGAACAAGCGTATAATTTGGATCCCCATCCGACAAATACGACCACACAAAAACCATGGCCGTACATGGAGCAGCTCCCAATAAAATAGCCCCGGCTATGTACTGATCAGCCAGCTCAGGACTTAGCCAAGCGGAGTACATCTTATCAAAAAAGATCCAAGCAAAAAACGCCATCGTAAAGGGTTTGATAGCCCAGTTAATGATAACGGTCCATACTACCCCTTTCGGTGACTTGCTGATCTCTTTTAGCGAGCTGAAGTCAACCTGAAGCATCATTGGGTAAATCATCAGCCAGACCAGAATCGCTACCGGGATATTTACTTTATAAATTTCCCACCTGCTGATAGCCTCAATGGAATCTCCTGCGAGATATCCCACACCGATTCCAATTCCGATGCATAACAATACCCACAGCGTCAGATATCGTTCAAAGAAGTCTATTCGTTTTTCTGATTTTGTCATCTTAGCAACAAGCTTCCTATTTCAGGTTTTTATTACACTTGGCTTATCATGTAGAACATTTCCCTTGCAATCTGGAAACAACGTTCGTCATAGGTTTCTTTTTCTTGGTCTGATTCGTCTGATTCCTTAGGATCGCGGTAAGTGATCGGCATTCTAAAATCGGCTCCGGCCACAAACGGACAATTTTCGTCAGCATCTGAACAAGTCATGATAGCTGCAAAGTTTTTACTCGGGTTGAACTCATCATCGAATTTCTTGGAAAAACAACTCATTGGCTCTGATTCTTCATCAAAGCTGATTTTATACTTTGGGTTTTCTCCTCCGGGATTTTCCACCTTAAAGCCGGCTCGCTCAACAGCTGCTACTGCTCTTGGATTAAAGGCCGTTGCCTCCGTTCCTCCGGAATAGGTTTCTAAATTTTTGATTCCATGGTAGTGAGCCGCTGTTGCTGTCCAAATCTGTGCCAGATGACTCCTTCGGCTGTTGTGTGTACATATGAAATTGAGTTTAGGCTTCTCACCTTTCTCGCTTGCAGAACTTATATAGTCCGCAACCTCCCGTAGTTTTTCTTTTCGGGTTGAAGGAATCTGATCAAAATCAGACTTCACTTTCTCAATATAATTTTCGAGTTCTATATACATTTCTTATCTGTACAACGGACAGCCTGTCCGCCTTACAATTAACAGCATCCTGATCCAGGTTCGCAAGAAGCCCCGACATCACCTAACATCATTACCTCTTTTTGTGGTGATGATTCTCCTTCTCCACCCACCTTCTCTGCAAAAACAGTGATGCTAAAAATTCCAACCCCTCCTGCATTAAACGCTTCTATTTCAACTTCACTCAGATATTTACTTAGAATATCGTCAGGGATACCTATCGGTTTTTCTTTCTGAATGGTGATGTTCTCAAATCCTACTTCTTTGATGTAATCCAGGTAGGTTTCTTTTTGGATAGCGCCCGCCACACAACCTGCATACATCTCGGCATCTTCTCGCAGCGCTTCGGGCAGGTCTCCCTCTAGAACGATATCTGAGATACTGAAATGTCCGCCCGGCTTTAGCACCCTGAAAATTTCAGAAAAGACTTTAGGTTTGTCGGGTACCAAATTCAGTACACAGTTACTCACCACCACATCGGCCACATTATCAGAAACCGGCATTTCTTCAATATCACCCTGACGAAATTCTACATTATTGAACCCAAGCTTGTCTGCATTTTCACGAGCTTTTTTAATCATAGGCTCTGTGAAATCTATGCCTAGCACCTTCCCTTCATCACCTGTTTCATGGCGAGCTACAAAGCAGTCATTTCCGGCTCCTGAACCGAGATCAATTACATAATCTCCTTTCATAATCCTGGCGTATTGTGTGGGCAGACCGCAACCCAAGCCTAAATCAGCATCCTGACTATAACCTTCAAGTTCGCTGTAGTCATCGGTCATGATATTATAAACCTTGGTCGATTCTCCTCCGGCTCCGCAACACGATCGGGCATTATAATCTGCGCCCTGCTCGCTAATCTGACTATACTTCTGGCGTACCGTTTCTTTGAGTTCTTCGGGTGATTTTTGACTGGTTTTCATTATCTGGGAATTTTGAATTTGGTATTATGAATGTTGAATTATTATTGATTCAATATTCATAATTCATCACTTATAATTTCTTAACAACAATTTGGGTTTTTTACAGAAAGATTCGTGAACAGAGTCTCCATCACATTTTTCAATTCACCAAAATTTTCCTCATCAAGGCAGTAACATGTTCTTACTCCATCAATCTCACCTTTGATAATTCCAGCTGACTTAAGTGCTTTCAAGTGCTGCGATACTGTGGATTGAGCCAGAGGCAGTTCGTCGGTAATATCACCACAAATACAGGTGTTTCGCCGAACAAGAATCTCAAGGATTGCGATGCGTGCAGGATGAGCTAGTGCTTTGGCAAAAGCTGCTGCCTTCACCTGTTCTTCGTTAAATAATTGTGCTTTCGTGAGTGCCATTATCGTATATCGTAATTATACGATTAATAGTACGGGATTAATTAAGGAGTGTCAATGCTTTTAATAAGTTTATTTTACTAATCTCAGTTAATCAATTAAGCGAAAGTCATCTCACAGCGAATGCCTGAGATCTAATTGCTAATAGAGGCTTATTTAAATATCTAGATTCCTGCCTGCGCAGGAATGACTTTTCTGAATTTAGATGTCTGTATAATCCCACTATCCAAAAATCTGTGCTCAAAAAAAGAGAGCCCCAATTCCTCGGAGCTCTCTCTGATCAGCACACCTCACAGTGATGTGAGACGTATATTTGAGTTGAAATAGTTCTTACTTAATAAGTGTCATCTTACGCGTTACTGCTACATTTCCGCTTGTTAAGCGATAGATATACAATCCACTTGAAAGATTGCTTGCGTTGAAGTTCAGAGTACTCATGCCTGAAGAAAACATTTTTCTGTTAGCAAGAGTAGCCACTTCACGACCCAGCATGTCATACACTTTCAGCGTTACTTGCTGTGCTTGTGGCAGTGTAAAGCTGATCTGTGTAGTTGGGTTAAATGGGTTCGGATAGTTCTGATTCAAGGTGATTGAATTTGGAACTTCGGCAGGGTCTACCTCGGTATCAGTCACAACACCACCACCTAAGAAACCGTAAGCATCAAGTGCAGTCCATCCGGCGGCCCAGTTGGAGCCATCAAAGGCACCTGCATAGTTTGTTGAATAGAACCAATCATCTTCTAATGCTACGGCAGTGCCATACACAGGACTGTTTGGATTTGGACGAGGATCTAAACCGGCATCAGTTGTACGGCTAATTCCACGAAGCATAGGGTCTACTACAGTATTACTGTTTTCACCTAACATTGTAGCTTCGTAATCATTAGTAGCGATGGTCTCTAGCGTTTCACCAGTGCCAAAGCTAAAAAAGATACTGTTTGAGATATTCAATGAATCAGCTTCAAGGCGGGCTCTTGAATCAAAATCATCAACACCATCTACATCTTCTACTCTAAGTCCGTTACCCGGATGATCAGTGAATACTGAGTTGGCGTAAAAAGCACCTGTATTATCCCTGAATTCAAGCATTTGGCCCGGATCTCCTGAAGGAGTTGAAGAAACACCAGGTCCAATATAAGTAGCATTTGAGATCACCGGATAAGCAAACGGAGTTCCAGTTTCATCACCACCAGCACCGTCCATTTCAGCAGAACGACCGGCTTGGTCACTATCTTGGATTACGAACCAAAACTGACCTTTTCCGCGGAATCCTTGATCCCAGTCAAAAGCATCATCATTATTGAAAGCAGAAATAAGATATCTGGTGTTTACTGTACCGCCAAACCACTCATATCCATCATCACCACTGGCAAATGATTCAACGTATTCAATTGTAGTACCAGCACCAACACCACCAAGTGTCAAACCTTGAATCTCGTTACCTGAACTTGAACCAATGTTAATTCCTGAGTGACGGATAGAAACGTAGCGAAATACACCTGAGTCATCCATATCATCAGTTCCACCGTAACCTACCAAATCAGGGTCACTTGAAATCTCATTAACACCTTCAATCGTTGCTTCTACAATGTTATTTGTTGAAGCGCGTCCCAAAATTACGATACCGCCCCATTCCCCAACATCATCTTTGGTAAGATTTGCATCGTTTTCTGCAGTAAATATAATTGGATTTTCAGCTGTACCTTCAGCGAAAATTTTTGATCCACGAGTAATAACAAGTCCTGAAGCATCAAGATCCTGACCTTCTCCACCGCGAACAGTTGTACCTGCTTCGATATACAGATCAGCTCCACTTGTTACGAAAATCATACCATCGAGTATGTACTCGTTATCAGAGGTCCACTCTGTATCGGCTGTTATATTTTCACTTACAGTGACTGTGGTTTGCGCCATCCCAAGGAAGGGCAAACTCATCAAGACTGCTATTAGTAACGTTGCTTTCTTCATTTGTGCGTGTTTTTTTTTGGATTTTAACGTTGCTTTCTTCATTTGTGCGTGTTTTTTTTTGGATTTTTAGGTTAAAGAATCTTCTAAATTTTGTATTTGATACCCAAAGAAAATGTGCGTCCACGGCGATATCGCTGGTAGTAGTATTCATCTCCACTAAAGCGCTGAGACTGAATAATATCAGGGTCAAGAATGTTGCTCAACTTAAGACTCAGCTCGAAATTCTTAGCTATAGTCTTGTTAGCTGTAAAATTGAGTGAACCATATCCTCGCTCATAGATATCAGGTGTAGCTCCCTCTGTAACAATCCCTAAACGATCTCCAAAAAGGTTGTAGCTTATCGAAGAATTGAAGTCGATATCAGGATTAGAGTACCCTAAATCAAAATTGAATAGAAACGGTGACTGCCCCTGTAGCTCACGGGTGTCTTCCGCATCGGGCCTGGCATTTCGAATAACCGTCAGCTCAAGTTCCGGGATATCTACGTAAGACCGTACGAGTGTATAATTTGTTGAAAGTGAAAAGTGGCGAAGATTCTCAGTCAGAAAACCGAGGTTTTTACGGATTTCAAACTCAAGCCCATAAACTCGTCCTTCTTCAACATTCTGGATTGATAAAGCATCATTTCCAATATCAGTCCTGATAACTCGCTCCAGTGGATTTTGCAGTTCTTTATAGAAACCACTCACTGCCAAAATCTCACCCGGACCGGTAAACAGCTCCCACCTTAAGTCATAATTGGTGATCAGTGTACGCTTCAGGTTTTCATTCCCTTGGAAAAGAAGCCCTCCAACGAAATCAAAGGTGATGTATGGAGCTAATTCACGGAATGTTGGCCTTGCAACAGTCCGGGTATATGCCGCCCTTATATTCATATTCTCTGTGAGGCTGAAAATACCATTTAGAGAGGGCAGGTAATCAGTATTGGATAGAGAGCCAACGGCAAGTGACGTATCCTGACTAATCACTTCAATATCAGCGGATTCTACTCGAACACCACCAATCAATTTGAACCAGTCGGTTACAGGCAATTCCGTCATAAGATAGGCAGCAGATACTTTTCGACTAGCATCATAGTTACTTCGCTGCGTAGTTGCATCCTGAACATAGTTACCAAATTCCGGACGCCCACTATTACTGTAGCCTAAAATACCAAGTGAGTCAAAAAAGGCGTCTACATTACCCTGAACATCATCTAATGTGAAATTTTGGGTATCGGTGTAAAAATCGAAACGACGCTCATTGAAGTCGCGATCCACATCAACAAGATTACCTCCGAATTTGACATTTCCTGCACCTCCATTTAAGGAGTTAAATGGTATGGTAATATCAATTCCTGCATTTCTATTATTTTCTTCCAGGTCTCTGTAAAACCTTCCCGGTCGTTGGAAGTTATTAGTAGGACTTGAATACAAAATAGCTCCGGAAGGAAAGGTATCAACCTGAGTTGTAAAGTATCTTAGATCAGGTTCAGCCTGACTATTTGTAGCATTTGCTGCTTTCCACTCAACCGTAGTTTTAAGAAAATTCTCAAAATAGCTTTTACCACTTAGCTGAAATGAGGTTAAGCTGCGTTCAGTGTACTGAACTACTCGGGTCTGGAATAAAGCATCAGGAACATCATACTGAAATCCTTCAAGATATCTTCCTGTTCCGGTTCCACTTTGAGTTCTGAGAAAACGTGCTGATGCTTTGTGGTTATCAGATATACGGTATGATAGTGTTCCCATACCACCCCAGTCTATGTTTCTCTCTCCCTTAACATCTGTTACATCTAGACGTCGAAATAATTGGTCAGACTCAGAGAAGTTCCCGACAAGATCATATCGAGCTACATCTCCACTACTATAACCTGAATATCCCTGACTGTACGAGAAACTAGCTGTATATCCTAAATCATTACCCAAAAAAGGAACTTGATTACCAACTGAGAAACCATAGCTCTGGTTCATCGCTCCATATTGCTCTCTTGGCTGAAACTCGTTATTAAAAGAGTTAGATAACCGATCTAAGGTTCCAGCAGCTTGAGGATCATTCCTTGTATCTCTTAGGGTGGGTATTTCTTGCCCACTTTTTAAGAAATCTCTGACTTCTTTGGGAATCTCTCTTCTGCCTCCATCAAACCCAAAGGCATCAGTTCTACTCGGTTCGCCAATTCTAAGGTCGGTGAATGTTGATTGTGTGTTATACCCTGTGGAAGCTGAAAGTTGGAAAGAAAATTGCTCCGGAAAATCTTTAGTTGAAATATCTACCAAACCTCCGCTAAAGTTACCGGGTTTGTCCGGTGTGAAAGTTTTGAGAGTTACAATATTCTCCAGGAGATTACTTGGAAAAATATCCATCTGAAAAGATTTGCGATTGGGGTCAGATGAAGGAAGTTCTGAACCATTCAAATGGGTACTTGTATAACGATCTCCCAAGCCACGGATAAAGACATATTTACCATCTACTACAGATGCCCCAACGACCTTCTGTAAAGCGTCTGCGGCATTCCCGGCCCCTGAACTTGAAATACTTTCAGCAGAAATAGCATCACTGAAAGAAATCGATTTTTGGCGTTGACGTAGTAATCCTGCTTCGCTGTCTAAGATAGCATCGGCGGTAATTACGACATCATCCAGAGTTTCTGTTTCGGGTTGAAGGATGATGTCGAGTTTGACAGTTTCTCCTCCCTCAATCTCTACCCCGGTTATGGTCTGTTTCTGAAAAGAAATATAGCTGATCACTAAGCTATAAGTACCGGGGTCAATAGTACGGATGGTATATCTACCATCAAGATCGGTTGAAGTACCTTTCATGGTACCTTCAATTAGAACATTAACTCCAATAAGAGTTTCGCCGGTTTCGGCATCTACAACGGTTCCCGTTAGGGTACCGGAATCTTGCGCTTTTAGATTAAATGAAATAGAAAGCGCAAAACAAACGAGTGCTGATAATATGTGTTTTTTCACGTGTGCTGATGTGTTTTAGTTTTGCTTTCATAACTATGATGCAAAACTAACTCTCAGCCTTTGCCCTACTGTTAACCAGCAGTTATCCTTTCTTTACCTGTAGATTACCTGAGTGTTAAGAGTCCGGCTATTACGCCTCAGACTCTTCACTCTCTTTTTTATCAGATGTACTTTCGGAGTCTTTCTTAGACTTTTTTTCCGTTTCTTCGTTCTTTTCTGCTTCTTTTGCTGGTTCTGAATCTTCAGAATTCTCTTCTGCTTCTTCTTTCCCGTTTTTAGAAACTCCGTTTTTCTTGGAATCCGGTTTGCTTCCAAATATTCCTTCAGGATATTTACCGTGTGGTCGATCACCTAATAAATCGCGAAGAGCATGGTGATCCAGTACTTCTTTATCCAGAAGTGTTTCAGCTAGTTTCTCGAGTTCATCGCGATGCTTGTTCAACAGCTCAAGAGTACGATCACGATTCATTTCAATGATCTTTCGAACTTCCTTATCAATCTGTTCACTGGTTTGCTCTGAGTATATTTTATTAAACCCGTAGCTATTTTCAGCATTCTGAGAATCCTTAAGAGAAATATATCCAAGCTTCTCACTCATACCATATTCGGCAACCATGGCAAATGCCATTTTAGTAATTCGCTCAAGATCGTTCTGAGCACCCGTTGAGATTCGGCCAAAAATGATTTCTTCAGCAACACGTCCACCTAGTAATGCACAAATTTTGTCGTTGAGCTCCTCAGTAGTCATAAGGAACCGCTCTTCCAGTGGGGTTTGTAGCGTGTAGCCTAACGCCGCCAGTCCACGAGGGACAATACTTACTTTCAATACAGGATCGGTATGCTCAAGGAACCAACCTACAACAGCGTGACCAGCTTCGTGATAAGCTACAATCTTGCGTTCATTAGGACTGATGAGCTTATTTTTACGCTCGAGACCTGCGATAACTTTTTCAATGGAATCCTGGAAGTCTTCCATTTCGATACTGTTCTTCTCTCGGCGAGCTGCAAGTAATGCTGCTTCATTACAAAGGTTGGCAAGATCAGCTCCTGCAAATCCCGGAGTTTGTGACGCAAGAACTCTTAAGTCGATATCACCGGCAAGTTTTAATTTCTTGCTGTGTACCTCAAGAATTTGGACTCGTCCGTTTAGATCCGGCTTGTCAATCATTATTTGGCGATCGAATCGTCCGGGGCGCAATAGAGCGGAGTCCAAAATGTCCGGTCTGTTCGTAGCCGCCATAAGGATAACCCCTTTGTCGGAGTTGAATCCATCCATCTCACTTAACAATTGATTAAGCGTATTCTCACGCTCATCATTGGAGCCCATAGCCATTCCACGACCACGAGTACGACCAATGGAATCAATTTCATCAATAAAAATAATACATGGTGCTTTTTCCTTGGCCTGCTTAAATAAATCGCGAACTCGGGCAGCACCTACACCTACAAACATTTCAACAAAGTCAGACCCACTTAAGCTAAAGAATGGAACACTGGCTTCGCCGGCCGTAGCTTTAGCAAGCAACGTTTTACCTGTTCCGGGAGGACCCACTAATAAAACACCTTTAGGAAGTACGCCACCAAGTTTGGTAAATTTCTGTGGATTTCTCAGGAATTCTACAACCTCTTCAACCTCAGCTTTTGCTTCCTGAAGTCCGGCTACATCTTCAAATGTAACTTTAGTCTCTTTTTGCTGGTCGTAGAGTGAAGCCTTGTTTTTCCCAATATTCAATACCTGTTGACCGGGATTCATTTTTCTAAAAATGAAAATCCATATAACCACCAAAAGTGCAATCGGAATCAGCCAAACAAAAATCCCGCTAAACCAGTCTTCTTCAATCCTTACATCATATTCAACGGAATTGGCATCCAATACAGGGCGGATTTCATCCCCTCGGAGCATCGTTGTTCTGAACTTATTGAATTCCTGATTCTCACCTGTTGCAAAAGGGAGATTAGTGTCTTCTTGTTCAGGTCTGGTAATAATTCCGTCACTAATTGCTTTATCAGAATAATTCCCGGTTACATCAACTCCGTTAGTAATCGTAATTTCAGTAACATAGCCTTGGTCTACATATTCAAGGAATTTGCTGTACTTAATACGATTTCCCGTATCCGGAGAAAAGAAAAGCACCTGAGCTAGTAGAAGTATGAAGAATAGTACAAAAATACTCCAGGTAGGAAATTTTGGTGAATTACCACCTTTATTACCATCTGGTTTTGGTTTAACTGATTTTTTCTTTTTCTGGTCTTTCTGAGCCATTAAAACAAGCTTATAAAATTATCTTAGAATATAATATAACGAACCTTAAACTCAGATGAGCTTACCACGTTAAATTATCTTTATTAGTTGAACTGTTATTTGGCAATAAACGTGCCACCTTTCTCTTTATGACAAATCATCAAAAGAAACTACATCTCCTTCTGCTGTCTGCATCTTCATGCCCTCTTCTTTCGGAACCATGCGTCCTATTACTACAAAATCATTGAAATGGTTCACAAATTCTTCGACTTTTTTCTCTGAAAGAGTAAACATGAGTTCTAAATCTTCCCCGCCAAACAATGCATAACGGTCTACATCTTCCTGCATCTCATCAGCTACCTGTCGAGTCTCAATGGCAATAGGTAATGCTGCTTGGTAGATATAGGCACCTAAATCAGATGCCTCAGATACTTCACTGATTTCGTTTACCAAACCTTTGGTTATATCTATCATTGAAGTTGGAATCATATTCTTCTCCCTCAACGTCTCAATGAGGTCTTTTCTTGCCTCTGGCACCAATTGTCTCTTAACAACAAACTGATAATCTCCCAATTCGGGTTGAATGGATTCATCTCCATGTTCTTCCCAAAACTTTTTCTCTCTCATTAAGATTCTCAGACCGGCAAGAGCACCACCTAAATCGCCGGTAACGCATATGGCATCACCTTCCTTAGCTCCTTTTCGATATGTGACATGTTTTTCGTCCACTTTACCATAGACACTGACAGACACAACCAAGTTGGCATGATTTGCTTTTAAATCTCCACCAACTACTTCAACTTCATGGGCTTTACCTGCTGCATAAATCCCCCCGTATAAGTCCTCAATCATTTGAACAGACATTCTATTCGGAACGGCAAGATTAACCAATACAGCTTCCGGCTTGCCATTCATGGCATAGATATCACTTACACCGGCTGACAGTATCTTATAACCAAGATGATTAAATGGAGTATAGGTTGGATCAAAATCTACCCCTTCCACATAAGTGTCGCTCGTTAGTAGTGTGAGCTCAGCATTCTCTTCATTGATTACAGCTGCATCATCCCCAATAGATCGAACTACCTTTTTATTTTTATAGGCATCAAAATTGGAAATCTTTTCAAGGAGCGCTTTGCTTCCTATGCTTTGTATGGTCTGAAATTCATCTGACATAAACAGAAGTGTTTAAATAAAAAAAGGCACCTGCGCCATTGGACGCAGTTGCCTTAAATTTTGAAAAATTAGTTCTAATTAGCTTCTCGACGGGTAGAGTAGTTAATCCTAAAAGTACTAGCCTGCTTTAATTCTTCCTGAACATCGGTGAGTAATCCAAATTGGGAATTCTCATCAACACGTAGGGAAACAATTAATTTAGGCTGTTCGCGAAGTTTATCATACATCAATGTTCTGATGGCTCCGATATCTTCTATAATTGCATCATCAATCTGAACCTTATCTTCACCCAATTTATTTCCGGGTAATCTTTCAGGGCCGATATACACATAAGAAAGCAGACGTTTCTGTTCAATTTTCTCAATGTTTTCAGCCTGGGTAAGATTCACTCGAACCTGAAGGGTCACTTCTCTCAATACGGTGGTTACCATAAAGAAGAAGAGCAACATAAATACAACATCAGGCATGGCAGAAGTTGGTACTTCCTGTTTACTTCCCGCATTTTTCTTTTTGAAATGAGCCATGATTGTTTATTCGTTGGGTTCTGCTATTGATATTTTCTTAGGATACATATCCTTTACTTGCTCTTGCTGAGGACTGTCTTCTTCCAAAGCTCCGTAAGGCACACCGTAATTAGCTCTTGAAGCTTCGTCTCTTAAATCCTTGTAAGCACCCATCACCTCATCCAACATATCTACATAGATTCTGTATGGAGTTTCGCGCTGGGTTCTAATAGACACGATCGCTAAGTCTGGTGTTTCCGCCAAATTAGGATCTGCTGTCGGATTCTTGATAAACTCGATAAGACGAGCTTTAACTTCACCGAGCTGATAGAATTCCTCATCCATCACGATACGGCCTTCCTGATTCACAAGAATGTTCATCAGGTTTCTTTCTTTAATCGGTGGTGGTTCAACATCATCTTCTAATGGAGGAGGAAGAACCAATCCGATTCCGGTATCAACATTAATTGTTGTTGTTACCAGAAAGAATATCAGCAAGAGAAATGCGATATCCGCCATCGAAGATCCATTGATCTCCGCACTTTCTCTTTTTGGTTTTTTGAGTAGCATATTGTGCTCCTACTAAAACTTAAATGTTCCACGAAGCCCGGTAAAGACTATCGTGAGCACCATAAAGGCCATCATAATTCCAGCGGTAGCTACTCCTGCTGTGGCATACTTACCTGACACAGCAAAAGTGATTCCGAAGATTACGAATGGGACGGCCATCATGCCTATTTTCTTAAAATCTTGCTTGCCTAACGTCAAGCTTCTGATTCCGGCAACGATCATGGTTACCAAACCCAGAGCTATCAATAATCCAGCAAGTCCTACACTTATTGCAGCCATTGTTATATCCTTTTTATTGTTTTTGGATTCTATTCTGCTTACGCGTCAGATTCCGATGTTGATGGAGGAACTAAATCTTTTCCTTCATTTAACATGATAATGGAATCAATTAGAGTAATAGAACTCTCTTCCATATCAGCAATCAAACGGTCAATTTTAGATACACAATAGTTGTAACCGATCTGAAGAATAATACCTGCTATCAAACCACCGGCTGTGGTTAAAAGTGCTGTTTTAATACCACCGGCAACAATACTCGGAGAAATATCCGCTGCAGCTTCAATATCATCAAACGCCTCAATCATACCTACTACGGTACCAAGGAATCCAAAGAGTGGAGCAATTGCAATGAATAGTGACAACCATACAAGTCCTCGCTCGAGAAAACTCATCTCAATTGAGCCGTAAGCTGAAATTGCTTTTTCAGCAGCTTCAATACCTTCGTGTGAACGCATAAGTCCGGCCTGGAATACAGACGCAACTGGACCACGTGTTTGTGCACAAAGTTCTTCGGCAGCTTCTATACCACCATCTTGAAGTGCTTCTTGTACGTTGACGATAAATTGGCGTGTGTTGATGTCAGCAAGGTTGAGAGTAATAATTCTCTCCAAGAAGATTGCAAGACCGAGAATCAATGTAACCAATACAGGCCACATCCATCCACCATCATTACCTTCGTTGAATTTTGCTACAACCACATTGAAAAACCCTTCGTCAGCAGGGGCTTGTAAAAGAAAAAGAGCAATCGACGATATCATGTCTACTCCACTTATAGTTTAAATGTTAAAGGCTAAGTTTAATGAAGCGAAAGAATAGTTCATTTTATACTAAATGTCAAAGTAACATCGACCATAAAAAAGCATTTTTACGTAATGTTACCCGCTTTTCCTTTCACTACTACAAGTTACATATTATTAATGACTTTTATTAAAAAGTTGCGCTTACAACTAATTTTATAGTATGTATTGAAGGGCGGTCAGTAACCGTTCTTCCATCATAATTAAAACTTAGCCGAATTAATTTGCTTGCACGGTATGAACTATTGAGCGACCATATGAGATTTGTACCTTCCCCGGTTCCTTCCGTTAATTCATAACTGCCATAAGATGAGGAGTTTCCATTTACACTTGTACTTCTAACTTCTAACCGAGCATTCGATTGCAACTTCCTCCACAAGAACATTCGGTGTGTGGTTGAGATTTTTATTAAATCAGCAGTAACAGATTCCACAGGAAATCGATCTTCTTTTTGAGCATAGGAAAATTCCAACCCGGCATTCCATGAGCGATTTATTGTGCCATTAATTCCCGGTTTAAAACTCAATGTTTGAATATCATAGTTTCGGTTTTGAAGACGACTGCTTTCGCTTCTGTTAGTAGTGCTCTGTGTTTCAAAGTTTAGCCGAATCCGATCGGTAATATCATATGCTGTATTCAAATACCATAAATCTGTATAACTTTCTATGGATTCCGTGCTTCGCTGGTTTAGACTTCGGCTTTCCGTATATCCCAGTCTTAAGTCTGCCCGGTCAAGTCCATTCAAGAGATTTAGTTCTTTCTCCCAAAGCAAACGCCCCTGAACAGTAGTTGAGTCATTTCGGAACGTGCCTGCATTCAATAGATATACATCCCTGAGATCCGCTGTGGTAGAGTTTTCGGTGATATCTATTCTGGACCGAATGGTGATTTCTGATAACCAGCTTTCGCCACCAAGCTTTGCGAGCGGTTTAAGGGTATTCAATAAACGGACATTTAAATCTATGACCGGGAGCAACTCATCTGATGGCAGAAACTGCCGTATAAAAGTTCCTTCATTGGGACTCACTTCCAGAAAGAATTCGTCAACCTGCTGGGCTCCGTCGCCATTTAAATCATCCCAAACATACTGCCCAATTTCAGGCCCCACTTCTATATATGTTTCCTGAAGTAAAGCCTGCCGCTGTGTATTGGCTTCATAGAAAAATTCCCCATCCAAAAACTCATTTTTGGTTGAGTAATTTGTTACTGATCGAATAAGCAGCCCTTGCCGATTTCTGCTTCCTTCTTCCTCAAAAGCATCCGTGAATTGCTTATCTCTAAAACGGATTTCATTCGTTGTAGCAAAATTAACTCCCGGCCTGTAGCTTACTTTATACCGCTGCTCAAAAGCCGTAGCTTCTTTTTGCAAACTGTTATCCAACACTCCCTCCTCTTCCCGATATGCAATGGAAGCATCCAGTTCCAGGTTCTCAAATTCTAACGATAAGCCCGGACCAAAGTCATAGAATTTTTGAGAAAGCTGGGTTAATGAATCTGTTAAATTATTTCGTTGTTCGCGGTTTTCCTGTTCAAAGGCAATGTATGGGGTGATAATTACCGGATTAGTATCGAAAGCCTTGCTGACATTTCCATTGTGCCTAAACCAACTTCCTTCCTGATTCGTGAAGCGGTCTTCACTTTGCACCCAATCCTGATTATAGGCTATATCTAAAATCCCATCTTCCTTACTTGTAAAGGCTGATGCCTGCCTCAATCCTAAAAACCGATCCCGTTCAACCAATCCAAATTCACCGGCAATTGTTGTTTGCTCTGTGGGACTAATACTCAACTTCGCCTCATTAATCTCTTCCCGGCTTTGTGCTGTTCGGGTGATATTCCATTTTCGATCAAACTCAACATCCCGGGTTCGTTCAAAAAATTGAAATCTGCTTCCTGAATATCGGCGACTTACCGATGCATTAATTTCTCCGAGCACTGATTTTGCTTCTTTGACTCTCAAGCCTGACTCATAAGCCATATCCGTATTATTGCCATCATCGAGTGACGAAAACCGATTCGCATCGAAATCACTGGCCGCCCATTCACCAAATACTTCAATATTTTTAGTGAGGTCAAAACTACCGTTTAAAGCTACCATCTGCTGCTGCTCAGGAGCTGGCAATTGCCGAAACGGTTCATAGCTTCCAAGGCCTGGACCTACCCATTCATATAAAAGTCCATTTACCTGCCCACTTGATCGTCGGTAGCTTCCCTCTCCTTCACCTACATTCGAGAACTGAACTCTATAAATCGCGTCCTCCGATCCCGGCTGATTCTGATAGATAGTATGCGTCTGTCCATTAACTACGGTATCAATTTCAGCATATAATAAAAACTGATCCCGCTCCTCTTCTGTAGCTATCCGGGCTCCGCTGACAACTGCTCCTTCCAGGTTATCTCCTACATCCTGAAGTAAGTTGATGTCACTTTCGGTTAGCGTTTGCTGGGAAAGCAGGTCATCTCCATCAGCCTGACGAATCACGGTTGCCCCAATTTTTAACCTTCCATCTAAGAAAGAATCTCCGCCTTCAGCAGCAACCATGGTGCGATTAAAATCCTGGTCAACATATTCGTATTCAATGACTATGCGGGTTTCGTCTTTGATGAGCAGATTGTTCGTGAAAGAAACTTCACCCAGACCATAATCAATGATATACTCATTTTCTGCTCCACGCTGCACCTGCTGACCATTAATATATACACGCTCTGTCCCGGCAAGGATAATCACAAACTGCTCATCATTTCTGCCTGTTAGCCGATACGATCCCTGCACCCCATCTTGTCCGCTAAAACTCATTGATTTAAACGTGCCGCGTACCACCGAAGCTGCTCCGGTATAATCTCCGTAGTCGGAATTCATATATCCCGCTGCCCCCTGAAGCCGCCGGTTAAGCTGAGCGAATGTACTTTGATCAAGACTTATATCGACATCTCCCATTTCGACCGTAGCATTAGGCGCTTCTACCTGTATAAAAACCTTATCAAATTCGCGAAGGTTTTGTGTGGTCCCGTCGGGTTGAATGGGGATGCTTTGATCGGTAAGGGAAGCATTTATATTGATGTTCTCTGTGAGCGCTCCGCTTAGTTCGAAGTTCAGTCCACTTTCCAAAGCAAAATCTTGATTGGAGCCTACAATTATTCCACGACTCAAACTTCCTGACTGCCTGAGGTTTGATTCAATGTAAGAAGATGGACCTCGAGCTTGTTCGAGCTGTTGATTCAGTGAATCAGGATTCTCAAAATAGGAAGAGTCCAGCTCTATGGGTTCATTGGGTTGAAATGTTCTTGGAATCGAAAAAGGATAGATCTCATAGTTGGCTATGACTTCAAATATCTGGTCAATTTCACCCCGATTAAAAGAGAGCAAACCTGTTTGTTCGTCAAAACTCCAACTCTGGGGTGAAATTGATACACCAGCAGCTGCAATCTCAATACTTTCGGGTACTACCCAGTCGCCCAGGTAGTAAGAAGAATCAGGGTCGAAAGGCGACAAAGTCTTTTGCTGGCTGATTGTAGACTGGGCCTGTCCGGCAACCGTACAAAACAACCACACCAAAAGCGTGAGTGTAATTTGATAAGCGGGTTTCTGGAATGCCGTTGCCGTCAGGGGAATCTATATTAATTAAGAAGTCATTAAGGCTAAAGCTTTCCGCGGAAAGGGTCAACAATCAACGGCTTTTATATGCCTGTAGTCCTCTATCCAGAAACGACACAAATTCGTCTTTCTTGCTGTACCCTAAACTTTGGGTAATAACCCTGCCCGTTTCAGGATTGACGATGGCATAAGTGGGCAGCGCTACATTTCCGGTAAGCTCAAACTGAAACATCTGATTTTCAGGTCCATTAGGGCCTCCATCCGTGTACAGCTTTACAAGCTCCATTTGTTCAAATCGTTGTACCACTTCTTCCAGCGGAAATACATTTGATTCCATCGCACGGCAGTTGGTACATGTATAACCCGTAAAATCTACAAAGATTGGTTTTCCTGATTGGAGGGCTGCTTCCTTGGAAGCTTCAAAATCTTTAGACCAACCATCATCAGCGCTGGTTGCGGCTCCTGACCCTCCCATTGTCCCAATCGATGCAACAAGACTTACATCGGTTGCTTGTTTTGGGGGAAGGAATGCATCCCAAATTCCTAATGAAGAACCCAGTAACCCCGGAATCAAATAAAAGCTAAATAGCAGAAATGGAATTGAGAGCAGCATTCTACCTGTAGAAATACTTTCAGGCTTGTTTTCGTGCTTTAGTGAAAAAGTTCCTATGAGATAGAAACCAGTTAAAAGAAAAATAGCGATCCACGCTGCAATCGTGAGCGGACGAGAAACAATTCCCCATTCCCAAACAAGGTCAACGTTAGATAAGAATTTAAATGCTGCGGCCAGCTCAATAAATCCTAGGAGCACTTTCACAATGTTCATCCAAGAACCGCTCTTTGGCAACGATTCCATCCATTTCGGGAAAATAGCCAGAATCACAAACGGACTTGCGAAGGCAGCTGAAAATCCTATCATCCCAATTATAGGATAGAACCACTCTCCCCCGGTAGTAGCTGCAAAAACACCTCCTACAAAAGGTGCTGTGCACGAAAATGATACCGCACTGATTGTAAGCGCCATAAAAAGGATCCCTGCTATCCCTGAGCTCTCATTGCTCTGACGGTTCAGCCAGTTGGTTAACTGATGTGGTAATCTAAGTTCATACATGCCCAATAAACTGAAAGCAAAAGCAACCAAAACAAAAGCGATGAATAAATTTACCCAAGGATTTGAAGCAAAATTCTGGGCTCCTGAAACACCAAAAACCGCCGCCAATAAAACTCCAAGAAGTGTAAATGTGGCTACAATAGCTATTCCAAACAAGACCGCTTTTCCTGCTCCCCTTCCTGAATCTTCCTGTTTAGAAAAATAGGAAACGGTAAGTGGAATCATGGGGAAAACACAAGGAGTCAACAATGCAGCAAATCCGGCTAGTATAGCTATCCAGATAAAAGAAAAGATCCCATCTCCGCCTAAATTCGACGTTTTTACTTGTGCTGATCCGTCTGTAGCTCCCTCACTTCCATCTGATACTGCAGCTTCAACCGGATTTTCAGAAACGCCGGTTACATTAACAGCAGCGATTATAGATTTTGTTTTTGGCGGGAGACAAACGCGATCATCACAAACCTGATAATAAACTTCAATGTCCAGGTTTTGCTTTCCAGCTTGATCGGTTTTAATAGCAACAGGGATGGTAAAACTTGCGAAGCTGCTGTGCCAGCCTAGTTCAGCTTCAAAGTTAGGATCATATTCGATATCTGCTTCCGATTCAACAACATCACTTGTGATTACAAAATTACTGGATTTTGCAGAGAATTCGGTGGGGAAAGGGCCTGCGTCTTCAGCGTTGAGAATAGAATAAAGGTGCCAGTCTCCTTCAATTGAAGCGTCAATCTTAATTTCAAACACATCCCCTGCAAGAACTTCCTCCGGTGATTCAGAAACACTGAATTTAACGGGATCGGGAATTTGGGCTTGAATAAAAAATGGGGATAACATCAAAATGATGATCCCCATTAAAACTGTATTAAATGATTTCATGAATCCTAATTTCATTGAACGAACCGAGTGCGTGTTAACAGTTATCACTAATCAAATCTATACCTAATCCGTTTCATAATGAATCAGGTAATCTTTAGATGATTGCTTCGCTGCTTTTCTTACGAGTAGAAACCAGGTTTATTCCAAATCAGAATTTAAAATCTGAATCGACCAGTTATCACTCGTCTTTAACTACCCAGAACTTAACCTGTGGATTTAAATCTCCAACCAGATTAACTGTTGCTGTGTACTCGCCAAGAGCTTTAACGTCTTGGTCAAGGCTAATGTCTTTTTTGTCAACCATGATTTCACGTTCTTCTAATGCGTCTGCAATATCAGCATTAGTTACTGTTCCGTGAATCTTGTCTTCTTCACCGGTTGTTACCGGGATAGTGAGTGAAGTTACTTCAAGCAGCTGTGCCAAGTCTTTGGCTTCTTTAACTGTAAATTCAGCCTGTCGGGCAGCTTCCTTCTTCAGCCTGCTAAGCTCCTGAACGGCACCTTTAGTTGCCATAACAGCTTTACCTTTTGGTATCAGGAAATTTCTTCCATAGCCGTCTTTAACATCAACAACTTCACCTGACTGTCCTAATTTTTCTACGTCTTCTCTAAGAATGATTTTCATAATTCTGTCAACTTATATTTTATCGAAGGTTATCAGCTACATACGGCAGAAGAGATAAAAAACGAGCTCTTTTAATCGCAGTAGTTAATTGTCGCTGATGTTTTGCGCTTGTGCCAGTTACACGACGAGGGAGGATTTTTCCCTGATCGTTTGTAAAACGCTCAAGTGTTTCAGTGTCTTTATAGTCAATATACTCAAGGCCGGCGCGGGTAAACTTGCACTGTTTTACCTTGCGTTGATTTTTTTTCGGGTGTGATGGATTCTTAATCATAATTCAAATTCTTTGTATGAGGGTTATACTTAATCGTCGTTGTCTTCTGAATCTTCGTCTTCATCTTCAATTGCAAAGATATCAGGAACTTCATTTTTCTTTTGAAGTTCACGATGACGCAACATTTTAGCGTCGTACTTGAGGGTCATAAACCGAAGAATTTCATCATCGATTCTTAACTGACGCTCAACAGAAGCGATCGCTTCAGCAGGTGCATCGAAATACATGTTCACATAATAGCCACTGCCTTTTTTGTCAATGTTATATGCAAACTGACGTAAGCCCCACTCATCAACTTCATCAATTTCTCCACCGTTTTTTTCGATCAGCTTGGTAACTTTATCGACGGCTTCTTTGAACTTATCCTCTTCGAGAACAGGATTTATGATATAGGTAAACTCGTAATAGTTCTTGCTCATTTTATATATGTTTCTTTGGTTGCTTCCTAAGATGAAAGCAGTCACTCTGGCACTTTGCCGAGCAACAGAGAACCTAAAGATACACTTTTTTTGAAGTCTATTCCAACATTTGAGGAATGTTTTATCTTACCCGCTCAATAAATTTGTCAGGTATTTTCCACTCTTTAATTTATAAACTTGAAAGTCGCTATCTAGTGAGATTATTGAGTCCAGATCCCGAGCCTCAGCTATTACAAATAATGATGCGTCGGCAAAATCAGCAGGCAGATCGGCATACCGATTCATAATTTCCCTCAGCTTTATAAGCTGCCATTGCTCCAGATTGTATAATTCAATACCCCCTGCTCCTATCCAATCTAAAAAATCCAGTTGGGTTTGTTTGTTGAAGTCTAGCATATACGAAACTTCAGTTAAAACCGGCCAGGTCGAGATAAGCCTCCCCTCAAAATCTTTCATAAAGTCCATTACCTCTCCATGATATTGATCGTCTTTATCAAACAACGCTATAATTGGACCGGCATCAATGAGTGTGTTTATCACGAATTTTGTCTTTAATCTTAGATTTATAGGTGGCGGACCTATCGGTATCGCCACTTCCGTGCTTCCCAAAGTAGCGTGCTCCTAACTCGTAAGGCTTATTGTATGTTTTTTCTTTTGCCATATATTCCACCAATGCTTCTTTTACAATATCTGTCCTGGAAACTTTCTTCTGACTCGCCAGACTCTCTAACTCTTTTTCTATTTCTTCTGAAAGCCTTATAGAACGCATGCTTTACTAAGTTATTTAAGTTCAACCCAATGTAATACTATCTGTATTACAATTCAATGATCTATAAAAAAAGCCTTCCAGATATAATCCGGAAGGCTTTAAGTTCTTTACTTAAAATCAGGGAGTTAAAGATAGTGGAGGAGTTGAGTATCCACCAAATGTATTCAAAATATCCATCAAACCACCTGTTGGCAGTAAAGGCTCTATTCCATAATATAAGGTCAGAATGGCAAGCATTGCCACTGTCCCTTTATAGAGGAGTGTTGGTTTGAACAAATCAATAGGCTGATGTTCTTCTCTGAAATAAAGATATACCATCACTCGAAGGTAATAGTAAACACTGGCTGCACTGGCTAATACACCAACTATTGCCAGACCAACCATGTCAGCGCTGATGGCTGCCGCGAAAACATAATACTTACCAACGAACCCGACTAATGGAGGAATCCCCGCAAGTGAGAATAGGAATACTGAAAGTGAGATTCCCATCAAAGGTTCTTTATATCCCAATCCTGCTAGATTTTGAACCTGAGTAAAATCAAGTCCTTTGTTACGCTCGTAGTATGCGATAACTCCGAAAGCTCCAATATTCATGAGAGTGTAAGCAAAAAGATAAAAGAGGACAGCGCTAAATCCTTCGAAGGTTCCCGACGCTAAACCTACCAATGCATAACCGGCATGAGCTATACTTGAATAAGCAAGCATTCGCTTTACGTTGTCTTGAACAAGAGCAATGATATTACCGAAAATCATCGTTACGATAGCGACGGCACTAAGCACCAACTGCCAGTTTAAGCCTTCCATAATGGGAAGAGCTCTCGATAGTATCAAAATAAAAGCCACAAATGTACCGGCCTTAGAAGCCGTTGCCATATAGGCTGTAAGTGTGGTTGGGGTTCCCTGGTATACATCCGGTGTCCACATATGAAATGGAACCGCTGATATTTTGAATAAAAATCCTATCAAAAGAAGAGCCGCACCTGCTAAAAATATAAGATCTGTACTTGCAGCAGCTCCAATTCCTGGAATGCTTGTTGTTCCGGTTGCTCCGTATAAAAGGGCCATTCCATACAACAAAAATCCTGTAGAAAAGGCCCCTAACAAGAAATACTTAAGAGCTGACTCAGCGCCTGCTTTCTCGTTTTTGATCAGTCCTGCCATCACATATAAACAGATAGACATGGTTTCCAGACCAACGAAAAGTGTAATCAGGTCATTAGATCCTGCAAGAGCAAGCATCCCCGTGGTAGCAAATAGAATCAGAGCGTAAATTTCACCATAGTAATGATTAATTCCCCGCAGATAGTCTTCCGAAATAAATACACAGAAAAGTGTACCGGTAAGAATAATCAAGTTGCCGAACGCTACAGGTCCTCCAAATACCAGCATTCCTGAGAATGCGGTATCAAGTGTGGTGCCCAAAGATTGGACGGTAATGAGTAGTGCTGCAACTAAAGAAAGGACTGTAATCCAAAAATTAAGTGGGCTGTCTTTTCTGAGTGCTTCTATAACAATTACTACCAACCCGGCAACGGCAGTGATAACTCCGGGTAAAAAAGCTTGTATGTCGCCTAAATAATCCATTCGCTAAATTTATAAAACGCTTTCAATTGCTTGGGCCAGGTCAATGTCTTTTTGAGTGACTTTGTCACCGGCATCGTGTGTATTCAGGCTGATTTTAACCGTATTGTACACGTTAAATAACTGTGGGTGGTGAACTTGTTTTTCAGCTTGCAACCCTACTCGGACTATAAATCCAAGGGCTTCGCTGAAATCATTAAATTCAAATTCTTTTGAAATGGTGTCATCGCTAAACTCCCATCCATCTAAGGAATTCAAAGCTTCGCTTATGTCCTTCTCGGATAGTGGTTGTGCCATATTATTTGGATACCATTTGTGATTCAACTTGATCTATGTCATAAAACTTTGCGGTCCAGTCAGGAAGTTCTTCATCTATCTTGGACTGTTCAATAACAGCCATGCTTTTTTCCTGAGACGCTGTAATCAATTCTTCAACTTGTGCTTCAGAGTACTTAGTGAAATCTACCGGGTGTACTCCAATCCAAAACATAAAGATCACCAGTGGGACTAATAGCCCAATTTCGCGGCCATTTAAATCTACTAATTTTTCATTCTTTTCATTAGTCATCGGACCAAACATTACACGCTGGAACATCCAAAGCATATATACAGCGGCTAAAATAACGCCGGTTGCTGCGAGTATCGCAAACACTTTGTTGTTATAGAGTTCTGAGAAAAAAGAACCGTTCAGAATCAAAAATTCACCCACAAATCCGTTTAGTCCCGGAAGTCCGATAGAAGCAAATGTTGCAATCATGAACATCACGGTAAAAATAGGCATCTTTTTCGCGATACCTCCAAAATCTTTAATCATACGCGTGTGCCGCCGGTCATAAATCATTCCAACAATAAGGAAGAGTGCGCCCGTTGAAAGTCCGTGATTTATCATTTGAATGATAGCACCCTGAACTGCGACCGTATTCAAAGCAAAAATTCCAAGCACCACAAAACCGAGGTGACTAACCGATGAATACGCAACCAGCTTCTTCACGTCTTTTTGAACCATGGCTACAAGAGCGCCATAAATAATTCCGATTACTGCAAGCGTAGCCATCCATGGAGCAAATTCCATAAAGGCATTTGGAAAAATTGGTAGACAAACACGGATTAATCCGTAAGTACCCATCTTCAACATGATGGCTGCCAGAACTACAGAACCTGCAGTTGGCGCTTCGGTGTGAGCATATGGCAACCAGGTATGGAATGGGAATAAAGGCACTTTGATACAAAAGGCTAATGCAAAAGCCAGGAATAAATATGTTTGTTCAACAAGACCGATGGTGTAAATATCACTGGAAAGGAATCTCCAATCGGTTGTGAAAGTTGTTCCGGCTCCCATAGCTGCGCCCGCATCATATCCTAAGTAAATCAAGCCAACCAACATGATGAGTGACCCTACCAATGTATAGATGAAAAACTTAATGGTGGCTTGAATACGTCCTGCTCCGCCCCAAATTCCGATTAGGAAATACATAGGTATGAGCGAAAGCTCAAAGAATACATAAAAGACCATTAGGTCAAGAGAGGCAAATACTCCAAGTGATGCAGTTTGCAACAAGAGAAGCATGCTTAAATAACCGGCCAGATGTTTTTTCACGGAATTCCATGAAGACATGATCACGATAGGTCCCATAAAAGTAGTTAGCATAAAGAGCAACAAGCTCAATCCATCAAGACCGACCAAATACTTAATATCCAGCGACTCCATGATGCGGCCACCTTCTGTCAAAAATTGGGGAGTACCTGATGCAGCAACATCAAACCCAAACATGAGTGGTAATGAAGCTACAAATGTAAGTGCAGTCACCAACAATGCGATCCACTTGCGGGAAGTTTCACCCTTGATCAATAAGATCAGGGGAATGCCTAACAGTGGTAAATAAATAACGATGTTTAAGAGAGTTTCCATCAACTAATCAGTGACAATTACATTACCATTAAATAGAGAATTACAATAACGCCAATCACATAGGCCAGCGCATAACTTGAAACTACCCCGGTTTGTACATAGCGGAATAGGCTACCAAATAAGCGAACTGTTCCTGCTGTGGCGTTCACAATACCATCAACTACTTTCATATCGAAAACAGCCAGCACTTTATCTGAGAATTTAACAATCGGATTTATAATCAAAGCTTCATAAACCTCATCGAGGTTATACTTGTCTTTCCAGGTTTGATATAAGCCTCCAAATCGATCGGCTAACTTAGCATCCGATTCTTCCTGCTGATTATTGTTATACATCTTGAATGCAGTAAATACACCCGCAATAGCGATAACAATAGAAGTGCCCATCAACGCCCACTCAATTCCGTGTGAGAGCGTAAGCTCGTAGTCTGCTGTGATATTATACAGCCAGTTGTGTAAAAGATTTATGTGAGCTTCTTCATGTGTGAAGGTCTCAACGATGAAATTCGGAACCCCTAAGAAACCACCGACTGTTGCCAATCCGGCTAATGTCCAAAGTGGAATGGTCATGGTTGCAGGGCTTTCGTGCAGATATTTTTCAGCACCAATCGCTTCCTTAAAACGCTGTCCAAGTTTAAACTCTCCGTGGAAAGTAGTCAGCGTAAGTCTAAACATATAGAAAGCTGTTAAGAAGGCTGTAATAATTCCAACCACCCAAAGTGCCATATACATATAGCTTCCAAATTCTGCGGCACCGGCATTAGCTGTCATTGCAAGTACTTCATCTTTAGAGAAGAACCCGGCCAATGGCGGAATACCTGCAATAGCAATGGTTGAAATCAAGAAAGTCTTGTATGTGGATGGCATGTATTTTTTCAGACCACCCATATTTCTCATATCCTGAGGATCGAAATGAACATCTTTGCCTTCATGTTCGAGTTCATGCTCCACGTGATGCATGGCATGAATTACTGAACCGGACCCAAGGAATAAACAGGCTTTAAAGAAAGCATGTGTAACTACATGGAACATTGCGGCTGTAAATCCACCGGCACCAAGCGCCAGAAACATATACCCTAACTGAGAAACCGTTGAGTAGGCCAGTACACTTTTAATATCGTTTTGGGTGATGGCAATGGTTGCTGCAACAATAGCAGTGAGCGCTCCAATAACAGCAATAATTAACATCACTTCCGGCGTCATCACAAACAATGGCGACATTCTGGAAATCAGGTAGATTCCGGAAGTTACCATGGTAGCGGCGTGGATAAGTGCAGAAACCGGTGTTGGTCCGGCCATTGCATCCGGAAGCCATACAAATAATGGAATTTGTGCAGATTTACCGGTTGCACCAATAAACATCAAGAGGCCTATTCCAAAAATGTACTCACTTGAAAAAGCATCTAGATTGCCAAGAATCGCATCAAAGTTCAAACTCCCCACAGTTTGAAAGACCATAAACATGGCAATTAAAAAGGCAAAGTCACCGACGCGATTATATATAAAAGCTTTTTTGGCGGCGTCGGATTTAGCCATGTCGGTATACCAGAAACCGATTAGGAGATAGGAACAAACACCCACTCCCTCCCACCCGAGAAATAACAGTAAAAGATTATTACCCAGAACAAGGTTCAACATCGCAAAGATGAAGAGATTCAAATAGGCGAAAAACTTCCAGTAGCCTTCATCATCTGCCATGTATCCCATTGAATACAAGTGGATTAGAAAACCAACACCGGTAACTACCAGTGTCATCATGATAGAAAGCTGATCTAAACGATAAGCAACATCTACACTGAAGCTACCTACATCCATCCAGGTAAACAGCTTGAATACAACTGCTTCAGATTCAGCATTCATATTCAGGAAGAAATAAACCGCTATAGCAAACGGTATAAAAACAGCCAGGTTGGCGATTAAACCAATAAGTTGCTTCTTATTTCTATAGTTCTCTGCGAACAAGCCGATTAACCCGTTGATCAGAAAACCAGCTAATGGAAGAGCAATAATGAGAGAAAACAGCGCCGTAGCGGATTCCATTTATTAAACTTTGTTTTGATTACGATAAAAAACAAAACCGCGACTCGCACGGCTCCGAAATGGTTGGCAAAGATACAAAAAACTATAGGAAGGTAAAGACTGTTTTCTGTGATTTTTACACTAAAAAGTATAATCACTAGAAAGTCGGTTCCAGGAACATAAATCAAAAGCACTCTTGCTCTTTCATTATTCCCCAGCCCTCATTTACAATCTTTTAACGCTGTTGGTTAAAAACTTTAGAAAAAAATTTTAAATACATCTTGTAGCTCTTATTTTCTGCGCTCAAAATCTAATGACTTACTTTAGGGAAACCGTATTCAGAATAAACAATTATGATTTTATGTTTTTCCAAGAACGCTCTCTGGGTGAGTATTTACAGCAGCACAAAAAATTTTATTGTCGCGCATAATATAGTCTCGCGCTCATCCAATTTATATTTCGGCTAATACGCAGAATTTGTATGTTTGGAGCTGTTCGATCTACTATAACCAAATAAACCAGAATTTTGAAGACATTTTCTGCTCAAAGCCCAATTGTGTCGTTCCTAACCCTGATGGGTTTTTGGTATATTATGAGCGGTTTTTTTGATGTAACCCATAGCATTATGGGCATTATCAGCGTGACCATTGTAATGGTCTTCAATTACCGGCTGAAAGCTTTCAATTTTTATGAGGACGAAACGGACATAATTAAAGATCTGCGATTTATTTATCTGCCTTGGTACTTTATTTGGTTACTCTGGCAGATTATTGTTTCCGGAGTTCATGTAGCTAAGATTTTACTGAGCCCTTCACTTCCTATTAAAACCTCACTTGTAAGGTTTAAAGTTAATTACCCTAATCCTCACGCAAAAATGATTCTGGGAAATTCTATCACCCTGACTCCTGGCACACTTACCGTAGATATTAATGGTGATGAGTTTATTGTTCATTCAATTTCTCCCGTTTCATTTGAAGGAATTGCCAGTGACGAAATGCCTAAACAGGTTCTAAAATTGTTTACTAAGAATCTCCATGACGTAGTATCAGATTTTGAAGTCATTCACAGCAAGGAGGACTTATAATGGATTCCTTCTTTTTATATAGTGCCGTCATTTTAACAATTATTATTGCCGTCCCGGCTTATCGGGTCATGAAAGGGCCTACTGTATTTGACCGTCTGGTAGGAACCAACGCTATTGCAACCAAAACCATCGTTCTTATTTGCCTGATTGGATATGTATTTGACCGCATTGATATGTTTGTAGACATCACACTGGCTTATGCAATCCTTGGTTTTATCGGTTCTCTGACTATTGCAAAGTATTTCTCATCCGAAAAAACTGATGTCCGATTTGATGATTGATTTTACTTCCATATTGACCATTATATTTGTGGTAGCCGGCATCTTTTTCCTTTTAGTGGGGAGCGTTGGCATTATTCGACTGCCCGATTTTTATTCCCGCACCCATGCCACCAGTAAAAGCGATACGCTTGGGATGATCTTAATTATTGTAGGGCTCATTATCTTTGAAGGCATGACTATCAATAGCGGAAAATTGGGCTTTGTTTTGTTATTCATTCTATTGGCCAACCCTATTGGAGCACACGCATTAGCCCGGGCAGCGTATAATTCCGGGCTCAAACCTATGTTTCCGGATAATAAAAATGATAAAACCGAAGGCTAATTAATGTACTGGGAACTTGAACTCATATTATTCATCTTTTTGCTGATTACGGCATACATAGCACTTGAAGCTAATGACCTTCTTATTTCTGTAGTCATGCTAACCATCTTCAGTTTTTTGATGGCCCTTCTATTTACCACCATGGGCGCCGTTGATGTAGGTTTCACAGAAGCTGTAGTTGGAGCCGGGGTTACCGGAATTTTGTTGATCGTAGCAATTTATCAAACCACATATAAAACAGAAGATTGAAATATCTGAAGCTACTTATCATTATGGCCTTTACTACCGTGCTACTTTTTGCAGCATCAGACTTGCCATACCGTGGAGATGCTGACAACCAAATGAATCAGGAAGTTAGCATGACGGGCACCGAGGTACCTGGTAATTATTATATACAGGAAGCCTATAATGATGCTCACACCCCAAATATTGTAACCGTTATATTGGGTGACTATCGTAGCATTGATACCTTGGGTGAGCAAATTGTAATTTTTACAGCCGGACTCATTACTTTTTTACTGCTAAGAAATCGTAAAGAAGAAGAAGGAGAAAGCGATGACGAATAAAGAACAAAGCCCAATTATTTTACTAGGCACACGCTTTTTAAGTCCCTATATCATGCTTTTCGGTTTTTATGTGATATTTCACGGACACTACTCCCCCGGCGGTGGCTTTCAAGGTGGCACTTTGCTTGCTGTCTCTCTTTTGTTAGTTCGGATTGCTAGCGGTACTGAAATTGCCAGCCTTCAATTTAAAGATTATCTGGCCACTCCCTTCGCAGCCCTTGGAGTACTTATTTATTTTGGAACCGGGCTTGTAGCCATTTTTACCGGAGGCTATTTTCTTGATTACGAACAATTACCCATCCCTGGCTTGGAAGCAGCCGATTTACGTTACTGGGGAATATTAATCATCGAGTTAGGAATTGGACTTACTGTTATGACAGTACTGGTACTCATATATGACAACATGGTTAAAGGAGAAGATTATGCTTGAATTCTTTTTAGGGCATTATGCTTATTGGTTTACCATTATTCTACTGGCTCTGGGGCTTTATGGAATGCTTCTCAAGAAAAACCTCGTAAAGAAAATTATTGGGCTTTCCATTTTCCAGGCCGGCGTTATTCTGTTTTTTGTTTCCGTAGCGATGAAAGAAGGTGCTACGGTACCTGTTAAAGCATATAACCTACCTGTTAGTGAGGTATCTAACTATATGAATGCGCTTCCTCACACCTTGATGCTCACCGCCATTGTAGTGGGTGTAGCAACATTAGGAGTTGCCTTTGCCTTATTGATCAATATTTATAACCGATATGGCACCCTTAACGAAGAAGAACTTATAGATAAGATTCAATGATCGGATCCGAAATACCGGCTTTAATACCCGTTACTTATATCCTTTTTGCGATTCTGATTCCCGTAGTTGGACTCTGGAAACGTGAACTCACCTGGCACCTAAGTCTGCTGGGTACAGGAATTGCGACCTTTCTATCTGCCTGGGGATTCTGGCATCTGATCCAAACCGGCGAAACCATCCGATACTTTTTTGGTGGATGGGCTCCTCCTATCGGTATTGAGTTCGTCTATGACGGATTAGCCGCATTTATCGTTTTAGTAATTAACGCCATTGCTTTCTTGGTACTCATTCATTCCAAAGAAATTAGCAAAGTTGAATTCCCCGGTAAAAAGATGGCGTACTATACCGTTTCCATGTTGCTGATGCTCGGCTTCAATGGGATGGTGCTAACCGGTGACCTTTTCAACCTATATGTATTCCTTGAAATTTCTTCCCTATCAAGCTATGCATTGATCGGTATTGGAGAAAAACGAGCTCCTTACTCGGCCTTTCGATATTTGATTATTGGAACCGTTGGTGGTTCCCTTTATTTACTGGGCGTAGGATTTTTATACACCGTTACAGGCACGCTCAACATCATTGATATGCATGCCATGCTACCACAAGTGATCGGACATTCATCCGTCATCTCAGCCCTTATTTTGATGGTAGTAGGTGTAGGAGTTAAAGCCGCACTATTTCCGCTGCACGGTTGGTTGCCTGATTCATATACCTTTGCTTCATCCACTTCATCGGCTCTTATTGCCCCTATTGGGACCAAGGTCGCAGCTTATATTTTACTCCGGATTGTACTTTTCTTATTCGGTGTTGAACTGGTAGATGATCAGCTTCCGCTTACCACCATTCTGGGTGCTTTTGCCGGAATCGGGATTCTATATGGGTCCATCATGGCCATCGCTCAAAGCGAATTGAAGAAAATGCTGGCATACAGTTCCGTTTCACAAATTGGATATATAATATTGGGAATAAGCTTGGCAAATCCCTTTGGTTTTATAGGTGCCGTGCTGCACATTCTAAACCATGCCCTAATGAAAGCCCTGCTTTTCCTGGTCTCCGGCAGCATGAGGTTGAAAGAAGGTCATTCCCTTATCACAAAATTTGATAACAGCTATCGCAAGAAATACCCTTGGACGATGGCCGCATTTACAACGGCCGCTATCTCCATGGTGGGGCTGCCTCCGCTTGCCGGTTTCTTCAGCAAGTGGTATCTCGCCCTTGGTACTATTGAAAATAGCAGCTGGCTGCTTCTCGCAGTTATATTGATAAGCTCGTTGCTTAATGCAGTTTATTTCTTCCGCATCATAGAAAAAATATATCTTAATAACCCTGAAGCTGAAGAAGCTATTGAAGACGAAACCATTCAAAATAACGAAGTGGGTTTCAGTATGATGTTCCCAATGGCTGTAATGGCTATCGGACTATTGCTAGTTGGTATTTTTAACGTCTATATCGTAAATGTAATTTTCACAATGTTTCCGGCAGGATTTTAAACAAGTAATTTACTCAACACATGGAGCTTACGTACATCCCTTTATTTGCAGTTCTTGTATCGCTGGCTGCGGTGCCGTTAATATTGCTGAGTTCAAAAAAGCCGAACTTGCGTGAGTTTTGGACGATACTTGCTGGAGTGATTAAGTTTCTATTGGTACTCACCTTATTGCCATCAGCACTACAGGGAAATGTTATAGAGTTCGAGTTATTCGAGATTGCTCCTAATCTACCATTGGTTCTTAAAGCCGATACTTTTGGAGTCTTCTTTGCACTGATTGCATCCGGACTTTGGATCTTTACCTCCTTCTATTCTATTGGATATATGCGCGGTCATCATGAGAAAAAGCAGACCCGCTATTTCGCCAGTTTTGCAATTTGTTTGAGTTCCACCATCGGCATCGCTTTTTCTGGCAACCTGCTGACCTTCATCATCTTTTATGAGATGCTGACTCTAGCAACCTATCCTTTAGTTATCCATAGTGAAACTAAGAAAGGAATTGCGGCCGGACGTAAATACTTGACCTACACGTTAACTGCCGGACTACTTTTAATTGCTGCTGCTGGAATCACCTACTCACTCACCGGAACGCTTGACTTCCAGGCCGGGGGAATCTTTGAAGGCACTGAGCTTTCACAAACCATGGCTGTGACTATTTTTATTTTGTTCCTCGGTGGTGTTGGGGTGAAAGCCGGTATTATGCCCCTGCACAGCTGGTTGCCTTCTGCAATGGCAGCTCCAACTCCTGTTAGTGCCCTACTGCACGCAGTAGCGGTTGTTAAATCTGGAGTATTCGGAGTAATCCGCGTGGTTGGATTTATCTTTGGACCTGAGGTGATGGCTGAATTTGGTCTTAATGAAATATTAATGGTGCTGGCCGGAATTACCGTTATTGTAGCGTCCCTCCTCGCTTTTGCACAGGATAATTTGAAGCGCCGACTAGCGTATTCAACGGTAGGTCATCTTTCTTATATCGTGTTAGGTGTAGCTCTTTTGACAGAAACTGGATTGATTGGTAGTATCATGCATATTTCCTTTCACGCCACCATGAAAATCACGCTGTTTTTCTGTGCTGGAGCTATAATGGTGAATCTTCACAAAAAGGACATCAGCGAACTTAACGGAATTGCCAAGGTTATGCCCTGGACTATGGCTGCATTCACAATTGGTTCGATGGGATTAGCCGGAATTCCCCCTGTAAATGGATTTGTAAGTAAATGGTATCTTGCCTCCGGAGCACTTGAAGGCGGCATGATTCTACCCGTTATCATTTTAGTAGTCAGTGGATTATTAAACGTAGGCTATTTTTTCCCAATTATACACCGAGCCTACTTCCGGAAAGGTGGACCCGAACTTGAAGGGCACACAGAAGCCTCCCCATTTATGGTAGTTCCGCTATTTAGCACCGCTGTTCTATCTATTTTATTTGGGCTGAATCCCGATTTATTCTTCAACTTTTTTGATATGGCTACCTCTATAGCATCAAGCATTTTTAATCCATTATAATTATGAAGAACTGGCACTGGACCATACTTGGTATTTTATTGATTGCGAGCCTGATTCTGGAGTTTACTTATCTGGCCGATTACGATTCCCACTGGTGGAATAGCGTCCCGGCTTTTTATGCACTTTGGGGTGGTCTTGGATGTGCGGCACTCATTTTTGTTTCTAAGGGATTAGGTAAATTTTTCATCTTAAGCGAAGAAGATTACTATGATGCTTGAGCTTTTTTCTATTCCTGCTGTAATTCTGATATTGGGAGCTTTCGTGCTTCCCTTATTACCGAAAAGTGTTCGCAGTTCGGCTTTTATTACCTTTGGTTTAATTGCATTAGCTATGGTTTGGACCATGCCGGAAGGCAACCTTCTTCAGGTACCCTTTGCGAGCTACGAACTGGACCTTCTTGTTGTTGACGGGCTCAGCCGGATCTTTGGGATTATCTTTGCACTTATTACCGTCATCGGCGGCATCTATGCTTTTCATATCAAAGACCTTGGCCAACAGAGTTCAGCACTGGCTTATGCCGGCGGGGCTTTGGGCGTCACCTTTGCTGGTGATTTCTTTACCCTATTTATTTTCTGGGAGATTATGGCAGCAACTTCCTCCTACCTGATCTGGGCCAGAAAAACTAAAGAATCAGCTAAAGCTGGAATGCGCTATTTGCTTGTCCATATTTTCGGCGGTGGTTTATTATTCACAGGTATTTTATTGCACCTCAGTAGCGGGGGCTCTCTTTATATTGACAATATCGAACAAGCTTACACTACAGCAAATATTTTCATGTTATTGGGTGTAGCTCTTAACACAGCCGTTCCTCCTTTACATGCTTGGCTTGCCGATGCCTATCCTAAAGCTACTATTACCGGTGCTGTTTTCATGTCTGCTCTTACTACGAAATCTGCCGTTTACGTTATGATACGCCTCTTCCCCGGTTGGGAAATCCTGATTTGGGTTGGAGTGATAATGGCCATATATGGAACCATATATGCATTGCTTGCCAACGACATTCGCGAAATTCTTGCTTACAGTATCATAAGTCAGATTGGTTACATGGTTACCGCTATTGGAATTGGAACTGAACTCGCACTCAATGGTGCCACAGCTCACGCTTTCAATCATATTATTTATAAGTCACTGTTGTTTATGGCAGCAGGCTCAGTTATTTATGCAACAGGTACAAGCAAATTGAGTGAGCTTGGTGGATTAGCCCGTAAAATGCCCCTAGTATTAGGTTTATATATGGTTGGTGCCCTGTCCATTTCAGGAATGCCTTTTTTAAATGGTTTCATTAGTAAAACAATGATCTCCGGAGCTCTTGGGGATGCTCACCTGGAATGGCCCATGTTACTGCTTCTTTTAGCAACCATTGGTACTTTCCTTCACACTGGTCTTAAACTTCCTTATTTTACTTGGTTCAAAGAGTCAAAACAAGAGTTTCATCTTTCGGATATTCCAGTAAACATGAAACTAGCCATGGGAATTGGTGCTTTTTTCTGCATTTTATTTGGAGTAGCCCCAAATCTGCTTTATAGCCAACTTCCATACCCAACCGACTTCCAGCCATTTTCTGTTTATAATTTCGTAGAAATGACTCAGATTCTGGTGTTAGCTTTTGCTGGGTTCTGGTTCTTGAAAAACCAACTTAATATTTCTTCAACCATTTCACTTGACACGGATTGGTTTTATCGACGTCCTGCCGCTATTGTTCGAATCATTTTCGTGCAGTTTCCAAACAATCTATTTGGTATTGCAGAAACGGTCTCTTTGAATCTTGCAAACAGGCTCTCAGCGCTTTCTAAAAACCCAATCAAGGTAATACTCCCCTCTTTTGTGATGGGCGGACGTGAGATTAAATCTGACGGTTTTACAGCCACAATGGGTGCTGCCTTATCATTCATCTTATTCGGATTTATCGTTGCCGCCTTGTTTGTCTTGTTATAATTACTTTGTCTTCGCTTCGTAATGCGTTTTCTTCATATCTTCGGATTACACTTAAATATCGCATAACAACTAGGTAGTTAATCTTTTGAAGGAAGTATCCGCACCTACATTTCTATTTTTAATTCTTTTCTGGGCTGTTCTAATCACTTCTTGCACTTCAGCACAAAACAAGGCTGTTGAGGATTCTACTGAATACGCCTTTTTACCAGCTATTGCTTACAATAGTGACTTGGGGTTAATAATTGGAGGAATTGGTAGCAGATACCGCTATCAGGATGGAATGAAGCCCTTCTATTCTTACATCAACACCTCATTGATTGTTACTACCAAAGGTTTGCTATCTTTTTTTGTTGCATACGACAAGCCCTACTTTCTTAATACTGAAAACCGACTCCAATCTGAGACTTTCATCTCTCGTTTTACAGGAAATCAATATTATGGTATTGGGAATTACAGCGAGCTTCCTGAAGCCTTAGTTGACAGCTCTGAATATTACTTTTTCAATTCCTTCTCAGCAGGTGCAGAAATAACCTTAAGAAAGCCTCTAATCCGGAATAGTAATGATTCACAGCTCGATGTATTTGGGTCAGCAGGCTTTGAATATCAGACACCATGGGGTAATGACTCAACCCAACTTATTGTTGCAGATCAACCGGAAGGAATTGAAGGGGCATACACCACAAATATTGGAGGAGGGTTTGTTTGGGAAGCACGAAATAGCGAATTCAATCCAACCAAAGGTGTTTATACTAAAGCCGGTTTTGAAATTGCCAGTACATTCTTAGGCAGTTCTTACAGCTATTTTATGCTCGAAACGGATACACGATCATACACTTCTTTCACTATTCTTAAAGAAATCACCTTCGCAAACCGCCTGCTTTTCAGAAATACTACTGGAGATCTTCCTTTCTGGAAACTACCTGATTTAGGCGGAGCTGACCTTTTAAGAGGCTATCCTGAATATCGATTCCGAGATGATAATTCTATTCTTTTAAACTCCGAATTAAGAACCTGGCTGTTTGAGTTTCCGTCTGTTGATGTTCGCCTTGGAGGAAGCCTCTTCACAGATATTGGACGAACATTCCCAAACGGAGAATCTATTGAGAATATTTATAACGACCTAAAGTACACATTTGGCTTTGGAGCGACGGCCTCCTTCTTCACCAATGACTTCATTATGCGGGGAGATGTCGGCTTCTCTAAGGAAGGCTATGGAATCTACTTTACCGCCGGATATCTTTTCTAACCTGAGTTCGATAGTAACGAATGAATAGAAAACAGATCTGACGAATTTTTGCAAAACGGTTTTTTCCCCAGACTTCGTCCGACCGCTTCAGTAAAAAACATGATCAGGAATATGATGCTTCAGCGGTCTGCCGATTGAAAGAGGTAAACAAGTTTATAATCCCCGGTATTGATCAAAAGAAGAATACAAAACACTTCCCCCTTAAACATTCATCGGACGAACAGGAGTCGTCAGATGAAGTTCTTATCGTTTAGAATAGTTGATTCCATTTACTTATCTAACCTAAAAAAGCCTTGCATACTATATGTGTACAAGGCTTTTCTGTAATAGAATTAAATGTTACCAGCGAAGCAGATTAATCTTGCTCACATCCACTGTAAGATTGTTACGAAAAATTGCAATGATGATGGCCAGTCCAACCACCGCTTCAGCTGCAGCTACCGCTAAAGCAAAAAACACTAAGATCTGTCCATCAATATTGCCATGATAGCTCGCAAAAGACACCAGAGACAAGTTCACAGCATTCAACATCAATTCAACGCACATAAAAATCACGATAGCATTGCGGCGTATTAATACACCCACAATACCAATGGTAAACATGATCGCACTTACTCCTAAAAACCAATCAATTCCTATCATAACTAAATCTCTTCTGTTCTTTTAATTTTGTGCTGAGCAATCATTAAAGCACCAACAACTGCTGCAGTCAGCAGTATAGCCGTTAGCTCAAACGGAAGTAGGTATTGGGTAAAGAGCACATCCCCTACCGCTTCTACAGTACCAACCGTTGCCATCTCTTTGGATATAGCAGGAAGCATATCGGTTACACCGGCAAGGCTGTAAAAAATCTGTCCCATTATGCCAATAGCTAACAGAAATGCTAGAAAATATTTTACTCTGAATTTATCGAAGAGCTTCTCCTCATCCTGTACGTTCAACAACATAATTACGAATAGGAATAAAACCATGATGGCTCCGGCATACACCAGAATCTGAATCACAGCAAGAAACTGAGCATTCAGGACAAGAAAAATCCCTGCCAGTGATACCATATTCAAAACAAGGAACAGGGCGCTGTTGACTACATTTTTGTTGATGACCATAGCTAAGGCGGAACCTATTGCTAACGCTGCCAGCATAAAGAATAAATAAACGATCATAAATAATCTGTTTTGTGAGCGCCAAAGGTAGCCATATTTGCTTCCGCCTTCAAGAACTGGCCCCGCAATTTTTGTTAATTATTAATTTTTTTTCAACCAATCTTATGCCAAAAAGTAAAAAAGACCAATTCCGCCAACCACCCAACAGTAATAGGCAAAATAGTGAAACCCTTTTTTCTTTAGAATCAGGATAAGGTACTTAAGTGCAAAATATCCCGAGATAAATGAGGTCAGAAACCCGACGGTCAAGCTCATCATTTGAGCATCGCTTACTCCCACTTCCATCATTTCTTTAAGTTGAAGCAACATGGCTCCAGCAATAACCGGAATAACCATCAGGAAAGAAAAGTTAGCGGCGTCCTCTCGTTTCACTCCTAAATATAAAGAAGCTGAGATCGTAGAACCGGCCCGACTCACTCCCGGAATCATGGCAAAAGCTTGCGCTAAACCAATAACAAAACTCTTGGGTAGGTTTATTTCTTTTGTTGTGTCTCCTACAAATCGGGTAAGGAAGAGAATGAAGCCTGTAACTATCAGCATAATGGAGACCAGTAGTGGATCCATAAAAATATCTTCAATGTAATCTTTGAGTGTAAAGCCAATAGCCATAGCCGGAATCATACTCACTAAAATGAATCCAATTGTTTTTACCTGTGTGTCATCCTTTTTCTCAGAGGGAGATTTTAAAAAACCAATGCCCGACATTAATAACTCACCTAAAATCTTGCGGTAATAAATTAAAATCGCGCACAAACTACCAAAGTGAACCACTACTTCGTAGGTTATGCCGGCTTCGAGGTCACCGCCTAAAATATATTTACCTAAAACAAGGTGTCCAGAGCTGCTGATGGGTAGGAATTCAGTAATTCCCTGAATAAGTCCTAATAAAAAAGATTGTAAAATGTCCATTTATTATATTTGTTCACTTTTTGAAGGCGAGAAAATAATCATATCATCAACTAATACTAAAAAAAGAATTTAGAAAATGAGTGAATACGCAGTAGACATGGAAGCGCTGGGCGAAAAAATTCAGGAAACCAGTGCTTTTATTGAAGACATCAGGATTGAATTAGACAAAGTAATTATCGGTCAACGCTATATGATTGACCGGCTTTTGGTGGGATTACTCACTAACGGGCATGTTCTGCTTGAAGGGGTTCCCGGCTTAGCTAAGACTCTTACGGTCTCAAGCTTGGCCACTGTATTAGATACTGCTTTTCAGCGTATACAGTTTACGCCTGACTTACTCCCTGCCGACCTGATTGGTACGCTCATCTACAATCAAAAAGAAGCGGAATTCTTAGTTAAGAAAGGACCGATTTTCGCAAATATCATTCTCGCTGATGAGATTAACCGTTCTCCCGCTAAAGTACAAAGTGCCTTACTTGAAGCCATGCAGGAAAAGCAGGTTACCATTGGTGAAAATACATTCAAACTGGATGAGCCTTTCCTTGTACTTGCTACTCAAAACCCTGTTGAACAAGAAGGAACTTATCCACTGCCAGAAGCACAGGTTGACCGTTTTATGCTGAAACTGAAGATTGGCTATCCTACCGAAAAGGAAGAAATGCAGATTATGCGGATGCAGGCCAAGACCGGTGAAAAAGTGCAGCTCAATAAAGTGGTTACCGTTAAGAAAATCATGGATGCGCGTGCTACCATCAACGAAATTTATATGGACGAGAAGGTAGAGCAATACATTGTTGATCTTGTTTTTGCCACCCGTAAACCGAAGAACTACAACCTCGATGATCTTGAGGACCTGATTAGCTTTGGAGCCTCTCCGCGAGCTACCATCAACCTGAACCTTGCTTCCCGGGCCCAAGCCTTTATGGAGCACCGTGCTTACGTCACACCGGAAGATGTGCGGACCATAGCGATGGATGTGTTACGTCACCGCATCATCCCAACCTTCGAAGCTGAAGCCGAGGATATTACCCCGGAAGATATCGTGACGAAGATCATGAATAATGTTCAGGTGCCTTAGGAACATTGAACAAGGAACTTCGAATGTTGAACGTTAAAGTTCTGACTTGGATGATTACTTAATTTGAATTGAGAAGGCGCTAAACGGCGTCTTTTTTATTATTGATGTTTTTATCATTACTTAACTCTACATCCTCGTTCCTAAGCTCCAGCTTAGGAATGCCTACCCCTGAAGCTCCGGCTTCCCTTTTTACGAACCAGAGATACTATTGCCTGTTTGAACCTCCTATTCACGTATTAAAAAAACACCCAATCATTTACTGAACCTTGAACCAGAGGTTTAGCCATGCGTTCTGATTTATCTCAAAGCCGGTGAAAGTAACTAATCATAACATTTCGCATAAATTTTAATGAATAAATCGACAAATATATTAAGAATATATAGATTATTGATAGTATTAAACTAGTAATGGGAGACTATGGAATTTGTACTGATATTTGTGGTAATCGCTATTGTTTATAGTATAATTAGAGGTCTCTCGGTGTCAAGATCAGAGAAAAAGCAGCCTTTGCCTGTTAAGAATAAGGAGGTCCAATATGAAGATCCTTATTTGGGAATGAGATTAATGAACGGCTCTCAAATTGAAAGTCTTGGTGATAATCCTTTTTACGCTGTACTTAATAGAGAAGATTTTGATCAGGAGATTTCTAAAGAAGAGAAAAAAATTGCGGGTAAACTTTTAAAGTATAAGTCTGAAAATATAGCCTATGCTATAGATCAAATGATCACATATGATAAGTTCAGGGAAAGGGATGGTTTGCCGAAATATTTACAGGTTATACCAATAAACCAGCTTATCGATGAAGGTATTTTTATTGAGGCGTCAATGGATAATATTTGTGATTTACTTGACTCAATCACAATGAAAGAGCTAAGAGTAATTTGCAAGGATATTGGCATTAGTGCCGCTCGTAGTAAATCTGGAACAGTCGATAGGTTGCTTGATTATAAAACCGCTATAGATATAGACTACACAAAGTACTTCAAACTTAATCCTTTAATAATTGATCTAAGTGAAAAAGCAGATAAAAAGATAAATGAATATTTAAACGAACAGATTAGTCAAATCCCTGTCAAAATAAAGCCTATACAAGGGAAGATTAGCAGCAATGATATTCAAGAAGTTGAAGAGAAAGATGATTTCAAGTTAGCTCAATATGGCTATGGTTCAGTTCTTTATTTTTTTAAAAATCAACCTTTATTCAGAGTGTTGGGATATTCACTAGTGCACTCACATGGTCCAACGACGTACCTATTAAAAAATGGCTTAATGATATTAACAAACACGGTAGGAATACGAAATTCAAGAATTAGGTATTTTGTAATCATAAATAAAAATATGAAATCAGTATATCAGGGCAGAGTTGAAAACACTGATTATAGGGAACCTTCATTTATTGATGATAAGGAAATCGTTTACCTCAACATAGATTCAGGATTTTGGGCTTTGAATTATTCAACATTCAAGGAAAAATATATCCCCAACCCAGATGATAAAGACATTTATAGTGTATTAGAATGTACCGAGATCTAAACCGGCACATTACTTACACGATCTTCTGTGATTCCTACACGGTCAACCTTCCGTTCACCTGACAATACCAAGCAATCTTGCACAATCTTTGAACCAGACGTTTCAGCTCGTCACGAACCTCTGGTTCACCTGACAGTATCAAGTAAACCTGCCTAATTTTTGAACCGGAGGTTCAGTCATGCGTACCCAACGGGACGTTGGGTACGAGAAGCTTTCCCCACAATAAAAAAAGCCTCGCTCAACTTAATGAACGAGGCTTTAAATTTATCTAAGCTTAGTTAGAAGGAACTACTCTTCTTCGTCTGAAGATTCATCTTCCTCTTCTTTTTCAGCTTTAGCTTTAGCTTTTTTAGAAGTCTTTTTCTTGGTTTCGGTTGCTTTTTCTTCAGCTTCCTCGTCCTCTTTTTCTTCTTTCTCAGCTTTAGTTTCTTCAGCCGCCTTTTTCTTGGCTTTGGCAGAGTCTGCTTTTTCCTGAGCTTCAGCTTTTTCTTTCTGTTCCATGTCCGCTTTCAAAGCAGCAAGACCTGACATTTCACCAAGCGTAGGAGCTCCGGTTTCCATGTTTGAGGTATCTACTTTCTTCTTAGCTTTCTTGGCTTTGCCCTTATCAGAATCAATCTGACTCAACTCGATGTTTTTGCTGTTTTCATCGAAGTTCAGAACAAATGCGTCTTCTACCTTGTCGCCTTCTTTGTATTCGGCTTCAGTAGATTTGCTGTAGTTCAAGAATGCTTCAGCGCCTAGTGGAAGCTTAACAAATACGCCTTTGTCGGTTGTTTTAACAACTTCCCCTTCAACAGTATTTCCGGGAGCGTACTCTTCAGCATATTTTTTCCAAGGATTGTCTTCCACTTGTTTGTGGCCAAGGGTGATTCGACGGTTATCGAAGTCAACACCAAGGATAACAACCTCGATTTCCTGATCTTTGTCAACCACTTCATTTGGATGGTCAACTTTCTCAGTCCAGCTAAGGTCAGAAACGTGAATCAAACCGTCAATACCTGGCTCGAGCTCAACGAATACTCCAAAGTTGGTAAGGTTGCGAACAATACCTGTGTGCTTGGAACCAACCGGGAAGCGGTCCAGGATATCTGCCCATGGATCGTCCTCAAGTTGCTTAACACCAAGAGAGATTTTCTTCTCTTCTTCGTTGATGTTCAGCACTATACATTCTACAATATCATCCTTCTCAACTAATTGAGATGGGTGCTTAATGTGTTGTGTCCATGACATTTCAGAAATGTGAATAAGACCTTCAACACCTTTTTCAAGTTCAATAAATGCACCATAATCAGCGATAGAAACAACGCGACCCTGAACTTTATTTCCTTCAGGATATTTTTCGTTGATGCCATCCCATGGGTGAGGCTGTAATTGCTTAAGACCAAGAGAAACTCGTTTGCTCTTCTCGTCAAAGTCAATAACAGCAACGTTCATGCGCTGATCGAGGGATACAATCTCGTGCGGATCGTCAACACGTCCCCAAGATAGATCGGTAATGTGAAGAAGTCCGTCAACACCACCAAGATCGATGAATACACCGAAGTCTGTAATGTTTTTAACAGCACCTTCAAGAACCTGACCGGCTTCAATAGTTTCAAGAATTTCTTCTCTCTGCTCTTCAAGATCAGACTCAATAAGAACACGGTGAGAAACAACTACGTTTTCTGCAGCCATGTTAAGTTTCACAACCTGGAATTCCATGGTTTTGCCTACATAGGCATCAAAGTCACGAACAGGTCGTACATCAATTTGTGATCCGGGTAGGAAAGCATCGATTCCTAATACATCTACAACCATACCACCTTTGATACGTCGTTTGATGTAACCTTCAATAACAACGCCGTCATCATGAGAAGCTTCAATAGTTTCCCAAGCTTTCAGGATATCTGCTTTACGGCGGGATAGAATTAGCTGGCCTTCTTTATCTTCAACGCGATCAAGGAATACTTCCACTTCATCGCCGGGTGCCATTGCTTCGAGAGCCTCATTTGAGAATTCATTAACCTGAATAATACCTTCAGATTTGAAGCCAATATCAACAACCACGTATTTCTCATCAACTGAGACTACACGGCCGTGTACAATTTCTTTTTCTTCAATTTCATTGAGGGTATCTTCGTACATACCCACCATTTCATTGTATTCGTCATCAGAATATTCATCTGATGGGCGCTGGAGGTCTTCAAGTTTGTAAACCTCTCCTTCTACGTCGCCGGAATACACATGAGTCAATGTTTCTTTTCTCTCTTCTGCGGCTGTTTCTTTAGCTTTAGTTGCTGCTTGCTCTTCTGAACTTTCTTCAGCTGTTGTTTCTTCTTCCGCTTCAGCTACCGTGGTTTCTTCAACCGTCTCTTCGGCAGCTTCCTGTTCCGTTTGTTCTTGTTTTACTTCTTCAGTCATTATGTTTGGTTATAGGTTTACCTCACAATTGACTTTCAATTGTGGGATAAGTTATGATTAATTATTTAGTCTGATTGATCAATTCATTGATCTTATTACTGATGAAAGTGACCTGCTCTTCGAATGTCATTTCAGAGGTATCTACTAAAATGGCATCGTCAGCTTTTTTAAGAGGATCAGAACTTCGGTTGGAATCCTTCTCATCTCTTGCAGCAATGTTTTGCTTCACTTCTTCAAGTGTAACTTTTTTGCCACTCGCTTTCACTTCTTCAAATCTTCGTTCGGCTCGTGTTCCTAAATCTGCAACCATATAAAATTTCAAGGCTGCATCAGGAAAAACCGCTGTACCCAAATCTCTACCGTCGGCTATATATATGTCGTGTTTTACTGCTTCATGCATTAAACTGTTGACAAAAGCGCGCACATCTGGATTCGAGGCTACCTCACTTACATTCTCAGAAACCTCCATACTTCGTATTTGGTCGCTTACATCTTGACCATTTAAAAAGGAATGAAATGTTTTCTGTTTGAAGTGAAAGGAAATCTCACTTTCTTTCAGCATGTCAATGAACTGTGGTAATTCTTTATTTGAGTTCAGGTAAACAAGAGTAGCCACGCGATACAACGCTCCAGAGTCCAGAAATTGAATCTGAAGATTTGCCGCTACGGCTTTTGCTGTTGAACTTTTGCCCGATCCTGCGGGTCCATCTATTACCACTATCATATCAGATCAGCTAAATTAAACTTATCTTGTTAATTATTCAATCATTTCTTGTTTAATATTTCCATAACTCTTAATTTTGGTTTCTCGAAAAGAATCGAGGAAAAATCAATTTAAAAGCATATTTCGCAATGCCAATTACTAAACAAGCCGTTAAACGTGTTCGTCAGGCTGAGAAAAAAAGAGATCATAACCGTAATCGACGCTCAAAAATGAGATCGCTTACCAAAAAGGTTTTTGACCTTAATGACAAAGAGCAGGCTGAAAAAGCGCTCAGAGAAGCTGTTTCTTACCTTGACCGAATGAGCGTTAAAGGAATTATTCACAAGAATAATGCCGCTCGCAAAAAAGCTCAGTTAACTAAACACGTTAACAACCTCTAAATACACGTTGGATGGCCAACTCTGAATCGAAAGCACTGCTCGTCATTTTAGATGGATTCGGGTTGGCAAAAGATCCAACCGTCAGCGCTGTGGACCAGGCTGACAAACCTTTCATTGATTCACTTTTTGAATCATGCCCACACTCCAAACTTTCTGCCAGCGGAGAAAATGTAGGTCTTCCTGATGGGCAGTTTGGCAATTCTGAAGTGGGGCATCTTAATATAGGAGCCGGACGAATTGTTTGGCAAGAACTCTCCAGAATTAACAAGGCCATTAAAGATGGTTCTTTTTTTGAGAATGAAGAGCTTCTAAAAGCTATTAACAAAGCCAAGCCCAAAAATAAGATTCACCTTATGGGGCTTTTCTCGGATGGAGGAGTTCATAGCCATAACGAGCACTTGTTCGCTCTTCTCGAACTATGTAAAAAGCACGGTATCGACAATGTTAATGTGCATGCTTTTACGGATGGAAGAGATACCAATCCTGACGGAGGCATTAATTATGCCAAAGAATTTGAATCAAAAGCTGAAGAAATAGGCGTTGGCAAATTAGTCTCTATTGTCGGCCGTTATTACGCTATGGATCGTGATAACCGCTGGGAGCGTATTAAACTTGCTTACGATCTCTTGGTTCATAGTGAAGGAGAAAAATTTAATTCTACTGAAAAAGCCTTTAAAGCTTCTTATGAAGCTGGAATCACCGATGAATTTATCAAACCAATACTATTAGATAGTTCTCCCGATTCAAGAATTGAGAAAGGCGACATTGTTATTTATTACAACATTCGCGGAGACCGTGCTCGACAGATTTCAAGAGCACTAAACGAGGATGGTTTTAGAGAATTTGATGTAGAGAACCTTGATCTCCATTACACAACGTTCACATCTTATGATGAAACTTTTGAGTTTGCTCATGTAGCCTACCCTCCCCAGGAACTCTCAAATACTATTGGAGAGTGGGTAAGCGGAAAAGGGTTAAAGCAATTTCGGATAGCTGAGACCGAAAAATACCCGCACGTCACCTACTTCTTCAATGGCGGAGTAGAAACACCCAATGAAGGCGAAGACCGAACTGTAATTCCAAGCCCTAAAGTGGCTACTTACGATCTTCAGCCTGAAATGAATGCTGATCAAGTGGCTGATGCACTTTGTGAAAATTTAGCAAAGGATGAGTATCATTTTGCAGTACTTAATTTCGCCAATCCAGATATGGTTGGTCACACAGGTGATATGAAAGCTGCTATCAAAGCTGTTGAAACCATTGACACACAACTTAAGAGAGTCATAGAAACGGCAAATAAGCATGGCTATCGCTCTCTGATTATTGCCGATCATGGTAATGCTGACTGCATGATCAAAGAAGATGGCAGCCCTCACACTGCTCACACAACTGCTTTAGTACCCGCAATAGTGGTTAATTACCCGGATGATATCACCTTACACGATGGTATTCTGGCGGACGTATCTCCTACGCTCCTAAAGCTTATGGGTGTTGAGCAGCCGAAAGAAATGACCGGCAAACCATTATTTTAACCAATCAATTCGCATTTAGTTTGCATTTACTTTTCCTCGCTACTACCTTCGAGTAGTAATGAACTAAAGCAGTGTTTCAGACGTTTTTTTATCTGAAATTAACAGATTTATTTTAGCAAAAAGATTATAGGAACTCGTCTAATGGAGGGAAATTTTTCAAGCAAAGTTCGAGATGTCATCCAATTCAGCCGTGAAGAAGCTTTACGGTTGGGACATGACTACATCGGAACTGAGCATTTAATATTAGGTATTGTTCGTTTAGGTGATGGCGTTGCGGTTCGAATTCTCAAGAATTTGGATTGTGACCTTTTCAAGCTTAAAAAAACAATCGAAGACACCGTGCGAGGTACTGGTGGATCGGTTCAAGTTGGAAATATCCCATTAACCAAACAGGCCGAAAAAGTACTTCGAATAACGTACTTAGAAGCAAAACTCTACAAGAGTGATACGATAGGTACAGAGCATCTTTTACTATCTCTATTGAGAGATGATGAAAATATTGCCGCACAAATACTGCAACAGTTCAGCATTTCTTATGATGCAGTTCGAGAAGAATTGGATCTTATCATATCAGGAAAATCTCGTGAAGATCGTGGCGATTCCTCGTCTATGACAGCGAGTGCATCCGCATCAAAAGGATCCGGTTCTGGATCCGGAAGCTCACGCGAGAAGAAAATGGAAAAATCTAAAACACCTGTACTCGATAACTTTGGTCGTGATTTGACCGAAATGGCTGAAGAAGGTCGCCTCGACCCAATTATAGGTCGTGAAAAAGAAATTGAGCGAGTGGCTCAGGTATTAAGCCGCCGTAAGAAGAATAATCCGGTTCTTATTGGAGAACCAGGTGTAGGTAAAACTGCGATTGCCGAAGGACTTGCAACAAGAATAATTGAGCGCAAAGTATCTCGTGTACTTTATGATAAGCGCGTAATTGCTTTAGATTTGGCTGCATTGGTAGCCGGCACGAAGTATCGAGGTCAGTTTGAAGAGCGCATGAAAGCGGTAATGACCGAGCTCGAAAAAACCGACGATGTTATTCTATTTATTGATGAGCTGCACACTATAGTTGGAGCCGGAGGAGCCAGTGGCTCATTGGATGCTTCCAACATGTTGAAACCTGCTCTTGCCCGCGGTGATATCCAGGCAATTGGTGCAACAACTCTGAATGAGTATCGTCAGTTTATTGAAAAAGACGGTGCACTCGAACGACGTTTCCAAAAGATCATGGTTGACCCAACCACACCGGAAGAAACCAATGAGATTTTAAATCAAATCAAACCGAAATACGAGAAACATCACAGCGTTCGCTATACTGACGATGCGATTGAAGCTTGTGTGAAACTCACCGATCGATATGTAACCGACCACTTCCTTCCCGATAAAGCAATTGATGCTTTAGATGAAGCCGGAGCTCGCGTTCACTTATCGAACATCACTGTTCCTCAAAATATTATTGATCTCGAAGAAGAAATCGAGACCACTAGTGTTGAGAAAAACTCAATGGTTAAGAAGCAGCGTTTTGAAGAAGCTGCACGCCTGCGAGATAAAGAAAAACGTCTGATTGAAGAATTGGAAGTAGCTCAACAACAGTGGGAAAAAGAATCTGAAGACATCGTATATGATGTTGAAGAAGAAGACGTAGCTTCTGTAATAGCCATGATGAGTGGCGTTCCTGTTAATAAGATTAGTCAGAACGAAGGCCAGAAACTTCTAAAAATGAAGGAAGAGCTTGCCGGACAGGTAATTGGTCAGGATGAAGCGATTGTGAAACTTACTAAAGCTATCCAGCGCACACGTGCCGGGCTTAAAGACCCAACCCGTCCAATTGGTTCCTTTATTTTCTTAGGACCAACCGGTGTTGGTAAAACAGAAATGGCGAAGGTGCTTTCCAAGTATTTATTTGATAAAGAAGACACACTCATCCGTATTGACATGAGTGAGTATATGGAGAAATTCTCCGTATCCCGTTTAGTCGGAGCGCCTCCGGGCTATGTTGGGTATGAAGAAGGTGGTGTACTTACTGAAAAAGTACGTCGTAAACCATACAGTGTTATTCTTCTGGATGAAATTGAAAAAGCCCACCCTGATGTATTTAACATATTACTTCAGGTGTTGGATGATGGAATCCTGACTGACAGCCTTGGCCGTCGTGTTGATTTCCGAAATACTATTATCATCATGACTTCCAATATTGGAGCACGTGATATCCGAAATATGGGTAAAGGCATCGGTTTTGATGTTGATGACTCTGCTTTCGATTACGCCAAAATGAAGTCAACCATTCAGGACGCACTTAAAAAAGTATTTAATCCTGAATTCTTGAATCGTATTGATGACGTGATCACATTCCGTCCGCTCGAAAAAGCTGATATCTATCAAATCATCGACTTGATGAATGAAGATCTCTTCAAGCGGATCAAGGAACTTGGTTTTGAAATTGAAGTAACTAAAGCTGCCAAGGAATTTATTACAGATAAAGGCTTCGATCAAAAATATGGAGCGCGACCACTTAAGCGTGCTATCCAGAAATATATTGAAGATCCATTAGCTGAAGAACTCCTCGAAAATCGTCATAACGAAGGCTCTCTCATCAAGATTAAGATGAACAAATCCAGAGACGGATTAGACTTCGACTGGGACGAAGCTGAACCTTCTGCAGAAAAAGACGATAACGGAAAAGCTAAAGAAGAGGATACATCAGAAAAGCCTAAAGAAGCTTAAGCTGGATTTTCTTTAAGAAACTCAAAAGCCCTGCTCAACTATTTGTGCAGGGTTTTTTTCATGGACTTTCTTTTTTTGATTAGGATGTAAACTTCGTGAATGCTTTTATACTTTTAGAATTAGCCAATAGAGCTTCTAAGCCAAAAAGTACAAATAGAGAGAAAATAGAGTAGAATATCAGTGATATATTTTCTGGACTAATACCAAATAACGGCAATTTAACTTGCGGTAGCACTATTGATAGAATCACACCGCAAAAAGTACCTGCCAAAAAAAACAACCACGATGCCTTAATATCCCCCGAAATTTTGACTTTTGACTGTTCATATTCTTTGATTTCCATCATGACTTCATCCTCAAAATTTGAAGATGGCAACTCGAGCCTACTCTTGGACATTATCTGTTTGAAAAATTCATCTTCGCTTTTTCTTCCCATTAGTACAACTCCTCCTTATCCACGTTTGACAAATCACTTAATATTTGTTTCATCTTCTTTCTGGCTCTGTGTAGCATCACTTTAATGTTTGAGTCAGACCATCCCGTTATTTCAGATATTTCATCAATCTTGTATTCCTTTAAATAAAACAATTTCATAACTAAGCTGTGATTTACTGGTAGCTCAATTAAGGCTTTGTTGATATAGTAGCGTTGAAACTCTTCTTCCAATTTTGATAGAGTATTATTTATCTTTTCTGTTGAAGCCTCTTCAGAAATACTCTTAATAAACTCTGATTCTTTTCTTTGTTTTCTTTTTTTATAAAATGCTTCGTTAACCAAAATTCTATGAAACCAAGTAGAGAAACTTGAATTGGCCTTAAAAGTATCCAATTTTAAATAGGCTTTAACGAAAGCTTTTTGAACAACCTCTTGAGCTTCAAACTCATCTTTAACTATTGAGATAGCTAATGAATAAGCATCATCTTTCAACTCTGTTACAATAAAATTAAAAGCATCTGTATTGCCACTAAGAACTTTTTCAACATAACCATCAATCATATCTATGATTTGTCCTTTGGCACATCTAAATAATGTGCAATAATCATACCTATACCCCCGAATATCAACATGCCTATCAATGGTGTACCTTCAAGGCGTGAAGATTTTATATTATCTAAAATTACTCCAATCATCAATCCAACGGAACCAGATGTAATTACAACGCCAACTTTTAGCCACGGAAATTTAAAATTAAATCCAAATAGCTCTTTTTCTGGCAATTCTGATGGGTCAAATCCCTTTTCTATAAGTAACAAACGTTCTTTTTCTTTAGACCGATGAATAAAAAACCAAGTAAAAAACACCGTTATAATAAATACAACAGCTAGAATTGTAAGAGATGGGAAATCACTAGCATTTCCGCCTTTTGGCGATGTAATTTGCAATAGAAAAGTTAATAGGCTCATAGAACTAAATTTTATTAGTGTTTATGCTCACCTATTAGATGCTTTGAGTCAAGAAAAGGTTACAACCTTATTTCAAATCCTAAAACATATCAACAGTAGCCTTACATTCGGCAGAGTAAAATTAAGCTAAAGAACCACAGTTTTAGTTTCTGCTAAAAGCTCACATTCAAATTCAAAGCCTTACTTAATCCGGTAAGCGTAAATTGGTTTGCTCTCGTTCTCTGTAATTCAATAGACAGCAATTCTGATTTCCCTAATGAGCCGCTATAATTTTGTCTCTCAATTGCCCGCGCTTCAATATTAATAGTGTGAAGTTCAACATCGGTTAGAACAGAGGATGATTCATCGGCTGTCAGGGCAACAATAACATTATCTTCAGGTACAAATTCGGCAAAATAAAGGTCAGATCGGAAGCTGGTGCTTCCCTCTCTCTCACCACTTAACAACGAATAAACCCCAACTCTGCTGGTAGAACGGATGGTTATATATTCCCCATCACCTGAAAATCTAACATCTGCTATATTTTGGTTGAATGAGAATGTACCAAGCTCATTCCCAAATCGATCTGTTACATTTACCTGATCATCTGATCCGGATTGAGATGAAACTACAGCAATAAATTGGCCATCAATAGATACTTTGATCAAACTTATTGTCCGATCTCCACTGTAAAAAATATTGGTTGTCGTCCAATTACTATTTACCACTTGTGCGCTTGAGCCTTCTTTCCCGCCTCGCACAATCTTTGGATTGAACAATACTACAGTCTTAAATCCAGGGTCCGATGCCAATTCAGAAATCGACTCACCCTCTGTACTTTGTGAACTATTTGAAATCGATTGCTCAACTTTTCCTGAAGGACCATAAAAAAGGAAGTTGGCAATGTTCTCCCGAACCACATATCCACCGTTTAGTTTCATATATACTTTTATGGAATTATCACCAACCTGTAAATTGTAGGAACCGGTTAATAATGGTGTTCCACTTCCTTCATATAAAGAAACGCCTGAAGCATTTAAAGCTCCGGAAATGGAAGTAAGAATGTTAATGTCATTAGATATTGCTCCACTTATAAAACCCAAAGAATTGTCATTTATGGGTACTTGATGTCCGGCCACCGTAAATTGACTCGGGCTGTTACCTCGGGTAGCAGTTGACTCTGAAACTCTAAGTTGTGAGAAAGCAGAAGTACTGAAAAGTGCAAAAACTGTTAGGAGAATCGAATATTTCATGTATATCTTTTGATTAAATGCACTGCAAAGAACGGGATTTTTCAAGAATATTTCTTCTTTTTCAAAGGCTTTTTATCAAAATTCATATCTTAACCGAAAATCGGAATAAATAAACGTTTATATGGGCTATCATCTAATTACAGGCGGGTGCGGATTCGTCGGAAGAAATTTTGTAAAACGACTTCATCAAACAACCAACGATACCATCTTTTTTATTGATGATTTATCGGTTGGAACTCATCCTTCGGACTGGCTTCCGGAAGGAACTCCCGCTCGGAAAGAAAATGGATTGGAATATTTTGGAGAAGACGAACGCATGGTCTTTCTCAAACAAGATGCCCGCTATTTTATTCGCGCAATGCTGGATGACAAAGACTACATCAACAAAACCTACGGACTTGAAGTTGATGGGTTTAAAGATGTATTCCATTTTGCAGCTATTGTTGGAGGTCGTGCCAAAATTGATGGCGACCCGATGTTAGTTGCTCTTGATTTGTCTATTGACGCAGAGTTTTTTCTTTGGGTATGCCGTCAAAAACCTGAGCGTGTACTCTACCCAAGCTCAAGCGCGGCTTATCCGGTTGATCTTCAAACGGAGTCCGACGCTATTGCTTTAAGTGAAAGTGACATCGATTTCAAAAATATGGGGCAACCGGACATGACCTACGGCTGGTCTAAACTGACCGGTGAGTATCTCGCGCATATTGCAGCAAAATATTATGATGTATCTGTGACTTGCATACGTCCTTTTTCAGGATATGGGGAAGATCAGGATCTCTCCTACCCCATTCCTGCTATCGCCCGTCGTGCTGCGCTAAAAGAAAATCCTTTTGAAGTTTGGGGAACCGGAAAACAAGGACGCGATTTTGTACATATTCAGGACGTCATGGATTGCACTCTTTACGCTATGGACAATATTTCTGATGGCAAGGCTATAAATATTGGCAGTGGTAAGCTAACCACTTTTCTTGAAATCATAGAAATTTTCACTTCTTTCGCAGGCTACAACCCGGATATCAAAAAATTATTGGATAAGCCCGTTGGTGTGCACTCACGATATGCCGATATGAGCTACGTGAATAATGATTTGGGATGGAAGCCCAAGCTTTCTATTGAAGAAGGCATGCGCCGTGTTTATGACGCTGCTGTAGAAAAATACGGTTAAGCTGATGGCAACTATCGTATGCTTTGGTCCCGGACCGAAATTTAAAGGAGGTATTTCTAACTATAATACCTCTTTAGCCAAAACCCTGGATAAAAATCCTGATAATGACGTTCATATTGTTTCCTGGACCAATCAGTATCCGTCTATTATTCCCCGGGAATTTGTCGATAAATCCAGTAAGTCTGACTTCCTGGAAGGCACCCGAATTAAGGTGAAGTACATCACAAACTATAACAACCCTCTGAGTTGGAAAGAAACCGCTAAGTACATCAAATCCTTAAATCCTGATAAGGTCATTTTTCAATGGGCTATTTCCATACAGGGAATTCCCATGGGTTCTATCTCAAAATGGCTGAAAAAGCATAGCACAGCAGAGGTTATTTTTGACCTGCATTTTGTAGTTCAAAAAGAAGGTAGCACTATTGATGAACGACTCACTAAAATGGGTATTAAGCACGCCGACACCTACATCACCCACGCCTATAAAACGGTGGATGGGCTAAACGCTTTGTATCCAAATCGGAACTTTGATGTGAATGAAACCGGCGAGCGTAGTAGTTCATCCGAAGCGACTACGGTGATTAAGTTATTTCATCCTGTCTACGATTTATATCAACCGGAACCTGATTTTGATACCGAGGCTTTCAAAAAAGAGTTAGGCTTGAAGAAGCATGTTTTTCTTTACTTCGGATTCATTCGAAAATATAAAGGCTTGCACAATGCTATCCGTGCATTCAAGAAAGTAGCAGATCAGCGGGATGATGTAACCTTCCTCATTTGCGGTGAGGAATTCTGGGCGACGCTCGATACTTCCAAAATCACTACAAAAATCAAGCGCGGATTGTTTTCCATCGCACAAAAACTGTTGCTCAAAAACAAAGAAAGCGAACAGGATTACCGTCCTCTTAAATTAGTTGAAGAATTAGATCTTCAGGATAGCATCGTAGTTAAGAACGAATTTATCCCAAATGAAGATGTAAGTAAGTATTTTCAGGTTAGTGATTGCAGCGTGCTCTACTATCTCACAGCTACCCCTTCCGGTGTCGAATCGCTCACCTACAATTTTGAACTTCCAATTCTTGCTACCAACGTAGGACATTTCCCTGAAACCATTACAGATGGCTATAACGGATATCTTGCTGAAGACCGCAATATCGATTCTATGGCAGAGCAGATGCTGAAGTTTATTGAACACCCCCTCCCTTCTGAAAATGTTCGTAAATCAGCAGAGAATATGAGTTGGAAAAACTACGTTAAAGCCATCCTGAAAGACATCTCCGAATAAATCCGAAATTTTAGGAAAAAAGTGATTTATTCATTTGGTAACCGTCTGAAATAAGTCATATATTTGGAGTCTTTCGAATGAACGGGGAGTGGCGCAGTCCGGTAGCGCATTCGCTTTGGGAGCGAAGGGTCGCAAGTTCAAATCTTGTCTCCCCGACTAACATTGATTTCCTGACTTCATCGTTGGGAAATTTTGATTTTTGACATACTGTAGTTGAGCGCCCGTAGCTCAACTGGATAGAGCAACGCCCTTCTAAGGCGTAGGTTACAGGTTCGACTCCTGTCGGGCGTACAAGCTTTGGCTTACTTAACAAGGCGACATGGCCGAGTGGTTAGGCAGAGGTCTGCAAAACCTCGTACGGCGGTTCGAGTCCGCCTGTCGCCTCATAGTAACTTGCTTTATTTTTGACTTATTGATTTTTTATGCCGCGTTCGTCTAGGGGTCCAGGACGCCGCCCTTTCACGGCGGTAGCACGGGTTCAAATCCCGTACGCGGTACTAAGTTTCGGCAGCGAAACTTTAATTCCAATTTCTAAGTGTCAAATTACAAATCTTAGTATTTGAGTTTTGTAATTTGGAGCTTGGAATTTATTTAATACGGAGCTCGTAGCTCAGTCGGTTAGAGCGCTAGGTTGTGGCCCTAGAGGCCGTGGGTTCAATTCCCATCGGGCTCCCTTTTATTCTTTTAACTGTGGACGAAAATCCACGGTTTTTTTATTGAGTTTATTTTCCAAATGCCGCGTTCGTCTAGGGGTCCAGGACGCCGCCCTTTCACGGCGGTAGCACGGGTTCAAATCCCGTACGCGGTACCAAGTACAAAAGCCCCATGAGATATCTCATGGGGCTTTTTTTATCTATAAACTATATCCTACCTTATTGTTATAGGTTAGAACCTGAGTTCGACTCATAGTATCCATTTGCGAACGTTAGTAAGCTATTATCTAAATTAACGATTCGAAAAAGCGAAGCAATCTCAGTGACTATGCCCGTGTATTCGAGATTGCTTCGTCAATGCACGTAAAGGACCCTGCTTTTAGCATCTGGATTCCTCGCAAATGGAGATTGTAGTATCGAACTGAGGTTTAGAATATTTTCTTAATCAGTTAACCTTTTTATATCAGCTGGCTCGCCAATCATCAGAAATTCATCCATCTCACCAATTATAGTATTTCCGTGTGGTATAATGATTTCACTTCCGCGATAAATGATGGTAATAAGACAAGTGCCCGGCAAGGTAATATCACGAATAGGACTGTCAATGAACTTCTTTAGCTCATTATGATCCTTGACGCTAAGATGAGCAAAGTGCTCTTCGGTGAGCAGGCAGTGTCTTAGTTCTCTTTTAGAATCAGCCTTCATCCAATTTTCTTTGAAATGGATGGCCTGAACAATCTCAGCAAGGTGTCCCAGAATCCGGATATCAATTCCCTGCTCAGTTTCCGGAACCAATAGAATAGCGAAGAGGAAGATTTCATCTTGATCATCATTCCCTTCAAAACCGCCTTTAATTCTAAAGACAACTAATTCTGGAGATGTCACATAGGGTACTTTGTGATGACTACAAGCTACACCCTGCCCCAGTTTTGTACTTTTTACTTCCCTGTTGTCAGTCAGTTCAGCATAGATCACCTTTTTCTCGGTTCCTATTCTACCCGATAATACATTCGCAGCGTGTTTAAATAGCTCATCTTCTTTCGCTTCCTTATTTCCAACATCCAGAATTACACAGCGGGCAATGGTTTCTTTGTAAGAAAGGTGTTCCCCTAAGTTTTTATCGTTGATCAGATTCAGCAGCTCTAAATCAAGGTCTTCATACCTGTTTTTTCCTAATCGTTCGTGCACATGAAATATGGCGCCGCGTCTGCTTAGCTCACCCTTTGTATAATAGATGTACCACATGATACACATCACCACAATAAATCCTGTCAGGGAAACAGCAAGAATGCCCATTTCCGAAATCAGCCATATCGAAATCAACATTCCTATAATTTGCACCCAGGGATAGAATGGAGATTTAAAACCCGGCTGGTATCCTTTTATATTACTTTCTCTCATGATGATGACAGCAAAGCACATCATCCCAAACAAAAGAAGCTGAAACGCACTTGCTAACTTTGCCACTGCTTCTACATCAAATATGAGTAAGATCGCTAGCATACACAGTACCGTGATTACAATAGCGTAGTAAGGAGTACCCTGCTTTCCTATCTTTTGAAAATTCGCACTGACCAGTTTATCTCTGGACATAGCAAAAGGATATCGTGATGCCGACATGATTCCTGCATTTCCTGTTGAGGCAAAGGCTGCAACCGCCGCAATCACAATTAGAAGTACGCCGCCTGATCCAGGTAGCCACGACATAAACTTAGCCCCCGCATCTGCAACCGGCGTGAGGCTGGCATGAAACTCAGAAGGGGTAAGAATCTGCTGCATCACGTAAACACCAGCTACATAAATTAGAGAAGCCGTTGCCAGTGAAAGGATCATCCCAAGTGGGATATTACGATCTGGATTCTCAACCTCTTCCGCTACACTCGTAACTTTTGTTAGCCCAGCGTATGACACAAATACCAGCCCAATCGTTGAAATAAAACCATGAATTCCATTTCCAAAAAATGGCTGATCAGAGGCTGAGGAAGTAAACTCAAATCCCACAGCGCCAAGTCCTTGTATTACAAATACCCCCATAATCAGGACTAATACCGTCACCAATATTCGCTGTAAAAGCGTAGTTTCTTTGGCTCCAAATATGTTAAGGATTCCAAAAATCACGGCGAGTGCAAGAGCTAAAGCAGTAAATGGCATGTCAACAAAGATCGCTAAATAGGCTCCCATTCCTATCAATGCAAACGAGCTTTTGAACATTAATGCGACCCACGAACCGAGCCCACCTATGGTTCCTATCATAGGACCTAAGCTCCTATCCAGAAAGTAGTAAGTCCCGCCTGACTTTGGCATAGCCGTTGATAATTCCGCCACACTCAGCATTGCAGGTATAATCAAAATACCCGAAGCCAAGTAGGCTATATACACAGCCTCTCCTGTTTGTGCCGCAGCAATTCCCGGAAGCAAAAAGAAGCCGGAACTAAACATGGCACCGGTACAAATCGCAAATACATCGTAAAGACCGAGTTGTTTCTTTAGTTTTTTCTTAGACATAAAATTCTTCTCTATTTCGATAGATATACTTCTATCAATGTTAATTATAGGTGTTATGAGACTAGCCTCAACAAGACAATATTTATGCCCTACTGAAAGATTTTTTCCAAATAAAAATGACCAGCTGATTAATGACTAGCAGCTATAGATATGCCTTAACAGTCTGGATTATTATGAAAAGAATAGAAGAATTGACTACCCAGGAACAAAAAAAGGATTGTGCAAAGGTAGGTATTGCAACTGCCTTTAAGCTGTAGCAAGTTGCTTTTAGAACAAAAATTTAATGAATGTACTGATGAAGCCATTGGCTGTTAATTATGAAATTGCAGTTTAGCTAAATCAGGAGCAAACCTCGTTTGAATACAACAGATGAGTTGACGCCCAGTTAAGACGCTCCTTATTTATATGATTTTTAAATAACGGAAAAAATATTCTGCAACCAAATGCCAATTTCTAATTAGGCTGATATCTGTAATTGATTAATGACTCAGATAAAAATTCCGAGTTTCGAGTAGAAGTTATTTAGTTCTTCTTCAGCTCTATACCTAGATGATAACGTGGTGAAGTACCTTGGGCCGAGTCATTATTCGCAATCACATAAAGTTTATAGGTATATTTACCTGAATCAAGGAATTTCTCACCAACGTAGTCAATAGGTTGAGCTACTGCTTTTTCACCGTCTATTCCAGTTTCGATATAGGCATAGCGGTAGGCCTTCTTTACTTCAATAAAATCTGAAGACTCGCCCACTCTTAAAGTCCCATAAGACACCTCTTCTTTCGGAAATAAAACCGTAATATTTTCCATTTCGAACTCAGAGCCATTCTCGATTCTGATTTTTACGGTCTCATTTCCCTCAAATAAATTGGTGTCACAACCGGCTATTAAAAAAATAAAGAGTAGTAGAAAAGGTTTGGTTATCGTTTTTACATTCATGGGTTTTTAATTAGTGGAGGGTTCAAATATCAACGCTTTTCTAGAGCAAAATTATATGTCCCTAAACTTTTTCCCTGATTTTTGGTTTCTGATTTTCAACATTGTTTTTATTTATCATTTCACCAAGCAAACCGGTAGAGAAAAACTGTACTCCTACTACCATAAGTAATATTCCTAGAAATAAGAGCGGCCGGTCACCTATTCCTTGTGAATAAACGAACTTTAAAAATGCCATATATAAGTTGATAACACCGCCCGCCATCAATAATAACACACCAATGGTTCCAAAGAAATGCATTGGTTTTTGCAGGTACCGTTGTACAAAAGTGATGGTTATCAAATCCAAAAAACCATTCATGAACCGAGAAAGGCCAAACTTCGTCTTCCCATATTTCCGTGCATGATGTTTAACCACCTTTTCTGTAATACGCGTATACCCTTCTCTTTTGGCAAGCATTGGGATATATCTATGCAGCTCTCCATACAAGTATATGTCCTCTACCACATCGGCCCGATAGGCTTTAAGCCCACAGTTAAAATCATGAAGCTCTATGCCTGCGGCTTTTCGTGTTACATAATTAAAAAACTTAGAGGGAATGGTTTTTGAAAGAGGATCATGGCGCTCTTTTTTCCAACCACTTACTAAGTCGTATCCATCTTTGAGCATTTGTACCATTTCCGGCACTTCGTTGGGATCGTCCTGGAGATCAGCGTCCATCGTCACTACGTAATCACCTTTTACCGTTTCAAAACCGGCTTGCAGTGCTACACTTTTACCATAATTATGGCTGAAATTAATCCCATGAATAAAGCTTTTTTGTTCGCTCAAAGATTTGATAACAGCCCAAGAACCATCCGAGGAACCATCATCAACAAAAATAATTTCATAGGTAAACTTGTCGGATAATGCTGTCTGAATCGCCTTCTCTAATTCAGGTAGCGACTCCTCTTCATTATAAACCGGAACTACGATGCTGATATCTATATGTGTCTGTAAATTTGGGTCTTTCAAAATGCGTTCTTTTATATATGTTCAGAAATGGTTTACTTTCACGCCATTAAAAACGTTCTAAAATACACTTTCTGATTGCTATGAAAAAATTGTATTACTCAATGGGAGAAGTCAGTAAGCTAACCGGGCTCGAGCCTCATGTTCTTCGGAATTGGGAAAAAACATATACCGAGTTAAGTCCTAAGAAAAACAGTGCAGGAAACCGTGTTTATAAAGAACCCGAGCTCGCACTAATTTTCAGAATAAAGGAACTGCTTCACGATAAAAAATACAGTGCAGAAGGTGTTCAGGAAATATTGAGCGGAGAGGAAAAAATTGAAACTCCACCTCTAAGCGCAGAAGCTCGTAAAGATCTAAATGAAATCAAGGTGTTTCTTAATGACCTGCTAGAGCGTCTTTAAGATTCTATTTTAGCTATTACCCCTCTTCAAAACAAGAATCATAAAGAACTGTGCACAGACCATTACTGCCATTCCCACTAAATGAAGTACCTGTAAAATACGTGGCATATCCAGGTAATAAAGCCCCACTCCTATCAACACCTGAAGCAATACCAAAATCACATTCCATTGGCCAAGCTTCATAACCAAACCTTCGGCTTTATCTTTTTTGAGGAGATAGAAAAGAAATACCCCAGATAAAATAACAAACCACGAAAAACTTCGGTGAATCGGGAAAATACTCCCAACCTGATCCAACCAAACACTTCTTGATGGGACATTTTCTGCCATCTTAATCACATCAATGGCTTCCCGAACTTGAGTTCCCATCACTAGTTGTACCATTGTTAGTCCCAATAAAACCCACATCGTCCAGAGTACTTTTTTCCTGAAGGTTTCTTCAATCCGGATTTTAAATAAATCACTGGTAGCTTCAAAAGCAGCATAAAGAAGGGTAGCTACTATCACCATTGCAACAAGCATGTGAGCTGTGATTAAGCCTTCGTGCAGACCAGTTTTAACAACCACCCCGCCAAGCCAACCTTGAAAGAGGACGAGCACAAAAGCTGCTGCAGAACTGTAAAAAACTGTTGGTTTGCTTTTTCGGTATCTCAGAGAAAGCAAAAAAGTCGCCGTTATAAGTAAACCGATAACTACCCCAACAAGTCGATTTAGATACTCAATCCAGGTTTTGTAGACATTGAATTGAGACGCATCAAAACTTGCCGGAAGGTCGGCTAAACTGGTGGGAGGTACCCACATACCAAAACATTTGGGCCAATCAGGACATCCTAATCCTGCGCCGGCGGCTCGTACCAAACCGCCCACTAAGATCAGAAATAAAGTAGCACCGACTGTAGTAATCGCCGTTTTTTGAAAAGCATTTAATTTCATGGAGTAAAGACTGTCAAGTAAGAGGAATAATATTTAAATTTAGGACTGCTTGAAGCAATTATTTTACCTATCAAAGTTACATGAATTCAGCCGAAGATAACATTCTCATCCAGAGATCTTTTACGAGTGTTGTTGCCGATTATTATCAACTAACCAAGCCGGGCATTACCATGTCTGTGTTGGTAAGTATGCTGGTCGGCTTTATCCTTGGCAGTGGTGCAAACATCAATTTTGTGACTCTCATTCACGCTTTGATTGGAACATATTTGATTGCAGCCGGAACCGGTGCTCACAATCAATTTATGGAGCGCAATTTCGACGGTTTGATGAAGCGCACGTCAAAACGCCCCCTTCCTGACCAGCGTATTGATTCAACAAAGGGAATGGTTTTTTCCTTAAGTATGATTTTTTCAGGGCTCCTCTATTTAATCCTTTTAGTTAATCCCGTTGCCGGTGCTGTTTCTTTGGTTACCACTCTTATTTATTTGGGTATTTACACACCTATGAAGCGGGTTTCCGCAATCAATATTGCCATAGGAGCTATTCCGGGGGCACTACCTCCTGTTGGAGGTTGGGCTGCCGCTACCGGTAATATAGCAGAGCCCGGAATGTGGTTTTTGTTTGGGATTATGTTTTTATGGCAAGTACCACACGTTCTCTCAATTGCATGGCTTTGTAAGGATGATTATTCCAGCGCCGGCTTTAAAATGCTTCCTAAGCGAGATGAGAAAGGGTATAAAACAGTATTTTTCTCTCTGATTTGTACACTGACACTTTTCCCAGTAACCGTAGCCATATACCAACTTGATATTTCGGGAATGATCTTTCTGGTTTCAAGCTTGATATTTGCTGTTGGCTTTTTAGCTTATACGGTTCAGTTCAGCTTGAACCGAACAAAGGAGAATGCTAAAAAGATGATGTTTGCTTCTATCGCTTACCTTCCTCTTGTTTGGGTTGCCGTGTTTATTGACCGATTTTTTGTGTAATACTACCCTTCGCCAATCTTTATAATCACATTCCCGGTCTTCTCCCCGGTCTCAACGTATTGATAGGCTTCTTGTATTTGATCCAATGAATAGCTCCTGTCTATAACTGCTTCGTATTTCCCTTTCTCTATTATCCTGGTAACAACCCAAATGCTTTCTTTTACATCAAAAGGGATTGGAAACTTTACTTTTTTTCCCTTCGAAAACGAGGTTATAAGAGCCAGAAATGGATTTTGGATATAAGGTCCTAATTCTGATGAAATATATACTCCGCTGTTTTTTAATAATGGTTTGCACTTCGAGAAGGTACTTTTTCCTACCGCATCAAACACATAATGAAAGGTGTCATCGATCTTCGTGAAGTCTTCCTTCTGATAATCGATCACTGTGGAAGCACCTATTGATTTCATCAATGCCATGTTCTTGGTATTCGCAACTGCCGTGACCTCTGCCTCCCAGTATCTCAACAACTGAACCAATGCTGACCCAATAGCACCGGATGCGCCATTCACCAATACTTTATCTCCCTTCTTAAGATCTACTTTATTGATGAAATTATACGCATAATGTACTCCTTCAAGAGTTGCAGCCGCTTGTTCATAAGAAACTCCCTGTGGCATCTTTCCAAATTTGTCGTCTTCATCCAGAGCCATAAACTCTGCTTTTGAAGCTATTCCGGCATCATTAAATCCAAAGACTTTATCCCCTACCTTATAGACGGAAACTTTACTGCCCACTGAAACAATTTCCCCTGAAAAATCAGTGCCCGGAATTTGAACTTTTGGCTTCCTCATCCCGTGAATAAAGCGCATAATAAAGGGTTTTGCTCTAAGAATAGCACAGTCGGTTCGGTTAACAGTAGAGGCATGAACTTTAACTAATACCTGATTTTTCCCGTGTGGAGGTTTTGACATTTCCTTTATCACCAAAACTTCCGGACCACCATATTCATTATGCAAAATTGCTTTCATTGTACCCCTTTCTTATTCAGATTAATCGGTCTCTGATTTTAATTTCCAGCATATAAAAATCGCATCATATCAGGCACTCGCTTTGCCCAGGCTCTTTCATTATGAGCTGCACCTTCCTCAATCACAAAATTGATATCACCTTCACTCCAGCCTTTGTCTAATAATGCCTGATAGAGTGCTCGAGCACTTTCAACAGAACCCTCCCCTTCTGAAGTCCCCATATCCAACCAAATATGCTGGCCGGTAGACTCGGGCATCCCCTTTACTTTCTGAATGATAAATTGCCGATCCCACCAGACTGAGGGTGAAACAACTAACAATTCACCAAATACATCCGGATGTTCTAAACCCAAATAAAGTGTTATCAATCCGCCTAAGGAAGATCCTCCCAAAGCTGTCCATTCTTTCTCTGGCCGGGTTCTCAAATTCTGGTCTATAAACGGTTTTACTTTATTCAGAATAAAATCACCATATACGTCCCCATCACCACCCATGGTTGGTTTACTAGCTATGATTTTCTGTATTTCACTGCTTTCATTATCCAGAAAGTTGAAGTTAATCCCTGCTCCTGGAAGGTAATAGGTACCGTTTTCTTCCGAGAGCAATTGCTGCCACTCGTTTCCTCCCGGAATCATAGCATATAAGGTATCATCGACTGATTTAAACTGAACGATATTTCCCTCAGAATTCTTAAAGTCACCTGCATATTTTGAATCATTATCCGGTTCAGAAACACGCTCCAGTTCATATCGCCAAACCTGACGTGTTGGAGTATATTCATCCATGCGGTTCTCCGTATTCCCAATTCCTACAATGATCAAAGGCTCGATCTCGCCTGAACGAATAAGCTCTTCAGCCGCTTCATCTACCTTCCATTCCTGACCAATTACAGAGGCATCAAAAAGAGCCTGTCCATCATGCATGTAAAGAACAGGATAGCGCTCATCACTTTCTTCGTAACCCGGAGGTAAATAGATATAGACGTCACGCGGAAGAAGACTTCCACTTTCAAAATCCCTGAAAATCTCTACTTGACCTACTATAGTACTTTCCTGTTCTGGTGGCGTATCACCCCAAGCTAGAGCTTTACTGTTTTCCTGATTTTTATAGATTACTACTTCATGATTACGCCCAACCTGCCATCCATCATCAGGGTTGCCTGTTCCATCCACTTTTATTTTGAAAGAAAGCAGAACACTGTCAGTATTTAGGTTGAAGGAAACTCCAACTTCATAGATTCCATCGTTATCATCATCAGATGCCAAAAAGGTTGTGCCCCAATTGAGCGGTGGCTGATCTCCCCTGACACCAACTTCTTCTGTAGCCTGATCTAACCAACCTTCCGAAATAGCTTCGGTCATATCCAGACTGAGATAAAGGCTATCTGAGCTTTGGGCTTGAACTCCAAACGAACCAATAGATACAATTGCTGATGATAGTAGAAATGCTCTAAATGAAAGTCTTGCAATAATATGCCACATAGCATTGAGATTTTAATAACCGGGATTCTGAAATGCACCACACAAATATATGCTTTCCGAATCGCATAATCTGTTTAAGGTTATGAGATTTATTCTTGCTCATCCTCAGTTATAAAAACACATTTTTTGTCTGTTTCCTTTGACAGAAGTGGGGGTCACTTATTTGTTCTGATAATAAGGCTAGAGTAAGAATTGATGCTGGGCGTTAAACTTATGTAATTCCGCTACTCAAAAAAAAGAAAGTGGGTCTTTGGCTTCCCCATCCAGTAAAATTTCAAAATGAAGTACCGGAGAGTTTGCAAAATCAGATTTTCCGGCTAATCCAATTCTTTGTCCTTTCTCGACTGCTATTCCCTTGGCTATTTCTTTATCAAAACTCTCCAGATGAGCGTATCGGGTAACGAAACCATCTGCATGCTCTATTATGACCATGTTACCAAAAGTGCCTTTTTCAGATGCGAAAATGACTTTTCCTTTTTCTGAAGCTTTTACTTGATCTCCTTCCTGCGCTTGAAAGTCTACTCCGGTGTGCATTCGCTCTTTGTTAAGAACGGGATGCGTTCGGAGTCCAAAGTTGGATAGTACAACCGCATTCTCATAAACCGGATTAATAAACGATACTTCACTCTCTTTGGAAGTTTCAGTAACTGAGTTATTGGTATCTATGAATGAGAATAAAAGAAGCAGGCTTATGATAATCTTCATGAGGATTCTCTTGGTTTGATTACGTTAGCGGTGAAATCAATAATTACCTGAAATAGCTAAATATATCCTTGTGATGCAAGAGCTTAGTTTGGAATGATATCTTGCTGAATCAGCGGTTCGCTGTTCTTAACCCTTTTATATTGCTCTTTACTGACTTTCTGAGATCCAATTACCCTTTCCCGTGAATTGCATTATAATCTTTAATAACGGTTCGTAAAAAATCATCTCCGCTCATTCCATGGTTTTCGATCCCCAACCTCTCTTCAATTTTCTTGCGCGTTTTTTGGAGCATCAGGAACCAGTTATCGTAATCGTAATGAGACCGTGAGTCCAGTACTTCTTTGATAATTCGAATGTCTTTGTCCTCCAGTTCCGCTACCTGTTTAAATACCGGTTCATAGGCGCTGGCAACTTCCGCAAACAGCGTGTTATCCAGCTTTACTTTTTTGCGTTCTTTAATCACACAGGTTTTTCCAAGAATATCACCGATGCGTTGCCCTTTCCCGTTTAATAAAACTGTTATAAAGGCGAGCATGCCGCTGGTCATACTGATTTCAATTAGACGAAACATCCATCGCACTAAGTAACCACTAATGGTGGCCCGGGTTCCATCAATTTTAACCACCCGAATACCCACTATTTTCTTACCAATACTGTACCCATTCGAAACCACCTCACTCACTAAATGATAAAGCAGAATGGGTAAGCCTACTACAACAGTTAGTATCCATACGGAATCTGCAAAAGCTCCACTTGATGAACCCACATCATTCACATACCCCCAGATCCATATGCTGATGAGGTAGTATATCCCCATAAAAAATCCGTCCAGAAAAAATGCCAGAACCCGCTCTCCAACCCCGGCAGCCTCGTAGCTTAGTTTTACATGTTGTGAAGTTTCAATTCCTACCATTTTAATCTAAAATTATGCTGATTTCTCTAACCACGTAATGGTTTTGATTTATTATCTTCTGCACACAAACGAGCGCCAATTTAGGCTCATGTACCTTAAAACGAAAGCGAATTCATCAATATGCGCGAAGTAGCCTTCTTACGGAAGAATGCCGACAAGTGGAAGGAGTTTGAACAACTGCTGCAGACTAAAGATCAGGATGATCCCGATCAGCTGGCAGACTTATACATTGAACTCAGCGCTGATCTCGCATACGCCCAGGCAAATTACCCGGGAAGTAAAACCGAACAGTACCTTAACCAGCTCTCGGTAGCGGTGCATGATGAAATCTATCGCTCCAAAAAAGAAGAGACAAACCGCCTGATTACATTCTGGACCGAAGAGCTTCCTGCTCTCTTTGCTTCCAAACAAAAGGAGCTACTCTATAGTTTTATCGTATTTAGTCTCGCTATTGGCATTGGTGTTTTATCTTCGGTCAACGATCCCTCTTTTGTGCGATACATTATGGGCGACGCTTATGTGAACATGACCATCAGCAACATTGACCAGGGTGATCCGCTCGCTGTGTATAAGAAAGCATCTGAAATGAACATGTTTTTTGCCATTACCGTGAACAACGTCAGGGTTTCTTTTTATGCGTTTGTAAGCGGGCTTTTGACTCCAATTGGAGTCGGAATGGTGTTGCTAAACAATGGGATTATGGTCGGGGCTTTTATTCACTTTTTTGCAAAATATGGATTGGTCGGTGAGGCCCTTCGGGTTATTTTCATACATGGGACACTTGAATTATCAGCCATCGTGATTGCGGGGGCAGCCGGATTTGTAGTTGGGAATGGATTCCTCTTCCCCGGCACTCACTCCCGAAAAGATGCTTTTATAAAAGCCGGGCGTGAAGGATTGAAAATGATAGTCGGTTTAGTCCCCGTCTTTGTTGCAGCCGGTCTTTTGGAATCATTTGTTACCCGTTATACTCAGATGCCGCTATGGTTGAGCTTGTTCATAATTTTAAGTTCTTTGGCCTTCATTCTATACTATTTTGTTATTCTACCTCATAAACTAAAAACTAAGCAATGAACGACTTTAAACTTCAGAAATATCGAGATCTTGGAGACATTTTAACCGACTCTTTCGGTTACATTCGGGTTCATTATAAAAGTCTGGGCAAAGGACTTCTCTTTTTAGTACTCCCTTTTTATCTACTTTCCGGCTTACTGGTTGGCGGGGCGTACAGTAGTTTTTTCTCAGCTGTTATGGATAACCCTGACGCTTCTATGGAGTCACTTATTGGGGCTGATTTTTTAATTGGGATGCTTCTCCTTGCGTTTTCATCCTGTTCATTGCTTACAGTCGCATTGACTCACGTCAAGTTAGCCCATGAGTATGGTGAAGTTGAATTTGATGACCTATTTAGTAGTTTTGGCAGAAATTTCATCACGCTATTCCTGCTCTACTTTATCATTATTTTTGCAATGTTCTTTTCGTTTATGTTCTTCATAATTCCCGGAATTTATGTGGGCATTAAACTCTTTATTGCTCCTTCAGTTGCTATTATTGAAGAAAAAAATCCATTTGAATCCCTCAGTCGATCATGGAATTTAGTGCAAGGTCACTGGTGGTTTACCTTTGCAACTTACCTTGTTATGAATATCATCAGTTCGTTTATGTCTTACGTTCTCATCATTCCATTTTCAATTATTATTGGTCTTGTCTCTGCTTCAGGGGCAGGTGAATCAGGCGCTATTGGAACCGGTATGGGCCTTGCTTACGGTTTTATCCTCGTTATCGCATCCTTATTTTCTGTTTTGTTGCTGATCGCAATGTGCCTTCAGTACTTCAACCTGATTGAGCGTAAAGAAGGCAAAGGACTGCGTGCTCAAATTGAGGAGCTGGGTTGATTGCAAAACTCCTATTCATATTCCTTTTCCCTTTAACCGTTGCTGCTCAGGACTCTGACTCCGTTCAATTTCAACCCGACAGCAGCGAGGTTAATGTCCGTACTATTGATGCCCAAACTTTGGAAAGCCTAACCGATGAAGAGGTTTTTGATTATAACGAAGTAGCTGAAAACCCTGAGACATTATTGAGCCGAGTGCAGCGATGGTTCATTCAAACGCTGCAATGGATTTTCGGCAACCCCTGGGCTTCTACAATTATCAAGTTCATTTTCTTTACCATTTTCGGGCTTGTTTTTGTAGCACTGGTCAATCACCTGTTGGGCGGAAATTTGACAACGTCTTTCTCTAAGAAAAATGCTCGTCAGTCGGTTTCATTGAATGTAGCTGAATCAGAACTCTCCAAAACGGACTATGATGATCTTCTTCAGAGAGCCCTTGCAGAAAATCTCTATCGGGATGCTGTTCGGATTCTCTACCTCAAAGCTATTCAGCATCTCAATAAAAAAGAGTTGATTGCCTGGAAACCCGACAAAACCAATCATGATTATCTTAGAGAATTGGGATCCCACCCTTCCGGAAGCTTTTTTAACAAGCTCACTACCTATTATGAATATGTAGAATATGGGGATTTTAAAATTGATAAATCCGGCTTTGAAACCGTCCGGGATGTATACCAAAAATTTCAAGCCCGGGCCGATTCCTGATGTTTAAAAAAGAGCGGACATATTATTTTATTCTAGGTGGGTTGGTTGCTATCTACGTTTTCGTTCAGCTTCTAAGTCCCAAGCCCCTGGATTGGACCGAGAGTTTTTCTGCTGAGGATAAAATTCCTTACGGCGGATATCTGATCCATTCTCTGCTCCCTACTGCATTTCATTCAGATCAAATTACAACCAACCGAGCTCCTATTTTTGAATATGCTGACACCACCAATCCTCAGAAAAACTGGATATTTATAAACCGAACTTTTGGAATTGATCAATGGGAAACGAATATCCTGCTTTCCCAAGTTGAACGTGGAGCGCAGGTATTCATCGCTTCGCGAACCTTTCAGCAAGCATTAAAAGATAGCTTGGAAATTGGTACAACATTGAACAATCCCCTATTGGGTGGTGGGTCAATTACAGATGATGATACGGCTTATGTCAATTTCACTAACCCGAAGCTCAACCAACCAAACGGCTTTCCTTATTATCAAAGCACAACCGAAACGTATTTCTCAAATTTTGACTCAACACTTTCTGTCACTTCTCTTGGGGTGAATGATGAAGGAAATACGAATTACATAAAAGTAAAATTCGGAGAAGGAAATCTATTCCTGCATTCAAATCCTACCTTGTTCACGAACTACTTTATTAGAGATGAGTCGGGAGCTGATTATGCATTAAAAGCTCTCTCCTACCTCCCGGAGCAGGAAACTATATGGGACGAATATTACAAAGAAGCACGATCTGCTCGTGGCAGCGCCGTACGCTATATTGTTTCTGAGGAATACCTGAGTTGGGCATGGTTCATTAGTTTGAGTGGAGTACTTTTGTTTATGATTTTCAGAGCTAAGCGAAAACAGCGGATTATCCCAAACATTGAGCAGCCCAAAAACTCCAGTATTGAGTTTGCTAAAACTATTGGGAGTTTATACTTGGAAAAAGGCGATCATAAATTGATAGCTGATAAGAAAATCCGGTTTTTCTATGACTACATTCGCTCCAACCTTGGTCTTGATACTTCAGAAATTGGTGCCGATACTAAAAAAGATATTTCCCTTCGATCAGGCATTGATAAAGCAGAAATAGATGGACTGTTTGATCTGATCGACAAAATTTCAGGGCAGGATGAAATCAACCAAAAAGAACTAAAATTGTTAACCGAACGAATTGACGAATTCTATAACCTAAGTCAACGATGAGCACAGAAGAAAAAGATCCCCAAAACGAACAGCCAGAAAAAGAAGATCAAGAAAAAGCCCCCTTTGAAAACCGAATGGACTTATCCGGTGTTGAGAAACTGGTGAGCAGCATCCGTGCCGAAATTGGCAAAATCATTGTCGGGCAACACCGCATGGTTGATTTACTGATTGCGGCCTTGCTAGCTGATGGCCATGTATTGATTGAAGGTGTTCCGGGTGTAGCCAAGACTTTAACCACAAAGCTGCTTGCCCAAACTATCGCCTCTGATTTTTCCCGTATCCAGTTCACTCCGGATTTAATGCCCGCTGATGTTATCGGAACCTCCGTCTTCAACCCAAAAACTACCGACTTTGAATTCAAAGAAGGACCTGTTTTTTCGAATATAGTTTTGATTGATGAAATCAACCGATCCCCTGCCAAAACCCAGGCAGCTTTATTTGAAGTGATGGAGGAACGGCAAATCACAGTGGACGGTAAAACCTACTTCATGGAAGCTCCTTTCATGGTAGTTGCTACTCAAAATCCCATTGAGCATGAGGGGACTTATCGGCTACCGGAAGCTCAGCTTGATCGTTTTCTGTTTCGTATTGACGTTCCTTATCCATCACTGGATGAAGAGGTTAAAATTCTTTCCGGCAGCTATTCCAGGAAAAATAAGCTGGACATCAGCAAGCTGGATAAAGTTATCTCAGGTGAAGAGATCACCAAACAGCGAGATGTCGTTTCATCCATCCACGTAGAACCCGAACTGATGGAATATATAGCTCAAATCATCCAGAATACCCGGAACAGCAATTCTGTGTCAATTGGAGCTTCTCCACGAGCTTCCGTTTTTGTGATGAGAGCTGCACAAGCTTGGGCTGCCATGAACGGACGAGATTTCATCACTCCCGAAGATGTTAAAGAGATGATCAGCCCTGTGCTCCGCCACCGAATCACCCTGACTCCGGAGAAAGAAATGGAAGGAATGAAACCCGACCAGGTAATACAGATTATCCTGGAAAAAGTTGAAGTACCGAGATAAATCAAACCATGAATCCACTTACAATCTTCAAACAAATTCATCTTAGCAACCTGTTCTTTCAGATGCTTGCAGGAGTCGCTCTAGCTTTCCTGATTGGGTATTTTGTGCCCGCTTTCGGGCATCTTGCTGAAGTGTTTTTCTTTGGATTTGTGATCATTTTGGGCATTGATCTCACTTTACTATTTAGTAAAAAAGAACCAGTTTCATGCAACAGGATTGTACCTCAGCGATTATCTAATGGAGATGAAAATACAATTCGTCTACAGATCTCCAGCATCTATTCTTTTAATGTTCAGGCCGAAATTATTGATGAAATACCACACCAGTTTCAACTCCGCGATTTTAGCATTCAGGCTGAACTGGAGAATAGCCAGCAAAAGGAATTTAGTTATGAACTAAGACCAACTGATCGGGGTGAATATGATTTTGGGGATATCAATGTATTCCTGAACTGCTCCATCGGATTCGTTCGCAGAAAAATCAGTATTCCGGCTCAGCAAAAGGTTCCGGTTTATCCCTCTTTTATTCAGATGCGCAAATTTGAGATGTACGCCATTTCAAACCGGTTGACTGACATTGGTATTAAAAAGATACGGCGAGTCGGTCACACCATGGAATTCGACCAAATCAAGGAATATGTGCGGGGGGATGATGTCCGTTCTATAAACTGGAAGGCCACAGCACGCGCTAATGACCTGATGGTGAATCAATATCAGGATGAACGTTCCCAAAATGTCATAAATGTGATTGATATGGGTCGTGTGATGAAAATGCCTTTTGATGGATTACACCTTCTCGATTATGCCATCAATACCAGCCTGGTTATTTCTAATATTGCTCTGATTAAAGACGATAAAGCCGGACTGGTTACTTTTTCCAATAACGATTCGGTCGTAGTAAAGCCGGAGAAAAGGCGTCCACACATTCAGCGTATTCAGGAAGCACTTTATAATCTCGATACAAATTTCATGGAATCGGACTATGAGCGGCTCGTGGTTTCCCTCCGAAAATATGTAAATCAACGAAGTTTGGTTTTACTTTACACTAACTTTGAAACCTTCTCTTCTATGGAGCGCCAGCTTCCTTACCTACAGCGAATTGCGAAAGATCATCTGCTGGTTACCATCTTTTTCGAGAATACTGAAATGACCAAGCTACTGCATGAAGAGTCTAACACGATTGGGCAGATTTATACGAAAACGGTTGCTGAGAAATTTACTTACGAGAAGAAACAGATTGTGAAGGCTTTAAATCAGCGTGGTATTCAGACCATTCTAACCCCACCTAAAGAGCTTTCTGTAAATGCGATTAATAAGTATTTAGAACTGAAGGCGCGGGGGTTGATTTAGAATAGCTGTCAGGCTTCAGCTGTTAGCTTTCAGCTTCTTCGTGATCTAAATGGTAATTATGCTACTGGTTCCGCACGCTCTGCGTCGGAAACTTCGCTCCGACGCAGAGCGTGCGGAGCGAGATAAACTGAAAGCTGAAGTCTGACAGCTAACAGCTTCCACCATCAATAAATAGCTGGAAACCGCTCCGTATCTGCCTTACACATCACTGCATATATAGCCTCGAAGATATCCTCAGCATTGGGTTTACTGAAGTAATCACCATCAGAGGCATAAGCCGGACGGTGATCATGAGCAGTAATACATTTTGGCTCTGAATCCAGATTGAAGTAGGCGCCTTGTTCTTCAAGAACTTTATGGAGGATATAAGCTGACCCTCCACCCGGCACATCTTCATCCACAATCATGAGGCGATTCGTTTTACTCAACGAAGTTCCTATTACATGATCCAGATCAAATGGCATTAGCGTTCGCACATCAATAAGCTCCATGGAAATACCAGCTTCCTCGAGCTGTGGAATAATGCCTTCAACAATATTAAAAGTAGATCCATAAGAAACTACCGTGATATCTGAGCCTTCACTGATAATCTCAGGTTTACCCAGCGGAGTTGTAAATTCTCCCACATTCGAAGGCAAGTTCTCTTTAAGGCGATACCCGTTGAGTGGCTCAATAACGATAGCGGGATCATCTCCTTGAAGCAAGGTGTTATAAAATCCGGCCGCTTCTGTTAGATTTCTTGGGACGCATAAATGCACTCCGCGTGCACCGTTTACAATCATACCCATCGGCGAGCCTGAGTGCCAGATTCCTTCCAGTCGGTGTCCTCGTGTTCGAACAATCAGTGGAGCAGCCTGACCGCCTTTCGTGCGGTAACGGAGCGTAGCTAAATCATCAGAAATACCCTGGAAACAATAGAGCAGATAATCAAGATACTGAATTTCAGCAATCGGACGGAGTCCACGTATGGACATCCCAATTCCTTGTCCCAAGATGGTCGCTTCGCGGATACCGGTATCACTCACACGGATTTCACCGTATTTCTCCTGCATCCCTTCCAGACCTTTGTTCACATCACCCAGTTTCCCGGAATCTTCTCCAAAGATGAGGGTGTTTGGATATTTGTCGAAAATCGCATCGAAGTTTTCTCTAATCACAAGCCTTCCATCTACACGCTCCGGTTTTTCAGGATACTCAGGCTTGATTTCTTCCACGTGCAAAGGAGAATGTGGTGTTTCGCTATACAAATGTGAGTTATAGCGTTCTTTATTCTCTTCTCGAGATGTTTTAACAAAGTCTGCTAATTCACTTCTCACAGAACTATTTTTACCAACCGTAACCGCTAAAGCCTTTCTGGCAGCTGACAAAATATCTTTGCGAATAGCATTCGGATAATTCTTCAATTTGCGGGCAAAATCACCCAGCTTATCGACTCCGCTTTCATCCTTCAGCTTGCTAATCAAATCAATTACAGTCGCCTTCTCCTGCTTGATGGGATCCATGAAAGCTTTCCACGCAGCTTTCTTGGCTTCATTAATTTCATTTTGAGCTTCTTCTTCGAGCTCATCAAGCTTTTCTTCTTTGGCGATATCGTTCTTCAGAATCCACTGGCGGAGTCGTTCAAGACAGCAATACTCCTCTTCCCATTTCAGGCGATCTTCTGATTTATATCGCTCATGAGAACCTGAGGTTGAGTGCCCTTGTGGCTGAGTTACTTCTTGAACGTGAATCAGAACCGGCACATGCTCTTCTCGAGCGATTTCTTCAGCTTTCTGATAGGTTTCGATCAGAGCTTCATAATCCCAGGCTTTCACTCTGAGGATTTCATATCCATCCTCTTCTTTTGTTCGCTGGAAGCCTTTCAGGATCTCGGATATATTTTCTTTTGTAGTCTGATATTTTTTGGCCACCGATATTCCAAATCCATCATCCCAAACGGACATCACCATTGGGATTTGTAAGACACCGCCGGCATTAATGGTCTCCCAGAAAACACCTTCCGAAGTACTTGCATCGCCAATAGTCCCGAATGCAATTTCATTTCCTTTATTTGAGAACTTCTTCCACTCTTTACCCTTCAAAGCTTTCTCGTTTCGATAAACTTTGGAGGCTTGGGCTAAACCTAAAAGGCGAGCCATCTGCCCGGCTGTAGGTGAAATATCAGCTGAAGTATTTTTTGACTTGGTTTGATCTTTCCAGTTCCCTTCCTCATCAACTAAACGAGAAGCAAAGTGAGAATTCATCTGGCGACCTGCTGAATGCGGATCGGCTTCTACATCAGCGTGAGCGTAGAGTTGTGCGAAAAGTTGCTGAGGAGTCACTTGACCAATGGCCATCATAAATGTTTGATCACGATAATAACCTGAGCGGAAATCACCGTTCTTAAAAACCTTCGCCATTGCGATCTGAGGAACTTCCTTTCCATCTCCAAAAATTCCAAACTTGGCCTTTCCGGTAAGTACTTCTTTTCTACCGATCAACGACATATGCCGACTTACCCAACCCAGTTTGAAATCTGCAAGGATTTCCTTCTTTTGAGCAGCGGTAAACTTACTTTTTGTCGTTTTTTCTTTTACTTGAGCCATTATTTGAATTTAGTTCTGAATATTCAGGAAAGCGCCCTTCCAAAAGGGGCGACATTATACGGAAAAGCGCTTTTTTATGAAAGAGTCTTTAGCGTCTCTATCCTTCTTTTCCCATTAAATTTGAGTTAACTCTGCGCTAATAAAAGTCTTACTCGGTGAAACCTCCCTTCGTCATTTTTATTGGATCTAATGCGTTATCGAGTTCCTCATCAGTCAGATCTGTCATCTCTTTAGCTACATCTTTAAGTGCTCTGCCTTCAGCATACGCTTTCTTGGCAATCTTAGCTGCTTTATCATAGCCAATAATTGGATTTAAAGCCGTAACCAGAATTGGATTCTTTTCAACCATTGAAGCAATATTCTCTTTTCGAACACTCAGTCTTGAGACCGAACGATCAGCGAGATTTCTGGATGCATTAGCTAAAAGTTGAATAGACTCGAGCAGGTTGTGAGCCACTACGGGCAACATCACATTAAGTTCAAAATTTCCTGCTTGTCCACCGATGGTTACCGTTGCGTCATTTCCAATAACCTGAGCGCAGACCATAGTGAGTGATTCTTCAATCACCGGATTTACTTTTCCGGGCATAATGGATGATCCCGGCTGCAAAGCGGCAAGCTCGACTTCACCGAGTCCGCTATTAGGACCTGAGTTCATCCAGCGTAAATCGTTTCCGATTTTCATCAATCCAACGGCTATTGTTTTCAGTTGACCACTGAGTTCAACGGGCGCATCCACCGTTGCTTGTGCTTCAAAATGATTTTCTGCTTCGGTGAATGACTCTCCGGTTAACTCAGAGATTTTTGCTGCAAATTTCTTTCCAAAGTCTTTATGGGTATTTAAACCTGTACCTACAGCTGTTCCTCCCTGTGGCAGTTCTGTAATTCTTTCAAGAGCAGATTCAACTCTCTTAATCCCCAACTCAACCTGTCGTGCATATCCACCGAATTCCTGCTCTATGGTTACCGGCATGGCGTCCATCAAATGTGTCCGACCTGTTTTTACCACATCTGCATATTCTTTTCCTTTTTCGAGGAAGGTTTTATGAAGATGCTCAAGCGCCGGAATCAGGTTGTTATTCACGGCTTTTACGGCGGCTACACGGATGGTAGTTGGGATTACATCATTGGAGCTTTGCCCGTAGTTGATGTGATCGTTGGGGTGAATATTTACGTCTAGATCTTTCTTTAATTCATTCGCCCGATGAGCAATCATCTCATTTGCATTCATATTGGTAGAAGTGCCGGAACCGGTCTGGAAAATATCGATTACGAATTCTTTGTCGTGCATTCCATCGATTACTTCCTGAGCTGCAGCCTTGATAGCTTTGGCTACCCCTTCGTCAATCAGTCCTAATTCTGCATTTACAGCAGCAGCAGATTTCTTTACATAGCCCAGGGCTTCAATAAACTCCCGGCTGAATTTAATGCCGCTTATTGGGAAATTATCGTGTGCTCGCTGGGTCTGTGCTCCATATAAAGCATCTTTAGGAACTTTAACTTCACCCATGGAATCTTTTTCAATACGAAATTCACTCATTCTTCTACGTATATCTTTTTTAGGTTGAGAATTACGTGCCCCTAAATGGCGGAAAAACGCAGAGCGTTCGGGACAAACAAAATTTTACTTTTACTCTATCAAGATAAGGAAAATTGAGTGTAGATAGTATGAAGAGGGCGTTAAACTTTGGGGAGTAAGGATTAACCTTGTTCCCAAGCTCTTGCATGGGAATCCCATCCCGGAAGCTTTGCTTTAACACTAAAGGAAGCTGGAGCTTCCGGGATAGCGTTACTAATCAGGAGATTCGTAACGAGATGGTAGTTAGTTTAGAGGTGCTAATAAGGCAGGCTCGTAATGAGGTGAAATGATAAGTCTCATAATTTTATAGGAGAGAAACCTCCAAGGATTTAGAATCCTTGGAGGTTTAGACTATTACAAACTGATTAAAGTCTGTTTTATGTTTAAAAAACCACAATGGATAACCTATTTTGAACGAGAGGTTCAGCCAGGCCTACCAAACGGGAGGTTGGGTACGAGATGTGACTGTGTAGAAAGAGAGAAATGAAGCTTCTAAAGCTCTTTCGAATACATTCGATATGATTTATCCAAGCTTCCGCCAATGCGTTCAGCTACGCGGACCATTTCGGGATTGGATTCTAGTATCCAGCTTAACTCGGAAACAGTCTTGCCTTCACTTTCAAGTCCATTCTGGATAGAGCGCTGGTGAAGTAAGGCATCAATGCCTTTGCCCTGCCACTCAGGTAACACTCCCATAAGCGCTGTTCGCAGTCCCGATATTTTTCTCTTTTTCCAGAGCAGTTTAAAAATCCCAAATGGAAAGAGCTTTCCATTCATGTCTTTAATGATCTCATTGATATTAGGGAGACCAATCGAAAATGCTACAGGTTCGCCCTTAATTTCTGCTATATGAGCATAATCGTTATCAATAATCATTTTAAGATCTTTACCGGCAGCCTGAAATTCAGCCTCAGTAAGGGGTATAAATCCCCAATTTTCTTTCCAGGCTTGATTAAAGATTTCCCGGATAATCTTAATTTCGGAATTCATTTTCCGCAGATTCACAGGTCTTATTTCAATATCAGGAAGCCTTCTCTTAACAATTTCCATTGCCCGACTCATCCGATCCACAGCTACCGTTTCTGTATCTACGATGTACGCATACATATCCATCTCTTTTGAAAAGCCTGCATTTTTAATCAGCTCATCATAATATGGGAAATTATATGGCATCAAGATATATGGATCTTTATCAAACCCTTCAATAAGAACACCGATGGTATCCATCATACTCGGGCTGGCCGGGCCAACAACCTTGTTCATCCCTTTATCACGAAGCCAGTCGGAAGCCACTCTGAACAAAAGGTTGGCTGTATGCTGATCGTCAATACATTCAAAAAAACCAAAGTGACCGGTCTTTGTACCATGAAATTCATTAAACCGATGATCTACGATAGCTGCAATTCGGCCGACGTCTTTTCCGTCTTGTTCAGCTATAAAAAGAGCCATTTCAGCATTTTCGAAGAATGGATTTTTATCAGTGTTGATCAGCTTTTTCTGATCCATTCGAAGTGGTGGAACCCAGTGTTCCTGCCCCTCATAAAACGGATATATGAAATTCGTAAATCGTTTCTTCTCTTCTTTGGTTGAAACGAATGTTACCCCGGAACTTTTCATACGACCTTGGTAAGATTGTTAAATTATTAGGCTGAATGCCCGTTCTGATCGATCACTCCGTGCTTTAAGCCAACTTTTCGGAATGCCTCCAGTATTTGGTCTAAATGATCATCAGTATGACTGGCCATGTAGCTTGTTCTCAACAATGACTGCCCCTGTGGTACAGCTGGTGGAATTACTGCATTGGTATAAACGCCAGCTTCAAACAGATCTTTCCAGAACTCAAAACATTTCATCATATCCCCTATCACAACAGGAATAATCGGGCTTTGGCTGCTCCACACATTGAAACCTAAATCACGCAATCCTTTACGCATGTAATTGGAAATTACTTCAAGTCGTTCTAGTCTCCAGGGTTCTTCCTGAAGGATTTCAAGAGCTTTTAATACCGTTGCAACATTTGCAGGAGGCATAGAGGCACTGAAAATGTGTGCAGGAGATTTATGCCTGATATATTCAATAACAGGGCGATCACCAACTAAAAATCCACCAAGTGATGCAAATGATTTGGAAAAAGTACCACTAATTAAATCAACTTCATCCGTCAGACCAAATACAGAGGCTGAACCTCGTCCGCCATCCCCTATCACCCCAATTGCATGGGCATCATCTAAATAAAGACGTGCGTCAAATTCTTTAGCAAGCTTAACCAAATCCGGCACATTGGCTAACGTACCTGACATGGAGAATACTCCGTCAGTTACAATAATCTTACCGGCATTAGGATCTGCACGTTCTAATAATTTTCGAAGCTGATCCATATCGTTATGCTTATAACGCACTGTCTTCGCGTTCGAAACTAGCGTACCAACTACGATGCAAGCATGATTGTCTTTATCTGAGAAGATGATATCATTTCTGTCCGCAATGGTTTGGATAGACCCTTCATTGGTTTGATAACCGGTACTGAAAAGAACACAGGACTCTTTGCCCATGAATTCGGCGAGCTTCTCCTCAAGTTCCAAATGACTATCTAATGTTCCATTTAAATATCGAGATCCGGTACATCCGGTTCCATATTTAGTGAGGGCTTCTTGTGCGGCTTTAATTGTACGTTGATCGTTAGTAAGGCCAAGATAGTTATTGGATCCGGCCATGATCACTTTTCTGCCCTCTATTTCTACGATAGTACCATCAGTTGCTTCAAGGGGCTTAAAATATGGATACAGCCCCATTGCTTTAACCTCATCGGCTTTCTTAAAATTGAAAGCTTTTGAAAATATATCTGAATTGGTGGCGCTGGGTTTTTGGTCGGCCATTCGGTAATTCCTTAACAAAGATTCTAAATAAACAGCGAAATATAGCCAGTATTAAATTTCTATCAAATTTTTGCTAGCTCACTATTAAGTACCGGCTGCTGTAAGTCGTTTTAATTTCGTGCTGAAGATAAGAAAATTATCGGTCTGCTACTGAATTCTATATTGATTTAACTCAGTAACCCGAAATTTCAATTATTGATTCTTAGGCTCTTTTACGATCCTTCTTCTGCTGAACCAACTCTTGGTACTTATCAAATAGAAGTTCAAAATGGTCATCCATCGTTCCAATTCCTTCTTCAGCTGTTTTCCGGCAAGCTTCTACCATCTCGTCTCTGTTTCTTGAAATGATACTAAGTACTGCCTCTTTTAAGGCAGACACATTTCCAGACTGATAAGTTTCGGCAATGTCCTCATTTGCAATATCTGCGGCTCCTCCTCTGGCAGGTACCACAACGGGAAGTCCACTACAAACTGCCTCCGCAACCACAATTCCATAGGTTTCTGCGGAAGAACCATGAACAAAATAATCACAGGATGCAAGAATATTAGCCAGCTCATCACGATTTTCTGTAAACCCCATTAGCTTCACATAATCTGATTTATTGGCTTTGTAATCTACATATTTTCGGATGGGACCATCCCCAAAAATGATCAATCCCATTGGCTTTTCCTCAGCAGCTGCACGAAATCCATCAATCAGTGTTCCCATTCTTTTTTCGGGATGATGTCGGCTGATTGCAATCATTAAGTTAGCTGATTCGGGCAGATCAAATTGAGCTAAAAGCTTGGCTCTCAGCTCTGGATCTCGCCGGGATGGAGAGAAGAAGTCCTTATCAATACCGAAAGGCACCGGAACCGGATTGTTAACCCCAAAACTATCTATGCGTTCTGCCAACCATTCTCCACTTACAATGGTAGCATCAAAATTATTACTGAGACGCTGAAGATATCTCCAGTAAAAACCAAAGAGTTTGTCGACCTTATCAAAGCCCAACATATTCCCTAAAAGCGTATGCGGATATGCCGCCACCGGATCTTGATGAAAAATAAAAGTTTTTACCGCATCGCCTTTCCACCGCCCCGCAAACCAGCCTCCGGTCCAGGGTGAAGAACCTTCTACAACATCCGGCTTTTCTCTATCCAAAATTTCGTGAACGGCTTTTTCGCGCCATAATATATAGTAGCGCCAGTCAACCGGAAGACGTGGTCCTTTTACCCAAATGACCCTGCCACCGTAGCGTTCTTCTTCTCCCCAATCTTCTCCGGGGGCTACAATCACAATTTCATGACCGTGCTTTTTTCCGGCTTTCAGTTTTTGGTTGATATAGGTTTTTACTCCACCACCCTGATCCGTATAAAATTCCGCTACATCAATGATTTTCATGGAATAGGTTCTGTTTTAAATGTCTTCTTGTGGGATAGGAAGTTCCAACGCTTCCTTATAATTATCGAGTAACCGGCCATTAATTTCATCCCAATCGTATAGCAGTGCCTTTTTTCGGGATGACTTTTTCATTTTATTTCGAAGTTCTTTGTCAGAAACAATGATGGATAGTTTTTTGGCGAAATCAGCTTTGTTTTCAGGTTCAGCGAGTCCACCATTTTCGCCATGATCCACCAACGACTTACTCCCCGTAGCATTGGCAACCAGACAAGGCAACCCACTGCTCATTGCTTCAAGAGTTACATTCCCAAAAGTTTCGGTGTGAGATGGGAACAAGAAAACATCACTACTTGCATATGCCCTCGCTAAATCTTCACCTTCTAAAAATCCGGTATAGTGTGCTTCCGGCATATGTTCCTGCAATTCACTTTTAGCCGGACCGTCTCCAACCACCAGCGCCTTAACCTTGGGATTTTTTGAAGCCACTTGCTGTACACTATGGCGAAAAGTATCCAATTCTTTTTCCCAAACAAGGCGTGATACGAACGTCACAACAATATCGTCATCCTCAAATCCGGCTTTCCTTCTCCATTCCATATCTCTTTTTTCAGGAGAAAATAACTTTGTATTCACTCCACGCGCCCAAATCTTCATTCCCATATCAAATCCGTTTGCCTCTAATTCATCAATCATTGACTGTGAAGGGACATATACATGAGTTGTAGAATTATAAAACCAACTCAGATAGCGCCATGTAAGAAACTCTATGGGAGTAAGTCCATAATATTTGAAGTAACTGGTGAAATGGGTGTGATAAGAGGAAACTACCTGAACCCGATTTTTCTTAGCCCACTTCAGCGCTTTGTAGCCGGCCGCATCAGGAGTAGCAATATGAATGAGGGTCGGGTTGAAATCTTTCAGTTCTTTCTCAGCTTTTACTGAAAAGCCTGATGCAACCCGATATTCGCCCCGTCCCGAGACCGGCATCCTTATAGATGGGACCGAAACCAATCGCCCGTTATGCTCAAGAGCAGGCTTATCCACTGTTGGTGCAAAAATCAATACAGGAATTCCCTGACTTTCTAAAAATTTCACCAACCGATTTAACGTTAATGAAACACCGTCTCTGATGTGGTTGTAGTTACCAGTAAAAAGGGCGACTCTTAATTCCTTCATAAAAATTTAAAAGCAGAAGGTAGATTTGTATCTTACTTGTTCTGCGGGGATGCTTAATAATTCTCTTTTTTATTCTAAACAATCTTTAAATATAAGGAAATTAATGAAAGCCTTTGTAACCGGAGGAACAGGTTTTATTGGAAGCCATCTGGTGGAAGCTCTTCTTAAATCAAAAGAGTACTCAGAAGTACGTTGTCTCGTACGTTCGCAAGAGAAGTGGCTATCAGGATCTGATTTCAAAAAAATAAGCGGCGACCTTCAAGATCTCCAGGCCTTAAGTAAGGGACTTGAAGGTGCTGATGTTGTTTTTCACATTGCGGCTATCGTAAAGGCTCCTACTAAAAAGGAGTTCACGCACGCAAATGTTGATGCAACAGAAAATCTCGTGCGGCTTGCCCAGAAAAAAGGCGTCAAGAATATGGTGATTTTATCTTCACTTGCAGCAGCCGGTCCTAGCAATGGCTCACCAAAAACAGAAAACGAGCCGATGAATCCGGTGAGTATGTATGGAAAATCCAAAAAGGAAATGGAAGCAAAAATCCATAAAGCCTCTCAAAAAAATGACAGCATAAAAATTATTCGTCCTCCTGCTGTATATGGACCTCGGGAAGATCAGATCTATTCTTTTTTCAAATCTTTTTCAAAAGGCATCTGCCCTATTGTTGGAGACGGGAACAATCCTCGCCTGTCGATGGTGTATGTAAGTGATTTGATTAATGGAATTCTGAAAGCAGCACAGAAATCAGACTCCGGAGTACATACCTACTTTATTTCAGGTGAAGGAACCCATTCCTGGAATGAAATTCGTGGCGTTACGTCAAAGGTAATGGGCAAAAAAGCGATGGCTATTAGGATTAAGCCAAAGTTGGTGAAAAAGGCCGCCGCTGTTATTGAAAATGTTGCATCATTATTAGGTAAGTATCCCGTTGTAAATAAGGAAAAAGCGAATGAGCTTATTTTAGAGTGGACCTGTTCCACAGAAAAAGCTCAAAAAGAGTTAGATTATACTCCCGGTGTTTCTTTAGCTGAAGGAATTTCACGAACCATTCACTGGTATAAAATGCACAACTGGCTATAGTGATATGAAATTTATTTCGACTTTTACTCTCTCCGTCCTCTTTCTATTTACTGCAGGAATTTCTGCTTTTGCTCAACAAAGTCTGGCTCAGGATTATAGTCAGCTTATGGAGATTCCAAACATATCAGGTTTAGAAGGTTCCCCAACGCATTTATATGCTCTATCTGAAACGGAAGGCATGGCTGTATTTCGCGCTTATCCTGATACACTTCAGTGGTTATATACTTCTTCAGGAATGCAGCGCAGGGGCAACAAGATTATGGCTGATATTCGATTTGCTTACTTATTCGGAGATTCACGCCGGTTGACCGTACTTGAGCCTACTTCAGTATTAGGGGTTTACTCATCTACTATACTTCCTGCTCAACCTAAAGCTGCTGCCCGCCTCAATAACAGTCTATTTATCGCACTTGGAAAAGAAGGCCTCGGAGTGGTTTCACTAACCTCTCCTGAATCGGTTGACACAAATCCTAAGATGGTACTTTCAGAAACCTTGGGTGGAGCCGCTGTTATTGACGCCCGATCTTCCAATATCAACAACCAGCTTTTTGTGCTTACTGATGCCCCTTCCCTTTTAGTTGTTAATCAGATTGATTCTACTCTTGAAGTTGCAGAAAACATCAGCCTTCGCAGGTCACTCAAACATATATTTATTGATGAAGAACAGCTTTGGGGCAGTACTCAAAATGGCGAAGTTTTTGAAATCCGTTCCGCAGGTATTGGCAAAAGAGTTGGAGTGACCAACGAGCCTATTGCTCATGTATCAAGTTGGAATAATCGTATTTTTGTCAGAACTGAGTCCGGAAAAGTTTGGGCAACAGATGCCACAGGGCTTCTCGAACTTTGGAAGAATGATGGCAACGCCGGCAACTTTATTGCCAATAATTCCGGTCACCTTTGGATTTCAGAAAATGACAATCTTTCTAAAATAGAACTCCGGTCTGAAGTATCATCTACACCAACATCAGCAACCGGAAGCTTCCGTCTTAAAGCCATTCCCAATAAGATTATAACCTATCCTAACCCTTTAATTCTATCCCTTGAACTTGAAGGCAACTATCCGGCGGGACAAGTTGAGTTTTCTTATCGATCAAATTCCAATAATGCTAAAATCCGGAAACAGGGTTTTTTCTGGCAACCAACTGTGAATCAAATGGGAAACTACTGGTTTAATATTGTGGCAACTAATTCTGAAGGGCAGTCAGACAGTACCCGATTTGTGGTGGATGTACGTTCTTTTAATGCCCCTCCCCGCTTCAGCCCAATCCGCACAACATCAATAGCTATGAACGAGGAATATGTGCTCCAATTCAATGCAAGCGATCCGGAAAATCCCCTAAGCGCCATCATTCGCTATATTGGCGTAGATATGCCTGATGGAGCTTCCATCAACGAAAAAACAGGTGAATTCAAGTGGACACCGACTGAACGACAAGTTGGGGAAACAACGTTTAAAGTGATCGCTACTGACCGACTCGGTGCAGCCTCTTCCATTGATGTAACGCTGAATGTGCTAGATATCTCTCGTGATAGTGGCGATGAATAGTTAATCCGAAAGAATTCAATATCCTTGCAGAACCAAGATTTTTCCCATCACCTGCTAAATTGGTACGAAGATCACAAACGACAAATGCCCTGGCGGGGTGAAGCCGACCCTTATAAAATCTGGGTTTCCGAAATCATGCTTCAGCAAACCCGGGTTGATCAGGCTACTCCCTACTTTCAGAACTTTATTTCCCTTTTCCCTACTGTTTTTGATTTAGCCAAAGCAGAACAGCAAGAGGTTTTAAAAGCCTGGGAAGGATTAGGCTACTACAGTCGGGCACGTAACCTCCACTCAGCCGCAAAAACAGTCGTAGATGAGTACAATGGCAAACTGCCCGATACTTACGATGAGATTATTAAGCTCAAGGGCATTGGTCCATACACCGCGGCAGCTGTAACCAGTATTGCCTTCAACAAACCGAACGCTGTTGTAGATGGAAATGTGATTCGGGTTTTGACGCGCTATTTTGGAATTGAAGATGATGTCCGAAGTTCTAAGACAAAAAATAAAGTTCAGGAATTTGCAGATGAACTTATTGATAAAGAAAATCCTGCCTCTTTTAATCAGGGAGTAATGGAATTGGGCTCTATAGTCTGTAAGCCTTCTAATCCTGATTGTATGGAATGCCCTGTGCAGTCCGGTTGTGTGGCTGCAAAAATGGCCAAGACTGATACCATACCTTATAAATCTCCCGCCAAGAAGAAGCCACACCATACCATTGGGGTTGGTATAATCGAAGGTGAAGACGGAAAATTATTAATAGCGCTCCGTCCTGAAAATGCCATGTTAGGAGGACTTTGGGAATTTCCCGGTGGCAAGCAAAAAGAGGGTGAAGAAATTCAAAAAACCGTTGAACGTGAACTTAATGAGGAACTCGGGGTTGAGGTGAAAGCCTTTAAAGAATTGATGAGTTTAAAACACACTTACTCCCACTTTTCTATCACATTACATGCCTGGATGTGCAAACTAGTTTCAGGAAAGCCTCAACCCAAATCAAGCCAGGAAATTAGATGGGTTGAAAGAAAAGAGTTGGAGAAATATCCTTTCCCAAAAGCCAATAAAGTACTAACGGAACGACTAACCGGTAAGGGCCAAGCTGAGTTGGGTATTTGATTATTTAGTAGCTATTCCTTCAATATGTGGAATAATAGGAATGAAGATTGTCTTGTGTGAGAATTGATTTTGCTGAACTGTACTGAAATCAGCATCTTTTATCGCTTTTCCGGTATTTCTATTCACATGGCACCCATCAAAAAACCATTTCCACGGAGTCTTTGTTAATTCTTGAACCTTGCAAATCCAACTATGCTCATCCGCTTTCACGTGTTCGAGATATACAAACTTGCCTTCCGGCTTTAATACTCGCTTAATTTCAGATAAGACTTGAGCAGGATTTTGGACCGAACAAAGAACAAGGCTGCTCATCACCATCTCATGAGAGTTTTCGGGAAATGGCATTTCTTCACCCCCTGTTTCATAGATCTCCAAATTAATCTCATATCGATTAGCCCGATATCTTAGAACATCAAAAAAACCGTTATTTGGTTCTATTACTTTTACCTTAGTTCCTTTTTTCAGATATCTGAAATTGGCCCCATATCCACCCCCAATTTCGATAATAACAGTGGGGTGACCCTTAAATAAAGGCACTTTTCGTCTTCCATATTTGTAATGCATGTAAGCATCAACAAGGTTGAAGAACCAATTATTAATAATCTGAATCAATTTACTCTTGTTTTGTTGTTAAGGTTAGAGACTTTGACGATAGTAGTAATAATCTTCTTAACTACTTGAGCACTCACTATTTTTAGTATAACTATATAAGGGTAGTCTATTGCCTAAAAAGAGAAAGAAATTTAAAACAGTAAACCGAAAGCAGTTAGTCCATTTAAAACCTTTTTTAGATGAGTTGGTTGAAAAAATTGAGCAACCCGACTATATCCACGATGATCCGGTGCAGTTTATGCACGCTTTTGAAGATAAAACAGATCAAGAGCTTGCCGGCTTTTTTGCTGCTACCATGGCTTGGGGTCGCCGTGATATTGTAAATGCTAAGGTTGAAGATCTACTTCAACGGATGAACAACAAGCCTGCAGAATTTATACAGAACTATTCAGAGAGTAATTTTTCAGTTTTTGATGGATTTAAGCACCGAACGTTTAAACCCATCGACATGCATTGGTTAACCAAAATACTGCAAACTATCCTCCTAAAATTCGGTTCGTTTGAACATTTCTGGAAACACTGTTCTGATGAAGCTAAGCGACAGGACCGAGAGCTTATTGCTGTATTTCATGACCAGTTCTTTTCCTTTCATCCTGAAATGCCTCTTCGGACAAAAAAGCATGTTTCTAACCCAGAGAAAAACAGTTCGGCTAAAAGGCTTTACATGTACCTGAGATGGTGCATCAGAAAAGGCAGTCCCGTCGATCCCGGGACCATGGATTTTATGGATCCATCTCAGTTAAAAATTCCGCTGGATGTACATGTTGCCCGGCAAGCACGAAAATTGGGGCTTCTTTCAAGAACCCAGAATGACTGGAAGTCCGTCTTAGAGCTTAATGAAAGGATGAAGTTTTTAGATCCAACGGACCCCTCTAAATATGATTATGCCCTCTTTGGTATAGGCGTTCTGGGATCAGAAATTCCGGAAGAATATGTGATCAATACTAAAACTTCATAAAACTGATTCTTAAAGTTTAACGCCCGAATTGAGTTTCAAAATTGAGTATTAGATTAACCTACTTTTTTCTTATCTTTGCAGTCCCAATTAAGGGGAAAAATTAAAAGAAAGGATGTGATACTTCTATGTTAGGAGTCGAAGTTAAAGACAACGAAAGTGTTGATCGCGCAATAAACCGCTTTAAGAAACTGATTTCAAGATCTCGTGTTCTCAATGAATACAAAGATCGCCAACAGTATACGAAGCCGTCATTTGAGCGACGTGAAGCTTTGAAAAAAGCCAAACGCGAACAACGACGTCGCAATCGCGACAACTTCTAAACGAAGTTCAACTCATTTGAGCCCTCCGGTTTTACCCGAGGGCTTTTTTTATGGCTTGATGTACGTACCTGATACCATCTCTCTCTTTTGAAGCCGGCAATAGCACCTGTTTAAAACCTAACTTATTAGCTTCTTTCTTTCTCTGTTCCAAGTGAGGCACAGTTCTTACTTCTCCACCTAATCCTACCTCACCTATAAAAGCCATGTTTTGGGACACTGCTTCATCCATTAAGCTGGAAACCAGAGCACAACAAACGCCTAAGTCACCGGCAGGATCACTAAGCTTGAAGCCACCCGCAATGTTTAAGTACACATCTTGATTGGAAAAATTTTTGCCCACCCGCTTTTCTAGAACAGCTAATAATAGTGCCAGACGATTCCGGTCAAAACCATTCGCCGTTCTTTGAGGTGAACCGTAGGAAGATGGCGTTACCAAAGCCTGAACTTCAATCAATAATGGACGGGTTCCTTCCATCGTGCATACAACTGCATTTCCACTCACTCCTGACGTCTTATCCGAAATGAATAACTCTGAAGGATTTGAGACTTCTATAAGTCCATCCGATTTCATCTCAAAGACTCCCACTTCCTGTGCTGCTCCAAATCGGTTTTTTAAGCTCCGCAACAATCGGTAGGTGTATTGTTTATCGCCTTCAAACTGAAGCACAGTATCTACCATGTGTTCTAAAACTCGTGGTCCTGCAATATCACCTTCCTTAGTTACATGACCAATCACCAACGTCGTAATATTCTTTTTCTTAGCCAGTTGCTGGAAAAGTGCTGCACATTCTTTTACCTGTTGAATACTCCCAGGCATACTCGATAGCTCTGTCCGGTAAACCGTTTGAATAGAGTCTACGATCAGCAGATCAGGCTTCATTTTTTGAGCCTCTGCTATGATGTTATCGACCTGAGTATCGTTATAGATCAAAAGGTTTTCTGATTCAACACCAAGACGAGCTGCACGCTGTTTTATTTGCCCCGCAGATTCTTCACCCGCACAATACAGAATGGTTAAATCCGGATTGGCTTTGGCTATTTGCAAGGTCAAAGTACTTTTTCCGACTCCTGGCTCTCCACCAATTAACACATAAGATCCGGGTAAGAAACCTCCACCTAAAACCCGATCAAGTTCCGAGATATTACTTTTGAACCTACTCTTTTCGGAAGTCTCTACATCTTGTAATTTTTGTGGAGCTGCTGAAGACTCCAGTCCCTCTACCTTAGCTTTATGTTTAGATGCAGATTTATTTTTACTGACTGTCTTTTCTACAAAGGTATTCCACTCACCACAAGAGGCACAGCTTCCATTCCATTTAGGTGAAATGTATCCGCAGTTTGAACATTCGTATTGTGTCTTCACCTTAGCCATAGATCAATCCTGAGTCTTTATTTCAACAACTTTCTGATTCACATACCAAGTGGTAGCCATCATCCCCAAACCTATGCTTATATAATAGCTGATGATCCTCCACACGAATACAGCCAGCCCAATAAATCCTTCTCTTGAAATAAGTGGCCCCTGGAACAGCACAAATAATCCTTCAACTCCTCCGCTGCCACCCGGTGTTGGAACTACAAGGAAGGCAAGATTCATAGCAAGACTTCTTAATACTGATAATACCTCGGGTGCCGGAAGTAAACTCAAAACAACAATTGTCGGTAATGCAATTCTTGCTAACCATGACATGGTTGATAGAAAGAAAGCCTTCAACAAAAAGCTCAGTGGCTTCTGCCCTAACTGCTGAGCATATTCTTCAAGGTTCTCAGCCTCTTCTTCTACCTTATCACCCATTCGGCGTAAAATTGGAAGCTTGAATACAAACTTAACCACTTTCTTAATAGCGGTTGGATTAACCAAAACTCCGTATGCCAATAAGCCTGCATAACTCAATAAACAAACGTAAAGTATCCCCATCGAAACATCACCGGCAAGACCAATTTCCGGCGGAACAACTTCATAAAAAATCCCTGCTACTAAAAGAATTGGGATTGCTATAGCAAACCAAAGTTGATCAAGTAGCACTCCATATAGTACGATTGCTCCTGAGTCACCCAGTTTAAGCCCTTCCTTGGTCATGGCGTAGGTTGCCATTGGCGCCCCACCTATTGTAGACGGGGTTACAGCTGAGGTAAAATCCCATGCTAAGACTACGCGTATCGAGGCATGCCAGCTCAATTGTTTTTCTGAAAGAAATCTGATTTTTGCCGCTGAAAACCAAACCCTGAGTAAAGAAACAACCAAGGCAATTACCAAGCCCGGTAAACGGCTTGGCGAAAGATATTCCAAAACACCGGGAGTATACGTCCAGTAAATAACGCCTGCCATAGTAGCAACGCTTAACAAAATGGAAATAATCAGATATTTCCTTGAAAAAAAAGACTGTGTATATGTGGTATTTGTTGTTTCGGAACTCAAATAAAGATTTTTAAAAGAGGGGCGTCAATAAAAAAAGCCTTACAGGATAAACCCTGCAAGGCTATAAATAGTATTCGCAATTATGCGAGTGTGATTTCGTCGTTTAGGTAAACATCCTGAATCATATTCAGAAGTTTAACTCCTTCACCAATTGGACGTTGGAATGCTTTGCGGCCACTAATAAGCCCCATTCCACCAGCACGCTTGTTGATGATGGCAGTCTTAACAGCATCAGCAAAATCGTTTGATCCGGAAGCTCCACCTGAGTTAATCAATCCTGCACGCCCCATAAAACAGTTTGCTACCTGGTAACGGGTAAGATCGATTGGGTGATCAGAAGAAAGTTCTGTATAAATACGTTCGTCAAGTTTACCATAACTGGAATCGCCGGAATTAAGGGCTTTATAACCACCATTATTGTTTGGTTGTTTTTGCTTGATAATATCAGCGCCCAAGGTTGTTCCAATATGGTTAGCTTGCCCGGTTAAATCGGCAGAGCCATGATAGTCAACACCATCTACTTTAAATGCTTCATTTCTGGTGTAGCACCAAAGGATAGTAGCCATTCCCAATTCGTGAGCGTAAGCAAATGCTTGTGCCACTTCTTGGATTTGTCGGTTAGACTCTTCAGAGCCAAAATAAATAGTCGCACCAACAGCAGTTGCTCCCATGTCATATGCTTGATCAATAGTACCAAACATAATCTGGTCGTAGTTGTTAGGATAAGTCAACAGCTCGTTATGGTTGATTTTAACTACGAAAGGAATTTTGTGAGCATATTTTCTGGATACAGATGCAAGTGCTCCAAATGTAGAAGCGACTGCATTACATCCGGCCTCCATAGCTAATTCTACAATATTTGCAGGATCGAAGTAATCAGGATTTTTAGCGAAAGAAGCTCCCGCAGAGTGTTCAATTCCCTGATCTACAGGCAAAATTGACATAAATCCGGTTCCGCCTAAACGACCGTTATTCAACAGCCGTTGAAGGTTTTGAAGTACTCGATTGTTTCTGTCAGAGTGATACCAAACATCATCAACATAGCCAGCATTTGGTTTATGCAGACGGTCGGTGCTGATAGTCTCACATTTGTGATTAAGAAGATCCGAAGCTTCATCTCCAAGAAGCTCTTCGATACTGTTTATTCCAAGTGACATAAATAATTTCCCTTATTATAAATTTATCTTATGAGTGAATGAGTGGACCCAAAATATAAGTGTAAAAGAGGCAAATGGCTAAAGGGAACTTTAAGGAATTATGAAATCAATTCTAGTTTGGGAATCGAGCTTTCTTTTTAAATAATGTTTTTGTTATTACCGACCTATCTTTGGTTTCTTTTAAGAGGTAATATTCAAATTGACAACCCATTCATAAATTTTATGACAGTAGGTGAAGAAATTAAACCAAGGCCGTGCCCTCTTTATTTTATTAACGTCATTTGTTTGGTAATACTTCCCGCTCTCGTTCTTATACGATAGAAATACATCCCACTTGGAAGAGTGTTTGCATCAAATACAATATGGTGCGAACCTGATGTCTGCATTTCATCTTGAACCAAGCTCTGAACTTTTTGGCCCAGAAAATTATAAACATTCAATGTTACAGACATCGCCTCAGTAAGCTGATATTCAATAACGGTTTGCGGATTGAATGGATTCGGATAGTTACTTTTCAGAGAAACTTTAGCTGGATTTGAATGTAGTTGTTCTCGTTCATTAGAAGTAGGAATTGTAATCTCAACAACAAATAAGGCATTTCTGGTAAATGAAGTCTCTTTAACCAATTCAACTTCCGATCCGTCAAGATTTGACCGGTAAATGGCTCCCCCACCTCCGGAAAATAAATAATCTTCTACCCAGTATAATTTTGACCCTGCCGCATCAATATCTAAAGCAGCAGGAGATTCGACTTCAACAACACTCCCTTTTGAAGAGCCATCAAAAGATGCTCGCATAATTTTATCGGTACTAGTATCAGTCCAATACACAAATTCTGAGCTGATATCTAACACAATTGCCGTTGGTTGTACAAAAGAATTAATTTCTACTACGGTCTCCACACCTGAGCCATCCATATTGGCTCGCATAACCCCGCCTTGTTTTACCCAATACACTTTTTGGTTTTCAAGATCCAAATCAAGATCTAAAATCCCATTAGTAGCCCCATCAGATTCTCCAGCAAGGATAATTTCTGCTTCTGTTCCATCCAGATTAGCACGATAAATAGCACCATCATTACTTAAATCAGCCCAATACATTTTCTCATTATCTATATCCAGAGCAATGCCGCGTGCGCTTTCGCTTTCTTCGTTGATTTTTTCTTGTTTGAGACTATTTAAACTGGCACGGAAAATTTCTGAACCAAAAGCAGCATCCTGAGTCCAATAAACATAGCCTCCTTCCTGATCCGCTACTACCCCATAAACAGGCAAACTGCTTCCATCAGCAATAGCCTCAGGTTCAGCATCGCCTGTCGTTTGTACCCAAAGCGTATCATCTGATACATAATAGATTTGAGCCACACAGTTGGCCGAATAAAAAATCGTTAATAGAAAAGCCGTTATTGCTAAAGCGAGTTTTTTAGTTGAATTCATATTCTTACGTTTGAATTAAAACATGTTTCTACTTTCCTATACGTGGCGCTCTACAATAATGGTCCAAATTATCTGAATTAAGTATTTTTCATCTGAATACCCACTAGAATCCTCCTGAAAAAGCCTTATTTTTGTTGATCTAATTTCTCATTCAAATTTTTTCTGATGAACATCGGGCCCATTCAATTACCTGATCGACCGCTTTTCCTTGCACCTATGGAGGATGTTACAGATTCCCCCTTTCGTCAAATTTGCCGAAAGAAAGGTGCTGATATCGTATTTACTGAATTCATTAGTTCAGAAGCCTTGATTCGTGATTCCGATATCGCGATGCACAAAATGGACTTCAGTGAAATGGAGCGTCCATTTGGTGTTCAGATTTTTGGAGGCCGAGAAGAAGCCATGGAAGGCGCAGCCAAGGTTGCCGAGAATAATAATCCCGATTTGGTTGATATCAATTTTGGATGTCCGGTTTATAAAGTAGTTAAGAAGGGCGCCGGTGCCGGATGTTTGAAAGATCTTTCTATGATGGAGCGAATGGCAGGAACAGTAGTTGATGCTGTAGAGAGTAAACCAGTTACTGTGAAAACCCGTCTCGGCTGGGACGATAGCACCATTAAAATTCAAGAAGTGGCTCTCATGCTTCAAAAACTTGGAGTAAAAGCCCTAACCGTACATGCCCGAACTCGTGCTCAAAAATATAAAGGCGATGCCCGTTGGGAATGGCTTAAAAAGCTGAAGAATACCCCCGGACTCGAGATCCCAATTATTGGAAATGGAGATGTCACTTCTCCTGAACTTGCTAAAAAAATGTTCGAAGAAACCGGAGTCGATGGAGTGATGATTGGCCGTGGAGCTATCGGCAATCCCTGGATTTTTGAACGAACAAGGCATTATCTGGAAACCGGTGAAATTCTCCCTGAACCAACCGTTGAAGAACGAATTGAACTTTGTGCAGAACAACTCCGCCTATCTGTTGAACATCAGGGAGAAAGATATGGAGTTATCATTATGAAGAAACACTATGGCCAGTACCTAAAAGGTATTCGCAATGGGAAAAACCTTCGTATGGAGTTGATGAAACACGATGAAATGGATCCTATTTTGGAGCTTCTCTATAACTTTGATGAGACTGAAATTCACGCAGTGGCTTAGTCGTGAATCTTTAGTGAGGAGTATCCGTAATCCTCTACATACTAAGAATAAATCCTCCTTTTATGTTAGCACGTTTAGCCCGAGTACTTCGATCTTTCCTGACTGTTTCTGCATTTGCAGCATCCCCTCTTAAAGCCGTCACGGGTATCGTTGTAAGTATTATTCTTCCCTATTTACTTTATGCTTTTTTAGGCGGATTTGGAATCGCTTTAGCTTTGGTTGGTATTATTTGGGGAATCATATGGTTGGCTAAAAAAGAATGACTAAGGCCAACCATTTTCACCTCTTCTATCTTAAGTACTGTTATTCTTCTTCCTTATCTTTTTCTTCTGTCTTAGTCACTCGTTCCCACGGTTCCCATTCTTTATCTAAGGTATATTTTTGTATCCATTTAATTTCTTCAATATCCCGTGTTCGTTGATTCCTGGGCTCACTAAAACCATGTCCTTCTCTTTTAAATGAAATATAGCGGGTATCAACTTTACCAATATCTTTTAGAAAGGTGAAGAAAATTTGGCTTTGCTCAGGAGTATCAACCCGATCTCGTTGACCATGCAAAAACAAAGTTGGTGTTGTTACATCTGCAGCATGCATAGCCGGAGACCGGTCGCGATAGCCCTCTGGGTTTGTCCAAGGTGTTCCACCGATATACCACAAACTTACATCAAAATTAAAGCCAATTCCGTATTCCGAAGTCCAGTCAGACACCATAGCTCCGAGTGAAGCTGATTTAAACCGGTCTGTTTTCGTAATTACTGTGCCACCAAGAATACCTCCATAACTCCAACCTCTGACAGCCATTTTATCTGGGTTAATTTTATTATCAGCTATCATTTCATCTACTCCCGTCATCAAATCCTGATAATCTCCATTCCCAATATCTCTCATATTTCCTCGTAGAAATGCATCCCCATAAGCTGTACTTCCTCGTACATTCGGAGCCAGTTGCACATAACCTAAACCTGCCCAAATGTGATATCTTGGGTTGAAGTTATTCATGAAAACTCCGGCCGGACCGCCGTGAATATGTAAAAGAAAAGGAGCAGAACCATCATTTTTGATTTCTTCGGGGCGGTACTCAATACCTTCAATTTCCATCCCGTCAGAACTCTGCCAACTTAAAACTTCGTACTCAGCAAGTTTGAGACTGTCTTTTATAAATGGATTTAGATTAGTAAGACGGGTTGGATTATCAATTTCTTCAAGTTCAGCAACGTAAATATCCGGGGCTGTAACAGCATCTTCTTTTGTAAACAGCACTTTATTACGGTTCTTATCGAAATCAATTACACTGAGTGTTCCGACCATATCAGAGTGCTGAGTTACTTCACCACTTTCTAAATTCAGCGAAAATAAATTAGCGTTTGTTTTTACCATCCCTGTAAAGAACACAGCGTTGCCATCATTATTCAAATAGTAATTGCCAAGCTCTCCCTCAAATTCACCGGATAGCAGTTCATAATCTTTGGAATCTACATTCATTCTCCAGAGTTTATCCTGTCGGAGTTCCCATTCTTTATCATCCGCAGCTCTATATAAAAAATGTTCGTTATCCGGCATCCAGGTCAGGTTGCCTTCAGGCGCTTTATTATTGGTGAGGCGAATTGCTGTAGTATCGCCTGCGGGTAGCATGTATATTTCGGAAAGATTGCCCTGATTCCTGCGGTTTTCTAGTCGGAGCGTGAATAGTATCTTTTCCTGATTCGGCGAAACCTCAAAATCACCAATGAGATGTTCTCCCCGTGTTAGTTGAGTTTCTTTTTTTGATTCGAGGTCAAATTTCCACAGATGATTCCACTCTCCTTCAGTCTGACCATTAGGAGCTTCATCCATAAAAAAGTGATCATAGCCAGCTTTGTATTTTTTCTTCTCTTCTGCTGTTTTGGGAACCTCAGCTACAAAATAAATAGCTTTGCTATCTTCTGACCATTCATAACTGCCCACACTGTTTTTATGCTTGGTAAGCTGAATGGCTTCAC